>Ga0080026_10000267_pt1 | contig 12723 bp, 12 predicted proteins | sample OrgsoiDNA2013045_FD_70941 | JGI IMG/M metagenome (GOLD analysis project Ga0080026, IMG submission 70941) | Permafrost soil microbial communities from the Arctic, to analyse light accelerated degradation of dissolved organic matter (DOM) -... | ecosystem: Environmental > Terrestrial > Soil >... | reverse complement strand
ACTCCGACGGAACGCCTCCGCATAGGTCATGTCGCTGAAGCGGATGATGCGGCCTTGCCAGCCCGGCTGGTCCCGCGTGAGGCGAGCCTCATCACAGTGGTTGAGGCGAAGACGCCCCGAGGCCCTACGATCCCGTTCGTCGGGCTGACCGAAGCTTACATCTTGGCCTCTTTCCGGCAGGCTGGCGTACCGATGCAGCGCATTCGCCCCGCGATCCGGCGCCTTGAGGAAGAGATGGGACTCACCCAGGCGCTGGCCAGCGAGAGGCTCCGGACCGACGGTGCCGAGGTGCTCTGGGACTACGGGCTGCAGACGGATGACCAGGCGGAAAAAGATGCAGTTGGCGATCTGGTAGTGGTGCGTAACGGGCAACTGGTGTTCCGGCAAGTAGTGCAGGACTACCTACGGCGGGTTACCTACCAAGATGGATGGGCGCGGATGATCAACGTTGGGCGCGGCAAGGTAGATGTGACCGTGGACCCGTGGATCAACGGCGGCCACCCTACCCTTGCCAGGCGGGGCATCGCAGTAGCGGACATCTTGAGCAGGATTCGTGCAGGGGAGTCTTCGAAGGCAGTCGCCGCCGACTATGAACTGCGTGTTTCGGAGGTCATGGCACTGCTAGAGCTGGCAGCCTAGCTCGTGCCTGGCCGCCGGGCCCCTGACGTGACGATGCCAGCCTTGCGGTTCTTTGTGGACCGAAGCCTTGGTTCACACATGGTCCCCGATGCGCTCCGCGTGGCTGGCTGGATGCTGGAGACGATGGACGAGCGCTATGGCAGCGATGCGTCACAGTTCATTCAGGACATCCAGTGGATCGAGGAAGCCGCGGAGCGGGGTGACGTGATGCTGTGCAAGGATTTACGAGTTGCCACCAACCCGCTTGAGGCCGATGCTGTCCACCGCGTCTCTGCGCGAGTATTCGGGCTGGCCCGGCGAGAAGTTGACGGCCAGGGCTATGGCCCGGTGCTTCCTGGACAACGAACAGCGCATATACCGGATGGCCCGCCGCGCCGAGGGTCCCTACGTGGTCTCGGTTAGCGGGAACGGGCTTCGTCGTGTGACATTGAATTTGTCCCGGCCCCTTTGACGCCGTACCGCAGCACCCTTCTAGCTGACGTGCTGGCCCCTCGGTGATGCCCTGACCCGCACTGCGCCAAGCGCGCATCATGCGCCGTCCCCCGCCGGTGAGAGAGGCGGATCGCCATGTGGCTCAGGCGTGTCGACGCTGCGCGAATACTGACCCCCGGGGCGCTCCCGAATCCGCCCAGCATAAGGGTCAAGATTGGCCCGGCGTTTGACAAGGCGGCTTGATCGCACTGGGGTCCTCAACCTCGCCATGCCCGAATACGTGCCCAAGTGTTCGCTCGCGAAAGCAATCAGCGCAGGTAAGTGCGCGGGGTTACCGGTCTTGAGATCCGCTGAGGGGGGCGTCGCGGGCAGTACCTCACCCTTGGGCGCAGTTAGATGTCGGTGTCCTCGCCAGCCAGTCGGGACCCAATGACAGCCGTCAAGTTTGGCCAGCGGCTGTCACGGAGCGTAAGTGTTCGCGGCGCTCGTTCGTTCAGAACGCCGACTCGGCGCTGCTCGTCATGCTCGTGAGTCGGCGGCGCCGGAAAGCTCGCCCGGCCAGGATCGGCGCGGCTTGCCAGTAACTCAGATGGCTAGGTTCAACGGGACGCGGAACGCGATCACGAGGTCCTGTCTTCGCTGTGCCGGCCGAGTTCCCGGTCAGTGCACGGTGTGGGGGAGCTTGCCGTGGGCGCCGAGCTTGTAGGCGATGATCAGTGCCTGGCCGGATAGCGGCACGGATGCTCCGGCGATGACGTAGTCGCCGTCGATGGTGACGGGCGAGTTCGAGCCGGCCGACAGGGGCGTGTTCAGCAGGATGGCGCCGGTCTTCGCGTTGAATGCGTACAGGTGACCGCTGTAGGTGGTGGTGAACACGACGTTGTTCGTGATGGTGGCGGCGCCGTAGGGGGAGGAGGGGAGCTTGGCGTCCCATTCGGTCTTCCCGGTGTCCTGGCTGACGGCGACCATCTCGCCGGTCGCCTTGGGGATGGATGCCTCGTAGGCCTTGGAGCTCTCGGCGAGGCCCTTAACGGTCATAGGCACGGCGAGGTTGTTGACCGCGGCGAAAGTGGTGGTGCCGTTGGTAGCGAGCTGGGATTCGATGCCGCCGAACACGCCGGGCTCGAGGGTGAACTTGGCGGGCAGCAGTGAGCTGGCCGAGCCGGGGGTGGCGTGCTCGGTGAGCTGTCCGGCGCTGGCGGGTCCGCTGTGCGCGCCGACGGGGAGCTTCCACAGCAGCTTGCCGGTTTTCGCGTTCAGTTCGATCAGGATGCCGGCCTTGCCCCCGTCGATCACCACCTGCTGCCCATGCGCGGTGGTCAGGACGGGGGAGTTCTGCAGGTCCCAGTCGAACAGGTCGTGCGGGGTGAGCTGGTAATACCACAGCAGCTTGCCCTGCGGGGAGAGCTTGACGACGGAGTCGGTGTACAGGTCCGGGCCGGGCCTGCTGGTGCCCCAGGGGTAGCCCTTGGGCCAGCCGGTCTGGCCGATCGGGCCGGGGTTCGCGGTGCCGATGTAAAGGTTGCCCTGGGCATCGAAGGATGGCGGGTCCCACAGGCCGCCGCCGGAGTTGATAGCGGGGTTCCCCCACACGTTCTGCACTTCGTCCCAGGACCACTGCGGCGCGCCCGTCTTCGCGTTCAGCGCCCACAGAATCCCCTTGGCGCCGCCGAGATACTCGCCCTTGTTCGGATTGACCGGCACGGTCGAGACGTACACGGTGCCGTGGTTGTAGCCGGGCGCCATGTCGATGCCCTCGTGGTCGTTGCCGGTCAGGGTCCAGCTCCACAGCTGCTTGCCGGTGGCCGCCGACAGGGCGACCGCGGCTTTGTCCGTGGCCGCGTACACGGTTCCGCCGATCACGTTGACGCCGTCCGGTCCGCCGTTGAGTGAGTTGTAGTTGTGCGTCCAGAGCACCTTGCCGGTGGCGAGTCTGATCGCCATCACGTTCGACTCCTGGTCCTGGAGGTAGACCACGCCGTTCACCACCACCGGCGTCGTCGCGTAGCCATTTGCAATGCCAGCGGCATGGGTTGCGCCCGTCGACTCGACCGGCACGCACCACGCCACGCCCAGCTCCGTCACATTCGAGCTGGTGATCGGGCTGGCGACGTCGCGAGTGTTCGCCAGGTTGCCGCCCGGCAGCGTCCAGCCCGCCGCCACCGCCGGATCAGGCGAGCCGGCCGCCGTGCTTGCTGTGCTCCCGGCCGCGGGCTTACCGGAGCAGTTCGGCACGCTGGAACTGCTCTTGCTGCTCGCGCAGCCGCCGACCGCCAGGCCTGCGGCGACCAGCAGGGTCAGGCCGGCTACTGCGGGCCGCTGAGTGAAACACCTCATCTGGCTCATCTCCTGCGTCTGGGGAAACTGGCCGGGCGGTGCGTGACCGGGCGGCCGGTGCGGATCAGGTTCGGCTGGCCGCGGTAGCGGCGGGACAGCCCGGCCACTGAGATCGCTGGCGTCATATCTGGATACCTCCCTGCGCGTAGCTGGACTCGCCGATCAGCCCGATCAGCTCATCGGCGCCGATCCCGAGCCGGCCGGCCTCAGCGACCAGCGGCTCCACATAACGTTCGGCGAACCGCTTACGGCGCACGGCCGGCAGTTGCGCGGGTGCGCTGCGCTTGGGCGTGCCGCCTGGCTGGGTGGTGATGGCCTGCGAGCCGGGTGGCGGTTGTCCTGGCAAGCGGGTCTGCAGCTTGGCCCTTTCGGGCGCGGTGTGGTGCCGCTATTCCCAGCGGAAGAAGCGCTTGGCCAGGTAGCCGAACACCAGTGCGTATCCCGCGAGGACTAGCAGCGGCTGCGCGGGCGGGAACTGGCCCACCCACGAGTGGCCGATCGCCGGCACGGCCGCGCCGAGCGGGGTGTAGTGGCTGATGTCCTGGATCACGGCTGGCATCAGCTGTACCGGGTAGTACAGCCCGGAGAAGAACATCATCGGGTAGAGCGCCGCGGCCATGAGGCCCCGGGCGGCGCCTGCGGTGCGGGCGAGGGCCGCGATCGCCAGCCCGATCGCGAACAGCGCGGCCATGGTGAGCGCGATCGCCAGCACCATGGCGGCTGGGTTCTTCGGGGCGCTGATCCCGAAGAACACGATGCTCACGGTGATGAGCAGTGCCAGCGTGACCGCCATCAGGCAGGCCTGGACGACAATCTGCGCGGCCAGCACCCAGTACGCGGGCACCGGCGTCGTCGACAGGCGGCGCAGGATGCCGAGCTCACGGTAGGAAACCAGCGGCCCGGGAAGGTAGGTGAAGGCGATCATCGCGATCGAGAAGGACATGAGGATCGGGATGTAAATGTCGAACGGCGAATAGCCGCCCAGACTGGCCGAGGGCTGCCTGAACACTGGGATTTCGCCGAAGATGACCAGGAGCAGCAGGGCGATCCCCGTGCCGGCGATCATCCCGGCCGGCTGCCGCCAGGCTAGCCGGGCCTCGTTGAGCACCATGTTGGCGAACGCGGCGCGCGGCGCTCGCGGCCGGGTCAGCGTGAGCGTGGTCATGACTGTGCTCCTTCTTTTGCTTCGTGCAGGTGCCTTCCGGTGAGTCGCACGAAGGCGTCCTCCAGAGTCGATGCGTCGATCCGCAGGTCCTGCGTCTCGACGCCCGCCGCGTGCATGGCGACGATCACGGCGGTGGCGAGTTCACCGGTGCCGGTGACGACGATGTGGTGGCCGTCGTGCTCGATCGCGGTCACCTCCGGCAGGCCGGTCAGCAGGCTCTCGTTGAACGGGGCCGACGGCAGGAACCGGACGGTCTTGGCGCCCATGGCCCGCGCGGCCAGGCCCGCCGGGGTGTCCAGCGCGACGATGCGGCCGGAGTCGATGAGCGCTACCCGGTCGCATAGTCGCTCGGCTTCCTCCATGAAATGCGTGACCAGCAGGACCGTCGTTCCGCGGTCACGAACGTGCTCGATGAGTTCCCAGGCGTCCCGGCGGGCCTGCGGGTCGAGTCCGGTTGTCATTTCGTCCAGGACTGCGATCCTGGGCGCGCCGATGAGCGCCAGTACCACGGACAAGCGCTGCTGCTGGCCGCCGGACAGGGACCGGTAGTAGGACTCGCGCTTACCGCCCAGGCCGAGCGCCCCGGCCAGTTCGCCCACGTCGGCCGGATGGCAGTAGAAGGACTGGTACATGTCGAGGATCTCGCCAACCCTGAGCTTGGCCGGAAAGGCGCCCGACTGCAGTTGCACTCCGGTGATCTCGTGGATCTGGGCCTTGCCGGCCTGCGGATCGATGCCCATCAGCCGGATCGTCCCCGAGTCCGGGGACCGCAGGCCGATGGCGCACTCGACCGTGGTGGTCTTCCCGGCTCCGTTCGGGCCCAGGATGCCGAAAATCTCGCCCTCAGTGACCGAGAACGAGACGTCGTCGACCGCGACCAGCGGACCGTAAGCCTTGCGCAGATGCGAGACCTCAACGGCCGACCCGCTCGCAGCCTGTCCCGGCCTGCCGAGACCAAGTGCGCTGTCTGCCGTGCTGTTCGGGGTAACAGCTCTGGTGGCTGTATCCGCTGCGCCGTCCAGCTGCAGCGCTCCGCCCAGACTGGCGCGAGCCTGCGGGGCGTGGCTGTCAAGCCGCCCGCCGACCGCGCTGTGTGGTGCACCCATGGCTGTCTCCTGTCTGCAGCAGCTCCGGCGCCCTGGCCGCTGCCGCGCTGGATACTCGGATCGGCGCGGCCAGCTCATTGGCTTGCACGTGCCCGTTGCTCCGTCAGCTTCCGCCCGCGCGGTATCGGCAAGCTCTCGCCTGGCGATAGCGGGTCGATGCCTAGCGCGGACGACGCCACGCCGGGAACCGGAAGGCAATCGGCAGGCGTTACCAAGGCAGGCCACGCCCCGTCCGGGGTAGTTGCTCGTCGGGCGATAGGTCAGATGCAGGTCAGTGTCGTCGCGCGCGTCCAGACTGTCCTTGACCGGATGGCCCTGCGGCCAGGGCGGGTGCAGCAGTTCGTGGACAGCGATGTTGAGCACCCTGTCGTCCTCGTACCGGGACATCGGCGAGGAAGCGGGTGCCAGTGACGCGGATGCCGTGCGGCGCAGCCCAGCGCTGTTCCGCCTGGCGGCTCAGCGGGCTAGTTTCCGGTAGCACGTGCCTTACGGAGCTCGGCAGCCGGCCATGACCTCAGCCGGCCGGGCCTCCCGCGTCACCCGGTCTGAGGCCGCCCGGGCCGGTGCAAGCGCTGCAAGGGATCAGGCGTGCGGATCCGCTGGGGCTACCGGCTTCTGCAGCACATCAACCGCGCAGCGCTGGCTCATCTGCAACCATGCCCGGAAGATCGGCGGGCAGGAAACGGGCCGGTTCGAGCAAGTGGACATCGTGGCGGCGTCGTGGCTGCAGTTCACCAGCCGTGACGGTGACCCGCAGGATCATATTCACAATCAGATCGCCCGCATGGTCCGTACCCGAAGCGACGGGAAATGGCGGGCGCTGGCTGTGGGCGTTGCCCTGGGCGATCAGGTCGTGGACCGCGGCGTGACGCTCGCGGGCCCGTACCGCCAGGCGGGAGTCACCGGGTTCGGGGTCGTCGGGCTCGGGGTCGGGTCCTCGCAGGTCGGCGCGGCGAGTCCGCCGCTGGTGCTCGCCGGGCCGCCAGCCAGCTCGCGTTCGCGGGTCCGGGGCAGTGCTGTAATCGCGGTGCTACCCGGGCAGGCTATTCTGGCTGCGCCTGCCGGCGGTTGCCCGGCTACGTCATCCGTGTGTTGTCGGCGAGTGTCGCGCGCAGGGCAGCCGCGTCCGCCGACGTCGCAGCCGCGGCGGCGCTGTCACCAAGAGCGGCATGCGCGTCACTGAGCAGCGTGAGCGCCCGCGCCTCATCCAGCGGTGCCCCCATTCCCCGGAAGATACCGGATGCCTGCTGCCCGAGGGCGACGGCCTGTCCCGGATCACCGCTGGCGAGCGCCAGTTCGCTCAACCCGAGCAGCGCCCGCGCCTCGGCCCACCGGTCGCCGGTGCTGCCGGCAAGCTCCAGGGCGCGCTGCAGGGCGGTGCGTGCCTGCGCGTACTCACCCTGGCGCACCCACGCGACCCCCGCGGCCTGCAGGATGCGTGCTTCTCCGACAGGATCGCCGGTGTCGCGGACAATAGCCAGCGCGTCCTCGAGCCTGCCCACGGCTCGCGCCGGCTCACCCGCCCGCAGGGCAGCCTCACCACTGAGATACAGCACCTGCGCCTCGACCCTCACGTTGTGCCCGGCCCTGGCCAGCCGCAGCGCCTCGGCCAGCAGCGCCCAGGCTTCGCCGGGCTCGTGCTGGTCTAGTTTGATCATGGCCAGGTTCTGCAGCACATGTGCTGCGGCCACGTTGTCTCCCGTCTCCCGGAATATGGTCAGCACCTGGTCATAACGTCTTGCGGCGTCGTCGAGCCGTCCGCCGACCCTGTCCAGGAATGCGATGTTGCGGGTCGACAGGGCAAAGCCCTGATCGTCGCCGATGTCCTGGAACAGCTGTGCTGCCGCATCGAGGTCGCGGCGAGCCGCGTCGAACTGCTGCTGCTCTGACTGGAGCGTCCCTCGCGAGTGCAGCATCGCCGCCTGGCCGCGAACGTCCTGTGCCTGCCGGGCAGCCTGCAGGGCGACATCGCTGGTTTCCCGCCAGTCGTCGAAGTAGGCCCGGGTCTCGAAGAGCGGTTCCGCGCCGTGGGCAAGGCTCCAGCACGGCCCGGCGAGCCCCGCCCGGGCTGCCTGCCGGACCCCCGACACCAGCGCGGCCCGCTCGCGCTCGAACCACGACAGGGGATCGCTCAGCAGCTGATCCACCAGTCGCTCTGGCAGCGGCCACCGCAGGGCGCTGCTGTCGAGCCGGAAGTAGGCACCGCCCTCGTAGCGGCGGCGGCCCTCCTCGGCGAGATACAGCAGGACGCCGAGCGCGCGCTCCAGCGCCGCCGCCCGCTCGGCGGCGGGCTCTTCGGCGGCGAGGCGCTCGCGGGCGAACACGCGGATCAGCTCGTGGAAGCGGTAGTGGCTGTACACGCCCGCTCCGGTGCCAGCGATCTCGACCAGCTGGGCATTGACCAGCTCGTCGAGCAGGTCCTCGGCGTCGGCAGGCGGCAGGTCGAGGAGCGCGGCGCTCATCCAGCCGGAGAAGACCGGCTGCTCGAGCAGCGCCAGCCGCCGGAACAGCCGCCTCGCCTGGTCGCTGGCGCTGTCGTAGCCGAGGGAGATACTCGCCCGGACGCCCATGTCGCCATGGCTGAGCTCGTCCAGGCGGCGCGTCTCGTCGGCCAGCCGGTCGGCGAGCTGCTGGAAGCTCCGGTGCGGCCGCGCGGCCAGCCGCGCGCCGGCGATGCGCAGCGCCAGCGGGAGGTGGCCGCACTGCGCGGCGACCGCAGCCGCGGCCCGGGATTGCGCCTGTACCCGGTCGGTACCGGCGATGCGGGCGAGCAGGTCCAGCGACTGGCCCGCGTCGAGGACATTCACCTCGATGCGGGTGGCGCCCGGAAGGCCTGCGAGCCTGCTCCGGCTGGTGACAAGCACCGCCGCGCCGCCGCTGCCGGGAAGCAGCGGCGATACCTGGCTCTCGCCGGCCGCGTCGTCGAGCACCACCAGGATCCGCCGGCCGGCGAGCAGGCTGCGATAGACCTCCGCGCGCTCGTCCAGGCCCTCGGGTATCTGCGGGCCCGGCACGCCCAGCGCGCGCAGGAACCGCTCGAGCACGTGCATCGGGCCGACCGGCCGCGGCGACCAGCCGTGCAGGTCGGCGAACAGCTGCCCGTCGCGGAATTGCCCGGCCGCGCCGTGCGCTGCATGCACCGCGGTGCTGGTCTTGCCTACCCCGCCCTGGCCGGTGATCACCACGACAGGCACCGGGAGCCGGGACCGTTGCCCGGCCGCGCGGGTCAGGCGCTGATCGATCTGCTCGATCTGCTCGGCGCGGCCGGTGAAATCTGCGATGTCGGCGGGGAGCAGGCTTGGAATCTGCCGGGTCGCCGGCTGGATCGTGACGGGGCCGGCGGGCGGGTCAAGGGCCGGGTCGCAGGTGAGGATGGCGTGCTCAAGCTGCCGCAGCCGTTCGCCCGGCTCGATCCCCAGTTCATCGATCATGGTCCGCCGAGCCTGCCGGTAAACCTGCAGCGCCTCCGCCGCGCGATCACACCGGTACAACGCCAGCATCAGCTGGCCGCGCAATCGCTCCCGCAGCGGATACTGCTCCACGAGCTCGGACAGCTCGCCGACCAGCTCGTGATGCCGGCCCAGGTCAAGTTCCAGCGTCAGACGGTCTTCGTTGGCGCCGATGCGCTGCTCGTCCAGGCGGCTAGCCGCCGCCCGGATGAGCAGGCTGTCCAAGCCGTCAAGCGCGGGAGCACGCCAGAGCCGAAGCGCATCGCGATAGTGAGCGACGGCCTGGTCAAGGTGATTGGCTTCGCGAGCAGCGCGAGCGGTCGCAGCCAGTTCGGCGAACCGCCGGGAGTCAAGCTGGCTATTGCCGACCTGGATGACGTAGCCCTGTGCCCGCGTGGAAATGGCGTCGGCGTCACCGTGCGAAGCAAACAGGCGGCGCAGCGAAGAGATGCTGTTCTGCGCCTGCGCACGGGAAGTCGGCGGCAGGTCCTCGCCGTAAATCGCCCCCAGCAGCCGGTCCACGGTGACAACCCTGTTCGCATTAAGCAGAAGCATCGCCAGGACGACCTGGTCAAGTGCGCCGCCCAGCTCAAGCCGCTCCGGGCCCGCCGCGATCTCAAGAGATCCCAGGATCCTGAACTCCACCGAATCACCGCGCTGCACGTCGAAACCGATTCAGCCGCTTAGCATGTCCCTGCGATAAATCTGGCGGGCGTCATCGCTGGTTACCGAGAACCGGCACGAAGACCCGGACGCGCCCAGGATGCCCGCACAAGGGCCTCCCTGTCCAGGGGCATGGTGATCTAGCCCGGTGACCTGCCTGCGGCCGAGGACTAGGTGACCGTTTCAGGATGACGCCGGCTCGGCGGCGCACTTGCAGAGTTCGCGATGCTCCTCCTCCGCCACCGTCAGGCAACATGCCCACGCCGGGTATGACCGGCTCAATTCACGCCACACCGGCGACACGCCGGCAGTCATCGGCAGGCCACACTCCACCGAGACCATCGGCATGCCCAAGCATCCTCGGTTCCATCTGGGGTCTGCTCATGTCCACCCGCCTCATGCGCGGCGAGGAGGAAGCCGGGCGCTACGATCTGCTCCTGGCCGGTCAGACAACACGCCGACGCGCCGCGGGCCAGGCGCTCGCAGGCCTCGGCGCCGGGTTGCTGGCCTTGTTCGTGCTGACGGCTCTCGGGGCCATTGTCACCGGCCGGTCCCCATCGGCAGGATTCAGTCTCGGCCAGTGCCTGTACTTCTCTGTCACGCTCGTGGCGGCGGCCGCCATGTTCCTCGCCATCGGCGCGCTCGCCAGCCAGCTGGCCAGCACCCGCCGGCGCGCCGCGGCCATGGCCGGGGTCGTCTTCGGCCTGGCGTATGCACTGCGCATGGTGGCTGACACGAACCTGGGCCTGCACTGGCTGGTGTGGCTGAGCCCTCTCGGCTGGGTCGAGGAAAGCAGGCCTCTAGCCAACCCGAACCCGGCGGCACTGCTTCCGGTCCTCGTCTTGCTGATTGCGGTCACCGCAGTGACGCTGCACCTGGCCGGCACCCGCGACGCCGGGGCAGCCTCGTGGCCCGGACGCGACTCGTCACAACCGCATCTGGTCCTGCTTGGCGGCTCCCCGGGCTTGGCCGTGCGCCTGATGCGGCCGGTCGCACTTGGCTGGCTGTTCGCAGTCACTGTCTTCGCTGTGCTCATCGGAACCACGGCCGAGTCGTCCGCCAAGGACGCCACCGGCTCGCAAGGGATCAGCCAGGCGATCGGACGGCTCGGCGGGCACGGCTCAATCGTGGCGGACGATCTTGGTCTGACGTTCCTGATCCTCGCGCTCCTGATCGCGCTGATCTCGGCCGGCCAGATCACTGCGATGCGGACCGAGGAGGCCGACGGTTACCTGGAGAACCTCCTTGTACGTCCCGTGAGCCGGACCTCGTGGTTCGCCGGACGGCTGGGACTCTCCTCCCTTCTCGTCCTTACGGCTGGCCTGCTGGCCGGGATCGGGGCCTGGGCGGGCGCCGCCAGCCAGCACAGCGGGGTCCGTTTCGGGTCGCTGGTGACGGCCGGCCTGAACGTCGTCCCGCCGGGGCTTTTCCTCCTCGGCCTCGGCGCGCTGGTGCTCGGCGCGTGGCCGCGGCGGACCTCGACGGTTGTCTACGGATACCTGGCCTGGTCGTTTCTCATCGAGTTCGCGGGCGGAGTGGTTCACACCAGTCACTAGCTACTGGACACATCCATCTTCTTCCACATGGTTCCCGCCCCCGCCACGAGTCCCGACTGGTCGAGCATGGCGGTCATCACCGGCCTCGGGATCCTAGGAGCCGTCCTCGGCGGCATCCTTCTCTGCCGTCGCGACCAGAAGAACGCGTGACCCAGCGCAGCGCCGGCTTACCGCAGATGCTGCTGGTGATCACAGTCGCGCTGGTGACCCTGGCGGCCCTCAACGCGATCCTCACGGCCTGGGCAACCGTGCCGGACGCCAGGCATGCGTCGGCGCTGATGCGCGCGCCCGGCGCAAACTCCCGCCTGGTCAGCTCGGTGCTCCCTTGCTGTACAGGGTACTGACCTTGTAACGTCACAGTGCACATGGTGGGGTAATGAAGCCAGGGGGGCTTGCTATGCCTGAGATCATCGTGCTTGAATTCACCGCGCCGGAGGCCGCCGAGATCTACCGTTCGGTCAATCGCCTTCTCGGACTGGAGGCGGGCTCCTCCGATCTGGGCCCGTGGCCAGCGCCTCTGCTGAGCCACGTGGCGGGAGCCTCGGGTGACAAGCTGATCGTTGTGGAGGTCTGGGAGTCAAAGGCGGCCCATGAAGAATTCATGGGCCAGCTGGGCGCGGCGTTCGAGAAGGCCAGCGTTCCCCCGCCGACGCGGGTCGAGTGGTTTACTCCTGTCGGAGAAATGCACCGCCACGGGCCGATGGCATCGTTCTCCTGACCGGCGTCAGCCGCGCGAGCGCGACTACCCTGGACGTCGGCGGGCTCTGTGTATGGCTGCTCGCGGTCCCCTGATCTGCGCACATGTGGGGGGGTAGCTGACCCGACAGCGCGGGCGGACAGCCCCTCGCGGGCCCTGGATGGCCAGGTAGCAGAGGCGGGTAGCCGGCTGCTTAGAAGGCTGCCCGCAGATGTCGCCTGATCCTCGCTTGCGTAGGCTCGGTGCACGACCACCTTCCGACGAAGGAGCCAGCGCAGTGGGCAACGCAGTAGTGCATTTCGAGGTCGGCGCCGCGGATGACGGGCCGCTGGTGGCGTTCTACGGAGAACTATTCGGCTGGGGCCTGCAGGGCTTCTCCGACGGCGGTTACACGATGATCGACACTCGCGGTGGCCGCGGGATCAATGGCGGTATCGGCAAGAGCCAGACCGGCGAGCCGTGGTCGACGTTCTACGTCGAGACGGACGATCTGCAGGCGATGCTCGACAAGGCGAATTCGCTCGGCGGCACGACCGTCATGCCGGTCACTGACTTCGGCGGGGCGGTGACCATTGCCATGTTCAATGATCCAGATGGTCTGCTGGTTGGCCTGGTGCGGGCACCTGCCGAGCCTTCCCAGGGGGACGAGCCAGCCCCGTCGGCTGGTTCGGGCGAGCCG
>Ga0080026_10000265_pt1 | contig 12770 bp, 7 predicted proteins | sample OrgsoiDNA2013045_FD_70941 | JGI IMG/M metagenome (GOLD analysis project Ga0080026, IMG submission 70941) | Permafrost soil microbial communities from the Arctic, to analyse light accelerated degradation of dissolved organic matter (DOM) -... | ecosystem: Environmental > Terrestrial > Soil >... | reverse complement strand
CGGCCCGGGCGCCCCCGCGAGCGGCAGGGCCGCGACCGGCCGGAAGCCGCGAGCGGGCTCGGGCCAGCGGGCAGCCGGAGGCGCTCCGCCGGCGCCCGCGCCGCCGGCGGCACCCGCGGTTCCGGCGGCGCTGGCCGCCCGCGGGCTCGCGCAGCCGAAGCGACCCGGTCGGCTCCAGTACAGCGCTCCCAGTACCGATGGAACGGGCAACGTCGAGCAGAGCGCCGCAGCAGGCAATGGCACCGACTACTCCAAGGTCGGCCGCAATGCCCCGTGCCCGTGCGGCTCAGGCCGCAAGTTCAAGCTGTGCCACGGCGACCCGCGTAACCGGTAGAACCTCAGGCGGCCTCCACTGCGGTACACAGCCACCGGGCCGGTCTCGCGCATCGTCCGGGACGGGCGCCCTGCGCGCCGTTTCGCTCCAGGCGCACGGCCAGCGCCCGAATTTTCGGGCCGAAGGTAACAACCGCCGTCATCTCCACCACGTCGGCCGCCGGGCTGGATGTCACGACCCGCCGCACCTGGGGGCGGTGCCCGACCGCCAGCAGCGGCCCGAGTTCCCTGATGTGCCTGCGCGCCTGCTCGGTCGTCCAGGGCGTGATCTGGCGCGGCGGCCGTGATCCGGCCAGGGTCTCGGCGAGTACCTGCGCGAACTGACCGGGCCAGCAGGCAGCGGAAGCCTGATCCTCGCCGGGCGCGGCCGCCCCGGTCTGCGCTGCCCCGGACTGAGACTCCCCGGTGTGCGCTTTCCCGGCCTGAGACTTCCCGGCCTGAGACTTCCCGGCCTGAGACTTCCCGGCCTGAGACTTCCCGGCCTGCGCTGTTCCGGCCGCAGCCAGACCAGGCGACTGAGGCGGCCCTGCGCCCTGCGGCACGTGCCCCGGCCGGCTGATCACCCGCAGTTCGTCGTCATACGGCGGCGCGGAGTCGGGAACGACGAGCCGGCGCACCGCGACAGCATCAGGCAGCGGCCGCCTCGCTCCGGGCGGACGCCCGAAGGACGGGACCAGCGGCAGCACGCCCGCATCTGGCCTGGACTTGGCTGGCTCTGCCCACTGCGGCGTCGCTGGCCTGGCGGGCTGAGGCGCTAACTCGGCGGGCTGAGGCCCTGGCTCGGCGGGCTGGGTTGCTGGCTCGGCGGGCTGAGGCGCTGGCTCGGCGGGCTGGGTTGCTGGCTCGGCGGGCTGCGTCGGCCCTACAGGCGTTCCAGCGGGTGGCGGCGTCGCGGTTGCTGTGCGGGGCGGTGTCTGCATTCTCACGTTGTATCCGGAGCCGGTGACATTTTCCGCGGCGGCGTGATGTGCCGAGGGGCACCTTCGTTTGGAATGCATGGCCGGTCGCTCTGGTTGGCGAGTAATGCGTATGCGAGACAACAACCCAGGAGACCCACAGTGTCATTGCCACCGCTGGTCGCGCCAGATTCAGAACTCAGCGTCGACGAGGTCAAGCGCTACTCACGCCATCTGATCATCCCCGAGATCGGGATGACCGGGCAGAAGCGGCTGAAGAACGCCAAGGTGCTCTGCGTGGGCGCGGGCGGCCTTGGCTCGCCGGCCCTGCTGTACCTGGCTGCCGCGGGCGTCGGCACGCTCGGAATCATCGACTTCGACGTGGTTGAGGAGTCGAATCTGCAGCGTCAGATCATCCACGGGCAGTCAGACATAGGCAGGCCGAAGGCACAGTCGGCGGCCGACAGCATCAGGGAAGTCAACCCCTACGTGAACGTGGTCCTGCATGAGGTGTACCTGGACTCCGACAACGCGCTGGAGATCTTCGCGCAGTATGACCTGATTGTCGACGGCACGGACAACTTCGCCACCAGGTACCTGGTCAACGACGCATGCGTGCTGCTTGGCAAGCCGTACGTCTGGGGTTCCATCTACCGCTTCGACGGGCAGGCCAGCGTGTTCTGGGCGGAGCACGGCCCGTGTTACCGCTGCCTTTACCCGGAGCCCCCGCCACCGGGCATGGTCCCGTCCTGCGCCGAGGGCGGCGTGCTGGGCGTGCTCTGCGCGTCGATCGGCTCCATCCAGGTCAACGAGGCCATCAAGGTCATCACCGGAGTTGGCGAGCCACTGGCCGGGCGCCTGATGATCTATGACGCGCTGGAGATGAGCTACCGGTCAGTGAAGGTACGCAAGGACCCCGAGTGCGCTATCTGCGGTAAGAATCCGACGATCACGGAGCTGATCGACTATGAGGCGTTCTGCGGCACCGTCTCGCAGGAAGCCCAGGACGCCGCCACCGGATCGACGATCACGGCCACCCAGCTGAAGGCGATGCTCGATGCCGACGACGACATCTTCCTGGTGGACGTCAGAGAGCCGAACGAGTACGAGATCGTCTCCATCCCCGGTGCGGTGCTGATTCCCAAGGACCAGTTCCTCACGGGCGCGGCTCTGGAGCGCTTGCCGCATGACCGGAAGATCGTGCTGCACTGCAAGAGCGGAGCCCGCAGCGCGGAGGCCCTGGCGGTCGTGAAGAACGCCGGCTTCACCGACGCGGTGCACGTCGGCGGGGGAGTTCTCGCCTGGGTGAACCAGGTAGACCCCTCCTTGCCCGTGTACTGACTTGCGCACTCCTGGCGCCCGGCCTACGCCATCGCGCGCCACGTGCGCGGGATGTGCTGACCAGGCCGTAACATTTCCGGTGTGGTAATGCAGCCGGAGCCCGGGACCCCGGACGGTGAGGACAGCGCGCCGTGGCCAGACCCCGCAGCGGCGACCTCATCGCACGCGGTCCGCGGACGTCCCTGGTGGCCGGTCGGCCTCACCGTGGCCGCGCTCGTCCTCGGCCTGTGCGGGCTGGCGGGCTCCACTGCGGGCGTGGTTAACCAGATTCTGCCGCGCAGGTTCAGCGCCGGCCAGCAGCGCCAGATCATGGTCTGGGAGATGCTGCGGCGCTGGCGCACCATGCCGGCCGGGAAGATCTTCCCGGCCGTCGTCAGCTACCAGCTGTCCGGGTCTGCGCTCAACGCCGACAGCGAGCTGGCGCTGACGGCGCACCGGCTGGGGATCGCCCGCCAGGCAAGCTGCGCCGCTGCGACGGACCCGGCGGCCGGACGGGTCCTGGACCGGCTCGGCTGCGGCGCGGTGGTCAGGGCGACCTACCTAGACTCGACCAGCAGCATGATCGTCACCGTCGGCGTGGCAGTGCTGCCGGGCAGCGTTCAGGCCAGCACAGCCGTACGCAGGCTGTCCGCAGCCGGTGCCGGTCCCGACCGGCTGCTGCCGGGACTGCTGCCTGCGACGTTTCCCGGCACCCTGGCATCGCGCTTTGGCGACGGGCAGCGCCAGCTCAACTGGGATGTCAGCGTGGGCCCGTACCTGATCATGTCTACGGTGGGCTACGCGGACGGCAGGCCGCGCGTTGGACTCTTGACCGATGCTTATGCGGATCAGGAGATGACCAGCCTGGCGCACGGCACCGCCAATGTCATCCGCGGTCCGCTGGGCGCGGCGGCCAAGGTGCCCATCTGCCCGGGAGCACCGGAATGCTGAGCGCCGCCGTGCGGCCGGCCCGGCTGGGCGTTGCCTGGATGCTGTCGCTGACGGTGATCCTGGCCCTCATAGTCACGGCGGCCCCGGCCCATGCCGACGGCATCCGTGACGACCAGCAGTGGGTGCTGAGCAAGATCGACCTCCCCGCGGCGTGGAATGTCAGCCGCGGGCAGGGCGTCATCGTCGCGGTGATCGACAGCGGAGTGAATCCCAATGTCGCCGACCTGGCGGGCTCGGTGATCTCTGGCCCGGATCTCACCGGTGTCGGCACCCCGCCAGAAAGTCCCGGCTGGGGCATGCACGGCACCTGGATGGCCTCGTTGGTCGCGGGCCACGGTCACAATGGCGGCGGCGACGGGATTCTGGGCGCTGCCCCGCTGGCGCGCGTGCTGTCGATCCGGGTCATTACCGACAAGACCGACCCTGGCCATGCGCAGTATGAGCGCGAGCCGCCGAGCCGTGGCCAGCGGCAGCTCGCGAAGGCGATCAGGTATGCGGTCACGCATGGCGCGGGCGTCATCAGCATGTCGCTGGGGTACAGCGCGTCGAGCCGCGCAGTCCGCTCGGCGCTTCAGGATGCGCTCGATCACAATGTGGTGGTCGTCGCCTCGTCCGGCAACTCGGGCGAGCTGGCGGGTGGTGTCCACCGCAAGGGCCAGGCGCCGGACTCGTTCCCCGCTGACTACCCGGGTGTGCTCGGGGTAGCCGCGGTGGGCAAGGCGGGCCGGCCTGCGAAGTTCTCCAGCGCGAATCTGTCCGTTCAGGTGGCAGCCCCTGGTGTCAGCGTGCCGGCGCAGGGCGCGAACGGCGGGTACTGGCTGGTGACCGGGACCAGCCCGGCGTGCGCGCTGACCGCTGGCGTGGCTGCCCTGATCAGGTCCAGGTATCCGGCCCTGTCCCCGGCCCTGATCCGGCAGGCCATCACCGGGACGACGCGCAGTCGCCCGCCGGGCGGCTACGACGATGAGGTCGGGTTCGGCACGCTTGATGCCGCGGCGGCGCTGACGGCAGCAGGACAGCTGGCCGGCCAGGGGCAGCATCGGCATGGCCTGCTCGCGCGGCACCGGTTCGGCGGCGGTCCGGCCGCCATCCCTGGCGTGCCGATCGGCCCGCGGGGCGCGGGAGCGCTGGTGCTGCTGCTCCTCCTGGGCGTCGGATGCCTGGCCCTGGTGGTCGCGGCCGCCAGGCGGCTCGTGGTGATCAGGCACGCGCCGGTGCAGTCCGAGCAGCGCGGCGGCGAGGCTGCCGCGGGCACGAAGGGCGGCGAGACTGCCGCCAGCGCGAATGGCGGCGCCAGCGCGAATGGCGGCGCCAGCGCGAATGGGGGCGCCAGCGCGAATGGGGGCGGCAGCGCCAGCCCGCTGCCCCGGCGCCACCCTGGCTGGACCACCCGGCCTGGCGCTCGTCCCGACAGCTCTCAAGGCGACAGCGCTCACGCCGACGCAACCCAGAGCAGCGGCACCCAGAGCAGCGGCACCCCAATGGGCATGCGACCCGAAAACGGATCCCGGTCGCCGGTCCTGCCCAGGCTCACCTGGCAGCCGGGGCCGACTGGCCGGCACGCCGCGTCGTCCGATCAGAACGGGGCCGCAGAGGCCGGCGAATGACCGCGGGCCGGCCGGCGGACGGCCCCGCCGGACTCGGGGACTTCGCCAGCCGCGTGCTGGACGTCGCGGAATCGATCCCCGCCGGCCGGGTGATGTCCTACGGCGACATCGCCGAGTACCTCGGGGAGGGCGGCCCGCGGCAGGTGGGCCGCGTGATGGCGCTGTGGGGCGGCGGCGTGGCGTGGTGGCGGGTCGTGCACGCCGACGGCTCGCTGCTGGCCGGTCACGAGCGCACCGCGCTGGCCAGCTACCAGGCAGAGGGCACGCCGATGCGCAGGAACGCTGGCGGCCGTCCTGGCCGGCTGGACATGCGCCGGGCCCGCTGGCCCGGCGAGATATCAGCAGTACCCGAGCGTCCCGGCCGCCCGGCCGCGGTGCCGCAGGAAAACTGACGGCCAGACACGAGCCGAAGTCCCCGCCGAATGTCGGCGGGTTCTGCTGGAATGCCATGCGACATGGAAAGACACTTGCCCTCCTACCGCCTGGTGCGCCGGCCGGTGCCCGCGGCGGGGCCGCCCGCCCTGGACGATGCGCAGCAGCAGGTAGTCAGCCATACCGGCGGCCCGCTGCTCGTGCTGGCCGGGCCCGGCACCGGCAAGACCACGGCCATCGTCGAGGCTGTCGCGGACCGGATCACCAGACGTGGCATCGATCCGGGCCGGGTGCTGGTGCTGACGTTCAGCCGCAAGGCAGCGCAGGAACTGCGGGAGCGGATCACCCTGCGGCTGGGCCGGACCATCTCCGAGCCGCTGGCGCTGACTTTTCACAGCTACGCCTACGCGCTGGTGCGCAGGGAGTTCGTGCTGGCCGGGGACGAGCCGCCGACCCTGCTGTCCGGTCCTGAGCAGCTGCTCGAAGTCCGGCGGCTGCTGCGCGGCGAGGCTGCCGACGGCGGACTGAACTGGCCCGAGCGCCTGCGTCCGGTGCTCGGCATGCGGGGATTCGCCGCCGAACTGCGGGATTTCCTGCTCCGGGCGGCCGAGCGCGGACTGGACGGACGGGGCCTGGCCAGGCTGGGCAGGCAGCGCGGCCGCGATGACTGGGTGGCAGCCGGCCGTTTTCTCGACTCCTACGCTGCGCGGTTCGACCTCGCGCCGGTCCCGGCCTACGACTACGCCGAGATCGTCCGGATCGCGGGCGCCATGCTCGGCCGCGCCGCGATCAGGCAGCGGGAGCGACAGGCCTACGACGTCGTGCTGGTGGATGAGTACCAGGACACCGACCCGGCGCAGGAGGAGTTGCTGTACGCGCTGGCGGGCGACGGCCGGGAGCTGATCGTCGTCGGTGACCCCGACCAGTCCATCTACGGTTTCCGCGGCGCGGATGTCGATGCACTCAGGCGCTTTCCGGCCAGATTCCGCGCGCCCGACGGAAGCCCGGCCGCCGTCATCGCGCTGCGCACTGGCCGGCGCGGCGGGGATGTCCTGCTCGCCGCCTCACGTCGCGTGGCGAGCAGGCTTCCCGCGCCGCAGGGCGCAGAAAACCCGCAGGCAAAACGGGATCATCGCGCGCTCATCCCGCTGCCCAGCGCCGAGCCCGGCGGCCTGCGGGTCATTGTCGCCGCCAGCGTGAGCCAGGAGGCGGCGGTGATCGCCGATACACTGCGCCGCGCCCACCTGGTGGATGGCATCGCCTGGTCGTCCATGGCGGTGCTGGTCCGGTCGGCGGAACGCCAGGTGCCGGTGCTGCAACGGGCCCTGGCCAGCGCCGGAGTTCCCGTCGCGGTCGCCGGGGATGAGCTGCCGCTCACCGCCGAGCCCGGCACGCGGCCGCTGCTGGCGCTGCTGAACTGCGCGCTGCGTCCGGGAGCCCTGGATGAGGAGGCCGCCGCGGGCCTGCTGACCGGGCCGCTGGGCGGCACGGATGCGCTGGGCCTGCGCCGGCTGCGCCGGGTACTGCGCTCCGCGGCGCAGGCGGCGGGGGAGCCGCCGCCGGCCGAGCCGCTGGCCGCGGCGCTGAGCGATCCGCGTGAGCTCATCCCGGCGGGCTGGCCGGCCGGCCCGGACACCGAGCCTGCGGCGTCTGGGCCTGCGGCGTCTGGGCCTGCGGCGTCTGGGCCTGCGGCGTCTGGGCCTGCGGCGTCTGGGCCTGCGGCCCGTCCGGCGCTCCCGGCAGAGGCTGGCCCGGGCTCGGGCAGCCAGGCCGCGCGCTCGGCTCTGGCCGCCGCACGACGGGTGGCTGCGCTGCTGGCGCTGGCCCGCGAGACCGCGGCGGAGGGCACAGCCCACGACGTGCTGTGGGCGGTCTGGGAAGCGTCCGGGCTGGCGCCAGACTGGCAGGCGGCCAGCGCCGCCGGCGGGACGCGCGGCGCCGCGGCGGACAGCGACCTCGACGCCGTGCTGGCCCTGTTCGACTCGGCCGCCCGGTTCACCGCCCGGCTCTCGCACGGCTCGGCCCGGCTCTTCCTGGACAGCCTGACTGGCCAGGAGATCGCCGGCGATACCCTCGCAGCCCGCGCGCCCAGCGGGGATGCCGTAGCGGTTCTGACGGCGCACCGGGCCAAGGGCCTGGAATGGGATCTCGTCGTGGTGACCGGGGTGCAGGAAGGTACCTGGCCGGACGTCCGGCTGCGTGGCTCGCTGCTCGGAATGGACGAGCTGGTGGACATCGCCGCGGGCCGCAGGGCAGCCGCGGGTGACGACCAGGGAGCCGATGCGGCCGCCGCCGCGCTCAGCTCCAAGCTGCTCGATGAGGAGCGCAGGCTCTTCTACGTGGCGGTGACCAGAGCGCGCCGGGCGCTGGTGGTCACCGCGGCCGGCGGCGAGGATAGCGAGGAGCGGCCGTCCAGGTTCCTGGCCGAGCTGGCCGGCGACCAGATCGAGATCGAGCACGTGACCGGTGCCATGCGGCGCTGGCTGTCCCTGCCGGCCCTGACCGCGGACCTGCGCCGCGCGGTAGCCGACAGCGGCCTGCCCGGTCAGGTGCGGCAGGCTGCCGCGGCACAGCTGGCCAGGCTCGCGCAGGCCGGGGTGCGCGGCGCGAGCCCGCGGCAGTGGTACGCGCTGACCGAGCTGTCCGGATCCGGGCCGGTGATCGACGGCACTGCCCGGCTGTCACCGTCCCAGGTCGAGATGTTCACCAAGTGCGGCCTGCGCTGGCTGCTCGATGCCGCGGTCGGCGCAGGCTCGCCGAGCGTGCTGCGTCACTTTGGCACGATCATCCACGCGGCGGCCGCGCTGGCCGCCGAGGGCGAGGACGACGCCGACATCGCCAAGCGGATCGACGAGATATGGCATCACCTCGACTTCGGCAGCGCGTGGTACAGCTCGAAGCAGCGGGCCCAGGCAGAGCGGATGGTCGCCAAGTTCCTTGACTGGCACCGGCAGAACCCGCGAGACCTCGTGGCCGTCGAGAAGAACCTGAGGGTGAGCGTCGGGAATGTGCTCATCACCGGCCAGGTCGACCGGCTGGAGCGCGCCGAGGACGGCAGCGCGATCGTGGTCGACCTGAAGACAGGCGGCACCAAGGCGTCGGACGCTGACCTGGACCGCAATCCTCAGCTCGGCGTCTACCAGCTCGCCGTCCTGCTCGGCGCGTTCGAGGAGCTGGGCCTGGTCGAGCCCGGCGGCGCCGAGCTGGTCCAGGTCGGCAAGGCGGCCCTGAGCGGGAGGGTACGGGTGCAGGCCCAGCGCGCACTGTCCGACGACCCCGAGCCTGACTGGCCGCACGACCTGGTGGAGACCGTGGCGGCCGGCATGGCCGGGCCGGTGTTCCATGCGACGGCCAACTCGACCTGCCGGGTCTGCCCGGTAGCGTCCTGCTGCCCGGTCAACGAGCGCGGTGCCCAGGTGACCCCCTGATGGCCGAGATTCGCTACAGCCCGGCCCAGCTCGCGCGCCTGCTCGGCGCGGATCAGCCGACGGCGGAGCAGGCCGCTGTGGTCAGCGCGCCGATGTCCCCGATGGCGGTGATCGCGGGCGCCGGTTCGGGCAAGAGCGAGACCATGGCGGCCAGGCTGGTCTGGCTCGTGGCGAACGACCTGGTCCGACCCGAGCGCGTGCTTGGCCTCACGTTCACCAGGAAGGCCGCAGCGGAACTCGCCGGGCGCGTCCGCTCCCGCCTCGACGGCCTGCGCCGAGCCGGAATCAGCGCCGCCGCCGCTCCTGCCGCTCCGGCCGCCGCTGCCGCCGCTCCGGCCTCCGGTCCGGCCTCCGCTGCCGATGACCTCCAGGGTGACCCGGTCATCGCCACCTACCACTCCTATGCTGGCCGGCTGGTGACTGATCATGCACTCCGCGAGGCGCTGGAGCCCGCCCTGCGCCTGATCACCCCGGCCATCGCCTGGCAGCTGGCGTCCCGCGTGGTGGCTGCCTACGACGGGCCGATGGATGCGGTCGGCTGGACGCCCAGCACTGTCACCGCGGCCGTGCTCGATCTGGCGGGTGAGCTCGCCGAGCACCTGCGCGCCCCCGAAGACCTGATCGAGGCGGGCCAGTGGCTGGCCCGGCGCTGCGACGAGATCTCCGGCAAGGTACCTGCGCTGGTGCGGAAGATCCTCCAATGCCAGCGCACCCGCGAGCAGCTACTCCCGCTGGTGGCCGCCTATACCGCCGCCAAGGCGGCCAGGGAGGTCATCGACTTCGGCGACCAGATGGCCCTCGCCGCCCGGATCGCCTCGCGGCACCCGGAGGTTGGTGCCGGTGAGCGGGCCCGCTACCAGGTGGTGCTGCTCGACGAGTACCAGGACACCAGCCACGCTCAGCTCGTCCTGCTCAGGTCACTGTTCGGCGGCGGTCATCCGGTCACCGCGGTCGGCGACCCGTGCCAGTCGATCTACGGGTGGCGCGGCGCCAGCGCCGGCAACCTGAGGCGCTTCGGCGCGAACTTTCCGGCCCAGGGCGGCCGGCCTGCCCCGGTCGCGCTGCTGTCCACCAGCTTCCGCAATACCGGGAAGATCCTTGACGCGGCAGCCGCCATTCAGGAGGGCCTGCGCGCCATGGCTCCGGAGGTGTCGCGGCTGGTCGCCCCGCCGGACCGGGATGCGCGCGGCGAGGTGGTCTGCGCGCTGCTGGAGACCTCCGGCGCTGAGGCGGACTGGATAGCCCGGCGGATCGCCGCGCTGCTCGGCATGCCGCCAGGTGTCGCACCTGACGGCGGCCGCTGGCCCGATGGCCGCGCTGACCCGGTCCGGCCGCGCGACATCGCCGTGCTCTGCCGCAAGCGGGCCCAGTTTCCCGCGCTGCGGGCGGCGCTCGAAGCGCGGGCTATCCCGGTCGAGGTGGTCGGGCTCGGTGGCCTGCTGACCGTGCCCGAGGTGGCCGACATCGTGGCTACGCTCCGCGTGATGCACGACCCGACCGCGAACGACGCCCTGGCCAGGCTGCTGACCTCGCCGCGCTGGCGGATCGGCCCGCGCGATCTGATGGCGCTCGGCCGGCGTTCCAAGGAGCTTGCCCGCACCGGCGGCGACGCCGGGTCAGCGGGCCCGCAGCGAGCCGGCGGCGCAGGCGGCGATGAGGACGACGATGTACTGTCTCGCGCGGTCACCGACCTGACCAGGGAACCGGGAAGCCTGATCGAGGCACTGGATGATCTCGGCGGCCCGGCGGCATACTCGGGCGCTGGGCATGAGCGGTTCAGCGCGCTGGCCGGGGAACTGCGGGCGCTGCGGGGGCACGCGGCCCGTCCGCTGGCGGAACTGGTCACCGAGGTGGAACGGGCACTCGGGCTCGATGTCGAGGTGGCCGCGCGGCCCGGCGCTGACCCGGTCGCCTCGCGCGCTGACCTGGACGCGTTTGCCGACGCGGCAGGGGCATTCGCCGGTGATCGCGAGGAGCCGACCCTCGGTGCCTTCCTGGCCTACCTGGCCGCGGCCGAGGAGGAGGAATTCGGCCTGGAGGCAGGGCGGGTGGGCGACACCGACTCAGTGAAGCTGGCCACCGTCCATGCGGCCAAGGGGCTGCAATGGGCAGCGGTCATCGTGCCCGGCCTAGCCGGCGGCAAGCAGGGGCACGTTTTCCCGGCCAAGCCCAGAGTGACCACCCGGTGGACAGAGAACCCGAGGCTGCTCCCGTTTAGCCTGCGCGGTGATGCCGCCGACCTGCCGGCCCTGCCGAGCCTGGAAGCGGAGGTACTCGCCAGCTTCGCCGACGCCTGCGCCGGCCGGGACCTGGCCGAGGAGCGGAGACTGGCGTACGTGGCGACGACGCGGGCGGCTTACTGGCTCGCCTGCACGGGCTTCTGGTGGGGGGACGGAACGTCGCGGCTCGGACCATGCGAGTTCCTCGAGGAGATCCGGACCGCGTGCGAGGCTGGCGCGGGGACCGTCGCCGTCTGGGAGCCCGAGCCCGAGCCCGAGGCCAGCAACCCGGCGCTGGCCGAGCCCGCGACGGCCCCGTGGCCGGTAGCGGCGACCGTGGCCGGTGCCCGCTACGAGACTGTCCGCGTGGCGGGCGAGCTGGTGCTGGAGGCAATGTCGGCCGGCCAGCGCGCGGCGAGCGCGGACATCGGCCGCCAGGCGGCCGTGCCTGCTGACCGCTACCAGTCGCTGATCTCCAGCTGGACCGCCGATGCCGACCTTTTGCTGGCCGAGCGCGTGCAGCGGCGGGGCGATGGCACCGTGCAGGTAGGACTGCCCCGCAGGATCCCGGTATCGTCGCTAGTGACGATGGCCAGGGACCCTGCCGAGCTGGCTCAGCAGGTCCGCCGGCCGATGCCGCGGCCCCCCGCCCCCCGCGCGCTGCGCGGGACCGCGTTCCATCAATGGCTGGAGGAGCGATTCGGCCAGCATCCTCTGATCGACCCCGATGACCTGCTCGGCGCCGCTGACGATGCCTGGCCAGCCGACGCCGATTCCGACCTGACCGAGCTCAAGGAGCGGTTCGACGCAGGCGAGTGGGCAGACCGGTGGCCGTCCGAGGTCGAGGTGCCGTTCGAGACCCTGATCGCAGGTCAGCTGGTCCGGGGCCGGATCGACGCGGTTTTCGCGGACGCCCCGGCGGGCGGGTTCGACGTGGTGGACTGGAAGACCGGCCGGCGGCCGAGAACGCCCGCGCAGGAGCGCGCGGCCGCCGTCCAGCTGGCCGCCTACCGGCTCGCCTGGGCCGCCCTGGCCGGCGTGCCGGTCGCCGAAGTCCGGGCCGCGTTCTACTACGTGCAGGACGATGCGACCGTGCGGCCGGCCGATCTGCTCGACGAGGCCGCCCTGGCCGCATTGATCGACGGCATCCCGCTCGCTCCCTGACCAGGGCCGGGGGCCGCTGCCGTCGCTCCGCGACCGAAGATCTGGTATCAGGCCTGACAGATGCCGGAGATCTGCCCGCCGCAATGGCGGGCAACCAGCCCGCTGCGGGCCACCCTCGCTTACTCTTGCGCTAGGCGGTTGCGGAGGCCGGAGTTTCCGGGTCCGCGGCGGACATGTATGTCCGGTGCCAGGAGCCTTCTTCTGGGGGGAAGTCTCAGTGGAGGTACGGCGGACGTGCAGGCAGCCAGTGCGCAGGACCCGTTCGTCGGCCGGGTCACCGAGCGTGCCGCACTAGCCGAGGGTTTCGCTTCGGCCTGCGCTGGCAGCGCGGTGGTCTGCTGTGTGGAAGGCCCGGCGGGGATCGGGAAGACGGCCCTGGTCCGGGCGTTCCTGGCCGGCGCCGCGAGCGGGGCGGTTGTCTCCGCTAGCGGTGATGAGGCCGAGACCACGCTGCCATGGGGCGTCCTCTCACAGCTGGCC
>Ga0080026_10000263_pt1 | contig 12799 bp, 9 predicted proteins | sample OrgsoiDNA2013045_FD_70941 | JGI IMG/M metagenome (GOLD analysis project Ga0080026, IMG submission 70941) | Permafrost soil microbial communities from the Arctic, to analyse light accelerated degradation of dissolved organic matter (DOM) -... | ecosystem: Environmental > Terrestrial > Soil >... | reverse complement strand
CCGGCGATCAGCTCGTAGGAACTGTTTCCAAAAAGCGCTATATTTTTATTTGCGGCAATAGGTAGCGTGTTCTGATTCTTTAGCAACACCATACTTTCTGCCGCCGCCGAACGGGCAATGGAAGCATTACCTTTCAAATCAGGTTTGTCTGACGCCTGATATTTTTTAAAGGAGGGGGACAGCAAAATAGTGTTCAGGATTTTTTCGACATTTCTGTCAAGCGCCCCGACATCCAGTCTTCCGGAGTCCACCGCATTCAGGATGGTCCTGGTCTGAACTGTTGTTCCGGGCATCAGCAGATCATTACCGGCATTCATTTGTCCGACGGGATTTCTGCCGCCATACCAATCCGACATCACCATTCCTTTAAATCCCCATTCATCACGCAGGATGGTAGTAAGCAGGGCAGAACTTTCAGATGTGTATACCCCGTTAATTTTATTGTACGAACTCATGACGGTCCAGGGAGAAGATTCCTTCACTGCAATTTCAAAACCTTTCAGATAAATTTCACGAAGAGCCCGTTCACTGATGATGGTGTTTATCTGGTTACGATTAGTTTCCTGGTTATTCGCAGCAAAATGTTTGATAGATGTTCCAACCCCGTTGGATTGGATTCCCCTTACAATAGCCGCAGAGATCTTTCCGGTCAGCAACGGATCTTCCGAAAAATATTCAAAATTTCTTCCACCCAGTGGATTCCGGTGGATATTCATGCCCGGACCGAGAATAATATCAATACCATAATCCCGGATTTCAGAACCAAAAGCGTTTCCGACTTTTTGTACAAGAGCCGTATCCCAGGAAGAAGCCAGTAAGGTACCTACCGGAAAGGCCGTTGCATAATAGGATCTTGAACTGTCACCGTTCCTGAATGGATCGATGCGTACACCGGCGGGACCGTCGGACACCGTGATACTGGGAATACCAAGTCTCGGTATGGCGTGCGTTCTTCCGGCAGCGCCCTGAACTTTTTCCGGTAAAGCTGCGTCGGCGGGATCTATCGGAGGAAGCCGAAATCCTTCCTTACTGACCGTATCAGCTTTCGGCCTATCCGAAGTCGTTGTTCTTGCGGGTGGCGGCATTCCGGGCAACTTAAATCCCATGCCCACCACAAGTTTCGCTTTCTCTTCCAGGGTCATCGCAGCGACAACCTGTTTTACTGATGCTTTACCGAGCTGCGGCAGGGTCTCCTGTGCATGACCTACAGTATGAAGCATCAGGGTAACGGCAATCGCAGATATTATCCATTTCATGTGACTGTTGTTTTTACTATTTGATGTCAACCAGCGCATTCTCAAAAAATCAAATGTCGTGGAGACCAATTTCCAAATTTCCAAATTTTACTGCGCTCCCTGCATGGCATCCTGTGTTCCGGAGCTGTTCATGTTCTTTCTTTTAAAGAGAGAAACATCCAATTTTCCGAAACGATAGGTAAAATTCACCCGCACGAGCTGGGGATCCCTGATTCTGTCGAATTGCTGTGTAAAAAACTGGCTTTCGGAAAATTGATCCGACCACCGGGTCCGGAATATATCACTGATGGATACGCTAATGGATGCTGCGTCATTTTTCATGAAACTTTTGCTGAGGGCCGCATCAACAGCCCAGAAAGGTTGTATATAACCTTGTGAAGAACTTTGTACGCCCGCGTTACCTCCAGGTCCGCCACCCTGTGTGCCGGCGCTCGAATTCACCGGCAGGTTTGATTTGGACTGATAGAAACCGGTTACCTGCATTTTTAACTTCCATGGAAGTTTGAAATTCATATTTAGCTTGCCAAACCAACTCCATAATGCCGGCTGCGAAGTTGTATTGACATTGGTTATATTAATATAGGAATTATAAACATTTACATTGGCCACCAGGTCGAACCATTTGGTAACTGTATTGACAGCGGTAAACTCCGCTCCCACCGTTTGGGCATAATTTGCATTTACCCAGGTATTAACAAAGCCTGGCAGGCCGGTAATCGCATTGGTAAATGTATCCAGGTATCGTGTAATCAGCTGATTGGTCCTCTTATAATATAGGGAAGCCAGAAAAGTGTTATTCCCCTTTAATGTTTTCAAATAAGAGAACTCAACTGAATTGGTAAATTCAGGAAGCAGGTTCGGATTACCCCGGCTGATATTCAGGCTGTCAGAATAATTTGTAAAAGGAATCAGCTGAAAGAAATTCGGACGGTTAATCCGGCGGGTATAACTGATCTGTAGCTCCTGTTTGTTTTTCAATTTCTGACTTAAAAATAAGGATGGGAAAAGACTGATCGGATAAGAATTGCTGAAATTCATTTTTTCATTGATCAGCTCTCCGGTATAATTGGAACTTTCCACCCTTAGTCCCGCCTGGTAACCAAAATCCTTAATGGCGCTGGTAAAAGATGCGTAAGCAGCATATACATTGTTCGTGTTATTATAATCTGTTGAGGCGGCTGGTATGGCGTAAAAATTATTACCTGTACCGGTAGTATCATAATAAGTATTCGTATTACTTACCAGGTGTTGGGTATTCATTCTTAAACCGGCTTCCAGTTTTGTCGTTGCACTAAACGGATGTACGTAATCCGTTTGAATGGTAAGAAATTTATTTTGGCCGCTCCCGTTTATCTTCTGCAATTGTGTTCCCGCCACATCCGAGCCGGGCTGGCCGGATAAATAATTGGTCGTTGTTATTGCATTATTTTCATTCATGCCACTGAAATAATTTGCGTCAGCCGTGATGTTCTCACCTTCTTTCGGAAACAAATGTTTAAAAGCAAACTGAAAACCATTGGCATTGAAAGTTCGTTGTGTGTTTACATTTGCGTCGCTATAACTCGTAAGCACGTCCCCGTTAGGGAAAGTCGTATTGTCTGTATTATTCAAAGTCTGGTATGGTTTCATCTCACCATGAACATGAATCCCTGTTAATGAAAAGGTGGTCCGGTTGGTAACAAAATAATCCATTCCCAGGCTGCCAAATCCAAATGCGCCATGATTTTTTTCATTTTGTTTCTGGTTTACAGAACTAATGGTATCTCCCTCTGCGGCATTTACCCTGTCAACACTTCCTTCTGTAACGCTGCGATTCTGGTTATAAAAACCGTTGGCAGTAAAATTAAATTTATCCTGGCGCAGACTAAAATTCAAACCGCCATTGATCCCCCCGTGGCTGTCAACGCCACCCCGCACGTTCCCGTTGTATCCTGTTTTCCGGTTTTTCTTCAAAACAATATTTACAATTCCGGCTCCGCCCCCGGACGCATCGTATTTGGCAGAAGGATTTGTAATTATTTCCACGCTTTCAATCGCATCAGCAGGAATCTGGTCCAGGGTCAATGTCGTTGGCCTTCCATCGATGTAAAGAAGCGGAGGCGCATTCCGAAGCGTAAGATTTCCATCAATATCCACGTTGACAGACGGAACGTTTTTCATGACGTCCATGGCGGTTCCGCCCGCATTGACCAGATCCTTTTCCACGTTATATACTTTTTTGTCTATATCCAGTTTTAGCGTGGCCTTCGAAGCACTTACCGTCACCGCCTGCAATTGCGAAATGTCAGTAGCCATTTTAATATTTCCCAGATCCTTGTCAAAACCATTTATCGTACTACTCATGGCGCTGACGGCCTGAGCAGGGTCCGTACCCGTTTTCGGAGCGCCGCCAGCCGGCATCTTTACCTGAAACACTATATTTTGCTCAAGGGGCTTGTAACCTGTCGCGGAGATTTTCATTTTTAAGGGCCCAAAAATGGGCAGGTCCTCAAAGCTGAATTCGCCTTTTGCATTTGTAGTCAGACCTTTCAGTAATACCTGCTTTGTTTTTTTTGTTACTGAGTCGTATTTATTATGGAGAAGCAACACGGTCGCTTCAGGGACAGGATGGCCGGAGCTGTCCTGCAGTTTGCCATACACATGACCCATATTCGGTATGCTTCTGCCTGCGCCGCCTGCGGGGAACTGGGCTTGCAGAGAAAATGTACCGGTAAGAATACCCATCAGCAGCAGAAACTTTTTCATAATATTATTTTGTGAGTGTAAAACTATACCCCTCATCCTGAATTTGAAACCGATTTGAGACGAGCGGTTAAAATCCCGCGACCAAATACAGAATCATCTGTTTCCCTGTCCAATTTCCCGCATCAGATCATCCTTGTACAAGTCACTCAGAGGCAATTCCATTTCTCCCAGGAAAACTGAATTCCTGCGAATGGCTGTAATTTGTAAAACCGCGATGATATAGGACTTGTGTATCCGGAAGAATTTGCCGGGCGGAAGTTTTTCTTCGATGGATTTCATGCTCATCCGGATAACCAGGGGTTTTGATTCCACCAGGTGAATCTTCAAATAATCTTTCAGTCCCTCTATCAGGCGGATCTCGGAAAAAACAATTTTCACCAGCCCGTATTCAGCGTTTACAAAAAAATATTCCGGCCAGGAATGCGCTTCTGCCGGCACGTTTTTTTTCAGGCGGTAAAAATCAATCGCTTTGTTACAGGCCTTCAGAAACCGTTCAAAAGGCACGGGTTTCACCAGATAATCGATCACATCCAGGTTGAATCCTTCCAGGGCATATTTTTCGTAGGCCGTAATGAGGATGACCATGGGTCTTACGGAAAGGGACTGCAATAATTGAAGACCCGTAAGACCCGGCATCTGTATATCCAGAAAGATCAGGTCCACTTCCTGTTGATTTAATATGGTTAGCGCTTCCATGGCGGTACTGCAGGAGGCAACGAGTTCCAGTGTGGGCACCTGGCGGATATTATCCTGAAGCAGGGCAAGGGCAAGCGGTTCGTCGTCTACGGCAATACATTTCATTTTTAGTGAAGTTTAATCTGAAGAGAAACCGTGAACCAGCCATTTTCTTTCTTAACGGAAAGTATGTGTTTCTGGTCATATAACAGATTCAGCCTGCGAATCACATTGGGCAATCCGATCCCGGAAGTCCCATCCTTGATCTCTTCATTGCCCGGATCGAATTTGTTTTTTACCCGGAAATCGATCAGGCCCTCAGAAATTCTCAGCGAGATATCGATGACCGGATCACTGATCGTGCCGGTTCCGTGTTTAAATGCATTTTCAATAAAAGGAATGAGCAGCATGGGTTCAATCAACTGGTTGTCCCCTGGATCCATATCCACCCGGATGACCAGGGATTTTGCATACCGGATTTTCTGCAACTCAATATAACTGTTTACATACTCGGTTTCCCGGATCAGGGTTACCCTGGCCTCATCCGATTCATACAGCATATAACGCATCAGTCCTGAAAGGCGGATGAGAGAGGGTTCCAGCTGATCGGATTTTAATCTCGCCATGGCCACCATATTATTCAGCACGTTGAATAGAAAATGCGGACTCACCTGCGATCTTAAGAAGGAAAGTTCGGTTTTCAGGTTTTCGTTTTCCCTTTCCTTCATGAGTTGTTCTGTATTGATTTTATCCGTTACAAACCAGTAGACCGTACTCATCGCCCAGATAAATAAATAGGGAAAGATCACGAAAAAATATTCGCGGTGAAGTCCGGGTTTCTCACCTTCTTTCGGAAAAACGTCAATGGCGGCAATAAATAAAGCCAACAATAAAATGATGAGGGAAATATAAATACTGATCTTTTTCCGGTTCAGGAACCTCGGGATCAGTACAAGCAAATTAAAATAGAAAAAAATAATCCAGCAGGCATCAAATATCATAAACCGGATACTGAACATGCCCTTAAAATTCACGTGTTGCTGATCCGGTTCCCGGTGGAATAATGTGGGCAAAGTAAACAATATCACCCAGGCGAGGATATGAAAAAAAACGACGACAACCTTGGATCTGTACCAGCGTGTGCTCATGAAATTTGAATCTGCTGCAAGGTCTGTATATATTCCCTATATGACGTCCCCGCTGCGACAAAATGCCTTATTTCTGCGATCAACGCCTACTTAACGCTTAACGCGTAACGCGTAACGCTAAATGCATTTTTACAAGGGCAATAAAATTACTATTGAAATTTAATTCCAAAATTTACAAATTGCGTTAGGCGTTACGCGTTAGGCGTTACGCGTTAGGCGTTAAGCGTAAATGAGGCTTATTCTGAGCGTAAACTGATAACCGGATTGCCAAACGCCGCTTTAATGGACTGGTAGCTGATCGTAACCACCGTGATCGCAATGATCGACAAACCCGCGATTAAGAATACCGTTGTACCGATAGGTATCCGGTAAGCAAAGCCATCCAGCCATTGACTCATTGCCCACCAGGATAGAGGCACAGCAATCGCGAGGGCTATTAAAACCTGTCTGAATAAATCCTTTGACAACATAAGCACCAGGTCAGGCACGGTAGCGCCAATAACTTTTCTGATCCCAATTTCCTTTTGTCTTTTTTGGGCAGTGAACGCGGTTAATCCAAACAATCCCAGGCAGGAGATCAGGATCGCGAGACCCGCAAAATATTTTGATAAAATGCCCACCCTAAGTTCCGATGTGTATTGTTTTTCATAGATTTCATCCAGAAAATGAAAGTCAAAAGGGAACCCGGGATTATAATTCTCGTATAAACTGCGGATTCTATTCACGGTTTCTATTTCCCTCCCTGCCTGAATCCGGATAATCAATTTATTCCATTGAGAAGAATCCTGCTTCAACAGAGTCATGTACAGGGGCTTAACCGTTTCCCGCAGCGATTCAAAATGAAAATCTTTTACTACACCGATGATTTGCACCGGACGACCAAAAAATGTAAGATTCCTGCCCACGGGACTTTTTAGCCCCATCACCCTGACAGCTTCTTCATTGACGATGATTTTATTGGAATCCGCGCCGAAATCTTTTGAAAAACTCCGCCCGTCTGCCATTTTCATTCCCATGGTTTCTATAAAATCATACCCGCCGCCAAACCCTTCAAAATAAACAGATTGACTGGGGTTCTTTCCTTCCCATCCTATTCCATAATTACCAAAATTACGACCGACCATAATATTAAATGTAAAAGAAGCATCTGCAACGCCAGGTATTTTTTTCAACAAAGAAATAAAATTCTCTTCCGAACCGATAAGTTTTCCTTCACAGTCCATCCGGATTACATGGTCCTTTCCATAACCGAGATCCTTATTTTGCAGGAATTGAATTTGCTTATAAATGATCAGCACACCCACGATCATAAAAATGGAAATGGTGAACTGAAATATCACCAGGCCCTTTCGCGCCCAGGCTTCCCCTGCGGAAGTCTTCATTTTCCCTTTTAGAATCATGATCGGGTTGAATCCCGCCAGGTAGAGCGCCGGGTAACTTCCGGAAACGAATCCGGTAAACAAAATGATAACAGCCAGACCGGAAATAAGCGCCGAATCAAAATTCAGGCTGATCTCTTTTCCCGTTATCTGGTTGAATTGCGGAAGCAGCAGCATAACAATGCCAATAGCGATACACACAGCAACCAGAGTAAGCAGAATGGATTCTCCCAAAAATTGTATTACGAGCCGGCCTTTTCCGGCGCCAACAACTTTTTTAATGCCCACTTCTTTAAGTCTCCGCGAAGCCTTTGCGGTTGACAGGTTCATAAAATTTATGCACGCAATAGCAAGGATAAAAAAAGCGATGATAGAGAATAAGCGGACGTTTACAATCCGTCCGCCCGTTCGGTTCCCATGATCAAAATTATTATGCAGGTAATTGTCTGAAAACCGGTATGCAAATGCCGACCGCGTCGTATCCCCGCTGTTCCTGGTAACAACGGATGCGATTCGTTTATTGAAAGTTTCGATGTCGGTCCCCTTTTTAAGGAGTATGAAATTATGCGGACCCGTATTATTCCAATTCGTTACCCAGGGCTGGATCTGTTTATAATATTCGAATGACAACAGGAAGTCGAACTGTTCTGAAGAATGAACCGGAACTTTCTCAAATACTCCGCTGACGAAAAAAATCTGGTCGTGCTGAAAAAGTATTTTTTTCCCGATCAGATTTTCTGTTGTATTGAATAACTTTTTAGCCAGCTCATCAGAGATAACAATATTATTTTTGTCTGTCAGAACCTTATCCGGTTTACCATCCAGGAGTTTGAAAGAAAATATATTTAGATAGTCTTTCCCTACATACTGCCCGGTTGCCTTCAGATTTTTTTCTTCAACGCTTACAGTGAATTTCTGAAACCAGGCCGCCGGCGCTTCAGCCGCCGCGTATTCAACTTCGGGCATCTGAGCCGCAATCGTTTCAGCCAGTATACCGGATGACTCATCCGCAATAGTCACCTGTCCCGCCGACTTCCGATGTTCCATCAGCTGGTAAATCTGGCTGTCTTTTTCATGGAACTTATCAAACTGATATTCATCGTGCACCCACAAATAGATCAGAAGGGTACAGGCAATACCCGTGGAAAGACCCAATAAATTCAAAAAGGTAAACTGGCGGTCCTTTATCAGGTTTCGCCACGCAATTTTTAGATCATTTCTAAACATCTGTTTGTTTTATTATTCAGGGAACGCCAATCTTTATCCAAGAAAGTGCCATTTTACTACCTGCTGGAAATCAGCAGGATAAAATTTTTTTATACATCAAACTGTCCGCTATTGAACGAATCACCGGACAGTCGCTCCAGTCTTTAGGCCTGCCTGCCGGCAGGCAGGCCTAAAATCCATATGATTAATGGATAGATAGAATCTATTAAATTACTTCGTTCCAAACGGTAATGACTCTAAAACATAAATCTCGTCGCATGGCGGCATTATTTATTATGTTTTGACGGTAACCATGGTTTAGTAAAAAACCCCCGCATAAATGTGGGGGTTTTTATCGCCAGATGAAAGGCTTTAAGCTTTGGGCCTAAGGCTTTTTTATGATTTCGGCATGGCAAAAATAGACGGGTCGATGGTCTTATTCAATTCAAGCTTATTTACGGTAGTTGTAATATTGAATTGTCCTCCATAGCTTATTTCATAAGAATAGGGGAAAACAAGTCCCAGATCACCTTTTTTGAAATTGGAAAAAATAGAAGAAACCTCCATAGTCTGACCCATCATCTGAGCCGTTGTACTCATCTTCGTCATGTAATATGATGCGGTGTCTATAAGAATTGTGGACTCAACGTTATCGGCCGTAGTTACTTTCAGTTTAAAAGCACCGCCTTCTTTGCCCTGCAACTCCACTTTATTTCCTTTGGCTGCATAGTTATACAAAGGACCCGTAACATCCAGTCTTCCTTTCATTTGTTTGAACGCTTCGTCGGGCAGCGGTGTGGGTGTGGCTGCTCCTGCAAAGGGATTTACCTGCCATCCTCCTTTATCTGTAACGACCATAATAACAGTTCCTCCATTGGTTTCATTTACCAGCTTATAACCCGTACCATTAATGATATCAATAACACTGGGTCCTTCATTTCCCATCACCTGTGACGTGTTTTCCATGTGAATTGTCTTGATCTGTACCAGTTTATCCTTGCCACCGATCGCGTCAACATATTTATTAACGATTTCATCCACGGTTTGTGCGCGGATACCGTTGAGACTTATCACTGCAAGCAAAAGTGCAAGACCGATTTTTACCATTTTCATATGTCTGTTTTATTTATTCATTATTTAAAGATGCCAAAGATGCCGATTTTTTTTATAAGACTCCCGTCCATTTTGCCGCCTGGCGTAAGACTCATGTCTAATATCGTGCCCCGGATAAGATGGTCTTTTCTGAAAGATGAGTTCACCGAATCCAGACTAATCTCCGAGGCATGGAATTAATAATTGATAATCAATAATTTATACAGTGAACTGCCTGTCTTGGAGATGATTTCTTCCGTCTTATCTTCGGGATCAAACTTCTGGCATGAAAACAGGCGTTGTTGGTTTTGGCGTGGCTGCCCGCTTTATGCACCTTCCTTTTATCATAACCAATCCAAAATTTCAACTGCAAAGCATTTTGCAAAGACATGGTGAGGAAGCAAAAGAGAAATATCCTTCCATCCGGATAGTGCGAAACCTGGATGAGATGCTGGCTGATGAAAGCCTCGAACTCATCGTCATCACGACTCCGAATGATTCACATTATGAATATGCCCGGCGCGCCCTGGAAGCGGGCAAACATGTTGTTGTCGAAAAGCCTTTTACCATTACTTCTGACGATGCAAAAAAACTAATCGCCCAGGCTGAATTAAAAAACCGCGTTCTCAGTGTATATCAAAATCGCCGGTATGTGTCTGATTTTTTGACGATCCGGCAATTAATGAGGGAAAACAAACTGGGCGAAATCGTGGAATTCGAGGCGCATTACGACAGGTACAGGCCCGGGTTGAGACCCGATGCCTGGCGGGAAGAAGATCAGCCGGGCAGCGGCATTTTATACGATCTTGGCGCTCATCTCATCGATCAGGCTTTTTGTCTTTTTGGAATACCTCAGTTTGTAACGGCCGATATCCGTATACAAAGACCCGGTGCAAGAGCCACCGATTATTTTGAGCTTTGGCTGGATTATGGTTTCACGAAAATTATTTTAAAAGCGGGTATGCTTGTCCGTGAGCCCGGCCCCCGGTATGCCATTCATGGCAGGCTGGGTTCATTTTTAAAATCCGGAGAAGATCCACAGGAGGCCCTGCTCAGAAAAGGGATCCTGCCAACAACCGCTGACTGGGGCAGGGAAACGGAAGACATTTACGGAATTCTGCATACAGAAATAAACGGAGAAATAATTAAAGAAAAATATCCCTCGCTGGCGGGCAACTATGGTGGTTTTTATGATGCGCTTTATGATACCATTTGCAAAGGAGAGCCCCTGAAAGTAAAACCGGAACATGGGTACAATGTGATCCGTATGATCGAACTGGCCACGGAGAGCAATAAAAAAAATTGCAGAGTGGCCTGCACCCGGTTACTGGATGTCCCTTATCCTTAAACGACGAGCAGGCCGCAACCCCGGATATCGGAATTATCCATTCTGCCTAATACTTCGAAACTACCGTCTTCGTAAATTCTTGCAACGTCGTCAGTGGCTATAAAAGAGCAGGAATCCAGATTAGCCAGGTCAATGATATTCAGCAATCCTTCACCGGTTTCGCGCAGGTTTAACGGATCATCCTCATCGCGGACCAGTACTTTCATCCAGGGAACCGGTTTATATATTCCATCCCCCATCGAATAAGCCTGCGATAAAAGTTCCGTCATTCCATATTCGGAATGAACCCGGGTCAAACCAAATTTGCTTTTCAGGATTTCATGCAACTCTGCGCGGGTGATCTCTTCCCTCCGACCCTTCATACCACCCGTTTCCAGTACGATGGCATGAGACAATGTCAGCGAATATTTTTCAGCAAAATCCAACAGGGCGAAACTGACACCGATTAAGACTGTCCGCTGTTTATTTTTTTCGAGCCTGGTTAATACCTGCCGGAGCTTTTCCAGATCATACAAATAAAACCCGCTCTCTCCGTGATCACTCATCCGCATCAGTTCATTCACCATAAATACCAGTGACGATCCGCTTCTTTCCAAGTAAGAAGGGAGTAATGCGAGGATGCAATAGTCACTGGGGTCGCCATAAAAGAATTCGAACCCTTTAACGAAACTTTCACGGTAAAGACCCACCTGCTTTACATAGTGCCTGGCCGGAACCTGGCCCGTGGTTCCGCTGCTTTCAAAGATAATTTCGGGAATAAAATCTCCCGTTTTAACGGCCTCTGTTTTAAAAAAAGAAACCGGGAGAAATGGAATTTGTTTTAAATCCCTGATCATTTCCGGCGTAGTAAGGAAGCATTTTGCGAAATTCCTGTAAAGGGAATTGTTTTCAAACTGGAATTTGAAAACGTCCAGGGCCCTGGAATTCATTTCCAGGGGCAACCCCTGAAAGATCCTGTCGTATTGATATTTAGAAGAATGGCTATTCGGATCCTGCATGTGGAAGGAATAAGTCGAATCAAAAAAGTTAAACCGGCACAATACTAAAGCTTTTCGCGAAAATCCTTTAATTTGCGCTGTCCAAATCACACTCATGAAGCCAAGGCTCCTAGTTTTGTTTTGTATTTTTTTTACGACGTTTGGATGCAGTAAGGATAACAACAAGGCGAACCCTACCATCAAAATAAAGTCCTTTACATCCCTGGTTGCTCCGGATGGTGTTTTCGGTGCGGTATTGACCTATACACAGAAAAACGGTAACCTGAGCGGGGATACTTTATTTATCATACGTCACCGGTACAACGAAAAACCGGTTCCTCCAAATAATCAGACCACGGACAGTTTTAATACGATCATGCCCGGAACGCCAAACGCCAGTTCGGCCGAATTTAGCGTAAATTTGAGTTATTCAGATATCCACATTGATAATGGGGAGAACGACACGATTGGTTTTAGTTTTATCCTGCGGGACCTGAATGGAAACACGAGTGATACAGCGACAACCGGCAAAATTGTTCTTCTTCAATAATTTCGAAAAACTTGGTCTGGATCCGGAAGGCATTTGATTTTTTCCTTTTCAGCAGTATCTACATTTCACTTTGCGCGGTTTTAATGACCTGGCAAAGTGTACATTTACTGCACCTCACTATTCCCTATAGTTATTACGGGTTTGTTTTTTTTGCAACCATCTGCAGTTATAATTTTCACTGGTACCTGACACCACAAACCAAAAAATCGGCCGAGCGAACAAAATGGTCCCTCCAACATAAGAATGCGCACCTTTTATTTTATTTTACGGGCGTTATCGGATCGGGTATTTTTTTTTATCAACTACGCCAGCATTGGTTTGCCCTTTTTTTCGCAACCGTACTCACGTTTTTATATTCTGCACCAAAAATCCCGATTCCCTTTTTCCGTTATTTCAAACAGGTGGCCATAGGCAAAACACTTT
>Ga0080026_10000261_pt1 | contig 12829 bp, 8 predicted proteins | sample OrgsoiDNA2013045_FD_70941 | JGI IMG/M metagenome (GOLD analysis project Ga0080026, IMG submission 70941) | Permafrost soil microbial communities from the Arctic, to analyse light accelerated degradation of dissolved organic matter (DOM) -... | ecosystem: Environmental > Terrestrial > Soil >... | reverse complement strand
CCGCTAATGGGGGTTACCGGGTCAGTCCCATGCAGAACACCGGCCCCGTGAGGAGCAGGGATTCATGAGGGTACAGACTCGGCCTGGCAGCCGCTGGCGGGTGAGCACTGCGCTCCGCAGGAGTAGGTGACTCCTAGGGTTAGACCGTGCCCCCGCCGGTGGCCGGGAGACATGACCGCTGTTGGGTTGTCGTGCCCGCCGCATGGCGTGAGCACTGATTCCATTAGCGCGCGAGCCGTTCTCCCGCAGGCTGCCAGGACCTGGCGGACCGTGGTGATCGATGCGAGGAGAATTGAGACGTTGCTGTTCGTCGGGGATGACTGGTCTGAGGAGCACCACGATGTGGAGATCCAGGACGAGGCGGGCCGCAAGCTGGCGGCCCGGCGGCTGCCGGAGGGCGCGGCCGGGATCGCCCGGCTGCATGAGCTGATCGCCGCGTACCTGGGCGGGGACGGCGATCCTGGCCAGGTGGCCGTGGGGATCGAGACCGACCGGGGGCTGTGGGTGCAGGCGCTGGCGGCGGCTGGCTACCAGGTGTTCGGGCTCAACCCTAAGCAGGTCGCGCGGTTCAAGGAGCGTTACAACCTGTCGGGTGCCAAAAGCGACGCGGCCGATGCGCATGCCCTGGCCGACATGGTCCGCGCTGAGCGGCACCAGCTGCGGGCGGTGGCCGCTGACACCGCCGGGGCCCAGGCGGTCAAGGTGGTCGCCCGCGCGCACCAGACGCTGATCTGGGAACGCACCCGGCACACCCTGCGGCTGCGCTCGGCGCTGCGGGAGTTCTTCCCCGCCGCGCTGGCGGCCTACGCCGGCCTGGGCCTGACCGGCGCTGACACCCTGGAACTGCTGACGCGGGCGCCCGCACCAGCAGCCGCGGCGAAGCTGACGGCCACCCAGGTCAGCGCCGCGCTCCAGCGGGCGGGCCGGCGCGACGTGGCCGCCAAGGCCAAGGTGATCAAAGACGCGCTCCGTGCCCCGCAGCTGGCCCAGCCCGCCGCGGTCACCGCCGCCTACGCCGCCGCCGTGCAGGCTGCCGCAGCAGTGCTGATCACGCTGAACGAGCAGATCAGGCGGCTGGAGGCCCAGGTGGAGGCCCATTTTATGCAGCACCCGGACGCTGAGACCTACCTGTCCCAGCCCGGCATCGGGACCGTCAACGGCGCCCGGGTGCTCGCCGAGTTCGGAGACGCACCCGGCCGCTACGCTTGCGCCAGGGCCCGCAAGAACTACGCCGGGTCCAGCCCCATCACCCGCGCATCCGGCCGCAGCAAAGCTGTCCTGGCCCGGTTCATCCGCAACGACCGGCTCGCCGACGCCCTGCAATCCCAGGCCTTCTCCGCGCTCACCGCATCACCCGGAGCCCGCGCCTACTACGACAAGCAGCGCGCCCGCGGCCTCGGCCACAACCCTGCGCTCCGCCAGCTCAGCAACCGCCTCGTCGGCATCCTGCACGGCTGCCTCAAAACCAGCACCCGCTACAACGAAGCAACCGCCTGGCCAAACGCCATCGCACACACCGAACCCCTTGCCGCTTGACATCTAAGCCCTTGGGATGTCTAACCCGGTCAACGGCACATCGATCGGCACCTGACCCGCTGGAAGTGACATCCATCGGGTTGCAGGCAAAGGGCTAGGGGCCTTCCTCCGTCGCCCCGTATAATCAACGGCATGAGGGTCATCTCGCAGAGCGCCACCGCGACCGCACGAGCTACCAACTCGCCGGTTGCCGCCGCCTGACCTCTCCCTGCCCCTGGCGACCGGAAACGGCTCGCCGGAGCGTTACCTGACCTCGTTGATGGCCGCGCCCGCGGTCTCTTCCGGTGCCTCAATCCGGAAAGGCCCCTGCCGTGAACACACTCCAGACCATCCAGACCTTCATCGACTTCTTCCGCGAGCGCGGGCACCAGTTCATCCCGGCAAGCTCGCTGGTGCCTGCGGCCGGAGATCCGGTGCTGTTCACCACCTCGGGCATGCACCCGCTGACTCCCTACCTCGAAGGCCGCCCCCATCCGCTCGGCCGACGCCTGGTCGGCGTGCAGCGCTGCCTGCGCACCACCGACCTCGACGAAGTCGGCGATACCTGGCACCTGACCGTGTTCGAGATGCTGGGCTCCTGGTCGCTCGGCGACTACGCGGGCCCGCAGAGCCTGCGCTGGGGTTACGAGCTGATTTGTGACGGATTCGGCATCAGCCCCGACCGGCTGCACGCCACGGTGTTCGGCGGGGACGAGCAGGTCGGCGCGGACACCGAGCTGGCGGACATCTGGGGTGAGCTCGGCATCCCGGTCGAGCTGACCCGCGAGGAGAACTGGTGGTCCAACGGCCCGACCGGCCTGTGCGGCCCCGACTCCGAGCTGTTCGTCTGGACCGGCAGCAGCCCGCCGCAGGGGACGCCGGGCAGCGACCAGCGCTGGCTGGAGCTCTGGAATCACGTGATGATGCGCTATCGCCGTCACGGCGACGGCAGCCTGGAACGGCTGGCACAGCCCAACGTCGACACCGGCATGGGCCTGGAACGGCTGGTGACGGTCCTGCAGGCGCGGGACTCGGTCTTCGATTGCGACGTATTCGAGCCGTGGGTGAGCACGGTGCGGGAACTGTGGAGTCCGGACGAGCAGACGGTGCGCCTGCTGACGGACCATCTGCGCTCCGGCACCGTGATCATCGGAGACGGGATAAGGCCGTCGAACACCGGGCGCGGCTACGTGCTGCGGCGGCTGATCCGCCGGGCGCTGACCGCGCTGTGGCGCGATGATCCCTCCCGCACGCTGTCCGACCTGCCGGCCGGGGTGACGGAGCAGACGCTGGGGCACTTCGGGCAGGGCACCGAACTCGGACACGTCCGGCAGGTGCTCCAGGACGAGGAGCGGCGCTTCGCCGAGCTGCTTGTCCGCGGACGCAAGATAGTGTCCCAGCGGCGCTCCGCCGGGCCGCCGGACGAGGAGGAACTGCGGTACCTGCACCAGACGCACGGGCTGCCGCCTGAGCTCGTCACCGCGCTGATGCCCGAAGTGCAGTAGTTGGGATGTCTAGGCTGTGCTGATGGGACAGACTCCTGACGACATGATGGGCGCGGTGGCCGCGTCACTGGCGGCCCGCACGGGACGGTCACTGGACCAATGGGTTGCCCTGGTCGAGTCCAGCGGCATCGATCCGCTCGACCAGAACGCCGTGCGCAGGTGGCTGCGGTCCGAGCAGAACGACTAGCGGGATCTCGGTCGCCAGCCCTGCGCCTGCCGACGAGCAGAACGACTAGCGGGATCTCGGTCGCCAGCCCTGCGCCTGCCGACGAGCAGAACGACTAGCGGGATCTCGGTCGCTAGCCCTGCGCCTGCGCAGTTGCCGACGAGCCGTTCTGCCGCACGAACGCCTGCTGCGCCATGGGATGGTTCTCGCCGAGAATGAGCGGCTTGCTCTGCGCCTCCGCGTCGCTGACCTGTCCCGCGAGATCTGAGCCGTGGGTTGCCCAGAGGACGTGCACCCGCCCGTCGCCAGAGCCGCGCGGGCTGACCGGCGCGACGGCCGCCGGGTTGCCCTGCGGGTCGGTGACCCACAACTGGAAGTCCTCGCGCTTGAAGAACGTGATCTCTGTGATCGGACTCGGGTAGTGGTGCACGCCGCCGCCCGTCGGCAGCACGCCGGTATGAGCCGGTGTCGGCAGCGGGACGCTGGCGTTGCAGATCGAGTCCGTCCACTGAGCGATCCCGGCCGCATCGGTGATAGGGGTGTCGAGCAGGCTCTGGATGCCCAGTTCCTGAACCGCGTCGGGGAAGGCGGCATAGACACGCTGCGCGTTCTGCCTGAGCAGGTCGACCTTGGCGGGATCCGCGCAGAACTGTGCTGACCACTCAATGCCAGCCAGGTTGCGGACCAGGAACCAGCCCTGGCCGTCCTTGAGCCACAATCCGCCGCCGTGATGGTCCTCGAACGGGGACTGGCCGTAGATCAGAGTGCTGATGTGGCTCGCCATATCGTTCATGGCCTGCCGGGACTTCACGTACTCGGGCGAGTCACTGCGCTGCGCGTGGCCGGGAATGTTGATCGTCCACGGCTCTTCCTCGTGCTCATGGTGGTCCTGGTCCGGCACGGCGGGTCCTGGCGGCTGGGTCACGGTCTGCTCCTTCGACTTGGTTGACGGCCAGCATCGCGCAGATGCTGCCCAGATCGCTAGCACTGTTCAGTGACCGGTTCTGATTACTCTAAGTAATTGGGTGTTGACGCGTTAGTGATACGTGCTTATCGTCCGTATGGACCGCGTTACTGGGGCGCCGACCCGCCTCCGCAAAGGCACAGGAGCCGGGCCGGCAGCCTTGTTACCCGACAGCGCAGTCATGTCGTGCTGCGCGCACTTGGTCCCCGCCCAAGGAGGAGCTCGTTGCAATTCAGCGCCCATCGTCAGCCCCGGCAACGTGGCCGGGCCCGCGCGGGCCTCACCCGTGCCTGGATCGTATCCGCCTCATCGCTAGCGCTGGCCGCCGCTGGCCTGGCTTTCGCCGGCAGTGCCAGCGCTCAGCCTGCGACCCACGCCCAGCCTGCGGCGCAGGTGCGGAGCACTGTGCAGTCCCAGCCCGGCGCGAGTTCCAGGGCAGCAGCGGGGCTGCGCCCCTCGGCCGTGAACGTGCGCGACTGGAAGCGTGCCTGCCCGGCCACCACGAGGCCCGGCCGGATGGCCTGCATGGTCCTGATCAACACCGGCGTCAAGCAGCAGGCCCAGCGCCTGGTCGCTCCGGACGCCGCGCCCGTCGGCGTCGGCTACGGGCCCGCTAACCTGCAGAGCGCCTACAAGCTGCCATCGTCGACGGCAGGCGCAGGCGAGACCGTCGCGGTCGTCGACGCCATGGACGACCCGAATGCGGCATCGGACCTGGCCACCTACCGCTCGGACTGGGGCCTGCCGGCCTGCGGCACGGGCTGCTTCTCGAAGGTGAACCAGAACGGCGCGGCCAGCCCGCTGCCGGCTGCGTCCGGCACGTCCGGCTGGGCCACCGAGGAGTCGCTGGACGTCGACATGGTGTCCGCGATCTGCCCGCTTTGCCACATCATCCTGGTCGAGGCCAATAGCCCGACCACGAACAATCTGGGGGCCGGGGTCAACGCCGCGGTCAGCCTGGGCGCCGATTTTGTCTCAAACAGCTACGGCGGGTCCGAGTCGTCCTCCGACTCGACCTTCGACACCGAGTTCTACAAGCATGCCGGCGTAGCAGTCACCGCCTCGGCAGGCGACAGCGGGTTCGGAGTCGAGTATCCGGCCGCCTCCCAGTACGTCACCGCCGTCGGCGGCACGTCGCTGAACACCTCCACCAACAGCCGGGGCTGGACCGAGACCGTATGGAACGGCACCGGCTCAGGGTGCTCGGTCGACAGCCCCAAGCCCACCTGGCAGACCGATACCGGATGCGCCAGGCGGACCAACAATGACGCGTCCGCTGTTGCCGACCCGAATACCGGTGTGGCTGTCTACGACACCTACGACCAGAACGGCTTCCTCGAGGTCGGCGGCACCAGCGCCTCCTCTCCGATCATCGCGTCCACCTTCGCGCTGGCCGGCACCCCGGCGGCGGGCACCTTCCCGTCGTCGTACATCTACGCGCACACCTCGAGCCTGTTCGACGTTACCTCCGGCTCGAACGGCTCCTGCTCGCCTGCCTACCTGTGCACGGGCGAGGTCGGCTACGACGGCCCGACCGGCTGGGGCACGCCGAACGGCGTTACCGCCTTCACCAGTGGCAGCACCACCGGCAACACCGTCACGGTCACCAATCCCGGCAGCCAGACCGGGACCGTGGGCACGGCGGTCAGCCTGCAGATCCATGCCACCGACTCGGCGACCGGCCAGACCCTGACCTACAGCGCGACGGGGCTGCCCGCCGGGCTGTCGATCAACGCCTCGACCGGGCTGATCACCGGCACGCCGACCACCGCGGCGACCTCCAGCGTGACCGTCACCGCGAAGGACACGACCGGCGCGACCGGGTCCGCATCGTTCACCTGGACGATCAGCACCGCCGGCGGCGGCTGCACAGCGGCCCAGCTGATCGGCAATCCGGGCTTCGAGACCGGATCCATCACGCCGTGGACGTCCACCGCGGGCGTGCTGGCGAACACCTCATTGGGGGTCCCCGCACATACGGGCTCCTGGCTGGCATGGCTTGACGGCTACGGCGGCGCGCACACCGACACTCTTTCCCAGCGCGTCTCCATCGCGTCGACGTGCAAGAACGCCAACCTGTCGTTCTGGCTGGATATCAGCACAAACGACCCGACTAACGCGGCTTCGGACACGTTCACGATTCAGGTGCTCAACTCCGGCGGCACCGTGCTAGCGACGCTGGGGACGCTGTCCAACCTGAATTCCACCGGCGGATACGCTCAGCACACTTTCTCGCTCGCTCCCTACATCGGACAGTCGATCACGATCAAGTTCACCGGGAAGGAGACTCTTGGCGGCGGCCATAACACCAGCTTCTTCGAGGATGACAATGCACTGAATGTCTCCTAGCTGGTAATTCTCTCGCAGAGCGAGGCTGCCTGGCATGTCAGGCAGCCTCGCTCTGCTCTCTGCTCTCTGCCCGCGGGCGAGCCTGGCTACCGTGGCCGGCGCGCCATGGCCTCTATCGAGGCGGTCAGACAGCCACGGCGGCCGGGCAGCCTGGGACCGGGCCAGCGCACGCTAGCAGGGCCGGTAGACCGCGTGATAGCCCGGCGGCGGCGGCTCCAGCAGATACCCGCTGCCGCGCTGGCTCAGGTAAAGGGTGACGGTCCAGTCCGTGCACGCGCTGCCCGATGGGCTGTCCGTCGGCAGCTGCTGGCTGGTGAAGCTCACGGCGGCGGCCACCGATTCCGGGCTGATGTCGGAAATGGCGGTGAGCACGGCGCCCGAATCGGACGTGGACTCATAGCCCGTGTCGAATTTCGCGACCGGCTCATCCTGCTGCATCGCCGAGCCGAGCAGGGGCTGGAATTCCACATAGTTGTGGTCGTTGATCGCCGTGAAATAGCTGCTGAGAAAGGCCCTGACCGGGGATGCCTCGTCGTCCTGCGCAACGCCGGGCACGACGTCAATCAGGCTCGTGCTGATAGTCGGCGCGGGAGCGGGCGTCGAGACCGGGCTCCGGACCGCGGTGCGTGACGGCCCTGAGGTGCGCGAGCGGCCAGCCGTGCGCGAGGCGCCAGCGGTGCGCGAGGGGCCAGCAGTACGCGACGGCCCCGATGGCGGTGACGAACGATCCGGCCCTCGCGCTGGCGTGCCGCCCGGGCTGGCCAGGGCCGCATGGTGGCTGGGCCCCGCATGGTGGCGGTCCGTCGCCCAGAAAGCCACGCCGGCCACGGCGACCACCGCCGTGGCCGCGGCGAGCAGCGCAACGGCGATCTTCCTTCGCCGGCTGGGCGGCGGCGGGGGCGGCAGCCGGTGCCCGCCGCCTCCGGCGCCCCGATCCGCCGTCATCCCGAAACGCCCTGGCAGGCCGGCACTTCCCCCGCCGTGTCGTTCGGCAAAGTACTCGAGCAGGTCCTGTCCGGCCACGCCGCCGGAAGGCGGGCGGCTTCCCGCTGCGCCCGTGAGCGCTGGCACGGCCGCGCTGGGGGCCGGCCAGTAGACGGACACCGTGTCCGGCCGGTCATCGGCGACAGGCGGCGGCGGCGCGATGGCGGGCTGCTCGGCGGTCAGGGCCGGACGGCTGGCCGCGTCGGCGAACGGAGCACCGCACGCGGTGCAGTAGCGCACCGGCCCGCTGCGAGGGCGCCCGCACGATGTGCAGAAAATCATGTTCCCATCCCGCGGCCGCTGCGTTCGATCTGTGACTCCGCCACCGGGACGGCTGTCCCGACGGTGCCCTGGCCTAGCGGCTCCGCCTGACCGAGCGCTACCTTGATTCCCTCCCGCGCGACGCTGTGCATGGCCTCTCGCATCGCCCACGCGTAGTCGAAGCGGAATGTCACGTACATGTCCGTGCCGCGCCGCGTCAGGGTCTGCCACCACCTCGCCAGCCGCATCAGCAGATAACGCAGCGGCGAGATCCGAAGCCAGAACGTCCAGCCCAGGTACAGGTCCTGCCCGTATGCGAAGCACGAGATGAAGCCGGTGAACAGATCACGACGCAGTTCCAGGTAGTCGCGGCTCTCCCCGTCCGCCAGCTTCAGGCGCCGCACCTGGAGTTCGTCGAGCGGAATCTCGTGCCGGCGGACGGCCCAGGCGAGGTGCTCGAACGTCCCCTCCGCGGCCGCCGCCTGGTCATCGACGGAGAACTTCCACTCCGACAGCAGCGCTGGCACCGGGAGCAGGCAGTACAGGCAGCCAAGCAGGAGGGCGGCGAGCACGGCGGCAGTCGCCCAGATGATCGCCGAGGCAGGGACGGACAGCCCGAGCAGGTGCAGGCAGACCAGCAGGACCGCGGCCGCGAACCCGCCGAGGAGGAAGACCATCGCATACTGCGCTGCCTGCCGGGCGAACTGTCCGAGCAGCCGGAAACTGGCCAGCGGGTCGAAGGGCGCCTCGGGCTCCTGGTCGTAGGCAAGCCTGCGGCCCAGGTATTGCGCGCTCGGCGCCGGCTGCCACATCCGCGAGTGCGGCGAGGCCGAGGCGCTCGAGTAGCCCGGGTAGCTCTGCCAGTCGGCACTGACCGGCGCGGCTGCCATGCCAACGCCCGGCACCGGCTGACCGCAGCTGCCGCAGAACATGTCGCCGGTGGCTAACTGCAGGCCGCAGCACCCGCAAGTCCCCTCCATTGACGCCGTCCTCTCTGTTCCCCATCAGCTCTGCTCGCGGTCGGCGCCACTGCGGCGCCGACTTTCCTCACGGGCCACTTAATTCCCTGCCATTGACGACAAGCATCTGTCGGGCGCGCCATCGGAGACAATAATCAGAAGGAGAGATTTCTGTCATGGCTAGGGAAGTAGGCCGCAACACCGGTGACCTGCCGCGAGGCTCCTTAGATCGCTGGACGTGCCGCGTTACGGGCGGCGCTTGCCGCATCACGGGGCGGCATCTCACGATACGTGATACCGGAGCCCGCCGACGGGCGCGGTAGGCCTCCGGACGGCCCGCGAGTTCTGCCGGGGTCTGAGCGCCGGCGGATGACCCTCGTCCATTTCATCAGCGGTGCTGCCCAGTCGCTTCCTTACCACGCGACGCGCATGAAATCGGCCAGGAAGAAACAGTCGCCGCGCCGCGCCGCGCCGCGATGGTGGCCCAGCGGGATCGCTCTCGATGGCCCACAGCTCGTGGAATGGATCTTCCAGGACGAAGACCCAGAACGGGCCACTCGACCAGACCGTCACCGGCTCCTGGCCAGGAGCATAGGAACTGACCGTTGACACAGGCGTCCCGCGGCGGGAAGCTTCGGCACGCGGTGTCTTTCCGCGAAATGGTGGGCAGCCGCTTGGATCGGCTCATTGACTGCTCGCTCAGCCGGAGGTTCCCAATGGCCGGATTGGCACACGCACGCAGACGCCGGCGGCGGAGGCTCGTCCCGGCAGCGGCCGCCTTGTGCATGCTGTCCTTCGCGGTGGCGGCGGCCGGCCCGGCCAGTGCCAGCAGCCGCGCCGCGGCGCAGCCCGCGGTGGCCGCGCCCGGCGGGCCTGGCACGATGTCCTTCTTTGATCTCGCCCGCAAGGACTGCCTCGGCACGGCGCGCGACAGCACATCCAAGGTCTGGTACACCGTGGCCGGCGGCGTGCTCTCCGACGTCTACGAGCCGACGATCGACAACACGAACGTGGCGACGCTGCAGTACATCGTCACCGACGGCTCCGCCTTCACCGACCTGCAGACCCGCGACATGACCTACACGGTGACCGCCGACCCTTCCGGCATGGCCTGCACCGTGACCGCCACCAGCGCCAGCCACGGCTACCGGCTGGTCACCACCTACATCACCGACCCGGCGCGGGACACCGTGCTGATGGACACCCGCATCGAGGCCGTGCCCGGCTCGGGCACCAATGTCAGCCATCTGCGGCTCTACGCGCGGGTGGACGCGCACGTCAACGGCGACGGCGGCGGGGGCGCTTCGAACGCGGGCGGCAACACCGGCGTCATCGACACCTCCACCGGGTCACCGGTCCCCGTGGTGTTCAGCACGAACACCGTGACGCAGGCAGCCAACCGCAGCTACGCGGTGCCCACCTACATGGCGCTGCGCGCCAGCAGCCCGTCCGCCGCGGCCAGCGTCGGCTACGCGGGGACAGCGAGCGACGGCCTGGCCCAGCTTGACGCGACCCACACGCTGACCAGCTACGACTCGGCGCCGGACGGCCACATCACGGCGACCGAGGATGTCACGCCCCGGCGCGGCCACGAGGTGCAGCTGGCGCTCGGATTCGGCCGCACCCAGGCTCAGGCGGTCGGCACCGCGGGCGCGTCTATGGCCAGGCCGTTCGGCCAGACCGAGCAGGACTACCTGAGCGGCTGGGCCCGCTACGACGCCGGCCTGCGCAGGCCGCCGTCGAGCTTCCCCGGGCTCTCCCGCGCGCAGGCGGCTGACCTGCAGCGCCGCTACTACCTGTCCGCCAACGTGATCAAGTCGAGCGAGGACAAGACGTTCCCCGGCGCGATCGTCGCGTCACTGGCCAGCCCGTGGGGCCAGGCGGTGGCCGCCGGAACGGCCGTGAACGGCAAGCCCGTCTACTACGGCTCCTACCGCGAGGTGTTCTCCCGTGACCTGTACGAGGCGTTCACGGGGCTGCTGACCGACGGGGACATCGCCACCGCCCGCGCCGCCACGCTGTTCCTGCTGGACAAGCAGCAGCTGGCCAACGGACAGCTCCCCCGCAATTCGCTCGTCAACGGCGAATCGGCCCCCGACACCGGCGGAAACCAGCTCGACGAGACTGCCTACCCGATCCTGATGGCCCTGCAGTCGGGCCTGGCCGGGGACACCGCGCTGTGGCAGCAGCACATCCGGCCGGCCGCCGATTTCCTGGTCGCGAACGGGCCGTCGTTCGGCTCGGAGCGCTGGGAGGAGCAGTCGGGCTTCTCCCCGTCGACGATCGCCGCCGAGATCGCCGGCCTGACCGCGGCGTCGGTGATCGCCGCCCGCCACGGCGACACCGCGCGGGCGCAGCTGTACCAGGCGACCGCCGACGACTTCCAGCGCAACATCAAGACCTGGGACGTGACCACCAGCGGCCCGGACGGGCCGCGGTACTTCATCCGGCTGTCCAAGGCCGGCGACCCGAACGCGCCCATCACCTACAACCTGGGCAACGGCGGCCCGACCGTGGACCAGCGGGCCGTGATCGACGGCGGGTTCCAGGAACTGGTCCGCCTCGGCGAGATGCCGGTCAGCGATCCGGACATCCAGGCGTCGCTGGGCGTGGAGGACAAGCAGATCTCGGTGCCGGGGCCCAGCGGGACCGGCTACTACCGGTACGGCACCTCGGCCGCGGCCGGCAGCGCCGACGGCTACGGCGACTGCTTCCAGCCGAGCCAGACCTCGTGCACCACGCCGGGCGAGCCGTGGCCGACGACCGACGTCGGCACCGGGCACCTGTGGCCGGTGCTGTCCGGGGAGCGGGCCGAGTCCGACATCGCCGAGGGGAACCTGACCGGCGCTTCCGTGCTGCTGGAAGCCATGGCGCAGTTCTCCTCCGGCGTGGGCCTCGTGCCCGAGCAGGCATGGGAGGACCCTGACCTGGCCGCCTCGCCATTCGGCAGCGACCCGACGACCGCGTCGATCGGCTTTACCGACGGCAAGGCCGCTGGCTCGGCGTCCCCGCTGACCTGGGCCCAGGCCCAGGAGCTCCGCCTGATCCTGGCCGTCGGCGCCGGCCGCACCCTGGAAACCCCGGCCGTGACCAGGCGGCGGTACGTCACCCATGCGCCGCCGGGCGCGATCGCGGTAACCCTGACCGCTCCCGCGGCCGGCACCGAGATCCTGACGGCGACCACGGTGGTGACGGGGACCACGGTGCCCGGCGCGGCGGTCGTGGTGGAGTCCGACGACACGACCACCGGCGCGCCATCCGCGACGGCCACCGCGGTGGCAGCGGCGGACGGGTCGTTCTCGGTCACGGTGCCGGTCGGCTTCGGCGACAGCGTGCTGACCGTTTCAGCGACCGCCTCTGGCAACCGGACCGGTTACGCGCAGACGTCGGTGTCCAGCGACGTGACCAGCGGGACGTCGGTGCTCGACGTGACCGACCCGGCCGGGGACGACAACGGCCCTGGCACTTACCAGTACCCGACATCCAGCAACTTCCATGCCGGCGCGTTCGATCTGACCAGGTTCCACGTGGTCAGCGACGGGACGACAGTGTTCCTGCGGGCGACCCTGGCCAACCTGGACCCGACGTTCGGCTCGGCGCTCGGCGCCCAGCTGCTTGACGTGTTCGTGCACGTGCCTGGCGCCGCGACGACGTCGACCGGGGCGTTCTTCCCGTCCCGCAACTACACCATCGCGCCTGCCGACGCGTGGAGCGAGAGGGTCGAGGCGCAGGGATTCGCGTCCCCGGTCTGGCAGGACGCTAACGGCAACTCGCTCGGCACGGCGTTCGTGGCCGCGTCGCAGACGAGCAAGACGATCACGATCGGGCTGCCGGAGGCCGCGTTCGGCACGCCGACCTCAGGCTGGTCCTTCGCCGTGGTCCTGACCGGCCAGGACGGGTTCAGCTCGGATCAGGCGCGTGGCTTCGCCGCAACACCGCAGGACTTTGCGTTCGGCGTGTGCGCGACCGGTGGCGGCAGCAGCCCCATCTGCTCGGTGAACCCAGGCACCGTGCCGAAGGCGGTGGACGTGATCACGCCGTCGGGGGTGTCCCAGGCCACCGAGCTTGACCCGACCCTCGGTCCGGTCGTCATCCAGGGAGTCGCCATTCCGTGAGCCAGCCCCCC
>Ga0080026_10000260_pt1 | contig 12865 bp, 10 predicted proteins | sample OrgsoiDNA2013045_FD_70941 | JGI IMG/M metagenome (GOLD analysis project Ga0080026, IMG submission 70941) | Permafrost soil microbial communities from the Arctic, to analyse light accelerated degradation of dissolved organic matter (DOM) -... | ecosystem: Environmental > Terrestrial > Soil >... | reverse complement strand
GCCGCTGAGATCGATACCGCGCCACCGGAGGCTCAAGGCCAAATGAACTTGCCGCGGTCCAAACGCTTCGCATAAAGTGACAGCCCGATCCCGTCATGCCATAGGATATTGACCAGATCGCCGCTGCGTCCCCGGAAGATATATAGATCGCCGGCATGCGGATCGCGCTTCAAGCTCTCTTGAACCGCAAGAGCCAAGCCTTGCATGCCACGGCGCATGTCCGTGTGGCCTGTGGCGATCCAGACCCTGACGCTGCTCGGAATGGGGATCATCGCGGCCTCAGAAGCTCAAGAACCCGCTGCAGCGCCGCACCGTCCACGTCGCGGTCAACTCGCACGCGATAGCCGCCAAGCTCGATCTCGATTATCCCGGCCCCAGCACGTGGCCCAGCAGGCGAAGATGCCGGCTGCGGCGGACACGTCGATGCTGCGGCGGGTGTAGAAGCGATCTCGACAGGAACAAGAGCCGCCACGGCCTCACCGCCCAGGCGCCCGTTGCGCGCCTGACGCCGCCAGGTGAACAACAGGCTCGCGGCCACTCCATGCCGGTGCGCAACACCAGAGACTGTCTCTCCGGCTTGCAGCGTCTCTTCAACCAGCCGAACCTTGTCGTCGTAATTCCAGCGCCGCCGACGTTCAGCGCCAAGTACCTTCACCTGCATTGCTACATGACCTCAAGGCTAGACTTAAGGTCACATCCTTAGACGCGCCCCCAAACTGCACAAGGCGGCCCCCGCCGGAGCGATACCTCAATGGCGGAGTTTGGAGAGGGAAACTGGCAAACGTGTTGATTCAAGAGCCTTTTCACTCTCCCCTAGGGAGCGCCATTTGCATGGCAAGATAGCGAACAACCTTTCCGAGCTGCCCGTGCGTAGGGACGCTGAAGTCGCTGCTTCGATGCGATCGATGTAGCTCTAGTCTAGCTCGCTCGCAGTAGCGGAACGATCTTATTACTTTCTGGGACCATGGCAGTGATGTGGTCTGCCCACCACTGCATCATTCGTCGACGATCAGGCATCCATTCCGCAGCGTTGTAGGCACGCCGTACTTCGTTTCTTTCCACGTGCGCAAGCTGACGTTCGATCCAGTCACAGTTGAAGTGATTGCTCTCGTTTAGGATCGTGGAAGCCACGCCGCGGAAGCCGTGAGTAGTGGCCCGACCGTGATATCCCATCCGGTAAAGGGCGTAGAGCATGGTGTTGCTAGACATGCAGCCACCTTTGCCAGGCGAAGGGAAAATATTGGAGCTGTTGCCAGAGAGGGCACGTAGCTCGCGCAACACTGCGACAGCTTGGCGTGATAAAGGGACCAAGTGCTCAAGTCGCATCTTCATGCGTTCCGCGGGAATGCGCCACCGAGCGGAATTTTCATCAAGGTCCTCAAGTTCGTTCCACTTGCCTGCGCGCAATTCAGTTGTTCGAAGAAACGTCAGAGTCATTAATTTCAATGCAAGTTTGGTTTGCTGCTCGCCGCTGTAGGTCTCCAATTTCTGCAAGAACGTTGGCAGCTCTATAAGTGGCATCGCTCTGTGATGCCGCGGTTCTCCTGTAGCCCGCAAAGCGTCTTTGAGATCGGCGGATGAGTCTCGCTTCGCACGGCCCGTCGCGATTGCGAAGCGGAATATCTGGCCAACGAGCTGCTTTAGTCGCCGCGCCATTTCGTCCGCCCCGCGCTTCTCGACCTTGCGTAGCATATCGAGCAGTTCCGGTGGTTCGAGTTCAGCAATCGGACGTCGACCAATCGCTGGGAAGACGTCCGCCTCGAGACGCCGGAGTATCTGCTCAGCGTAGTAGGGGCTACGGGCGTCCTTCCAGTTTTCGTGCCATTCGCGCGCGATCGCTTCGAAGGTATTGCCAATGGCGACCTTGGCAGCCCGTTTGCGCTCACGTTTTACTATGGAAGGATCGATGTTTGCAGCAAGGCTGCGCTTGGCATCATCGCGCGCTGCGCGCGCCTCCATGAGCCCGACAGCTGGATAGACGCCAAGCGCAAGCGTGCGTTGCTTGCCATGCCACCGATATGCCAAGCGCCAGTACTTTGCTCCGTCCGAGTTGATCAAAAGGTGCAGACCGCCGCCATCGGAGAGCTTGTGCGGCTTGATCTGCGCCTTGGCATTTCGGCATTTCACATCCGTTAGCGGCATGTTGGTATCTCGCTTTTCGCGTCGATAGCATACCAACAAATATGCCAACAAAATGACGGGATGTTAGCAAACAGCACGCGAACACCCGCGAATGTTGGGTCACCGGAATATCATTGTGGAATAAGGGTTTTGGTCCACTTCAGCGGACGATGGCGGATGCTTGCGAACGCTGGTGGATTATCAATGTGGTGGGCCCGGCAGGACTCGAACCTGCAACCAGACCGTTATGAGCGGCGGAATATCGGTCAGCTTCGTTGAGTTACTGAGTTTTTCGTTCGATTTCGACCGCGTTTGTTGTGCTTTGTCGAGGTCGTTTCTGGTGCGAAACTGGTGCGGTTTGCGAACCTCGGGTAGAGCCGTTGTTGTTCGCGGCACCCCAACCCATCCATGGACGCTCGCTGCGGGGGTGAGCACATTCGCGTCGGCCGCGCCGTGACGACGCGACGCCTCACGGCACGAACAGCGCGCGGGCGCCTTCTGTCGACATTCCAGCGGCGTCCAAAGTGACCGACCTGCACCGCTCGACGGGGGCTTGCGATTGTTGGTCTCCTCCCGGCGAGGCGGTGCCGCGCGCGTTAGTCTTGTTAGTCCCGATCCCCAAAACGCTCGCCGCGCAATCTCCCATTGACCATTGACAGGTGGCTTAATCTGATAGAATTATAACAGAGTAAGTTGCAATAATAACAAAATGTCACCATCATACCAGCGATGGGGCGAGCGGGAGGAGAAGGTGGAGCCGTCTGGTTCGGTTGCAACACAGCCCCGGCCGCCGATGCCGCTTGTGATGGTCAACGCCATCAACAAGAGCTTTGGCGGTGTACGTGCGCTGCGCGATGTGAACCTCGAGGTGCGGGCCGGCGAGGTGCACGCGCTGCTCGGCGAGAACGGCGCCGGAAAATCCACGCTGATCAAGATCCTCAGCGGCGTTCATGCCTATGACAGCGGCGCGATTGAGATCGCGGGCAAGCCGGTGGCGTTCGACAGCCCGGCAAAATCGCGCGAGGCGGGCATCGCCGTCGTCTATCAGGATTTGAGCCTCGTTGAATCGCTCAGTGTCGCCGACAACCTGTTGCTCGGCCGCGAGCCGCGCGCCCGTTTCGGCTTTGTCAGGAAGCGCGAGTTGATGGCGCAGGCGGGCGCGTTCCTGGCGCAGCTCGGCATTCCCCTTGATATCAAGGCGACCGTGGGCTCGTTGCCCTTCGCCTATCGCCAGATGACGGAGATCGCAAAGGCGCTGATGGGCGAGGTGCGGCTACTCATCCTCGACGAGCCCACGTCCTCGCTGACGTCAGACGAGGTGCGTATACTGTTCGATGCGATCGGGAAGGTGACGCGCCGCGGAGTCGGCGTGATCTACGTGACGCACCGGCTCAACGAAGTCTTCGAGATATCGCAGCGTGTCACCGTGCTCCGCGACGGGGCCAATGCCGGTACGTTCGTCACTGCCGACACGGACATGAGGCGCCTGGTGAATGCGATCGTCGGAAGCGATCGGATGGCTCCGGCGATGCCCCGGGCCGAGATGCATGCAACACGTTGCTTCGAGTCGTCGCCGGTCCTGTCCCTCTCGAACGCATGCAACGATCGGTTGCGTGCGGTCGATCTGTCCGTCCTGAAAGGCGAGATCCACGGCCTGGCTGGATTGATCGGAAGCGGCCGCACCGAGATTCTGGAGGCTCTGTTCGGCCTCCGATCGGTTGAGAGCGGCACATTGGAGATCGACGGCCGGCGATGGTTGCCGAAGAACCCGGCTGACGCGATCGAGCAGGGCATCGCCCTGGTACCCGAGGATCGTCACGTGCAGGGCTTGGTGCTCGACCATTCGATCGAGCGCAACGTCACGCTGTCGCGGCTTCCCTATTTCTCGCGGTGGGGCTGGATGCAGCAACGCGCCGCCATCAGGCGTGCGGAGATCGCGATCGACAAGCTCGCGGTGAAGGCGCAGGGCGCTTCGAGCCTCGTCCGGACGCTCTCCGGCGGCAACCAGCAGAAGGTCGTGTTCGGAAAATGGAACGACCCGAGGCCGCGCGTGCTGCTCCTGGACGAACCCACCGTCGGCGTCGATGTGGGCGCGCGTGAGGAAATCTATGGGGTGATCCGGCAAGCCGTCCGCGACGGCACCGGCGTTCTCGTGGTCTCGTCCGATCTTGTCGAGCTGATCGAACTCTGCGACCGCATCTCGGTGATCGTCGACGGCCGTGTCGCCAGAACCCTGGTGCGGGGCGAAATCGACGACGCCGAGCAACTCCATCACCTGCTTCAAGTGTTGCAGGCGTCCGACCAAGGCGCATTTCAAGAGCCGCCGGCATGACCGAACTGACCGCATCCAACATCGTCGCCGCGCCGACACGATCCGACCGCCGGCGCAAGCTGCTGCAGAAGCTGCTGCGCGGCGAGCGGCCCTACATGCTCTACATCGCCTTCCTGATCCTGCTCGTTGTGTTCAGCCTGTCGTCACCGTGGTTTCTGTCGGTCGAGAATTTCCTGAACATCGGCCGGCAGACGACCCTGGTGTCGATCATTGCGGTCGGCATGACCTTCGTCATCGTCGCCCGGCAGATCGATCTTTCGGTTGCATCGACGTTGGCACTCTCGGGCATGGCGGCCGCGCTGGCGATGAGCCACGTCAACAACAGCTGGGTCGTGGGTGCGGTGGCCGGGCTCGGCACTGGCGCGCTTGTCGGGCTGCTCAACGGCATCCTGACCACGCAGCTCTCAATACCGTCCTTCCTGGTGACGCTCGGCACGCTGAGCATGGCGCGGGGGCTGGCGATGATGGTTACCAACACCAAGCCGGTCATCATCACCAACGAGACGTATTTTGCGATCTTCGGCGAAGGCACGTTCCTCGGCATGCCGGTGCCGATCGCCTGGACACTTGCGGCGATGATCGTCGGCGTCCTGCTGCTGCACTACAACGTGTTCGGCCGGCGGATCTATGCCGTCGGCGGCAACCCGACCGCGGCGCTCTATTCGGGCATCAACACCAAATGGGTGACAACGTCGGCCTTTGTCCTCACCGGCACGCTCGCCGGCCTCGCGGCGCTGGTGCTGTCCGCGCGGTCGCATGCAGCCCGGCCTGACGTCGTGCAGGGCATGGAGCTCGACGTCATCGCAGCGGTGATCCTTGGCGGCTGCAGCCTGTTCGGTGGACGCGGCTACATCCTGGGGACGCTGTTCGGTAGCCTGATCATTGGCACGCTCAACAACGGCCTCGTACTGCTCGGCGTCAGTTCGCCGATGCAGCTCGTGATCAAGGGCGCGATCATCGTTGCCGCGGTCGCTTTCACGAAACGCTAATCGAAGTCAGGCGCGCATCGCATGAGGCAAAACAACATTGCGCGGCGCGGGTAGGGGCAAGGTCGCTGGCCCTCGGTCAATCGGCGACCAAAACGGGAGGAAAACAATGAAGTCAATCTTGCGACAAACCTTGCCACTGACCGCGCTGATTGCGGCGACAGCAGTCTCGATCGCTCCCTCGGCCCGCGCCGAAGTGCCCGCGACCTGCGTCAAGGGCGTCGATCTCGCGACGGTTGGACCGAAGTCGATTGTCGGTCAGGGCCCCCATGGCGAGAAGGCCGCCTCACCGGAAGTGCTCGCGCTTTCGGACGCCGATGCCGCCAAGATCAAGGATCGCCATTTCAAGGTCGGCATCTCCATGCAGACGGTGAACCTTGACTGGTCGCAGCTCCAGATCCAGGGCATCACCGACACGCTGAAGAAATACGGCGTGACGGTGACGGGCGTCGCGTCCGCCGAGTATCAGGTCGACAAGCAGATTGCAGACATCGAGAACACGATCCAGCAGCATCCGGACGGCATCATCTCGATCCCGGTCGATTTCACCGCGACCGCACCGACCTACAAGAAGATCGCCAAGGCGGGCATCAAGCTGGTCCTGATGGACAGCATTCCAACCGGCCTGAAGCATCCCGAGGAATATGCGGCGATGGTCTCGGCGGACAGCCAGGGCAACGGCCAGATCGCGGCCCAGATCCTTGCGTCCTGCGTTGCGCAGGGCGGCACCATTGGCCTCGTCAATTTCGGTGTCGACTATTTCAGCACGAACGAGCGCACCAAGGGCGTTCGGGAATGGATGAAAAAGAACCGGCCGGACATCAAGATGAAGCAGGTCGATTTCACCGATCCGCCCAAAGTCTCGCAGATTGCCGGCGATTTCCTCACGGGAAATCCCGATATCAAGGGACTGTTCGCGGTCTGGGATCAGCCGGCGCTGGACACGCTGAGCTCGATGCGGGCGCAAGGCATCGACATCCCCGTCACGACGGTCGACCTCGGCCTGCAATCGGCGATCGAGATCGCCAAGGGCGGTCCGTTGAAGGCGACCGGCTCGCAGCGCCCCTATGACCAGGGCGTCGCGGAAGCGTTGGCGATGATGAACGCCCTTCTCGGCAAGGAAACACCAGCCTGGGTCGGTGTGCAGTCGCTGCCGGTGACGCAGTCGAACGTGCTGGAATCCTATCGGACCGTGTTCAAGAAAGAGCCGCCACCGGAACTGGCCGACGCCTGCAATAAGGCGAAGCCCGCCTGCAACTGAGCGTGCGGTGCGCGGTCTCGCAAGATCGCGCATCGTGGACAAACCTGATCCGGGCGAGCCAGCCCCCAGTCCGGATCAGGTTGCGTTGGTCACATACTCCACGGGAAGACTGCGGAAGTGCTTGCGCAGGTCTGACGACGCCGAGCCGCCGACGATGATCCGTGAAAATGCGCCGATGTCGGCGAAGAATGCCGGCTTGAGACTGCCGAGCTTGCTGGCGTCGACCACCAGGATGCTCTCCATCGCGGTGGCGATGACGGCCTGCTTGATGGCGACCTCGTGAAAGTTGGAGCAGCTCGCACCGCGGGTCCAGTGCACGCCGCCGGCGGATATGAAGGCCTTGTTGATCCCGAGGCGCCGCAGATAGGATAAGCCGTCATCCGACGAGAACGACTGCGATGACGGATGGTAGAGCCCGCCCATCAGCATCACCTGCGTTGCCGGCCGCCGTGTGACGATCGACGCCACATTCAGCGAATAGCAGATCACCGCGAGCGGCATATCCTCGGGCAAATAGTCCGCCAGCGACTGCATCGTGGTGCCGCAGTCGATGAAGATCGTGTCGCCTTCCATGATCGAGGCGGCCGCGGACCGGCACGCGAGACGCTTGTCCTGGGTATGCTGGTCGATCTCCTGCTCGAATGCGTACTTGATCCCGGTCGGTGACGCCGCGTTCACGACATAGCCGCCGAGCAGGGCGAGTGCGGCCTCCGGACCGGCAAGGTCACGTCGCACTGTCATTTCGGACACTTTGAGGAGCTCGGCGGCGTCCTTCAGATGCAGCGCGCCGCTGCTCTCGACGGCACGGCGCAGCCGCTGCAGGCGCTGGACGCGGGTCTCGCTTGGTCGTGCGTTCGGTGTTTCAGCCATTTTGGTCACCGAGCTTGCTTATCCGGTTGACAATGATCTTACAATAATGTGAGTTTATCAACGGCAATATGTTATAATAATAACATCAAGCCTCTGAAGACAAATCGGTGTCTGGCGAAGGCGTGCGTCGGCAGGCAGCAAGCTCCAGCGGGCAAGGTCTGGGAGGAGGATCACATGTTGCAATCGAGACATTCAGTCTATCTGGCGATCTCGTCGATTCGCTAGGACCGCGGGCGATTCGATGACGCAGAGCGTCTTGATACATAATCCGTCCGCCGTGCCGGTGCAGCCTCATGCCAAGGGCCAGGGGCATACGCATCCGGTCTCGCGCAACAGCGGCCGCGCGATCGAAATGGATTGGGTTGATGAGATCAGGATCAATCTGTCGGCCGCCGAGCGGCGCGTTGCGAGCCTGCCGGGCCGGCGAACGGTTAAGAAGAACGCGCAGGCGGCGTGGCTTCTGAAAGCGACCACCTGCATCGACCTGACGACCCTCAACGGCGACGACACCGCTGAACGGGTGAAGCGTCTCTGCGCGAAGGCCAAGGCCCCCGTGCGCAGAGACATTCTCGAGGCGCTCGGCTTTGCCGGGCGTCAGCTGCAAGCCGGCGCGGTCTGCGTCTATCACCGTTTCGTTGCGACGGCGGTCGAGGCACTCGATGGATCCGGCATCCCGGTTGCCGCGGTCTCGACCGGATTCCCGGCGGGCCTCGTGCCTCACGACTTGAAGCTCAAGGAGATCGAGGCTTCCGTCAGGGATGGCGCGCAGGAGATCGACATCGTCATCACCCGCGAGCACGTGCTGACCGGCGATTGGCGCGCGCTTTATGCGGAGGTCAGGGATTTTCGTGCGGCCTGCGGCAACGCGCATCTGAAGACGATTTTGGCCACGGGCGATCTCAAGACACTCCGCAACGTCGCCAAGGCATCGATGGTCTGCATGATGGCCGGCGCCGACTTCATCAAGACGTCCACCGGCAAGGAGGGCGTGAATGCGACGTTGCCGGTGACGCTCGCGATGCTGCGGATGATCAGGGTGTACCAGGAGCGCACCGGCTACAAGATCGGCTTCAAGCCGGCCGGCGGAATCTCGACGGCCAAGGACGTGCTCAATTATCAATTCCTGATGAAGGAGGAATTGGGCCGCGATTGGCTCGAGCCGGATCTGTTCCGCATCGGCGCCTCAAGCCTGCTCGCCGACATCGAGCGCCAGCTCGAGCATCATGTCACCGGCCGCTACTCGGCCTTCAACCGTCACCCCGTGGGATGAGATTCCGGCGATGAGCGTCGTACACTACTACGAGACCATGGAGTACGGTCCCGCTCTCGAGGCGGACGGCGAAGCGCGCGCCTGGCTGAAGCGGCACGCCGCCGTGTTCGGACATTTCATTGGCGGCAAATTCGTCGCACCGCATTCCGGCAAGCACCTCACGACGATCGAACCGGCCACCGGCAAGACCCTGGCCAGAATTGCGCAGGGCTCCGCCGCCGATGTGGAGGCGGCCGTGAGCGCCGCGCGCACCGCGCAGCCGCATTGGGTGAAACTCGGCGGTCACGGCCGCGCGCGTCATCTCTACGCACTGGCGCGCATGCTGCAGCGTCATGCCCGGTTGTTTGCGGTGCTGGAAGCGATCGACAACGGCAAGCCGATCCGGGAGACCCGCGATCTCGACGTGCCGCTTGCAACGCGGCATTTCCTGTATCACGCCGGCTGGGCCCAATTGCAGGAGCGCGAGTTCGCCGATCAGGTGCCGATCGGCGTGATCGGGCAGATCATCCCGTGGAATTTCCCGCTGCTGATGCTGGCATGGAAGATTGCGCCGGCGCTTGCCGCAGGCAATACCGTAGCGCTGAAGCCCGCGGAATTCACCTCGCTCACTGCGCTGCTGTTCGCGGAACTTGCGGCGGAGACAGGTCTGCCGCCCGGCGTATTGAACGTGCTCACGGGCGACGGCGCGACGGGCGCGTTGCTCGTCGAGAATCCTGGAGTCGACAAGATCGCCTTCACGGGATCGACCGAGGTCGGGCGGCTGATCCGCCAGTCCACCGCAGGTTCCGGCAAGTCGCTGACGCTCGAGCTTGGCGGCAAATCGCCGTTCATCGTCTTCGACGACGCCGATATCGACGGCGCCGTGGAAGGCGTGGTCGATGCCATCTGGCTCAACCAGGGCCAGGTCTGCTGCGCAGGCTCGCGTCTGCTCCTACAGGAAGGAATTGCGGATACCTTCCGCAGGCGTCTCATCCGTCGCATGGAAACGCTGCGTGTCGGCATGCCGCTCGACAAGGCAATCGACATGGGGGCCGTAGTCGCCCCGGTGCAGCTCGAGCGGATCAAGTCGCTGGTCGAGACGGGGGTGAGGGAGGGGGCCGAGAAATACCAGGCGCCCGGTGCGATACCGGAGGGGGGGTGCTTCTATCCGCCGACCCTGCTCTGGAACGTGCATCCGTCTTCGACCGTGGCGATCGAGGAGATATTCGGCCCGGTGCTGGTGGCGATGACGTTCCGCACGCCCGACGAGGCCGTGATGCTCGCCAACAATACACGCTACGGGCTCGCCGCCAGCGTATGGAGCGAGACGATCGGGCTGGCGCTGGATATCGCGCCGAAATTGCTGGCCGGCGTGGTCTGGGTCAACGCGACCAATCTGTTCGACGCCAGCGTCGGCTTCGGCGGCTATCGCGAGTCCGGTTTCGGCCGCGAGGGCGGCCGCGAAGGCATGTACGAATATCTCAAGCCCAGGGCGTGGAGCGGGCGTAAAGCGCGCGCGAAGGCATTGCCGCCGCCGGCTCCAACCGCCGACAGCGCCGGATTTGGCGTGCCGCCGATCGACCGGACCGCCAAGCTGTTCGTCGGCGGCAAGCAGGTTCGTCCCGACGGCAATTATCCGCGCGCCGTACTGTCGCCGAAGGGCCGGCATCTCGGCGAGGTTGGCGAGGGCAACCGCAAGGACATCCGTAATGCCGTTGCCGCCGCGCGCGCGGCCGAGCCGTGGGCAAGGGCGACGGCGCATAATCGCGCCCAAATCCTCTACTACCTTGCCGAGAACCTTTCCGCGCGCGGCGACGAGTTCGCCCGGCGCATCGCCGACATGACGGGCGTATCGGGCGCAAAGGCGCGCGTGGAGGTCGATGCGAGCATCGAGCGGCTGTTCAGCTATGGGGCCTGGGCCGACAAATTCGAAGGGAGCATCCATGCGCCGCCGTTGCGCGGTGTCGTGCTCGCGATGCATGAGCCGATCGGTGTGGTCGGTGTTGCCTGTCCCGACGAGGCGCCGCTGCTTGGCTTCGTCAGTCTGGTCGCGCCGTTGATTGCGATGGGCAACCGGGTCGTCGTCGTGCCGAGCGAGCGGCATCCGCTCGCCGCGACCGATTTCTACCAGGTACTGGAGACGTCGGATGTGCCGGCAGGCGTCGTCAATATCGTCACCGGCGGCCGCGACGACCTCGTGAAGGTCCTTGCTGAGCACGACGATGTCGACGCACTTTGGGTTTTCGGTTCGCAGGAGGCCTCGGCATCAGCGGAACGGCTGTCGATAGGCAATCTCAAGCGCACATTGGTCGATCATGGCTTGCTGCTCGATTGGTACGACAGGGCTGCCTGCGAAGGTCCGATCCTGCTTCGTCATGCCCTGCAGGTGAAGAACATCTGGATTCCCTATGGAGACTAGAGAAGCCGCCTCGCGGTGATATCGGCTGAGATCCGGACCGTCAGAGTTCGGGCGATTTCAAGGAGAGGGAGGGACGCAACGTGCTCAGGAGCATCAACCCATTGCTCAACGCCGACGTGCTCTATGCCCTGCGCGCCATCGGGCACGGGGATCGTCTGGTCGTCTGCGATACCAATTTTCCGGCCGACTCCATCGCGCGCCAGACGGTTCTTGGCCGATTGCTTCGGATCGACAACGTCAGTGCCGCGAAGGCGATCGAAGCCATTCCCTCGGTGCTGCCGCAAGATACGTTCGTCGACGATGCGGCGATCCGCACGGAGATCGTGGGGCAGCCGCAGGAATTGCCGCCGGTTCCGTCTTCTACGAAAAGGCAAAGACGGCCTGGCGTGATCGCAACAGGCGAGCGCCGCTTCTACGGCTGTTTCCTGTTCAGCAAGGGCGTCATCGGGCCGGACGGAGAGCGATGACCATGAGCAGAAATGGCGTCGCCGTTCTTGGCGTCTTCGTCGTCGATCTGGCCTTCCGCGCCGGCAAACTGCCTGCGATCGGCGAGACGATCGCAGGTTCCGGATTCGCGATGGGGCCAGGCGGCAAAGGATCGAACCAGGCTGTGGCGGCCGCGCGGGCGGGGGCCGACGTGACCTTCATTTCGCGGATCGGCAGCGACGCCTTCGGCGAGCTCGCGATCAAGACCTGGGAGGCTGAGGGGATCCGGCCGCGGGTTGCCAAGACCGCGGAGGCACCGACTGGCGCCGCGTTCATCTATGTCCACGAGACGCGGGGCGACAACGCGATCATCGTGGTGCCCGGGGCAGCCGGTGGTCTCAGTCCCGCGGATATCGATGCCGCGGCTGACGCCATTCGCGCCAGCTGCGTGTTCGTGACCCAGCTCGAGCAGCCGGTCGACGCGGCGCGGCGAGGGCTCGAAATCGCACGCGCCGCGGGCAGCATCACGGTGTTCAACCCTGCGCCGGCGATCAAGTTCGACAGCAGCCTGTTTGAGCTCTGCGACTACGTCGTCCCCAATGAGACCGAGGCCGAAGCGTTGACGGGGATCGCTGTGGGAGATCTTGCGGCTGCGCGCCGCGCTGGAGACGCGTTATTGGCCAAGGGGGCCGGAACGGCGCTGATCACACTCGGCGAACGCGGGGCGCTGTTCCATGCCCGGGGTCGTTCGCTGCATGTGCCGCCCTTTGCCGCCGGCAAGGTGGTCGAAACCACCGGTGCGGGTGACGCATTCGTCGGTGGCTTCGCGGCGGCGCTGGCCGATGGCGCGGATCCACTCGAGGCTGCACGCTTCGGTTCGGCGACGGCGGGGATTTCGGTGACGCGACCCGGGACCGCCCCCGCCATGCCGCGCCGCGCGGAGATCGAGGCGCTCCTGAGAGAACCGTCCTCCCCATGATGCGGAATGATCCGATCAAGCACGTCTTCATCTGACCGACCGTACTCGTCGTGCTGGCGATCTCGACCTTTCCGCTGATCTATCGCCTGATTCCGCCTGATTTCCGCGCTCAAAACCTCGATCGTCGTACCATGCAGCATCGCAGTCTGGAGCGAGTCGTTGTGGACGGTCAATCTTGGAGCGGCAACCAGACGCCAGCTGTCGTCATCGGCATCCTTCGGC
>Ga0080026_10000258_pt1 | contig 12920 bp, 10 predicted proteins | sample OrgsoiDNA2013045_FD_70941 | JGI IMG/M metagenome (GOLD analysis project Ga0080026, IMG submission 70941) | Permafrost soil microbial communities from the Arctic, to analyse light accelerated degradation of dissolved organic matter (DOM) -... | ecosystem: Environmental > Terrestrial > Soil >... | reverse complement strand
GCTGCGGGTAACGCCGACGCTGGGCCGTCCGGTGCCTGGGAACATTGTCGTCCGCCGGACCACGCGCGCAAGGCACCGGACACGGCCGTCAGCAGCGGCCAGGCGAGGCGGGCCCCGGCTGCCGATGGCGGCCCGGGGTCGATCACCTAACATGGGGGGCATGTCTGTGCCAACCCGCAAAGTGCTCCTCGTCAGGCCCCGTGGCTACTGCGCGGGAGTTGAGCGAGCTGTCCAGGCGGTAGAGGTAGCCCTCGGGCAATTCGGCGCTCCCGTGTACGTGCGCAAGCAGATCGTACATAACACTCACGTCGTCAGGAGCCTTGAGAAACGCGGCGCCATCTTCGTCGAGGAGACCGACGAGGTCCCCGAGGGCGCCGTGGTCGTCTTCTCGGCGCACGGAGTGGCACCCGAGGTGCACGCCGAGGCCAAGAGCCGGAGCCTGCGGACCATCGACGCCACCTGCCCGCTGGTGACCAAGGTGCACAGCGAGGCCAAGCGGTTCGCCGCGCAGGGGTATGACATCCTGCTCATCGGCCATGACGGCCATGAGGAGGTCATCGGGACCGCGGGTGAGGCGCCCGCCAGCATCCACCTCGTCGACGGCCCCGCAGAAAGCGATTCGGTCCAGGTCCGCGACCCGGCCCGGGTGGCCTGGCTGTCCCAGACCACCCTGTCGGTCGATGAGACCAAGGAGACCGTCGCGGCGCTGCGGGAGCGGTTCCCGCAGCTGCTGGACCCGCCGAGCGACGACATCTGTTACGCCACCCAGAACCGGCAGACCGCGGTCAAGCAGATCGCCGCGGACTGCGACCTGGTGATCGTGGTCGGCTCGACGAACTCCTCCAACTCGGTCCGGCTGGTCGAGGTGGCCCTCGATGCTGGCGCCCGGTCGGCGTATCTGGTGGATGACGCCGCCGGCATCGACCCGGCGTGGCTGGAATCGGTGACGACGGTAGGTGTCAGCAGCGGGGCGTCGGTTCCCGAGGACCTGGTCGACGGGGTACTTGAGCGGCTGGCCGAGAACGGCTTCGGCGACGTTGAGGAAATCGAGGCCGTCAAGGAGCGGATGGTGTTCGCGCTGCCGCGCGAGCTCCGCCAGCCCGCGAAGGGCAAGGCCTAGAACTGCGCCGGGCCTGACGAGGGCCGTGCCGGACCCGGCGCGGACTGCGCCGGTCCTGACGGCGGCTGCCCTGACGGCGGCTGCAATGACGGCGGCTGCAATGACGGTGGCGAAGGCTGCGCCGGGCCAGGCAGGCCGTGGGCCGGCGCAGCAACGAGACGGCCGGCGAGCCCGGCCCGCAGATCGCTGACGCACCGCGGCAGGCCGCGGACAGTGGCGAGCGCCACGCACCCGGCGGTGCCGGCGAGCAGCCAGGGCGCCACGGCGGCCAGCGTCAGCATCGTCCCCGCCGCGGTGGCCAGCATCGTGCTGCTCCAGGCGGTGATCAGCTCGTCGCACACCACCGAGATCAGGAAGATCAGCGGCGGCGTGGTCACCACGAGCAGCAGGGCCTCCCGCCGGGCATAGAACGCGGCCAGCAGGCAGCCCGCGACATAGCTCAGCCCGGCCAGCCAGGGAACGTGCGCCGCCTGTGCGATCAGGTCGCCCACGAGGAAGACGGCCAGCATGACCAGCGTCGCGCCGCGGCCGGTCAGCCGGGGCCGGCCGGGCCGCGGCGCCGGGGCCGGAGCCGACGCCGGCCGCGGCGCGACGCGGTCGGCCTGGCGGGCGCGCGGCCTGTCATGTCCCCGCGCCTGCCCGAGCGGCATGGTGCCGGGCGTCGGCCGGGCTCCGCCGGGCACGCTCATGTTCCTCCTGTCAGGTCCCGGCATGTCCCACGGCCCGTCAGCTGGCGGCCCGTGGCTCACTGAGCCGTGGCTCACTGAACAGCTGTGGCGCCGGGCTTGCGTCATCATGCCCGTCAGCCCGCCCCGATACCAGTTCCGGCATGGACGGGGTGATCAGGTCCGGGGCCGACAGGGCCCGCACGGTCTCCTCCACCGGCCTGGGCGATTCCAGAGCTGCCTCGACCACCCCGAGCTCGTTCAGCTTACGAGCGCTGACCAGGACGCGGGTCTCCAGCGAGCCAACTGCCTTGTTGTAGGTCGACACGGCATTACCGAGCGCACGGCCGAGCCCGTCGACGTGCCTGCCGAGTCCGGTCAGCCGCTCGTAAAGTTCCCGGCCGAGGTCGAACACCGCGCGGGCGTTACTAGAGAGAGCTTCCTGCTGCCATGCGTACTGGGCGGTCCGCAGCATCGTGACCAGGGTGGTCGGCGTGGCGATGTGAACCTTGCGGGCCATGGCGTGCTCCAGCAGGGCCGGGTCGTGCTCCAGCGCGGGGGCCAGGAACGCCTCGCCAGGGATGAAGAGGACCACGAACTCCGGCGCCGGGCTCAGGGCCGACCAGTACGCCTTCGCGGCCAGGGAGTCGACATGCTCGCGCAGGTGCCGGGCGTGGGCGGTCAGGCGTGCCTCGCGCACCGACTCGTCGGTGGTCTCGGCGGCTTCCAGGTAGGCGGCTAGCGACACCTTGGAGTCGACCACGATGTTCTTGCCGCCCGCCAGCCGGACCACCATGTCCGGGCGCTGCGCGCCGTCCGCGGTCCCGACGCTGACCTGCTCGTCAAAGTCGCACCGCGGGCTCATCCCGGCCAGCTCCACCACCCGGCGCAGCTGCATCTCGCCCCACCGGCCGCGAGCTTCCGGCCGCCGCAGCGCGGTCACGAGCGCCTGAGTCTGCGCGCGCAGCTGCTCGGAGCTCTGCCGCGCGATCATGACCTGCTCGGTGAGCGCCGCATGCGACAGGTTGCGCGCCGTCTCGTTCTCCCGCAGCTGGCTCTCTACCTTGGCCAGTGTCTCCCGCAGGGGCTGCACCAGATGCTCCACCGCCGCCCGGCGGCTTTCCAGCTCGCCCGTGGCCCGGGCGCTGGCCGCGCTGAGCCTGCCCTCGGCGAGCTCCAGGAACGTCTGCGCGCTGCGATCGAGGGCGCGGGCCGACATGGCCTGGAAGCGCTCCGCCAGCTGGCCGTCGATCAGCGCGGCCTTCTCCTGCGCGGCGCTCTCCATGAGGGCCGCGCGGTCGGCTGCCGCCCGCGCCCGCTCCTCAGCCGCCCTGGCCTGGCCCGTGAGGTCGGCCGTCATCGCCCCGAGTCTGCGCTGGGCGTACAGGTAGCCGAGGGCGGCGCCGAGAGCCAGGGCGGCCAGGAGCCCGGCAAACACCGAGATGGCATCCATATCGGCCATGCTGGCAGCCAATGCCGATAGTTTCCCGCCCGACACGCGGTTCCCGCTGGCGGGGTGGGCCCGCGCCCGGCCCGGCCAGGACCACGGGCGGCCTAGACTCGCGCAGGTGAGTCTCTCCATCGGAATCGTCGGCCTGCCTAACGTCGGCAAGTCCACCCTGTTCAACGCCCTGACCCGGGCCAGCGCGCTGGCGTCGAACTATCCGTTCGCCACCATCGAGCCCAACGTCGGCATCGTCGGCATCCCCGACGCCCGGCTGGAGGCGCTCGCCGGGCTCTACAACTCGGCCCCGATCGTGCCTGCGACGGTCCGGTTCGTGGATATCGCCGGGCTGGTCCGCGGGGCGTCCCAGGGGCAGGGGCTCGGCAACCAGTTCCTCTCCCATATCCGGGAGACCGATGCGATCTGCCAGGTGGTGCGGGTCTTCACCGATCCGGACGTCAGCCACGTCGATGGCGACGTGTCGCCCGGCCGCGACATCGAGACGGTGGCGACCGAGCTCATCCTGGCCGACCTGCAGACGCTGGAGAAGGCGGTCCCGCGGCTGGCCAAGGAGGCCAAGTTCGGCAAGGACGCCGACCGGAACCGGATCGCCCAGGCCGCGGCGACGGCCCAGCAGCTGCTGGACGGCGGGACGACCCTGTTCGCGGGCGCGGCCGGCGCCGGGATCGACCCGGCCGATCTGCGCGACCTGCACCTGCTCACGGCCAAGCCGTTCCTCTACGTGTTCAACGTGGACGAGGCCGAGCTGGGCGACAAGGAGCTGCGGGACCGGCTGGCAGCGCTGGTGACCCCGGCGCAGGCCATCTTCCTGGACGCCAAGACCGAGGCTGAGCTGGCTGAGCTGTCCCCGGAGGAGGCCGCCGAGATGCTGTCGGAACTGGGCCTCGGCGAGCCCGGCCTGGACCAGCTGGCCCGGTCCGGCTTCGCGGCGCTGGGCCTGTCGACGTTCCTGACCGCCGGGCCCAAGGAGGCCCGGGCGTGGACGATTCCGGCCGGGGCCACAGCACCGGAGGCGGCCGGCGTCATTCACACCGACTTCCAGCGCGGCTTCATCAAGGCCGAGATCGTCTCCTTCGACGACCTGATGGCGGCGGGTTCGATCGTCGCGGCCCGGGCGGCCGGCAAGGCGCGGATCGAGGGCAAGGACTATGTCATGCGCGACGGCGACGTAGTCGAGTTCCGCTTCAATGTGTAGTCGTATTCCACTCTGACATCAGGGCACCGCCGACTGGCGGCTGTCCGCATCGCTCAAGGTGTGACATCATTGAGAGCATCAGATGATGCGATTTTAGATGCGGAGGTCTCGATGAGGACTACAGTGACCATCGATGACGAGCTCTTGGCGCGCGCGACTGAATTGACGGGCATCACGGAGAGGTCCGCCCTCTTGCGCGACGGGCTGGAAACCTTGATCCGTGTGGAGAGCGCCAAGCGCCTGGCGGCCCTAGGCGGCTCGGACACCGACGCAACCGCGGCGCCGCGTCGGCGGGACGGCGCCAGGTGATCCTGGTCGACACCTCGATCTGGATCGACCACTTCCATGCCTCCGATCCTTTACTTGTTGCGCACCTCCGTGACGATCAGGTCGGATGTCATCGTGCTGTGATCGAGGAACTGGCGCTCGGGTCGATCAAGCAACGCGACCGTGTGCTGGCCCTCCTTGAGAGCCTCCAGGGGTTCCCGGTCCTGACGCATGGGGAAGTGATGGCGCTGGTGGATGGGCGTCAGCTTTGGGGGCGTGGACTGAGCGCGGTGGATGTACACCTGCTCGGCTCCGTCATGCTGGTCGGCGGAGCACGGCTGTGGACGCGTGACAAGCGGTTGCTCGCGGCATGTCGGGACGGTGGAGCCGCCTATGTCGAAGAGCCTTGAGGAACGTCGGGGTCCGGCGGGCCCGTACATGTGTATCGGTGACGGAACGTGGTGGAATTCCGCTTCAACGTCTAGGACCGCTCACCGAGCCAGGTCCTGTGTCAACGCGAAATCGGAGGCCCCACGTCCGCCTCACGGCAGGAGAGGCTGGCGCGGCAGAAGCTCCCAGTACGCTGCCCGCTCAATCGTGATCGCGGCTATTTGTCAGCCGGGATGGCTGAACCAGCGGTGGGCGGGACGACATCGATGGTCATCTGCTGCTGTTCCGGCAGCACCGTCAAGATGTCCCAACGACGTGGATGGGCATCGGCTGTCGTTCCAGCAGCAGGAGCGGCCCGCCCATGACGCTGGGACTGGTAAAGCAAGGGACGTCGAGGTGGACTACGGGGCGCAGGTGATCCGAGGGGCGCGTGGGGCCGCAATGGCAGCGGAGCCGCAAGGATCCAGCCGGAGCCGGGCCGGATTCGGTGGTCTAGACGGCGCGAGGCCGACCTGGGAACGGCGCAGGCGCCCGGCCTGCCGTAGCTGGCCGGGCGCCCCGTCCTGCGCTTGAGACCCAGGGCGGCGCCAGGCGTAGCCAGCAGACCCCGCTCTGCTGCCGGCTACCGGGCGCCGCCCGTGGGTATGTAGATGTGACGCGGCGGCGCCGCAGGAGGTTTACCGGCGCCCGGAAATTAATCGCCGGCCGGCACGGGCCGCCTGCACGGGGCCGCCTGCACGGGGCCGCCTGCACGGGGCCGCCGGCACGGGGCCGCCGGCACGGGGCCGCCGGCACGGGGCGTCGCCGCCGGGTCCCACCTTCAGGCCGCCGCCTTTAGACTCCGAGACCATGAGCTCGGAGACCACTAACCCGCCGCACCCGACCAGCCAGCCCGCTGCCGCACCGGCCGGGGCCGGCCAGCCGGGTACCCCGCCCGCGCCCCCCGCCGCCGCCCGCGTGCCCAGCGAGCGCACTCATCACGGCGACACCTTCGTGGACGAGTTCGCGTGGCTCGCGGACAAGGAGAACCCGGAGACGATCGCCTACCTGCAGGCCGAGAACGCCTACACCGAGGCCCTGACGGCTGACCAGGCGCAGTTCAGCGCGACGATCTTCGACGAGCTGAAGGCCAGGACCAAGGAGACCGACCTGTCGGTGCCGGTGCGAAAGGGCGGCTGGTGGTACTACACGCGGACGGTCGAGGGACAGCAGTACGGCGTCCAGTGCCGCCGCGCGGTGCGCCCCGGCGAGGCCGGCCCGCCGATCACCGGTGACGGAAGCCCGCTCGACGGCGAGGAAGTACTTCTCGACAGTAACGCCCTCGCGGGCGATAGCCAGTTCTTCGCCCTCGGCGCCTTTGATGTCAGTCCGGACGGCGGCCTGCTCGCCTACTCGACCGACTTTGAGGGCAGCGAGCGCTTTACCGTGCGGGTGAAGAACCTGCTGACTGGCGAGGTGGCCGCCGACGAGATTCCCGGGGCCTTCTACGGAAGCGCGTGGTCGGCCGACGGCTCGGCATTGTTCTACGTCACGGTCGACGAGGCCTGGCGGCCGCACCGGGTATGGCGGCACCTGATCGGCACTCCGGCCGCCAGCGATGTCGTGGTGTTCGAGGAGACCGACGAGCGCTTCTGGGTCGGCGTCAGCCTGGCCCGCAGTGAGCGCTACCTGTTCATCTCGTCCTCCAGCAAGCTGACGAGCGAGGCGCGGCTGCTCGATGCGGCCAACCCGGCCGGCGAGTTCCGCGTCGTCGTGCCGCGCCGACACGGCGTCGAGTACTCCGTGGAGCACCAGGCCACCGGCGAGGGTGCCGACCGGCTGCTGATCCTGCACAACGACCACGCCGAGAACTTCGAGCTGGCCGAGGCGCCCGTCAGTGACCCGTCGGCGTGGACCCCGCTGATCGGCCATCGCGCCGACACCCGGCTGCTCAGCGTGGAGGCTTTCGCCGCTCACCTGGTCGTGCACCTGCGCCGGGACGGCCTCACCGGCCTGCGGGTGCTGCGCGAGGGCAGCGAGTACGACATTGACTTCCCCGAGCCGGTCTACCAGGTGGCACCGGGAGCCAACCCGGAGTACGCCTCGGCGGCCTTCCGCCTGGGCCTCACCTCGCTGGTGACGCCGGACTCGGTGTATGACTGCGACATCGCGACCGGCGAGCTGACGCTGCTGCGCCGCCGCCCCGTCCTGCCGCTGCCCGGCGGGCCGGAGTACGACCCGGCCGACTACGAGCAGCGCCGCGAGTGGGCCACGGCGGCCGACGGCACGCAGATTCCGATGTCGCTAGTCTGGCGCCGCGGCACCCCTCAGGACGGCACCGCGCCGGTGCTGCTGTACGGGTACGGCAGCTATGAGATCTCCAATGATCCCAGCTTCTCGATCGCCCGGCTGTCGCTGCTGGACCGCGGCTTCGTCTACGCGATCGCCCACGTCCGCGGCGGCGGCGAGATGGGACGGCACTGGTACGACCACGGCAAGATGCTGTACAAGATCAACACCTTCACGGACTTCGTGTCGTCCGCGCGGCACCTGGTCGAGGCGGGCTGGACCACGCCGGAGCGGATCGTCGCCCGCGGCGGCTCGGCGGGCGGCCTGCTGGTGGGGGCCGCGGTCAACCTGGCCCCCGAGGCGTTCGGCGGCATCGTCGCCCAGGTGCCCTTCGTCGACGCGCTCACCTCGATTCTCGACCCCTCGCTGCCGCTGACGGTGACCGAGTGGGAGGAATGGGGCGACCCGCTGCACGACGCCGAGGTCTACCACTACATGAAATCCTATTCGCCCTACGAGAACATCGATACCTCCGCCGTCTACCCGCCGATCCTCGCGGTGACCAGCCTGAACGACACCAGGGTGCTCTACAGCGAGCCCGCCAAGTGGATCGCCAGGCTGCAGGCGCACGCTCGCGGCGGCCCGTTCCTGCTGAAGACGGAGATGTCCGCCGGGCACGGCGGCCGCAGCGGGCGGTATGACTCGTGGCGCGAGGAGGCCATGGTGCTGGCCTGGGCCGCCCGGACGGCCGGGTCAGCGACTGAGCTTCGGCTGAGCCGGGACTGGACCCCATCGGGCCGACCGTAATTGCCGCCACCTTGGGGCCGAATACGATCAGCGGCCACGGGCGCGGGGCGACGGCCGCGAGCGGGCGGGCCAGCCACCCCAGCGCGGCTGGCCCGGGCAGCGGCCAGGATGGGACGGCAGGGGCGACTGGGGCGATGCTGTCTCCGGGTGCGCTGTCCGGACGGCGGGACCGGGCCGGGGCCGCTGCCCGGCTTCAGGCTGATCCTTGGGTGCTGACCTGCTATTTCCTGGCCATGGGGTCGCCTGGCGGGCCGTTGTCACACGAATCATCACACTGGCGGCGGTGAGATGGCTGCCAGCAGCACGGGTCCGGGCTACCCTGCCCGGTAAGCCGTAAGTAGGAAAATTTATGGTCACTAGCGCCCTAATTTGTGCCGTTATCCGGGATCCTCCCGGCGCGCCGGCGGTGTCAATGACTGGGATGCCTGGGCGTTTTGCCGCAGAATGGTGGCCGACGCGGGAAGGGGCGCGCCGTGATTCATGCTGGCCAAGTTCTGGTGAGCGGACGGAGGTGTGATGGCTCGTAGGGCGACCCTCGACCGCGGCGTGCCCACAGACGCGGACGACGAGGCCCTGCTGGCAGACTCGGCGCCTAGCCGGGCCAGGCGGCCGGCGGCAAGACCACGGCGCGGTGCCGGCGGCCGGTGGCTGATCTATGCGGCGCGCGCCGTGGTCTGGATCGTGCTGCTCCTGATCGGCTACCGGGGGGTCACCGCGATCATCACGGGCAGGACCGCGTCGAGCACGCCCACCCCATCGGCAGCCAGTTCCGGCCCCGCGTTCCCCGCCACGCTGGCCGAGGCCTACGCCCTGCAGTTCGGATCCGTGTACCTGAACTTCAGCCCGGGCACCGCGGCCCGGCGGGCCAGCCTCCTGGCCACTTTCATGCCGGCCGGTGCCAGCGCTCAGCTCGGCTGGAACGGCGCTGGAACGCAGAGCCTGGAGTCCGAGCAGGTTGCCTCCGTTCGGGTGCAGGGCGCCCACACCGCCGTCGTCACCCTGCTCGCGCTCATCAACAAGACCCAGCTGATCGAGCTGGGCGTCCCCGTCTACACGTCCGGCGGCCGGATCGTGGTCACCGGTGAGCCGGCCCTGCTGCCGCCGCCGGCCCGCGCCGTGCCGCCGCAGACCGTGGCCGGAAGTACCGACCCGGCGGCGGTGGCCGCCCTGCAAGCCCAGCTGCCCGCCTTCTTCCGGGCGTATGCAAGCGGTCAGGACACGCTCAACCGGTTCCTCATGCCCGGCGCACAGGTGACCGGGCTGGGCGGCGCGTTCACCCTGGGGTCAGTCGAGAGCGTCACCGCTCCATTCGGCGGCGCCACTCGCGACATCACCGTCATGGTTATCTGGCACGCGAACTCAACCGCCGCGGGAACGAGCCTGCCAGCGACTGCGGCCGCCCCGGCCAGCCTGGAAATGACCTATCGCATGGTGGTCGTGCGACAGGGCACAAACTGGTACGTGCAGTCCATCGGCACCTCGGCACTGGCGCCGGGGCCGCCCTAATGCCAGATCCCCGATCGCAGCGACCCCCGCCAGCCGAGCTCACTCACCCCCCGGAGTACCGATGTCGGCGCATCTTCTCATCACGGCATCCCCCGCAGCTCTCAGCACATCTGGTCTTGTTAGCTACCTGCAGGGCCTGTTCGGACCGCTGTTCCTCGGGATCGTCGGTATTGTTGCCATCTTCTTTCTGTTCACGCGCGAGATCATTCGCTTCGTGCAGTTCCTCGTCCTAGCGGTGGCGATCGCGGTCGTCTTCTACACCCCGAGCATCGTTCAGACGATTGCCACCGGGATTGCCAACGCGCTCGGCGTGCACTGACCTGACGTAGATTTCGTAGCCCCGGCGACGCAGGCGGAAGGAGGACAGCGTGGAACTGCCTACCTACACCAACATCTGGCGGATTGAAAAGCGGCTCTACAAGCTGTATGACTTTCGGCTGCCGATGCCGCTGCCGGTCGGCCAGATCGCCGTTTTCCTGGCCATTGCCGTGCCGTATGTTCTCGTATTGTCGCTGCTCGGGCTGCCGTTCAGCCACACGCTGCTGTGGGTGTACGTGCTGCCGCCCGGCGTGTTGGCCTGGCTCACGACCCGGCCGGTCCTGGAGAGCAAGCGGCTGCCCGAGCTGGTCATGTCCCAGGTGCGCTACGTCCTGGAGCCGCGCACCTGGTGCCGGATGGCTCCGCTGGCGGAAAAGGATGAGGTCATCGTGTTCTGCCGGGTGTGGCGGCAGGCCGAATCCGAGCCGGGGCCGGAGGTGGTCGTCGCGCCGGCCCGGGTGCCGGGCCGGGTGCCGGCCCGCCGCGATCGCCCGATTGCCCGGCCGCCGGCCCTCGCGCCGCGACAGGCCGCGCAGGCATCGCCGGGCCGGGCGGCCCGGGGCGCAGCGGCACCGGGCCGGGTCACCCAGGCCAGCCCGGGCCGGGCCATCCACGGCCAGCTGAGCCACGGCCAGCTGAGCCACGGCCAGGTCAGCTACGGGCAGGTCAGCTACGGCCAGGTCAGTCACGCTCAGATGAGCCAGGGCCAGCTGAGCCACGGCCAGGTCAGCTACAGGCAAGTCAGCCACGGCCAGGTCAATGACGGGCGGGTGGTTCAGGGCCAGGTGTCGCGGGGCAGGCCGGCACCTTCCTGGCCGCTCCGCAGCGCCGAAGCGCAGGAGCAGGTCGCCCCGGCAGCGTTCGCATCGGGTCAGGGTGCGCCGGCGCCGGCGGCCCCTGGCCCGGCGGTCCCTGGTCCGGCTGCCCACGGTCCGGCTGCCCACGGTCCGGCTGCCCACGGTCCGGCTGCCCACGGTCCGGCTCCGTGGCCATCGGGCCCGAAGCTGCCGGCTCAGGCGCGGCGGCCCGCCGAGACGCCCGGCGGGGAGTCGTTCGCTCCCGAGCCGGCGGCTCAGCGCTCAGCCGGTCAGGCTCCAGCCCGGCCAGAGCCGACCGAAGCCAGGGCGCGAGGAGTGGCATCGACCGGGCCGGGCCCAACGGTGACGGCGGCCGGCACTGCGGCGGCGGGTGCGACAGCGGCGGGTGCCGCATCAGGGCCCGGCGCGCAGCCGCGCCCCCGTGCGGATCGAGCGGCATCCTGGCCCGCTGCCGCCGGCGCCACCAGCGGCCACCAGGCGCAAGCCCGGCCTCCCGCCGGCGGGCAGCCCGCTGAGCCGCGGGAAGCGGACCGGCCGGCCGCTCAGGCGCGACCGGTCGTCCCTGGCCAACTGTCCCCGCCGGCCGCGCCGCCGAGCCCCGCGGCCGGAGCGGCTCCTCCAGCCAGCCGCCCCGCACCGACCGGCACCGGCCCGGCCGCCGGGACCCGGCAGGGCGCGGACATGCAGACCCCCGTCGGCCTGGCGTCGCCCATCGCCGCCCGCCAGGCACCTAGCCCGCAGCCGCCTGCTGAGCAGAGCCCGCCCGCCGCCGGGGCGCCCGCCCACTACCAGCCGGCTAGCAGCGGCGGGCAGGATGCCCCGCCGTCTCGGCCCGCGCGTCCCACCGTGACCGTGACCGGAGACCTGGCCGCCGAGCGGCCGCTGCGGGTGGTGGAGCGGGCGCTGCGCAGCCAGCCCGGCCAGCGCCCGGACGGCTGGCGTGACCGGGTGGTGGTCGTCCCCGGCGGCCACCGGCCGGGCAAGCCCGACCCGCTGCAGCGCGACCGGGCGCGGGCCAGGCTGCCGATCGACGGGCCGCTGCGCATCGTGGTCCTGGGCTGTACCCGGGGCGCGGGTCAGACCACGGCGGCGCTGCTGGCCGGGGACATGCTGGCCAGCCTCCGTGCCGAGCCGGTCGCGGTCCTGGACCTCAACCCCGGCCGCGGGTCCCTGTCGGAGCGGGCCGCCGCGATTCCCGGACTGATGCCCGAGCCGCCTGACGCCGCTAGCGTCGCCGGAGTCGGCGGGGTCGTCGCGGCGGATCTGCCGCTCGCGGCCCCGGTGGCTGCCGATCCGCAGGCACCGGACTCCGGTCTCCAGGTGATCACCGGCAGCCCAGCAGCCCAGGGCGGCGATGACGCGGGCCGCCTGTTCGGCCTGGTCGCCGCGCGGTACCGGCTCACGCTGGCCGACCCGGCCGCCGGCTGCGTTCCGCGGACGCTCGACGTCGCCAACCAGCTGATGATCGTGGCCCCCGCAAGCGCAGCGGCGGCCAACGCGCTGGCCATGACGTTCGAGTGGCTGGAGGCCCACGGGTACGGTCGGCTGGCCGCGACGGCGATCACCGTGCTCAACGGGGTGAGCGGGCCGACAAGCTCGCACGTCGAGCATGCGGCGAACGTGGCCACCGGGCGGTGCCGGGCCATCGTCAAGGTGCCCTGGGACAACCACCTGCGCGAGTACGCGCAGGGGCGACCGCCGGCTCGCCCCGATGCCGCTGCCGATACGGGCGCGGCCGGGCCGCCGGCGCCGGCCGACGCGCGCGGGCTCGGCCTGCTGAGCCCCGCGCTCAATCAGGCGTACACGGCCCTCGCCGGCGTGCTGATCGCCGGCCTGGCAGATCCCGCCGAGCTGCGGAGCACCGGGGCATGAGTGCCCGCACCGCCGGCCGCAGCCGGATCGCCGTCCGGTATTTCGACGACCGGATCCTGCTGACCGAGGCGCACGCGTGGGCGTACTACCGCGTCCCCACCGTGTCCTACGAGTTCACGACGCCGGCCGATCGCGAGGCGCTGGCGACCAACATCACGGTCGCACTGGCGGCGATCCGGATGGCCGATGCGGAGGTGCACCTGCGGATCGCGCACCGTTCTTACCCGGC
>Ga0080026_10000256_pt1 | contig 13111 bp, 12 predicted proteins | sample OrgsoiDNA2013045_FD_70941 | JGI IMG/M metagenome (GOLD analysis project Ga0080026, IMG submission 70941) | Permafrost soil microbial communities from the Arctic, to analyse light accelerated degradation of dissolved organic matter (DOM) -... | ecosystem: Environmental > Terrestrial > Soil >... | reverse complement strand
GATGGCAGGCCTGTCCCGGCGGGCTCAGCGACAGGTGGCACGAAGCGCGAAAGCCGCATTGCTGATTGCCACATCGTCAGATCTGCGCTACCCGGGCACTGCGGGCGCGCGTCCCGATACGATCACCAGGCTCGTTCAGCGCTATCTGGACCGTACGGTCTGGGCGGCGTGCGGCGACCCGCGCCTCGCGACCGCGTTGCTTGACGTGCTGAACCTCGCGGCGCCACCGCGCAGCATGCTGAGGCCGCGGGTCGTGTGCCGCACGCTGGCCGCGCGCACGGGTCCGCTGCAGGAGCCTCCGCTTGGCCTGGCGCCTGCGACCGCTCCCGGAAAGATCCAGACACTGACCTCCGCTGCCGGATAGGTCGCCGGCCATGCCCCAGCGTGACAGCGCGTTAGCCGGCGGATTCGCCGTCCAGCGAGGCTACGGCGCGACGCAGCCCCTCAGCCAGGCCGATCTTCGGTTCGTAGCCCAAAGACCGGATCTTGCGGAGATCGAAGCGCACGCCGGTGGCGAGCGACCTGACAGCATACCGGGTGAGCAAGGGCCGGGTGCGGCTCCTGGTCGCCGTGGCCAGCCGCTCGGACGCCAGCGCCAGGCCGTAGGCCACGGGCAGCGGTACCGAGAAGCGAGGCGGGTGGAGGTCGGCCGCGGTGGCCAGGTCCTCGATGAACCCGGCCAGGGTGCGGCCGAAGCCGTCGCCCACGATGTACCCCTCGCCCCTGGCCGCCGCATTCTGGGCCGTGAGGACGATCGCCTCGGCGAGGTTCTCGCTGTAGGTGACTTCCAGCGGCACGGCCGCACGACCGAGGTACACGAGCTGGCGGCGCCGTAGCCGCTCCACCATCTCGGGAACCAGATGCCGGTCTCCGGGTCCGAACACCCACGTCGGATAGACGACGGTGATGCCGATTCCGGTGTCCCGATAGCTCCACACCAGCTTCTCGGTGTCGAGCTTCGATTGCGGGTACGGGAACGGCGATCGCGACTTCGGGGTCAGCTCGTCAACGACGATGTCGGTCCGGAAACCGAACACGTTGGCTGTTCCCACGTAGATGAACCGGTCGACGCCTGCGCGCACCGCCTCCTCGAGCAGGGCACGCGTCCCGTCCCGGTTGATCCGCCAGAACGTATCGCGCGGCCCCCAATCGCCCACGAGCCCTCCGGCGTGGATCACCAGATCAGCGCCGTGGCATAGCCCGCGTAACGACGCAGGGTCGGCCAGATCGCCTATGTGCAGCTCCTCGAGCGGGGGCGGGGCGCTCGCGTGCACGGAACGCACGAGCCCTCTGACAGTCCACCCGTGGCGGGCCAGGGCAGGCACCAGAGCTTGACCGACACAACCGGTGACTCCGGTCACGACGGCCCGACGCGGTTCGATCATGGTGGCCTCATCGCGGTCTCATGGTTTGCGTGCCTGCCCGATCTTCACATGCATCTGTGCGAACCGCGGATGCTGGAACTTTTTCTGGGCGGTCATCGATGTTGACCTTCCGGAGATGAGCCGGTGATGCCCGGGCCCTGGCTTGGCGATGCAGGACGCTGATTGTGAGACAACTCTACTACTAGTCTCAAACGGTACAAAGATCCAAAATCGCATAAATAGTATCAGTGGAGCCCGTGACGAGGTGTCCTGGGTGCCTGTCTGGCATTGACCTTCCCCCAGGGAAGGCTCATAACGTCCAGCTATCGGGGAACCGTCAACAGACCGAAGACCAAGGAGTACGTCGCATGGCAGACGATGGTGACTTCCAAGAACCGCGAGTGCGTCGAAGCGTGCACTGAGTGTGCACAGGCGTGCGAGAACTGCAACTACCAGCACTGGGACAGCGCCCCGGAGCCCGACGGCCGAGTGCGGTCGGCTTTGCATCGACTGCACTGCAGTGTGTCGGCTCTGTGTCGACCTTCCTTCGCGCGGGTCGACCATGGCAGCCAAGGTCTGCGAGCTGTGCATACGATATGCGAGGCTTGCGCGGCCGAGTGCGGTGGCCAAGTACGCGGCGCTGGTGTCCGGCGCCGACCGCGGCGCGGTCTGCACGGCGCCCGCCGGCGGACCGTAGACGGCGGAAACGCGCAGGCAAAGGGCTGACCACGAGCGCTGGCTACAATGGAGCGGCCGCCGCCAGGCCGATGGGTGAGGATCCGCCGTGCCGATCGGGCTCAGGTTGCACCAAGAGATCCCGCCTGCGACCATCTCTTAGTAGTGTCGCCACTCAAAATTCTCTTAGTAGTGTCGCCACTCAAAATTGCGCGGGTCATGGACTTTAAGCTACTCGGTTCGCTAGAGGTCGTTGCCGACGGCGGGACTCTCGAGTTCGGCAGCGCCCGTCAGAGCATCGTCCTTTCTATGCTGCTCTTGCAGGCGAACCGGGTCGTTCCGCTCAGTCGGCTCGTGGACGCGGTCTGGGACGACGACCCCCCCGTGACTGCCAAGAGCCAGGTGCAGACGTGCATATCAGCTCTGAGGCGGCAGCTGGCAAGCGTCGGCTCTGGCCGCGTGATTGTGACCCACTCGGTCGGCTACGCGATCCGCGTGCCCGACGACGCGCTGGACGTCGCGAAGTTCGAGCATCTGACCAGCCGCGGCCGGGCCGCCTCCGCCGATGATCGGGCGGAGGAGGCAGTGCTGGACCTGCGGACCGCACTGGCACTGTGGCGGGGTCCCGCGGCCAGCGGCGTGGAGAGCAGGCTCGTACACGCGGCGGCGCAACGGCTGAACGAGAGTCGGCTCTGCGTGCTCGAAGAATGCATCGAGCTGGAGCTAGGGCTTGGCCGGCACCACGACCTGACCGGCGAACTGAGCGAGCTCATCGCGCAATACCCGCTGCGCGAGCGGCTGCGCGCCCAGTACATGCTGGCGCTTTACCGGTCGGCGCGCCAGGCCGAGGCCCTGGAATCATTCCGGCAAATCCGCCAGATACTCGTAGCAGAGCTTGGCCTCGACCCAGGCGAGGAGCTATGCGAGCTGGAGCGCGCCATCCTGGCAAATGACCGGGCACTCGACCTCGGTCCAGAGGCGCGCCGCAGACCGGCGTGGGCCAAGAACGACGCCGAGGTCCCGCGCCAGCTGCCCGCGGCAATCGCCGACTTTACCGGGCGGGGGGACGTGCTGAGGAGCCTGAGCGCCCTGCTATCGGCCGCTGACGGTGGTCAGGGCGGAGGCAGGTACGTACCGGTCGTGACCCTCACGGGCAAGGGCGGAGTGGGCAAGACAGCCATCGCCCTGCACGCGGCGCACGCTCTGCGCCGTGACTACCCAGACGGCCAGCTCTTCGCTCAGCTTCAGGAAGCCGACTCCCAGCCCATCAGCCCCCTGGAGCTGCTGGCGCGGTTCCTGCGGGCGCTCGGCATGGCGGCCACCGCGCTGCCCAGCGCGCTGGCGGAAAGGACGGCGATATACCGCAGCTCGCTAGGCGAGCGGCGGGTACTCATCGTCCTCGACGACGCAGACAGCGTGAGCCAGGTGCTGCCGCTGATTCCCGGCAGCCCGAACTGCGCTGTGATCATCACATGCCGCAACCGTCTGTCAGGCCTGGACGGCGCCCACGAGCTCGAGGTCGGTGATTTCGATGAGCGGACGGGCGTCGAGCTGCTTGCCCGGGTCATCGGTGCCGACAGGGTGCAGGCCGAGGAATCGTCGGCACTTGCCCTGGTCCGATTGTGTGGCTGCCTTCCGCTCGCACTGCGGATCGTGGCTGCCAAGCTCGCCACGCGGACCCACTGGCGCATCGACCAGATGGTCCGCCGGATGACTGACGAGGGGAAGCGCCTTGATGAGCTTGTCCTCAGCGGCGTCGGTATCAGGGCGACTCTCTCGCTGTCCTATGACAGTCTCGGCGAGCACGCCCGGCGGCTCTTTCTCTTGCTTGGGCTGCTGGGGACACCAGACTTCGCGTCCTGGGTCAGCGCTCCCCTGCTCGATGTCGACGCCGAGACTGCCGGCGACCTGCTGGACAAGCTCGTGGAAGCGCGCCTTGTGGAGGTGCGGGTGCGCGAGGACGGCTCGGCTCGCTTCCACCTGCACGACCTCATCCGCATTTATGCACTGGAGCTCCTGGCCATCAAGGAGACTACGGCGGCGCGGGCCTCCGCGCTACGGCGGATCCTCGGATGCTGGCTCTCACTGGCCACCGAGGCGCACCGGCGCAGGTACGGAGGGGACTTCGCCGGACTCCATGGCAGCGCCGCCCACTGGACGCTGCCCAGGGACGTCGTTGACGAGCTGCTCGGCAAGCCGATGAGCTGGTTCCGGGCGGAGCACGTCGCCCTAGTATCTGCCGTGCTGCAGGCCGGGCAGGCCGGCCTCGACGAACTGTGCTGGGACCTGGCCATGACTTCGGTCACGCTCTTCGAGTCGGAGTACCATGTCGACGACTGGCGGAAGACACATGAGGTTGCGCTCGAGGTCACTCGCCGGGCCGGCAACCTCCGCGGCCAGGCCGCGATCCTCTACTCGCTCGGCAACCTGGCGGTCGGGGAACGGCTGGGCGACGCGACGCGCTACCTAGATCCCGCGCTCCGCATCTTCGGCAAGCTCGGCGACACGCACGGCCGCTCGCTGACCCTGGGAATCCTCGCCTTTGTCGATCGCCTCGGCGGGCACTATGAGCAGGCACTCGCGCGCTACCAAGAGGCGCTAACCGGATTTCGGCAGGTGGGCGACCGGGTTGGCGAGGCGGACGCGCTGACCAACATGGCTCAGATACAGATAGACCGCGAGCATTTCGAGGAAGTGGAGCAGCTCCTTGAGCAGGCGCTCGTCATCTGCCGGTCGCTGAATGCGCCGCGGATAACGGCGCAGACCGAGCATAGGATGGGGGAGTTCTTCCTGCGCACAGGCGACCTGTACCGGGCTGAGCGGTCCTTCAGGTTCGTGCTCCAGCTCGTCCGGGACAACAGCGACGTTGTCGGGGAGGCCTATGCGTTGCAGGGCCTAGGGATCGTCCGCACCAGACAGGAGCAGTATGCGCTTGCCGAGACCGACTTGCGCGCCGCCCTCAGCTTGTCCAGGCAGGTCGGCGATCATTTAGTACATGGGCGAGCCCTGCTAGCGTGCGCGGAGTTTTATCTCGCTAAGGAAGAGCCAGGATCGGCCACCTCGATGATCGATGAAGCGCTCGTGGTCTTCAGCGAGCTCGGCCCAGCGGCCGTCTGGCGGGCCCGCTTCCTTGAGCTGAAGGCCCGGCTGGATGAGAAGGCCGACCGCACGGCAGCCGCAACTGCCGCACGGCAGATAGCACTCGACCTGGTGCGCGACCTGGATCTGGCACTGGCCCGCACCCTGGCGGCGGCATTGCGGACAACGCTCCCGTATACGCCGGACGCGGCTCGTCCGCGGACAGGCGAGGCCAGGATGGAGGATGGGATCAGGCTCACCCGCCAGCATCCGCTCTAGCCCCACGGCGGGCCCGTGTGACCCCACGGCGGCCCGGCCTGGAGGACAGTCTGCGCCGTGGCTGCGACGGACAGGGCGCCCGAGGCAGCAGCCGATCCCGCGCCAAGGCCAAGCAGGACTGTCGCGATGCCTGTAACGAGGACCCTCGTGGTCCCGCGGCCAGTCCAGGCTCTGCGCTTCATCTTCGGCCTCCTAGATATATAGGCCCGGTGCCAGGCGGTGGCACAGGCCGGTTAATAAACGGCGGACAGCAATCTGGTGTGAATCGAACACCGCCCTTCTCCCACATCGTCATCAGAGGGTTATCGGCTCGCTACTCGCACATCAGGCATCTTGAGCTGGCCTGAGTGCCTAGCGATAGCGGCCTCCCTCAAGATGATGGTCAGTGGCTCTGGACCCGCATCTCCATGTGCGGATACAAACCGCCGGTCCGCGAGGATGTCACCGGAGCAAGCGAGGCGATTGTGAAGACCAGGCCGAGCAGGAGATCGCAGCCGCATTGTCGCACCGGGCCCTTGCGGCGTGGCTGCGGAAGCGCATTGCGCCGCAGGCGGGCTAAGGGCCGATGAGCGTTTCTGTGCACGTGATCGACGGCGTCTATGGCAGGGCGGTGATAGGCATGTCCGTTCGCCTCGACCGCTACATCGACGGTTCCTGGATCGAGCAGTTGCGAGACAAGACAGACGACGACGGCTTGTCAGGCGGGCCGAGCGCATCGCTGGAGCGCGGTGTATACCGGCTCGAGCTCGATCTTGACGGCTATTTCTCCAGCCTTGGCATCACGCCTTTCTATCCGGCGATCAATATAGTATTCCGGATAGGTGACCAGAATTACAGTCATCGCATATCACTGTTGATCACGCCATCTGCATATACTACTTACCAGCAGAATTAAGAGGAAGGCTCCACAATGGTTCCCTTCACTGAAATGCTCAAGGCGACGACAAACACTCTGACAATCGATGGAGCCATGCTGGCGAACTGCGTTGAAGCGTGCTTCACCTGCGCCCAGACATGTACCACCTGCGCTGACGCTTGCCTGGCCGATATGCCTGGTGAGATGGGCCGCTGCATCGCCAATTGCACGAACTGCGCAGACCTATGTATGACCGCCGGGCGTGTCCTGTCCCGCCCCAGCCGGGGCGGCACCAACGCGGCTCTGATCCACGCTCTCCTCCAGGCGTGCCTGGAGTCGACCCGGATCTGTCTTGCCGAGTGCGAAGGCCACGCTGATGACATGGAGGTCTGCCGACTCTGCGCGGACAGTTGCCGCAATACCCACCAAGCCTGTACCGAAATCCTGAAGGCAATGGACGTAGCGGCCTGAGTGGACGGCGACGCTCCGACCCGCGAACCTGGCCGCCCAGGCGGCCAGCATTCCGACGAATCCGTAGTCCGGCTCTATCCGGCCCCCCGGTTCCGCCGCCATAGCACGCTTACTATTCTGGGGCAAACGGCGGGGCAGCAGCCGGGCTACAGAGCGTAAGAGGTGGTATTGTATGCATGTGACACCATCCCGACCGACGCGTCCGGTCCCGCTGTCCCCCACGAAGGCCCGCCCGTTAGCCGGAATGAGGCGGATTCGCCGGGCCTTTTCTTTACCGGCGCAGCTAGACCGGCCTCCCAGCCCGGAGATGTCTCGGGCGATCGCCCCCACGTTGCCGGGCGCCGTCGCCTGGTACCTCGTACTCTTACTGGTCATCGCCGCTGCGTGGGCAGTGACCACACAGCAGGCCCGGCACATGGGGATGAATGCGGCGGGAACCATGGGAGTCGGAACCGCGGTCTTCGTCGGACTGTGGCTGGCCATGGTGGTCGCCATGATGTTTCCCACCGTCGGGTCCACGGCCGTCCTCTGGTCGCAGCGGGCCCGGGCGCCCGCAGAGGGCAATGCGCGGAGCGCCGCCCGGATCGTCACGTTCCTGGCGGTGTACCTGCTCATCTGGGCGGCGTTCGGGCTACTGCTGTATGAGGCGGCGGCCGGGCTGACGACGATAGCGCACGTGTCCAGTCAGGACGGGCGGTGGATTGCCGCGGTCGTCTACGCGGTGGCCGGCATCTACCAGTTCACCCCGGCCAAGGCTGGCTGCCGAGTGCGGTGCACGTCCCCGGAGTGCCAGTCACCGGATCTGACCGCACAGGCGGGCCATCGCACGCTCATAAGGGTCTCAGCCAACCATGCGTTAGCGTGCATCGGCTGCTGCTGGGCATTCATGCTCGTCCTCACCGCGGTCGGCCTGATGAATCTCCTCGCGATGGCCCTGCTCACAGTCCTGATCTTCGTAGAGCGGCGCAGTCTCGCTTTCGGTGCCGTCATCTCACAACTCGCCGGCGGCCTGCTGTTGTTGGCGGCGGTGCTGTCTCCGTTCGTCTCCTGGCTGCACCCTGGCATCTGGGGCGGCGCGATGCCTATGTAGCGATCACTTCTGCCCGAGGAGGTTCAACCCGATCGCCGTCGAGACCGCCATCGCGCGATTGTTGCAGTGGAGCTTGGCCAAGATGTTCGCGACATGGCGCTTGACGCCGTGCTCGGTGATGGACATGAGCCGGGCGATCTGACGGTTGGTCAGGCCTCTGGCGATCTCGCGGAGCGTATCCAGCTCGCGCGCGGTGAGGTTCGGCGCGCCGCACGGCCCGGCCCTGTCGTCGGCTGCCAGCGCGAGCAGCTGCCGCGTGGTCTCCCAAGGCATCGCAACCACGCCGCGCTCCAGCCCGCCAAGCACGCTTGCCAGCGTGCTTACAGACAGGTCCTGCTCGCGAAGCACCGCCGCGATCGGGAACTTCAGGAACGTCCGGAGCTGGCCACGCTCGAGCGCACGAATCATCAGCACCACCATCGTGCCGGACTCCCGCAACGCTGCCGCGAGTTCCGTGCTGGGCTCGCCCGCCAGGTCCGAGGACACCAGCAGCACCGTCGGCGAAGTTCGTTCGACCAGCTGACTCAGCGCCCACCAGGACGCCACCGAGCTGACCGTCGCCTCGGGCAGGGCGCCCTCAAGCAGTCGGTGGATCCCGAGCCTGGAGATCTCATGCGGCTCCGCCAGCAGGATCCGTGGCGAGGCTGCGTCGGCACCTGCCGCAGGCGCGGTGGTCTGTGAGTAACGCGGGTGCAGCGCGAGGATCGCGGCGGACCTGGAGACCTTATGGGGCTCCGCCTTCAGGATCTGTGGCGAGGCTGCGTCGGAATCTGCCGCAGGCGCGGTGGCCGGTGCGTGACGCGGGTGCTCCGCGAGGATCGTGACGGACATGGAGGCCTCCCAAAACGGCCTTGAGGATGCTCAGTGCTTCCCTTTCAACTATGCGGGATAGCAGGGCTGATGTCAACTATCTTGAATGGTAGATAGCTGCCCTCTATGACCACTTATGACCAGCGTGGCCCGGCCCTGACGGCCGGGCCACGCTGATAGTTGGCACGACCTGCCCGGCAGCGGCGGATTATCGATCGGCGGCCGCCGACCCGAACGCCCGGAGCCGGAGCGAGTTGGTGACCACGCTGACCGACGACAGGGCCATGGCCGCGCCGGCTAGCAGCGGGCTCAGCAGGCCGGATGCCGCCAAGGGCAGGGCGATGAGGTTGTACCCGAAGGCCCAGCCGAGGTTCTGATGGATCACCCGCAGCGTCCGCCGTGACAGGCCGATCGCGGTGATCACGCCCTGCAGGTCGCCGGACAGCAGCGTCACATCCGACGCCTCGATGGCGACATCAGTCCCAGTTCCGATGGCGATGCCGAGGTCGGCCTGGACCAGTGCCGGCGCGTCGTTGACGCCGTCGCCGACCATTGCGACCAAGCTGCCTTCCTGCTCCAGCCGACGGATCTCGAACACTTTGTCCTCCGGCAAGACACCGGCGAGCAGCCGGTCCACGCCGAGATCAGCGGTGACGGCCTGCGCAGTCCTCTGATTGTCACCGGTGATCACCACGATGTCCAGGCCCATGCCTTGCAGCTGCTCCACGACCTCGGTGGCGTTGTCCTTCAGCGTGTCGGACACCCCCAGGCTGCCCTGTACTTGGCCTTCCCAGCCGACCAGAACCGCGGTATTCCCCCGCTTCTCGACGCCGATGATCTGCTGCTCGATCGAGCGGGAAAGTACCATGCCGCGCTGGAACATCAGGCTGCGTCGGCCCACGCACACCTCTACGCCGTTGATGTTGCCGACCACGCCCTGTCCGGGAATCGCCATGAACCCGTTCACGGTCGGCAGCGCACCACGATGCCTGCGGGCCCGCCTCGCGATGGCCTGGCCAATCGGGTGCTCAGAGTGCGCCTCCAGGGCGCCGGCGAAGAGCAGCATTTCCTCCTCGTCGCAATCGTCGACAGAAACGATGTCGACCATGGACATCTCACCTTTGGTGAGCGTTCCGGTCTTGTCAAAGGCGATCGTGCTGATGCGCTTGGCGAGCTCGAGCACCTCGCCGCTCTTGACCAGCACGCCCATCTCCGCGCCTCGGCCGGTGCCGACCATGATGGCCATCGGCGTGGCCAGGCCGAGCGAGCACGGGCAAGCGACGATGAGCACGGCGACCGCGGCGAACAGACCGGTGACGGCGCCGCCGCCCAGCAGCCACCAGCCGAGGAAGGTGAGCGCGGCCGCGGTGAGTACCGCGGGAACGAATACGCTGGCGATCCGGTCCGCCAGGCTCTGCACACCGGCCTTGCTGGACTGCGCGTTCTCCACGAGCCGGATCACCTGGGCGAGCGCGGTATCCTTGCCCACCGCCGTCGCGCGGAAGATCAGCACGCCGTGCGTATTGAGCGTCGCGGCGGCCAGCCGGTCCCCGGTGTGCTTTTCGACCGGGACCGACTCTCCGGTCAGCATAGACTCATCGACCGCGGACCAGCCTTCTACGACCAAGCCGTCGACCGGGATCTTCTCGCCAGGGTAGACCTTGATCCGGTCTCCGACACCGACCTCGTCCACCGGAATCGACCGCTCCTTCCCGCCGGTGAGGACGTGCGCCTCCTTGGCGCCCAGTTCCAGCAGCGCCCTGATTGCGCTCGACGCGCTCTTCTTCGCCTTAGCCTCGAAGTACCTGCCGAGGGAGACGAATGAGATGATCAAGGCCGTGGTGTCGAAGTAGATGTCGCCGTGGTGGAACAGCTCCCACGTGGAAAAGCTGAAAGCGGCAAGGGTGCCGATCGAGATCAACGTGTCCATGCTCGCCGACAATCGCACGGCACGGCGTGCGGCGTTCTTGAGGAACGGCCAGCCGGCCCAGAACTGTATCGGCAGCGTCAAGCCGAACGATGTGTACCTGGCCCAGGGCTGCGCCATGAACAGCAGGCCCAGCACCATCACCGTCAGGCCCAGCGGCCAGCTGATGACCACGCGCCGGGCCCAGTACCGCCGTGTGACGTCGTCGTGGTCGTCCGCCTGCGCCGAGGAGTCCGTCGCCGGGACCGCGCGGTAGCCGACCTTCTCGATCGCCCTGCACAGCACGGCTGCCGTGGTCGCGCCGCCGTCATAGGCGATGGTCGCTCGCTTGGTCGCAAAGCTCACCCGGGCGTTCAGGACCCCGCCATGACGCCGCAGAACCCGCTCGATCCGGCCTGAGCAGGTCGCGCACGTCATGCCATCGACAATCAGCGTGAGCTGGGCAGTGGCAGTCGTGCTATCGTCGGCGGCCCGATCTGCCGGGAGCTCTTGCTTCATGTCACTCATGGCGAGCTGACCTTCGGGGGCTTGCCGACGGAGTAGCCACAGGCCTCGATCACATCGGCGAGGCGATCAGGATGCGCGCGGCCCGGGTCATAGCGCACCGTCACCGTCTTAGTCGTCAGGTCCACCTGCACGCTGGCCACGCCCGCCTGCGGGCTCACCGCCTTGTCGATCGCTGAGACACAGTGCCCGCAGCTGACGTCGGGAACGTGGAACTCGCTGATCGCAATGTTCGTCACAGGTATCCGGACTCCTCTTTGAATCTCATCTGGCGCGACAGCGCCGAAGTGATGTCGGCGCGCGTTGTCTGCCGCGCCTGCTCTGGCGGCGCCGCGCTCATTCGTCGCGCGGTCCTACTCGATCACCTATGACGCTATGGCGCCGCAAGCGCCTGCGCAGTGCCCCTATCGCCACCCTTCCCGGCGCTCCGGTCTGGCAGGCGAAGTGGGGTAGCCGAATGAGCACCCCCAAGGAGGTGCGAGCGCAGGGGCTGCCAGGCCCGGCGCACGGTGCGATGGTTCAGACCAGCAGTACATGCTGATGGGTCGAGGAGGCAAATGCCATGACTCGCGTGGTCGTCGTGCACGGAATTAGCGGGACCTGCAGTCCCGCATGGCGCGGGTTCCTGATGAACGCGCTGGCTCGCGCCGGTTCCAGGGATTCGCGTGCGGTCGAAGCGGAGTGCCTAGCCTACAGCGACATCTTCCGACCGGCCGACGACACCGGCCCTGCAGCGCCCGCGCCTTGGCCGGCCCGGGCGCCCGATGTGTCGTGCTCCCAGCGGCCGGGCTCATGGTCCCTCGGGCCGCCGCAGCTGCCTGGTCCGCTCCAGGGCGTGCTCCGGATGATCGGTCGGCGCTCCCGGTTCTGGTCCGACCTGCTGGCCCTCCAGCTGGCTGGCCGGCTCGTGTCCCGTGATCTGGCGATGATCCGTCGCTACTTCGCGGAATCGGTCAACCGGACACGGTCACAGGATCGGCTCGCCAGGAGGATTTCCTCCGACACGAGGGTGGTGATCGGCCACTCGTTCGGGTCCGTCGTCGCCTACGAAGCTCTCTGTGCACACCCAGAATGGCCCGTGCATACCCTGATCACAGTCGGCTCACCTCTCGGCATCAGCCAGCTCATCTCCAGTCGGCTCGATCCAGTCCCGAACGCGGCCGCGAGCCGATTGCCGGGCGGGCTCCAGCGCTGGGTGAACGTGAGCGATCCAGAGGATCTCGTCGCCATGGTGCCGAGCCTGGCACCGCAGTTCGGGCCGCGGGTCGAGGACCAGCTGGTGGACAACGGACCGCAGCGCCACGAACTGAACCGCTACCTAGGGCACCCGGAAGTCGGTAGCGCAGTCGCGGCGGCGCTAGGTATGACTTGTTCGCCTGCCAGGTTGCACGCTCGCCGCGCCCGTAGGGCCGCCGCGTGATGGCTGGCTGGGTAGAACCGTCGGCGATGGGCGCCCATGCCCGAGACGATCACGCCTTCGGTCGGCGCACCGGAGGCTCACCGAGATTGATCTGCGCTTTGCGTCGCCCGGATCCAGGCACCGGATTGACATTTGCGCAGCTACGTATGGAGCTTGCCCCTAGGGCAAGCCTTATGTTGGCAGTTAGGCATTCCATGCGGACGCGACAGGGAGGGCCGGTGTTGCAGGAGACGTACACCGTGGGCCAGGCGGCCCGGAAGACGGGCCTGTCCGCCAAGGCAATCCGCCTCTACGAACTGCGAGGTCTGCTGCCCACGGTGCCGCGCAGCGCGATGGGGTACCGGCTGTTCGACAAGGCCGACATCGAGGTCCTGCGTTTCATCCGGCAGGCCAGGAAGATCGGGCTGCGCCTCGATGAGATCGCCGAGGTGCTCGTGCTCCAGCGCAGCGGGCAGGCCCCGTGTGAGCGCGTGCTCGCGATGCTGGACGCGCACCTATCCGAGATCGACAATGTGCTCAGCGATCTATACGCTGTCCGGTCCGCGCTGGCTGAGGCTCACCTGGCTGCGCGAGCCAGCCGTCAGCCGGATCAGCCGGATCAGCCGGCTGTCATTTGCCAGATCATCCAGGGCAGCTC
>Ga0080026_10000254_pt1 | contig 13134 bp, 13 predicted proteins | sample OrgsoiDNA2013045_FD_70941 | JGI IMG/M metagenome (GOLD analysis project Ga0080026, IMG submission 70941) | Permafrost soil microbial communities from the Arctic, to analyse light accelerated degradation of dissolved organic matter (DOM) -... | ecosystem: Environmental > Terrestrial > Soil >... | reverse complement strand
CGAGCAGCGCGAAGCCCCGCAGCGTGTCCGGGTGGAAGCCGAGGTCAGCCAGGGCCGCCCCGCATACTCCCGCGCCGTTCAGCGGCAGCGTCCGGCCCAGGATCGCCGGGTGCACCCGGCCGACTGCCTCGAACAGGGTCAGGTGCGGGCCCTTCAGCCCCTCCTGTGACGCGATGCGGAACATCACCGGCGTGCGCGGGTCGAGATCCTTATGCACCGGGTGCCCCAGGCCGGGCACCAGGCGGCGGGAGTCCCGCCGCGCCTGCACGGCCGACGCGGCGATCGCGTCCCAGCCGGCGTCGTCGTCCGGGAGCGGGCCGTCGTGCGCCGCCAGCGCGTCGGCCAGGAAGGCGCCGCAGTCCTCGGTGACGCCGAGATACCGCGAGCCGCCGCCGAGCAGCCCGGCCGACAGCGCGCCCTGCACCGACTCCGGCGCCCCGGTCAGCGTGAGCCGCGCCGCGATGACCGACGGGGTGAAGCCGTGATCGGCGAGCGCGACCAGGACTGCCTCGAACACGCGCAGCTCGGCCGGCTTCGGCCGACGCAGCGCGACCAGCCAGAACGCCAGGTCACCGAAGCTGACCTGGCCCATCAGCTCGTCCGCCACGTCATGGCCGAGCAGGTGGATGGAGGTCGCGTCCGACGTGCCGATCGACGTGGGGTACTCGGTCACGGCTGTTCCTCCCGGGCGGCTTCCGCATCGTATTCGCCTGGCTGATGCCCGGCCGGCAGCCGGTGCTTGGCCATCCGCGCCGTCGGCGTTCGCGGCAGCTCGCCGATCACCTGCCAGTACCGGGGGACCTTGAACGCGGCGAGCCGCGCCGCGGCATAGGCGTGCAGCTCGGCGAAGTCGAGGTCGCTGCCGTCGGCAGGCACCAGGAACGCCTTCACTTCCTCCTCGGACAGATCCGACGGGACGCCCACCACCGCGCACTCCACAACCGACGGGTGCGACTCGAGCACCTCCTCAACCTCGAGTGGCGAAAGGTTCTCCCCCCGGCGGCGCAGCACCTCCTTCTCCCGGCCGACGAAGGTGTAGGTGTCATCAGCGCCGACGGTGACCAGGTCGCCGGTGTGCAGCCAGCCGTCAGTGATCGTTCTGGCTGTCTCTTCGGGCATTCCCCAGTAGCCGGGCGTGACCACCGGGTTGCGCAGCAGCAGCTCGCCGGTCTCCCCCGATCCCGCGCCCAGCTCGCGGCCGTCTGCGGCGACGACCCGCGCCTGGTTGACGGTCCCGAGAGTGGGGTGCTGACGCACCGAGCCCAGGGTGCCGAACGGCCGGGTCCCGTGCCGCCAGATCAGCCCGTACGGAGATTCCGACATGGCGTAGCCGACCACGATCCGCAGGCCGAACCTGGTCTCCATCTCCTCCTGCCGGGCACGCTCGGGCGCCGGGCCGGTGTAGCACAGCCGCAGCGGGGTGTCGGCGTCATCGGGCCGCTCGGGCTGGCGCATCAGGATCTCGAGCATGGCCCCGATCGCGTTGAATTCGGTGGCGCCGTGCTTGCGGGCGGCATCCAGGAAGCCGCTGGCCGAAAAGCGCGGCAGCAGCACCAGGCCGGCCCCGCAGGCCAGCGAGCCCATCACCGAGTAGGCCGGGGCATTGATGTGAAACAGCGGCAGCGACGTCATCAGGCGGTCCGCCGCGGTCAGCTCCATCCAGAACGGGAAGCCCTCGCCAGCCATCGCGTATGCGCGATGGGTCTGCATGACCAGCTTGGAGCGCCCGGTCGTGCCCGAGGTCGGGATGAGGACGGCGAGGTCATCGGGCGAGATGCCCGTATCGGGCAGCCGCGCCGCCCCCGAAGCCGCCATGCCCGGCGCCGCCATGCCCGGCGCCGCCACGCCCGAAGCCGCCACGCCCCAATCCGCCGCCCAGTCCGGGACCACCGCGCCGACGTCCAGGACGCCGAGCTCGAGCAGATCGCGAACCTCCGCGGCCTTGACCAGGTCGCTCAGGCCCTCGTCGGTGATCAGCAGCCGCGGCCGGGTCTGGGTGACCAGCCCGGTCAGCTCGGCCGGGGCGCTGCGCGGGTTCACCGGCACGGTCACCGCGCCGATCGACGCGAGCGCCAGCCAGCACAACAGGTAGGGCGGGGTCGTCCGGGCCGTCATCATGACCAGGTCGCCGTGGCCGATCCCCGCGTTGCGCAGGGCCATCGCGGCAGCGCCGGCCAGGGCGACGGCCCCGGAAAACGTCAGCGTCGCGTCGTCGGCGCGCAGCCAGGTCCCGTCGGGGTCGCGGCTGGCCGCCTGGCTGAGCAGGTAAGGGATGGTGCCGCGATATTCACTTCTGCCGGTCATGAGTCAGAGGATACGGGCGGGCCGGGCGGCAGGTTCTGGGGCGGGCCGTGGGCGGCCATCGCGGCGTCGCGCACCGCAGCCGCCGACCCGCCAGCCGGCGGCAGGCCGCGGGCAAGCACCTGCATAAGGTCGTCGAGCACGTCATCGGGGACCCGCCCGCCTGCCGTCCACTCGGCCCAGCGCATGCCGACGAAGTTGCCGAGACCGGCGTAGATGTAGGCGAGGACCTCCGGGTCGTAGTGCGCATCGACCTCGCCGGCCAGCTGCGCGATGCGAACGCCGCGCGCGTAGCCGCGGGCCAGCCGCTCGTAGTACGCCTTGAACTCCGCGGGCGCGACGAACTCGGCCTCGCGCACGATCCGGTAGATCCACGGGCGCTCGGACATCAGGTCGAAGAAGGCGCGGTAGGACGCCCGCTCCCTGGCCCGCTGGTTGTCGGCGGCGCGCACCAGCGCGTCCCTCATCGTCGCCCGCAGGTCGGAGTTGATCTGGCGGATCACGGCCGCGAAGATGTCCGCCTTGGAATGAAAGTGCGCGTAGAAGCTGCCGGTCGCCATCCCCGCCCTGGCGCAGATCCCGGCCACGCTGGTACGGGAGTAGCTGCGCTCCCCGAACAAGTGCTCGGCGGCACTCAGCAGCCGCTGCGCGGGCGGCCGCTCGTCGCCGACCGCTGGCTTGCGGCTCGCCGCGACTGTCACGGTGGGTACCCCCATTCTGGACCCCAAACGGGCACGTCCGCGCCGGTCACCCCCGGCCGCCCGGTGCCGTCTTGGGGCTTGGGGCTTGGCGCGCCGGCCGCCCGCGACCTCGCGAGCGGCCGGCGCTGCCTCGGGCTGCGATCAGGGCGACGGTATCCCGGACGCCGGCGCCGCAGGCTGAGCTCCCCCCGTGGTGAATCCTCCGGTGGCGCTGTCGTCGGTGATCAGCGTCGGGCCGAGCGATACCAGCGCGCCGTTCTTGATCTGCGCCATGTAGGCACCGGTGATGCCGTTATGGTCGCTCCCCGAGTAGGCATAGGGCGCGACGGAGAATCCCTGCGGAATGCCCTTGTTGATCGCGCTGATCAGGTCCTGCCGGGTCGGGTTGCGTCCCGCCTTGAACATCGCCTGGACGAACGTGTAGCCGACGGCGACGCCGTAGGCCACGTTGCCGTCCATCGGCAGCTTCGGGATGTAGGTGCTGTGGACCTTGGTGAGCAGCTGGATCCAGCTGTTGCTCGTCTCGCCCAGCGACGGCAGGTACCCGTCGGTGATGATTCCCTGGGTCAGCGCGTTGCCGAAGCCCGCCGTCTTGTTCTTGGCGAACGCCGCGAGCAGGCCGGCCAGGGTCATCGGGTCGGAGCCGACGTCGCTGACAACCAGCTCCTGCGGGCTGAACTTCAGGCCCAGCATGTTCAGCTTGAGCAGCGCGGTGAACGCGGGCACCGAGAACGAGACGACGATCTGGGCGCCGGAGGCCTTCAGCGCCGCGACCTGCGGGCCGATCTTGATGTTGGCCGGGTTGTAGGACTGCTGCGCCACGATCTGCTTGGCCGGGATCTCGTACTTCAGGCCCTTGACCCCGTCCTGGCCGAACTCGTCGTCCTGAAAGAACAGCCCGACCTTCTTGCCGGCGAAGTGGGACTTGATGTAGTTGCCGAGAATCTTTCCCTCGCGCACGTAGTCGATCTGCCAGCCGGTCGTGAACGGCAGCTTCGCCGTGTCATTCCAGCACTCGCAGCCGGAGGCGACGAAGACGTCAGGGACCTTCTCGGAGTTCAGGAACGGCGCCACAGCCAGGTGGGTCGGGGTCCCGAGACCGTTGAAGATCGCGTAGACGCTGTCCTGCAGCACGAGCTGGTGCACCACCGCGGTGGTCTTGGACGGGTCGTACGCGTCATCGATGTACTTGTAGACGATCTTGCGGCCGTAGATGCCGCCGTGGGCGTTGACGTACTGGAAGTAGGCGTTGGCTGCCGGGGCGATCTCGTCGTACCCCGGTGCCGCGATGCCGGTGAGCGGCTGGTGACTGCCGATGAGGATCTGCTTTGCGGTAACACCTGGCGCCGAGGCGGTGAGCTTGCTTGAGGACCCGCCGCCGCTACCGCCACCGCTGGAGCCGCAGCCGGCGACCACCATCGCCATGGCGGCAATCCCGGCCATGGCCAGGTGTACCCGTGATTTTCTCATGTAGTGCCTTCCTCCTGGTGAGTACTGGCCGGCGCACGCCGGCGCAAAGCGCTGAGGGGGGCGGCCGCGGCGGGGGCGGCGGGCCCGAGCAGGCGGCGGATTCCGCCCTGGATTCCTGCGGGGAACACGAGCATGACGATGATCAGGACGATCCCGTAGGCGGCGATCGGGACGCTGGCGCTCGCCCCGCTGGACAGGCCATGGCTGGAGGCCAGGTTGGACAGGTAGCTGGGCACCAGGACCAGCACGAGGCTGCCCCAGATGGCTCCGAGGAGGCTGCCCAGGCCGCCCAGCACGGCCGCGGTGAGCAGCGCGATCGAGAGCGTGAGAGTGAAGTCGCCAGGTGATGCGCTCAGCGCCCACATGGCGAGGATCGCGCCGCCCAGGCCCGCGCATGCCGAGCTGACGATGAAGGCCAGGATCTGCAGCCGGGCCACGTTCAGGCCGGCCAGGGACGCGGCCACCTCGTCATCTCGCAGCGCGCGCCAGCTGCGGCCGACCCTGCTGTGCACGAGGTTGGCCAGCAGGACGAGCGTGACGAGCGCGAACGCGCAGCCGAGCCAGGCCTGCCAGCGGGTGAGGGGGAAGCTCGTGCCGAGGAATCCCGGCGTGGTGACGCTGACCGGCTCGCCCTGATCGCCGCCGAACACGCCCTGGTAGGCGTTCGCCACCGTCGGCAGCGCTACCGCGAGCAGCAGCGTCGCGCCGGCCAGGTAGGGACCGCGCAAACGGGCGGCGGCGATGCCGAAGATGCCGCCGGCGACTGCCGAGATCACCACGCTCGCCACGAAGACCAGCTCGATCGGCCAGCCGAGATGCAGCACAAGCAGCGCCGTGGCGTAGGCGCCGATCGCCATGAACGCGCCGTGCCCGATGGAGATCTGGCCGCTGAGCCCGATCAGCACGGTCAGGCCGGCCGCGGCGACGACGTAGGCGGCGACTTCGGCCATCTGGTACTCGCGGAACTGCCCGAGCTTGACCGACAGGATGCCGATCAGCACCGCCGCGAGGACCGCGGCGCCCAGGTGCCTGGCCAGGGTCATGGTCTACACCTGCCGGGTCGCGGTAGTGGAGAACAGGCCAGATGGCCGGACCATCAAGACGACCACCAGCGCGGCGAGGCCGAAGATATCCACGAGCTGGCTGCCCAGGTAACCGCCCACGTAGCTGAGCACCACCCCGAGGATGAGGCCGCCGACCACCGCGCCGACCGGGCTTTCCAGCCCGCCGATCACCGCCGCGGTGAAGCCCAGCACGAAGATCGCATCCATGCTGTTGGGGTACAGGAAGGTCGTGGGCGTCACCAGCATGCCGGCCAGCGCGCCGAGCAGCCCGGCCAGTGCCCAGCCGAGCGTGAGCACCCGGCCGACCCGCACCCCGAGCAGCCGGGCGACACTGGAATTGAACGCCGTCGCCCGCATCCGCAGGCCGACTGAAGTGAACCGGAAGACCAGGCCAAGGACGATCGCCGCCGCCAGCACCGCGGCGGCGGTAAACAGGTCGTTGCGCGTGATTCCGAGCGCGATGGAGCCGAGGCTCAGGCCGCCGATCGAGAAAGCCGGCGGGAACGAGCGGAAGCTGCCGCCGTAGATGATCCCGGCCAGGCCCTCGAGGAAGATCAGCAGGCCGATCGTCACTATGACCGCGTTCATCGGGGCCTTGCTGGCCACCTGCCGGATCACGGTCCGCTCGAGTACCGCGCCCAGCACCAGGCCCGAGGCGAGCGCCACGGCGAAGCCCAGCCAGTAGTTCCCGGTGTGGTTGATCACGATCAGCGCGATGTAGGCAGTGAACATCGCCATGCCGCCCTGGGAGTAGTTGAGGATCCGGGTTCCCCGCCAGATCAGCACCAGCGACAGGGCGATGGCCGCGTAGATCATCCCGGTACTGACTCCCCCGAGCGTGAACTCGACGAACTCCTGCATGTCCCGCCTCCCCTAGAAGCCCAGATAGTGACGGCGGAGCCCGACATCGGCGGCCAGGGCGGCCCCGTCATCCTCGGCGACGACCTTGCCGACGTTGAGCACGATCCCCCTGTTGGCGATGGCCAGCGCGCTCCTGGCGTTCTGCTCGACCAGCACGACCGTCAGGCCGGCGTCGTCGCGCAACTGCCGGATCAGGTCCATGACCTGGGCCACGATCTTGGGCGCCAGGCCGAGCGACGGCTCATCGAGCAGCAGCACCCGGGGCGCCGACATCAGCGCCCTGGCGATGACCAGGATCTGCCGCTCGCCGCCGGACAGCGTGCCCGCCGCGCGGCGCCTGCGGTCGGCCAGCATGCCGAACCGCTGGTAGGCATCGGCCAGGGCCGCCGCCCGCTCGCCGCCGGGCCGCAGCAGCCCGCCCAGGCGCAGATTCTCCTCCACGGTGAGCTCGATGATGACGCCCTGTCCCTCCGGCACATGGGCAACTCCCGCCCTGGCAACGTCCTCGGGACGGCGGCGGGCCAGGTCAACGCCGTCCAGGAGGATGCGGCCACTGCGCGGCCGGACAATTCCCCCGATGGTGCGCAGCAGCGTGGTCTTCCCGGCGCCGTTCGCGCCCAGGACGGTGGTGATCGTCGCCGCCGCAGCCGAGATCGACACGCCGTGCAGGACCTCAACCCCGCCGTAGCCGGCCACGACGTCGTCGGTGGCCAGCGCCGCGGCTTTACTCATGGCCCGCCAGCCCTTCCCGGCCAGCGCCGCCGGCCTCCCCGCTGCCCGCCGCGCTCTCCCCGCCGCCCGCCGCGCTCTCCCCGCCACGCACCGCGCTCTCCCGGCCGCCCGCCGCGCTCTCCCCGCTGCCCGCCGCGCTCTCCCCGCCGCCCGCCGCGCTCTCCTGGGGCTCTGCGTCCTCAGCCCCGAGATAGGCCGCGGTGACGGCCGGATCGGACTGCACCTGCGCCGGGCTGCCCGCCGCGATCACCTTGCCGAAGTCCAGCACGAAGATCGTGTCGCAGACCGACATCATCAGGTCCATCCGGTGCTCGATCACCACCACGCTGGCATCGTCGGCGAGCTTGGTGATCAGATCACCTAGCTCGGGCAGTTCGTTCTCGGACAGGCCGCTGGCCGGCTCATCCAGCAGCAGCAAGCGAGGCTGCGCCGCCAGCGCGCGGGCGAACGCGACCCGCTTACGCGGCCCGTGCGCCAGCATGTCCGGCATGCTGTCGGCCAGGTCAGCTGCCCCGACGCGGTCGAGAGCCTGCAGTGCCTGCTCCCGGAGCCGCCGCTCGTCCCGGTCCGACCTCGGCAGTCCGCCGAGGGCCGACCAGAACCCCGCACGGGCCTGGGATGTCGCCCCGACCATGACGTTCTCGAGCACCGACAGGCCGCGGAAGAGACCCACTCCCTGAAGCGTGCGGGCGATCCCCAGGCCTGCCAGCCGGTGCGGCCTGAGCTTGGTGAGCTCATGCCCGTCGAACAGGATCTGGCCGGATTGCGGCTTGACGAAGCCGCACAGCACGTTGAGCAGCGTGGTCTTACCCGCTCCGTTCGGCCCGATGATCCCCGTGACCTGGCGCGAGCCTGCCGTCAGCGATACGTCGTCCAGGGCAGTCAGGCCGCCGAACCGCACGGTGACTCCCCGGACGTCCAATGAACCATCATTCACCGGTCAAGTCCTTGCTCCGAGGGGTTGCGCCGCCGAGCCGTGAACCAAGGTTCATGGCAGATTCGAGTCCACGCAACCTTCGCGCCCAATCTTGGCCAAACCGAGACCAGCCAGCCCCCGAACCGCGTCCTCGCCCCCGGCGGCCGCCCTTGCCCCGCGCTCCGGGGAAGCCCGGACCGCTCCCGAGAACCTAGCGCCAGAGCTGCGGCGTTGCCCGCAACAGCGGCGTCCAGCGGCCGGCGAGTCGCGCCGGGCAGATCCTGACCGGAGACGTCCGCCCCGATCGCTGCCTGCCTCCCGCCCCGAGGCAGGACAAGCGGGGCAGGACAAGCGGGGCAGGACTAACTGGGGGCTGCGGCTGGCTAGCTGCCGTGGACGGGCGTCCCGTGCCGTCGCACCAGCTCGGTCAGCGCGCGGAGTTCTGCGGCGAGCGCAGCCCGGCCCTCGCCGGTGATGCGCACCCAGGTCCGCGGGCGGCGCCCCTCGTAGCCCTTCTCGACCTGGACCATGCCGGCGTCCTCGAGCACGGTCAGGTGCCGGGACAGGTTCCCGGGAGTCAGGCCGAGTGCCTCGCGCAGGTAGCCGAAGTCGGCACGCTGCGCCTCAGCGGTGATCGTCAGGATGCCGAGCCTGTGCCGCTGGTGCACGGTCTCGTCGATCCCGTTGGTCGGGTGGAGTTCCCGCGGCTGCGGCTCGGGTTCCGCCGCGGCAGTCATGCCGCTGCCCGGTGCTGCCGCGGCCGCTGCCGCGGCCGCTGCACGGCAAACGCTCCCACTCCCGCGGCGAGGAGGATGAGCGCGGGCAGCAGCACGCCGGGAAGGCCGGCCAGCCGGCCGCCATCGGCGTTCGGGCTCCAGCCGAGCCGGAACAGGACATTCTCGATGTCGTACAGGCTCGCCAGCAGCGCGGCTCCGGTGTAGATAACGGCGGTGGCAGCCAGGCCCACGCTCCGCTCGGCCCAGGCAAGCACGCACAGGGCCGCCCCGATGATCAGGAACGGGAACGTGCCCCGTATGAACAGGTCGCCGGGCCAAAGCACGTGCAACCAGTGCAGGGCCGGCACGTTGGACAGCGGCGGCACGAGGATCGCCAGGAGGGTGACGACGGCGCCAGTGATGAGGTAGCCGCGGGCCGGCGTCGCCAGTCCCACCTGACGCGCATGCCGCCGATACCACAGCAGCGTCAGCAAGAGCCCCACAACGAGTGCCGTCAGCCAGTAGTAGGGAAGGTAGCTGTTGAGCAGGAGGCCGTTGAAATCGCTCAGCAGCGGAGCCGAGGGCCCGGCCGCGGTGATGACCTGCCCGAAACCGGCATGGGCCGGGATGGGGCGTTGGAGGTACAGCGGGGCGGAGGCGCAGATCAGCACGCCGAAGAGCACGAGCGGGAACCAGTAGGCGTGGCGGTCGGCTCTTGTCCGGCGCCGAAGGAGCCTCATCTCGCTGAGGAGGCCCGCTGGCTCGGCCGCCGAGGCGGCCGGGTCTCGGGGCGCCTCGGCTCCGGCCGTCACGTCACCGGGCATCACGGCTCCAGCCGTCGCGCCTTCCCGGCGTGGCTCGCCTTGGTGGCCTGGCTCGCCTTGGTGGCCTGGCTCGCCTTGCTGGCGTGGCTTGCCTTGCTGGCGTGGCTCGCCGTGCTGGGCTGGCTCGGGTGCCTGGTCCTGCGCGTCCACCGGCGTCTCCTTCATTGCCTGAGCATGTCGGGCAGGCCCCGCTTCCGGGGGGTCGCCACGGCCCGAACGACTAGCAATAGCTTTGCATCCCCAACTACTTTTGGCAAGAGAAAGGACTGACGGCGGGGACGATTGTCAGTCGCATTGACTGAAAATCGTCCCCGCCGATCTGGCCGACCAACTCAGCTCCGGTGCTGAGCGGCCTGGACTGGTGCACGGCGGCGTCGGCGCCCTGAAGCACCTCCAGCCGCATTGCCGCGCGCGCCGCACCTGAGCCCCCGGTCAGGCACCTTGGCTATCCTCGCAATCGTGGCAAAGCGGAGCACGTGCCCAGGCTGCGGACGGACATCACGAGCATGAGGCCGACCGAGAATCCGGCCTGGACGCACGGGATCAGGCGGCTCGCGGTGCTGACCGGCGCCGGGATCTCCACTGATTCCGGGATCCCGGATTTCCGCGGGCCGAAGGGCCTGTGGACGATGGACCCGGCAGCCGAGAGGCTGTCCAGCTATCAGGCGTATGTGGCTGACCCGGAGCTTCGCCGCCGGGCCTGGCGGGCCAGGCTGGCGCATCCCGCCTGGAGCGCAGCGCCCAATGCCGCGCACGAGGCGCTGGCCAGGCTGGCCGACAGCGTCATCGACACTCAGGTCATCACCCAGAACATCGACGAATTGCACCAGCGCGCCGGAACACCGCGGGAGCGGGTCATCGAGCTGCACGGAACGATATTCGGCGTGGTATGCACCGGCTGCGGGGACCGCACGGCCATGGCTGACGCCCTCGCCCGGGTCCGGGCCGGCGAGGACGACCCCCCGTGCGCGCACTGCGGCGGGATCCTCAAGTCAGCCACCGTCATGTTCGGCCAGGCCCTGGACCCCGGCGTCTTCGAGCGGGCCATCACCGCCGCGGCCGCCTGCGACCTGCTGGTCGCCATCGGCAGCACCCTGAGCGTCGAGCCCGCCGCCTCGCTCTGCACGATCGCCGTCACCGCCGGCGCCAGCCTGGTCATCGTCAACCGCGGCCCCACCCCCTACGACCCGGCCGCCACCGCCGTCATCCGCGACCCGATCGGCCAGGCCGTCCCCCAGATCGCCGACCAGCTGCTCGCGGGCCGCGCCGCCTGAGCGCGGCCCGCCTGGCGGCCCGCACGTCGCTCGTGGTGCGCCGGTTCACCCAGATCACGCTGATGGCCAACGCCGCGCGACACTAGGTCGGCATGGGCGGGGGCGCCTCGCCGCGGGCGCGGCGGGCCTCATCGGCGATCGCCCCTCTGCGCTGGCCCCTTCTGGCGTAGGAGATGTTCCAGGCGATCACAGCGGCGGCGAACGGCAGGATCAGCAGATTGGAGGTGGTCTTGGCGGTGCTGGTCGAGGCCGTCTCGACGATGACGGCCTGGGTGGCAGCCTCGGCGACGAACATGACACCCCAGACCAGGGTGACCACGCGGAAGGAGTGGCGAAAGCCGGGATAACGCCACCGGTCGGCAAATTCACGTCCCTTGGTGGTGTCGCGGCCCATGCCCTCGAGAGCGAAGCGGAAGATCATCGGTCGCTTCGAGCGCAGCGAGGTCACGCATACAATCCCGAAAACCGCGGTCGGCACGACACCGTCCAAGAGCACGAGGTGGGCACTGCCGCTCACAGCCCCGAGCACCGAACCTACGGCGATCCCGATCAGGACCAGGATCCCGATGGCGTCCAGACGCCGGTGACGCGCGACGCCGAGGGCTATCCCCGCGGCGGGAATCACGCCGCTCAGGATCAGCGCCGCTACCGTCGACAACCCAGCCGAAATCAGCACATAGTAGACCACGATCGGCCCAATGACGTCGAAGGCCAGGACAGGTCCCAGCGTTCGTATCCGCCCGCGGTGAGGTGCAGGTGATCCCGCGTCCGCCGGTGGAGGCGGTTCGCTCGCTGTAAGACCGGGGACGCTCATAACAGGTTATCCTCCAGATGTGACCGCGAACCTCACGGCCGCGTCCGCCAGCGTAACATCATCGACGTCGCTGGTACGGCCGCAGCGCAGCCAGAGCGTGGCGCTCGTCCCGTTTCTGTTCGGCGTGACGGGGACTGATGAGCTGGCCGGAGTGGCCCTCACCCGGCTTCTCGGCGATCTTGGCATGGGCGCCGCCGCTGCTCGCCAGCAGCTGGCCCGGATGTGCCGCGATGGTCAGCTGAGCGCATCCCGGCGGGGACGCGGGGTCGACTACCGCCTGGCCGGGCCGTTCGCCGCGACGTTCCGCCGACTCCGGTCTGGCGCTGCGGTGACGCCGCCGTCTTGGGAGGGCCATTTCCACGCCGTGATGTACCAAGTGCCGGAGGCGCATCGGGCCTACCGGGACCGGCTGAGGCGAATCGCCCAGCTGGTCGGCTACGGACTCATGCAGCAAGGTGTGCTGATCGCCCCCCAAGACCTCAGCGGCCGTATTGCTGCGGTGCTGGCTGAAGCCCCACCAGGCGGCCAGATCCAGCAGGCCGCCATCAGCCTCCCGACGGCCGACGCGGCTCGGATCGCCCGGGCGGCTTGGGATCTCGACGATGCCGCCGACAGTCTTCGTGGTCACATCAGCGCCCTGTCTGCGGCCTCGGACGTCAGCACCAGGCCACCCGCCACGGCTGAGACGTTGCGCCGACTTGCACAGCTGCTCAACGCACCGTATGTCGATGTGATCCGAAACCCGGGCCTGCCACTCGAACTGCTACCGGCGGACTGGCCGGCCCCTGAACTGGCCGAACTGATGAGCCAGGTGCGCGGCCGGTACGTGCCATCGGCCAGACAGTACGTCAACGCGGTGATCGAATCCTTCCCCAGCAGAAAGGCCGCCCCGCATGTCCCACAGCGGGTATGAGCATCCGACAAGGGCGATGAACCGGCTGGCCTTCCTCGAGGGCAGCTGGGCAGGACAGGGCTGGCACCAGGCCGGACCGGACGCTGAACGCCGCCACTTCACCCAGACCGAGGACATACAGCGCAAGCTCGATGGCCAGCTTCTCATCATCGAAGGCCGCGGGCACGCCGCCGACGATCCCGAGCGGGTCGTCCACTTGGCCCTCGCCGTTGTCTCCTACGACACCGCCGAGGCTCGGTATCGGTGGGCAGCTTTCAGTCGAGGAGACCACCTCGACACCGATCTGAGCGTAGACAACACCGGCATCGAGTGGTCCGCCCAGCTCGCGCCAGGTACCTTGATGCGCTATCGCGCCAACATCATCGGGGACCAGTGGAACGAAACAGCCCAGCTGTCGACAGACCACGGAACGACCTGGACCACCACCCTGGAAATGCACCTGCGCAGGACCACCTGACCCGGCGCAGCGCACTTGTCAGGTGATGATCTGGAGCGCAGCGTCTGCGAGCGGGCCGCGCCGCCTGAGCACAGCCAGCGGGGCGTCATGG
>Ga0080026_10000247_pt1 | contig 13270 bp, 13 predicted proteins | sample OrgsoiDNA2013045_FD_70941 | JGI IMG/M metagenome (GOLD analysis project Ga0080026, IMG submission 70941) | Permafrost soil microbial communities from the Arctic, to analyse light accelerated degradation of dissolved organic matter (DOM) -... | ecosystem: Environmental > Terrestrial > Soil >... | reverse complement strand
GTGGAAACCGGAAAGCGGGCCGCGGAAATCCGCGACGGGGCTGCAGAAATCGCCCGCAAGATCGATGGACTTCACGTCACGCTCGTTCGTGTGGTCCGCACCTCGACAGCGGACGCTGACCGTCGCGTGTTTTCCCGCACGGACATCGACCGGCACGGAACCATCGATATTCGCGGCACCTCCCACAAGGTTCTCGTACTTAACCTCTCCGAGGGAGGAGCCATGCTTGGCGGAGCGATACCCGACGCTGGAATTGATACGCCCATTACCCTCGCGATCGATGGTGTTTCCATAAAGCTGAACGGCGCAGTCGTTAGCCAGAAGAAAGACACGATTTCGATCAAATTCAATCTGTCCGAGGACAACAAGAAGGCCGTGGAAGGTCTGATCATGGGGCGGCGCGCGGCCTGACAAAACAAAGTTCGGCTCCGGTGGAACCGAGCGTTGAACTTCCACCCCAACGATCCGCTTATGGGGGTCTACGCCCCTGACGGCACGACGGGCACGGCCGGCGCCGCCGCCTGCCGGCGGAACAGGATCCGCTGATACAGCCAGCCGATCGCCACCAGCACCAGGCCGAGGCACATGAACGACAGCGCGCGGTAGACGCCCGTCAGTGTCGACATGTCGATCAGGAACGCCTTCAGAATGGTAAGCGCGATCACGGCCGCGGAGGCGAGCCTTGCGCGCTGCGAATTGAAGACGATGCCGATGCCAAGCAGGGCCACGCCGAACGCCAGCCACGCGATCGAATAGGTGTATTGCTCGGCGTCAGTGGTAACGCCGCGGCTCAGGAACGGACCTTGGTAGAGCCGGCGAATTTCGAACGTGACATAGGCCAGCGCAAGAACGAGGGCACCCGCCGCGATGGTGTTGGCATAGAAGGCGGGACGCCGGCCCGCCACCGCGTAAGACAACAGCAGCGCAAGCACCGCCGGCAGGGCATAGCCGAGCAAGATCTGGTTGATGAATACGCCGCCGACGTCGCTCGACCACCAGATCATCGGATTCTCGAGCAACAACAACCCGAATACACTCGCCAGTCCGGCAAAGGCGGTGAGGAGGATCGCGCTGACGTTGTGGACGATGCTGCCGGTGCGGATCCGCAGCCGTTCCAGGCCGATCGCCATGGCGAGCGCCACACATACCTGCAGCGCTATTTCGGTCAGGCCGGCGTTGTCGTGGTAGACGTCGCCGCCGTTGACGGCGTGGCGAATTTCCATGGACGCCAGCAGCACCGTGAACAGGATCGCCGCCGATTCCACCGTGCGCAGCGGCGCGTCGTCGCCATGGCGGCGCAGGAAGTGGCTTGCGGTCCAGAACGACAGCGCCGGAATGCCGTAGCCCCACAACAGCCAGTTGAAGATCGGGGTGGTACCGACCGCAACGCCAACGATGCGCGGCTCGTAGCCGATGCGCAGCACCACGATGCCGGCGAGGATAGCGGCGAGCGGGCGCAGGAATGGTATCGGCCGTTGCATCGATATCCACGCCGTGCCCATCGACATCAGCGCCAGCGCAATCGTGAGCCAGCCCTTTTCGAGCGCGAAGGTCAGCGCGAGCGCCAGCGCGCCCAGCGCGCCGGTCGCAAACAGCGCAATCGAAATCGCCAGTCCCGGCCGATTGTCGCGCTTGGTCAGGATTTCGGTCGCGGCGCCATAGGCTGCCGCCAGCACCACCGCCAGGATAGCAAACGGGATCGAGCGATCGAGATGAGCGATGCGGGCGTACAACGCGATCAACAGCGTCAGCGGCGTGAATACGGCCGCGGCCGACCATACCACCGGTATGATGGCGCTCGCGAAGCGGCCCTGCGCCAAAAATCCCGCGGCGCCGAATCCGATCGCGAAAATCGCCGCGGTCACCAGGTGCAACGAGACCGACCCGTCGGTGGTGGCTGGGCCGATGCCGGGCAGTGGCCCGCCCGGCAGCACCAGCATGTCCGGATTGGCGCGAACCGCCCATTCGGCAAACACCACGAACACGAAAATGGCCGCCGCGCCGATTGCGCCGGTGGCAGCCTGCGCGCGCCATGCCACGAATAAGGTGCCGGCCACCAGAACGGCGAACACGATGATGGCGGCGTCGGTATGGAAACTCGCGAGCACGATCATCGTTGAGCCCGCAAGTCAGGCCGCGAGCGAGCCGGACGAAATCGGCTCGATCCGGCCCTCGTCGGCGGGCGGGCCGAACATCAACCCGCACACCACCAGCAATGCGGCGAGGACGAACCCGGCGATCACGTGGAACGCATGCGGTCCGACCATCGACGGACCGCATTGCAGGCAAGGAAAGGTCCACAGCAGCGCGAACGTTATTGTTGTGATCGCAAGCCAGCGCCACAGCCTGATCCGCGCCAGGCCGAAGGCCGCCGCGGTGACGATGGCAAGATAAATGTACAGCGCCCAGAAGTCCGGTCTGTCGGAGGAAACCAGCACAGGCGTGACGAAGGCGGCGGCGATGCCGAGCCCCGCCAGCGCCGGTCCGTGCAACAGCGCCGCGGCGAGCGTGCCCAGCGCCACCAGTCCGAGCAGAATGAAGGCGGTGGCGGGAACCAGAAAACCGTACAGCGCGTAAGCGGCGTAGACGGTCGCGAAGGCAACCGCTGTCCCGGCGGCGGTGAGCATTGCCGGGATATTGGCGATCGGCAGCGCTGCGATCGCGGAGATGCTTTCCTGGCGGCGGGTCCATTCGCCCGCGGCAAGCAGCGCCAGCGCGAACAGGCCGCCGAGCAATGTGCGCACGCCGGGACCGAGCAGGCCGGCGTCGATCGAATAGCGAACCATGAAGAATCCGCCAAGCGCCAGCGTCAAGCCGCCGACCCAGACCACCCAGCGGGTGCCGATGCGCTCCTCGAAGCCGGGAGCGGGTTGCGACGCCGCAGCTGGAATGTCCGGGATCGGAGGCGGCGGTGCCGGTTGGCCAGGCTGCGCCTCTGTTTCGGTTGTTTCAATTCTGATCTGGTCCGATGCCGATGCAGCGATCGGTGCATCCTGCACGGGAAGCGGCGGCGTCATCGGCGTTTCCGCCGCCGCCGATGGCGCATTTGTCTCCATCAACTCCAGCCGCGCGCGCAACGCGGCGGTTTGATTGAGCGCCTTGCGCGCAAAGATAAATGCAGCGATGGCGATCACGAGCGAGAGAAAGTCGAGCGGCGAATCGAACATCGAGCCTCCAGGCGATCGGCCCGACGTCAGGGCGTACCGCGTCAAATCCTTAACCCACGTCAGTGCCGTCCGGCCGTCAGTGCCGTCCGGCCGCCAGTGCCTTTAGACCGTCAGCGTCGCCCGCGCACCCGCAGGCCCGGTGCGGGCCGCTCCTGCAGCACCTCGCGGCGGAAGCGAAACAATGCGGCGGGCCGTCCACCGGTCTGCGTCGACATCACCCCGGTTGGTTCGACCAGGGCGCCGGCTTCCACCAGGCGCCGGAAATTCTGCTTGTGCAGGTGCCGCCCCGAGATCGCTTCGACGGTGCGCTGCAGTTCAGTAAGTGTGAATTCGGGCGGCAATAGTTCAAAGACCACGGGGCGGTATTTCAGTTTGGCGCGCAGCCGCCCCATCGCGGTCGCCAGGATTCGCCGGTGGTCGAAGCGCATCGCAACACCGAGCGCAGGGATAGATCCGCGCGCCAATGCCGCGGGACGTCCGTCCCGCCGTGCCTCTTCGATCAATCCGGCTTCGTAAAGCAACTCGTAGCGGTCGAGCACGCGCTCCTCGTCCCAATGCGCGCCCTCGGTGCCGAAATACAGCCGGACACGATCCTTGCGGCTCAGCGCGCGTGCCGCGTCGGGCTGCTCGGTCTGCGCCGCCCAGCTGGTGAGTTCCGGAAAGATGTCGCGCTCGATCATGGCGGGCCGCGCTTCGCGCCAGTCTTCCCACGGGAAAAACCGATACCAGGGCTCGAAGGTCGCACCCGCCGCGCGCGATGCATTGTCGGCCGCGCGCGTCAACGCGAGGTAGCCGATCGAGGCGACGTGGGCATCGGTGTCGCCGGCCTGGGTATGCCTGCCACGGTCGCCGAAGGTATAGAGCTGCTCGACGTATCCCAGCCGCAATCCCGCCTGTTCTTCCACCCAGGCGCGCAGGCCGATCTCGAAGGTGCGGTGCGCGACCGCGTCGAACGGGCCGAACGGAAGCCCCGCGAGCCTGTCGCCAACGCCGCCCGATGCCGTGAGGATCAACGGTTCGTTGCCTTCGATCGCGACGATGGCCGCGGTGAGGCCGATTTCGATCGGCGTCAGAGGCTTTTCGCTCATCTGGCGTCGTTTGCGGGCATCATTCGAGATCGATGCGGAATGGCCGGCCCTCGACCATCATGCTGCCCGGACCCATCTCGTCGAGCGCGCGCAGCATCCGCCCGTCGCGCCCCAGCGCCTTGTCCGCCAGACTGACGATCAACCGGTTCGGCGATGCGATCGGGGAGGCGGCGCGAATCTGCCGTGCAATCGAGATTTCGTCGCGATGCGGGTTGAGCAAACAGGCGGCGGCGAAGGCGCTCGCGGTCGAGCGGCTGATGCCGGCGTAACAATGCACGACCAGCGGCGCGCTGCGGTCCCAGCCGCGGACAAAGTTCAGGACCTGTTCGATATGCCGGTCCGACGGCGCGACAAAGCCGTCCATCTGTTCGGTGATGTCGTCCATCGAGACTTTCAGATGATTGGCGGGGAGGACCGACTCCGGCCGCTGCACCTGGTCGACATTGGCCATCACGGTGAGGACGTGGCTGGCGCCGGTGGCCTTGACGGTGTCGGGAAGCGCGGCGAGCGAGCAGACGTGAATCATGGCGGTCCTTTGGTTACCTCGATTATAAGGGGGCCGGCCGGTCTGCGGAAGCGGCATGGCGGGTGAAAAAAGGCCGTTGGCGGGAACTCGGGACTTTGGCCCGCCCGACGCACTTTCGCCCCTCGAAATTCTAAACCGCCCGCAGCAACCATTAATCATGATCGGGCTTCTAACGGGCCGCATGGTTCGAGACGCGCGGTGTTGCCGCGTTCCTCACCATGAGGGTCTCCGAACCTCATGGTGAGGAGGCGCGAAAGCGCCGTCTCGAAGGATGTGCCACGCGACAATATGCACCACACGTCCCCGCCTTCTCGCGGCGCACTGCGCCCGAGGGTTGCACGAACATTGTCCCTCCAAAAAAGGAGGGAGCAGGGAAAGCCCGGTGCGCGGAGCACCCGCAGCCGTGTGCATTGGTAGTAAGCACACTCTACTGCCGCGCCGGTCAGCATCGTCGGCCCTCAGGCCATTCGCCTGTCAGTGAAGACCGCCCGTGACGTGAAGCGTTTCGCCGGTGATGTAGGAGGCATCGTTTGACGCGAAGAAGGCCACTGCCGCAGCGATCTCCTCGACATTACCGATTCGCCCGAGCGGCGTGACCGACTCAATCCACTTGCGCATGTCTCCCTCGTCCAGGCCGGCGGAAACAACACCTTCGGTGGCGATCATGCCGGGATTGACGGTATTGACGCGGATCTTGCGCGCTGCCAATTCCTTGGACAGTACCGAGGAGATGGCGTCCACTGAGGCTTTTGTCGCCGTGTAGACAGCGGCGTTTGGCGGTGTGATTGTCGACACCCCCGAGCTGATGTTGATGATGCTTCCGCCTGCGGCATTGAAATGTCGCACGGCTTCCTGCGAAACCAGCAGCAGGCCAAGCACATTAAGATCAAAATGCTTGTGGAAGTGTTCGGCGGTGATGTCGTCCAGGGGCGCTAACTCGTAGAGACCCGCGTTGTTGACGAGGATGTCGATCACACCGAACGCCTCGACGGTCTCAGCGACCACGGTTTTCACCTCGTCGGCGTCGGTGAGATTGCCATGGACAGCGATGGCTTTGCCTCCCTGGCTGGTGATGGCCGCCACCACGCGGTCCGCAGCCTGCCTGCTGGTACTGTAGTTGACGGCAACCGCGGCACCCTCAGCCGCAAGACGAGCGGCGATTTCGGCACCGATGCCCTTTGACGCGCCCGTTACGAGCGCCACTTTACCTTCAAGTTTCCTGGTCATCTTGATCTCCATTGATCGAGCGGGATTTCCCTATCGTTCCATAGTTCAATATTAGTGAACTATTGAATTAGTTCAAGGGACGTGCCATATCTTTGGGCATGGTGCAGTTTGTTCACCCGTCGCGACAGGACATTACCTTGGCCGGAGTGCTCGGAGCGCTCGCGGACCCGATGCGGCTCCGCATCGTCAAAAGCCTAGCTGCGCAGAACGATTGCATGTCCTGCACGGAAGCGGCGCCTTGCCCAGGGATGGCCAAATCAACCTTGTCGAACCACTTCCGCATTTTGCGTGAAGCAGGTCTAATCCAGACATCAAAACAAGGCGTCGAGCACCGCAATGTTCTCCGCGAAGCGGACATCAATGCGCGGTTTCCCAAATTGTTGAAGACGATTTTGAGCTTTCCGGACTGAAGCTATTATTAGAGCATTTTCCAGTTCAGGGGCTTCATCCTTCGAGACGCCGCGCGAGATGCGCGGCTCCCCAGGATAAGCTCTTAAACCCTCATGGTGAGGAGCGCGGCAACGCCGCGCGTCTCGAACCATAAGGTCCCGGATGCTCGAAGATGATTCAACCCAAGCGAAACATGCCCTAGTCTCAAGCGCAGGGCGGGTTTAGTTAGCATCAGGCGTAATGCGCCTCTGCATGGTCGGTCGGTGAACGGTGGATTACGCCTTTTGCTAATCCACCCTGCCGCCTACAATGACGACACCGCCTTGAACCGCTCCAGGAACCGCTTTTCCGCCCTGGCCGCGGTCCACGGCGTCAGGTAATCGCGCACGCTCGACGGCGGCAGGCCGGGATCGCGGCCGAACAGGCGCTTTGCCTCGGCTTCGGCGAAGCCTGCGAGCTTCGTCGCCTCGAGATATGCCGCGCCCCTGTCGGCGGCCTTGATCTGTCGCGTGATCTCCTCGGCCAGCACCGGCGGCAATCCGAAGCGGATGTGGATCGCCGAAAGCAGCCGCTTTTCCACCATCTTATAATCGCCGCCGAGCACCGCCTTGAACGGCGAGATCATGTCGCCGATGACATATTCCGGCGCATCGTGCAGCAGCGCCGCGAGCCTCAATCGGACATCGACGCGCGGGGTCTGCTCGCGCATCACGGCTTCGACCAACAGCGTGTGCTGCGCCACCGAAAAAATATGCGCGCCGCTGGTCTGGCCGTTCCAGCGCGCGACCCGCGCCAGGCCATGGGCGACATCGGCGATTTCGATGTCCAGCGGCGAGGGGTCCAGCAGATCGAGCCGCCGCCCCGACAACATCCGCTGCCAGACGCGGGGCGGTGCTTCGGCTGCGGACAATTTTCCAGCCGTCATTTGACTTTGAGGCGCGGGATGCGCTGTTTTCCGGCGCAGGTTTGATGGCAAAAGCAGGTCACCAGATGGTCGTTGACCATGCCGGTGGCCTGCATGAAGGCATAGACGATGGTCGGGCCGACAAACTTGAATCCGCGCGACGCCAGTTCTTTCGATATCTTGATCGACAGCGGCGTCGATGCCGGCACGCTGGCGGTGGTCTTGAAGTTATTGACCTTCGGCCGGCCGTCGACGAAATCCCACAGGAATTTCGAGAAGCCGGGGCCGTCCTCCATGATCTTGAGATAGCCCTTGGCGCTTGCGACCGTGCCCTCGATCTTGGCGCGGTTGCGGACGATGCCGGCGTCGTTCATCAGCGCATGCAGCTTTTTGGCGTTGTAGCGCGCGATCTTTTCAGGGACGAAATCGTCGAAGGCGCGGCGAAAGTTGTCGCGCTTGCGCAGGATCGTGATCCACGACAGCCCGGCCTGAAAACCGTCGAGGATGAGCTTTTCGTACAGCGCGCGGTCATCATATTCCGGCACGCCCCATTCGGTGTCGTGATAGGCCATGTAAAACGGATCTTCGCCGGGCCATGGACACCGCACCAGGCCATCGGCATGCAGGCGCGCCGACCTCGTCATGCCACGGTCTGCTTCGGTGCGATCAGCAAATCGTCCGGCTCGGCCACGCGGATGGCGAGACCGCCCGATGTCAGCGGCAGTCCGGCCGCAAGCGCGTCGGCCACGCGATCCACTCTGATCAGGGCAAGGCCATCGGGGCCTGCCGTCGAGCCCATGGTGCCCACCGATTTGTCGCCGGCCAGGATGGCAGCACCCGGCTCCGGCGACGCGCTCTCGAGAATGACCCGTATTGTTCGGGTGCGGGCGGTACCGCGGTGCTGCATCCGCGACACCACCTCCTGGCCGACGTAACAGCCCTTTTCGAAATCGACGCCGCGCAGGCGATCCATGTTGGTTTCGTGCGGAAACGCGTCGCCATACATGAAGTCGAGACCGCCGCGTGGAACGCCCGAGGCGATGCGATGGGCGTCGTAGGCGCCGCTGTCGACCAGCTCCGCGCCGATCAGATCGGCGACCTTTTGCGCGAGTTCCACGGGTATCAGAATCCGCCAGCCGAGCCCGGCATGGCGTGGATCGGCGAACGAAAGATCAGGCACCGCGGCGAGATCACCATCCCACGCCGCCAGCACACCGAGACTATCCGAGAGATTTTCTATCCCGACCTTGGCGCGCAACTTATAGAAGCCAAGCTTGTCAGCAAAACCTTGCGCGAGCGCGCGCGGACAGTCGATCAGGAACCCGCCGCCGTGCCCGGAGGGCGCTTCGGTGATCAGGAAATCCACCGTGATCTTGCCCTGCGGCGTCAGCAACGCGCCGAACCGGCCGAGGCCCGGGCGAAGCAGCGTAACGTCTGTAGTGACGAGGCCATTGAGAAAGTCGCGGGCGTCGATGCCGCTGACCTTGACCACACCACGGTCGGGAAGAAACGCTGCTTTCATAAGGAGTTCTCTGACAAAGTTCTTTTCAAGGTTCGCTTGGAAGTCGCTTGCAAGTTCTTGGGAAAACGCCAGCGGCGGATATCACATGGCAACGTAAGACGCTAAGGTATCGGGAACAAGGCCCGCGCGACACCGGTTCCGTAAAGCAGGTGCTGAGGACCCATGAATCAACGATTTGATACCATTCTGAAATCCGGCACCGTGGTCAATCAGGATGGCGAGGGCGTGCGCGACATCGGCTTGGCCAATGGCCGCATTGCAGCAATCGGCGGGCTTGGACAGGCCTCCGCCGCCGAGGTGATCGACTGCAAGGGCCTGCACATCCTGCCCGGCGTGATCGACACCCAGGTGCATTTTCGCGAGCCGGGCCTCACCCACAAGGAGGACCTGGAAACCGGGTCGCGCAGCGCCGTCATGGGCGGGGTCACGGCCGTGTTCGAAATGCCGAACACCGATCCCCTGACCGTCACGGAGCAGACTTTTGCCGACAAGGTGAAGCGCGGCCATCATCGCATGCATTGCGATTTTGCGTTCTTCATCGGCGGCACCCGCGACAACGTGCAGGATCTGCCGGAGCTGGAGCGCGCGCCCGGCTGCGCCGGGGTCAAGGTGTTCATCGGCTCGTCGACCGGCGCGCTATTGGTCGAGGATGATGAAAGCCTGCGGCGGATCTTCAAGGTGATCCGGCGCCGCGCCGCCTTTCATGCCGAGGACGAGTACCGCCTCAACGATCGCATGGGGTTGCGCATCGAAGGCGATCCACGCTCGCATCCGGTGTGGCGCGACGAGACCGCGGCGCTGCTGGCGACGCAACGTCTGGTCAAGCTCGCCCATGAAACCGGAAAACGGATTCACGTGCTGCATATCTCGACCAAGGAGGAGATCGAATTCCTGAGGGATCACAAGGACGTCGCCTCCTGCGAAGCGACGCCGCATCACCTCACGCTGGCCGCTCCCGAATGCTATGAGCGGCTCGGCACCCGCGCGCAGATGAATCCGCCGGTGCGCTCGGCCGATCACCGCGACGGCATCTGGCGCGGCATCGAGCAGGGCATCATCGACGTGCTCGGCTCCGATCACGCGCCGCATACGCTGGAGGAAAAGGCCAAAACCTATCCGGCCTCGCCGTCGGGCATGACCGGGGTGCAGACGCTGGTGCCGCTGATGCTCGATCACGTCAATGCCGGGCGATTGTCGCTGCAGCGCCTGGTCGACCTCACCAGCGCCGGGCCGGCGCGGCTGTACAACATCGCCGTCAAGGGCCGGATCGCGGCGGGCTATGATGCGGACTTTACCCTCGTCGATCTCAAGCGCAGCGAAACCATCACCAACAAATGGGTGGCTTCGCGGGCGGGCTGGACGCCCTATGACGGCGTTCGCGTCACCGGCTGGCCGGTCGGCACCTTCGTGCGCGGCCGCCGCGTGATGTGGCAGGGCGAACTGATGACGCCGTCGACCGGCGAGCCGGTGCGGTTTCTGGAGACGCTGCGGGCTTAGCTTTTTACGCGCTCATGTTTCACGTTAAGGCGGGACATGACGCCACTCTCCGACGTCGTCACCCGGCTTGACCGGGTGATCCAGTACGCCGCAGCATTGATGTTAAAATGCGAGGGCTCTGGGATACTGGGTCGCCCGGTCAAGCCGGGCGATGACAGCTTTGCTTGATGCAAGCTTGCTTTGCTTAATGCGAACTCACTGCCTCGCCCGCGCGGTCGAGAACTCGCCATTGCGGATGCGGTCGGGGAGGCCTTCCGCATAGGTCGCGACCGCGTCTTCGCCGTAGGTTCCGACCAGTTCGGCGAAGGCGGCGAACAGGCTTGCCTGTGCCAGGCAGTCGCCATCGACGCCATCGTGGCGCGCCTCCGCCCAGGCCTCGTTGAGATAGCCGAGGGCGGCCTGCTTCTGTTCCTGATCGGGCAGCGGATCGCGGGCGGTTTGAAACGACGCTGGATGGCTCATGAAACTCGGCAGGCTGTTTGCGCGATCCAGGGCGGAGCACGTCGAATGCGCGGGGGTTTACCATGCGATTCGGGGTCGCCTAGACCAGTTCTTTAAGAAAGGTTAACGGCGCTTTTGATATTGGCCCCGGCGCGCTCCCTGGCGACCTCAGGCCTGAGTGCCGCCGCCGCGGATTTCCTCGATACTCCCCGTGAAATAAAACGCGTCGACCGGCAGATCGTCGTGCCGGCCGTTGAGAATTTCGGCACAGCCGCGCACGGCGTCGGCACGGCTCACATACGAGCCGGGCCGCTTGTTAAAGGGTTCTGCGACGAAGAACGGCTGCGAGAAAAAGGCCTGCAGCTTTCGCGCCCTTTCCAGCAGGATGGGATCAGCGGCGGAGTTTCCGGTTTCGTCGGCGACCCGCAGCGTCGCGATGGCCCGGCGGGCACGGGCGGCAATGTCCAGATGATAAGCGTCCACGCGATGATCGTCCAGCAGGCGCGAGCGCGCCGTCAGCACATCCACTCCCGGGTAGTTTTTGGCGAGGATCATCTTGCGGGCGAGTTGCACCACCGTATCGACCGGCGCCAGGGCTGCCAGCGTCTCGGCCGTCCACGGTCCCGCCACGCCGGTCAAAAAGAACGTCTGCACGGCGCCGACCGTACCCTCGCTGTAGCCTTCGTTTTTCAGTTCGTCGGCGAAGGAGCGGTTTTCGTCCAGCGACGGCGGCCAGATTTCAGAGGGCGGCGGAATCAGAACGAACAGGGTGACCGGATGGCTGCTCTTGCTGATACGGCGCACGATCTCTTCCATCACCACGGTGTTCCCGGTGCCGTATTCGCCGGCAATGGCGACGCTGCCGCCGGCTCGGATCGGACACATCACGTCGATCACCTTGATTCCGGTCTCGACAATCTCGCTGGATGGCCGGCCGCCGGTGGCGGCGGCGGTGAGTAACGGCACCAGGCGGTCAAACTGCATCGGGCTGATCGCTGTCCTGGGCCGGCGGCGCGAACTCAAAACGGTGGCGCCTCTCGGCAGCGACTCGATCGGTGCGGTTGCGACGCCGCGGACGATGCCGCCCCCCGAACGCTGCATCACCTGGATCGTAACGCTGCGCTTGCGCGCCTCGTCGCTCACCGCCAGTTCGGTCATGAGATCGGGAAGCGAGGCGGGATCGAACAAGGCCTCCACCATGTCACCCCGGGTCTCGATCAGGCGGCCGATCCGGTTGGCGAAATCGTCGGGCAAGCCTTGGGAATGCAGGGTGTTCGTGATCATGGTCAGCATCCTCTGTTTCAGATGGGAGCGCGCTGCGTGCAGGCGGTTGTTGACCGTTACCGCCGACAGCCCAAGGAAAGCGGCAATGTCCTGATGCGAGCATTCGTGGATGAAGAACAGCGCCGCCGGCTCGCGCAGCGCATCCGGCAGCTCCGAGATCGCGGCCAGCGCTGCCGCGGCCTGCCGTCGCTGCTCGAGTAGGTGATCGGCCGGCGCGTCGTCGCTCGGCACATTCTCGGCTTCGGCCAGCGGCACCGCGTGCAACTGCTTCCGCCGCAGTACCCGGAATGCATGATGCCGGACGATGCCCCTGAGCCAGCCGGGAAAGGCCGCCGGCTCGGCGAGCGTGGGCAGTGCGGTCCAGGCGGCCACGAAGGCTTCCTGAACGATGTCCTCCGCCTGCTGGAAGTCACGCACCAACGCAAGGGCCGAACCGAACGCAAAGTGCTGGAAGCGACGCGTCAGATCGACGAAGGCGCTGACGTCGCCCTCGCTTGCCCTGCGAACCAGTTGTTCGTGATCCATCGCCATGCCCTCTCACCCCAAAGGTGCCGGGAAAGGCAGCCTACCTTTAGAAAAAAGCGAAAAAAACAATAGTGGAGCGTTTTCCGCGCCCAGCGCGTTTCAAGCGAAAGCCTGCCCCGGACTTGATCCGGGGTGGAAACCGGTTCGCGTCAAGAAAACGCGTCAAATCAGGAATCTGGAGCCCCGTTTCGATTCTATCGAAACGGAAACGGCTCTAGTTGGCGTAGCGGGCGGTGAGGTCCCGCGAGATCTTCGAGCCTTCCTCGATGTACCGGCGGATTGCGACCGAGGCCGCCGGCGTGCAGGTCCGGTAGGTCTGCTGGAAGCCGTTATAGCCGCGGTTGAAGCCCGCGATCATGCGGGCGCGGCGATCGCCCGAGGGGGTTTCGGCATCGATCAGCGCCTGCATTTCGTTGCGCCATTTGGGGCCTTCATTGGTGCCGCAAATGCCCCGCAGATAGTGCAGGGTGCCGAGGATCTCGGCCAGCCGCTGCAGGTCGCCGTCGAACGGCGCGGCCGCATCCTGGGCCCGCGCGGGGCCGAGGTTACATGCCGTCATGAGGATCAGAGCGGCCAAAATACGCTTGCGCATGATCTGTTTTTTCGGTGCCTCTTCAAACGGTTAACCGGATCGCCGAAACCCTTTCGGCGCAATCCGGTCTAGCGGAGCGGGCGCGCGATTTCAACGCATGATCCGGC
>Ga0080026_10000246_pt1 | contig 13282 bp, 12 predicted proteins | sample OrgsoiDNA2013045_FD_70941 | JGI IMG/M metagenome (GOLD analysis project Ga0080026, IMG submission 70941) | Permafrost soil microbial communities from the Arctic, to analyse light accelerated degradation of dissolved organic matter (DOM) -... | ecosystem: Environmental > Terrestrial > Soil >... | reverse complement strand
CGCCGCGGCGGCCGGGTCAGGAGAAGGGCCAGCGGCCGGCTGAGTCAGCCGACGAGCGGCGGGCGGCCGGATCGGGAATACTCCCGGCGGCCGGGGGCCTGGACGAGGTGGCCGTCCCGGCATCCTCCCCGCGCCAGGAGACCTCTGGCGGCACCGGGCCTGAATCGGCGGCACCGATGATCAGGGTCAGCGCCGGTCCCTGCGCTTGCACCCGGGCCGGCTTCCCGTGGCGCGACCGCAGTTCCTTCTGCGCAGCCGGCACCCACGCAAAGGCAACGGCGCCGCCGACGGCGCCGAGCAGCGAGCCGAGCAGGTATCCGCCGAGATGCGCGGTCATCAGGGCGAGGATCGCCAGCAGGATTGCCGTCGTGGAGTAGACAGAGCGCTGCACCGGATGGAACCAGAGCAGCAGCCCGCAGAGCACGAGCGCGATGCCGATCAGGATGCCGACCGGGATCACTTCGGCCTTGTCGGGCGGGTACGGCGCCACGATCGAGAGCCGGATAGCCAGGACCTCCGCTCCCGCCGCCATCACGACGAGCCCGCCCCAGAAGGGCCGGCTCAGCCGCCATCCGCGCCAGCCCTGCCGTGCCCGGCTGATGCTGCCTCGAGTACCGATCGGTCCGCTGCTGTGAGAGGGCATGACGCGACGGCTCCTTGACAAGCTTTGCGGCTCGGGCGCCGGATGGCTGCCCGGCAGCAATCCCGACGCTATACCGGCAATCCTGCATCGTCGGCAGAACCAGGCGATGGCGTGGAGTTAACGCCAAGTCGACATCGCGGTCAAGCCCCTGGCGTGATGCTTCAACGCCCGACATGGCCACATCCGGCCGCTGCACCCGCCCGGCCTGGCGACATCAGGCAGAATCTCACGTGTGCTCCTCAACGCGATCGTGCGCACATCGGCGGCAGTGGCCAGCACCCCCGGCCGTCGCGCGAAGATCAGCCAGATCGCCGAGCTGCTCGGCAGCGTGCCGCCGGCCGAGGTACCCGTCGCAGTGGCGTTCCTGTCCGGCGACCTGACTCAGCGGCAGATCGGCGTCGGCTACGCGGCCCTGACCGACCTGCTGCGCCCCGGCAGCGCCGGTGATTCCGGCGAGCTCGCGTCATCACCCGCGGCGGACCCGGCCCTCACCCTGGCCGAAACCGACAGTGCGTTCGGGGCAATCGGCGCGCTGACCGGGCCTGGATCACAGGCGGAACGCCGTCAGCTGCTGGGCGGCCTGCTGCGCCGTGCCACCCAGGCCGAACGCGAGTTCCTGGTCAGGCTGCTGGCCGGCGATCTCGGCCAGGGCGCCCTCGAGGGGATCATGACCGAGGCCGTCGCCAGTGCGGCAGGCGTGCCGGCCGAGCAGGTCCGCCGTGCTCATCAGCTCGGCGGATCGCTGCCTGAGGTAGCGCAGGCGGCGCTGGGCGCCGCCGCGTCCGCCGGGCCGCCGCAGGCCGCAGCGGCCCTGGGCTCCTTCACGCTGCTGGTGGGCCGGCCGATCCGCCCGATGCTGGCCTCGTCGGCGGCCAGCATCGCCGCGGCGCTGGCCCGGATCTCGCCTGCCGCGGTGGAGTGGAAGATCGACGGTATCCGGATCCAGGTGCACAGGCAGGGCAGCGAGGTACGGGTATTCACCAGGACGCTGGACGACATCACCGCGCGGGTGCCGGAGATCGCCCGGGCGGCGCTGGCCCTCGACGTCACCTCCGCGGTGCTGGACGGTGAGGCCGTGGCCCTCTACCCGGACGGGCGGCCGCGCCCCTTCCAGGTCACCTCGGCGCGGGCGGCAAGCCAGGGCGATCCTGCCCGGCTGGGCGATCCTGCCCCGCAGGGCGCGCAGATCACGCTGACGCCGTTCCTTTTCGACCTGCTGCACCTGAACGGCACCGACCTGATCGACGTGCCGGGCAGCGAGCGGTACCGCCGGCTGGCCGCGATCGTGCCCGCCGGGCTGCTCATCCCGCGGCAGGTCACCGAGGACGCGCACGCCGCCGAGGCCTTCTTCGGCGAGGCCGTCAGCCGCGGCCACGAGGGAGTCGTGCTGAAGTCGCTGGACGCGCCCTACGGGGCGGGCAGGCGCGGCAGCGAATGGATCAAGGTGAAGCCGCGGCACACACTGGATCTGGTCGTGCTGGCGGCTGAGTGGGGCCACGGGCGGCGGCGGGGTCGGCTGTCCAACCTGCACCTGGGCGCCCGTGACCCGGCTACTGGCGGCCTGGTCATGCTCGGCAAGACATTCAAGGGACTGACCGACGAGATGCTGGCCTGGCAGACCGCCAGGCTGCTTGAGCTGGCCGAGCCGCCGCGCGCGCCGCTAGCTGATGAGGACTTCGCCGAGCAGCACGGGACCGTGCGGGTCCGCCCCGAGTTGGTCGCGGAGATCGCGTTCGACGGGGTGCAGGCCAGCCGCCGCTACCCGGGAGGAGTCGCGCTCAGGTTCGCCCGGGTGCTGCGGTACCGGCCCGACAAGAACGCCGCGGAAGCGGACACCATCGACGCGATCCGCGCCATCCGGGACCAGGGCGATCCAGCCGGCCAGCCGTAGCTGGCCGGCGGCGGCGTTTGGGACTATGGCGGGGTGCGCCGGGCGCCATCATGGGAAATGGTGGCCATGATCAGAAAGGGGCCTGCATGCGGACGCTGTGGCTGGATGACGACGGCTCGTGGTACACGACGCTGCGCGGGCGCCAGGTGCTCACCGACCCCAGGATCAACAAGGGCACCGCCTTCAGCGAGGAGGAGCGCCGCGGGCTTGGCGTCACCGGCCTGATTCCCGCCGGGCACGTGACCCTGGCCGAGCAGGTGGCCCGAGTGCACGCGCAGTACCACCGGCAGTCCACCGACCTGGCACGCAACGTGCTGCTCACCGAGGTGCACGACCGCAACGAGGTGCTCTTCTACCGGCTTCTGAGCAGCCACCTCAGCGAGATGCTGCCGATCGTGTACACGCCGACGGTCGGGCAGGCGATCAAGAGCTACAGCCACGAGTACCGCCGCCCGCGCGGGGTCTACCTGTCGGTCGACCGCCCGGAACTGGTCGAGACCTCGCTGCTGGCCCCGGGCCTGGGTCCGGACGACGTGGACCTGATCGTCGCCACCGACGCCGGTGCCATCCTCGGCATCGGCGACTGGGGGGTGGGCGGCATCCACATCGCGGTCGGGAAGCTCGCGGTGTACACCGCCGCCGGCGGCATCGACCCGAACCGGACGCTGCCCGTCATGCTCGACGTGGGCACCGACCGGCAGAGCCTGCTGGAGGATCCGCTGTACATCGGCAACCGCCACAAGCGGGTCTGCGCGGCCGAGTACGACAGCTTCCTTGACGCCTTCGTCGAGGAAGTCGTCAAGCTCTTCCCGCACGCGCTGCTGCACTGGGAGGACATCGGCGTCAGCAACGCCAGCCGGATTCTCCAGCGCTACCGGGATCGGATGCTGACCTTCAATGACGACATCCAGGGCACCGGCGCGGTCAACCTCGCTGCCGTCCTGGCCGCGGTCCGGGCGACCGGGGAAGGGCTGTCGGGGCACCGCATCGTCGTCTTCGGCGCCGGCACCGCCGGAACCGGCATCGCCGACCAGCTCTGCGCGGCTCTGCTGGCCGATGGCCTCACCGATGAGCAGGCCAGGGCGCGGTTCTGGACGATCGACAGGTCCGGCCTGCTGACGGCCGATTCGGCGGGCCTCAGCGAGTCCCAGCGGCGCTATGCGCGCAACCCCGCCGAGGTATCGCTCTGGCAGCGGGACCCCTCGCTCGGCGGGGTCGGACTGGCCGAGGTCGTCCGTCGGGTGCACCCGACGGTACTGATCGGCACCTCCACCAGGCCCGGCGCGTTCACCGAGGACATCATCAGGGAAATGGCCGCGCACGTCGCCCGGCCCGTGGTGCTGCCCATGTCCAACCCGACCGAGCTGGCCGAGGCGACACCCGCCGACGTGATCCGGTGGACCGATGGCAGGGCCCTGGTGGCAGCGGGCAGCCCCTTCGGCCCGGTGGACTTTGGCGGCACGCGATATGAGATCGGCCAGGCGAACAATGCCCTGGTGTTTCCCGGTCTCGGGCTTGGCGTCATCGCCAGCCGCGCGTCCAGGGTGACCGACAGGATGCTCGCCGCCGCCGCGCACGCGGTGGCGGGCCTGGTCGACACCTCAGCGCCCGGCGCCGCCCTGCTGCCGCCGGTCGAGACGCTGCGCGAGACGTCGGTCGTCGTCGCCGCCGCGGTGGCGCGGGCCGCATGGGCCGAAGGCGTCGCCAGTGCCCGCCTGCCGGGGGACATCCGCGCGCAGGTCAGCGCACTGATGTGGCAGCCCGACTACCGGCCCGTCCGGCCCGCCTGATCCGCCGGCCAGTCAGCTGCCAGGCCGGATGCCAGTACCTTGTCCCGCGCAGCCGCGCAGCCGCGCAGCCGCGCCCAACGGTAGGGAGAGCGAAATCATGAAACTGCGGGCCGTCCGCTCACGCACTGCTCTTGCCGCGGGCTTGTCCGCTGCAGTCAGCGGCGGCCTGGTCAGCGGCGTGCCCGCGGCCAGCGCCGCAGCGGCAGCGGGCGCGACGGCGGTTTCGGCGGCCGCACCGGCCGCGCACCGGCTGCCGCTCCGCGTCTACGCTCCCTACTTCGAGACGTGGACGACGGGGGGCATCTCGGCGGTCGCCTCCCGATCGGGCGCGCGTTACCTCACGCTCGCGTTCCTGCAGACACACAGGCGCGGCTCCTGCACCCTGACGTGGAACGGCGTTCGCAGGCAGCCGGTCGCCCCGGGCGGGCGCTACGTCGCGGACATCGGCCGGCTGCGCTCCAGGGGCGGCAACGTGATCCCCTCGTTCGGGGGGGCCAGCGCGGACCAGGACGGCACCGAGATCGCCGACTCCTGCACGAGCGTCCAGATGATTGCCCGCGCGTACGAGTCCGTGGTCACGACCTACGGGGTTACCCGCCTCGATATGGATGTCGAGGGGAAATCCCTGGACAACCACGCGGGGATCGCCAGGCGCAGCGAGGCGATGCGACTGCTCCAGGAATGGGCAGCCCAGCACCACCGCACGGTGCAGATCGTACTGACGCTGGGCGTCGTGCCGTCCGGCCTGCCGGGCAACTGCCTGGCCGTGCTCAAGAGCGCGGTGGCGCACGGGTCCGGGTGACGGCCGTGAACAGCATGGCCTTCGATTACTTCAACAAGACCACCAAATCCGACATGGGAGCCGAGGCGATCAGCGCGCTGAAGGGCGTGCACAGGCAGCTGACCAGGCTCTACCGCGGCGCCTCCGCTGGCCGGCTGTGGCGCATGGAAGGCGTCACGCTGCTGCCCGGCATCGATGACTTCCCCAAGAAGACCGAGGTCACGCACATCGCCGATACGCGGGACGTGCTGGCGTTCGCCAGCGCGCACCGGCTTGCGCTGATCGCGATCTGGGCGATCCAGCGCGACAACGGCAGGTGCCCCGGAGTCATCGACAGCAACTCATGCTCCGGCATCAGGCAGCTGAAGTGGTCGTTCAGTCATCTCCTGGAGAGCTATACCAGCCGGTAGCGGCCCGCGCGTCAGCCCCCGCGGCGCCCAGATCCCGGGCGCGCGGCGGTGATCTGCGTCACCGCGGCCATGACGGCCGCCTGGTCCAGGGCAATCCCCGCCGCGCGGGGGTGATCTGCGTCACCGCGGCCATGACGGCCGCCTGGTCCAGGACAATCCCCGCCGCCTTGCTCCGCTGGCCGTCGCAGAGCACCGCCACCAGCAGTTCCTGCCCGGCGTGGCGGATCACGCCGATGCTGTTGACCGCCCACAGCCGCGGACCGGGGCGCCCGCCATCCTGCACCGCCGGCGAGGTGCTCGCCGTGGCCGCAACCGGAACTCCCCATGCCTGCCCCGCCCGCGCCCGCCGCATCAGGCCCAGCTCGTAGGAGCGGGACGCTGCCGTCAGCGGCGAGCGCGCCGACGTGAGGTCGGTGAGCAGCCTCAGCTGGTCGGCAACGGTCGTGGAGATCATGCTCCAGGAGGCGCCCTGGCCCGGCGTGGTGTGCCGCAGGCCCAGGTCAGCGTTTGCGGCGGCGACGCCGTCGGTGTCCCCGGCGGCCGCCCACAGGTCACTCGCCGCGCTGCCGTCGCTGCCGTCGCTGCCGTCGATCATCTGGGCTGCTAGCCCTAGCTCAGCCGCGCCGAAGACAGTCCCGGCTCGCTGATGCTGGAGCAGCAGGGCGGCGAGGATGTCGGCCTTGACGATGCTGGCCGCGGGAAACCTGTGCCTGCTGTTGTAGACGGACCGGACGCCGGTCGCGCGGTCGATGACCCCGATGGCGAGATTGCCCCTGGCGTGCAGCAGGACCGGGGCGAGCGCGACCGCCAGCTGCCGGTCTAATGCCACCGCGGAGGACTGGCCGCCCGTGCCGCCCGGCGAGCCGCCGGTGCGGGCCGGGCTCGACTCGCTGGTGACCGCCGGCGCCGCCGGCCGGGCACCCTGCTGGCGGGCACGCCCGGCGGAGACCGTGATGACGCCCACAAACGCCGCCATGAGCGCGAAGGCAAGCGCGAAGGCCAGCCGCTCCCAGGGCTTCAGGCTGCCAGCATGCGCGGGCGCGCGTCTCACCTTAGTTCCCAGATCATGGATTTATCCCGTGGCTGCTCTTTTGCCCCTGCGTATACGATTTAGTGAATTTATTCTCTGATGCGACAAGTGGCGCAGGTGTCCTCTGATACGCGTGCAGACGCAATTCCCCGGTATTGGCCAAACAAATGCAAGGATAAGGCTAGCAGGATAGGGAGAGCTCAGGCGATACCGAGATTGGCTACTTTAGAATGTCGAATATCTCCCTGGCTTTTCGCTACCTGCTGAATATCCGGTACTAGCGGCTTGCTATTTTCTGCCCTGTTTCCGGCCGGCGGTGCCGCCCAGGGCGCCGTCCTGCGATCGCCCTTGTCACCCGCTCGGGGCGGCACGGCAGAATGTGCCTATGCACGACACCACGCTCAGCTCCCCGCCGCCCAGTCAGCGACCCGTGCGCGACCTGGCCGACGCCTACGTCCGCTCGCTCGCCGACCTCAATCCGATCCTGGCCACCGGGCTCGGGCTGCGAGGCGGCGAGGATCGCCTGCCCGACCTCTCGCCGGCCGGGCGGCAGGCCATCGATGAACTCGACCGCTCGACGCTTGCCGGTCTGGACGCGGTCGAGCGCGCCGCCGAGCCCGGCGGTGCAGGCGACGCGGGCGAGCGTCGCTGCGCCCGGCTGATGCGCGAGCGCCTCGCGGCCGGCCTTGCGATGAGCGGGGCAGGAGAGCACCTGCGGGCGATGTCCAACATCTTCGGCCCCGTGCAGCGGGTCCGAAGCGTATTCCTGAGCATGCCGGCCGCCACCGAGGACGACTGGGCCGTCATCGCGCGCAGGATGGCACGGGTGGACCAGGCCGTGGCCGGCTATCGCGCCTCGCTGGAGGAGGGCGCCCGCCTGGGCCTGCTCGCGGCGCCGCGGCAGGTACGCACGTTCGTCGGCCAGCTGGAGGACTGGGCGGCCGCCGCGGGGGGGCGCGGCTGGTTCGCCGGTTTTGCGGCCGGCGCGAGCGTGCCGCCGGCCCTGCGGGCCGACCTGGATCAGGCGGCCGCCACTGCGCACTCGGCCGCTGCCGACCTGCGCCGCTGGCTGGCCGCCGAGTACCTGCCGCGCGCGGAGGGAACCCCGGACGGCGTCGGCGGGGAGCGCTATCGCACCTCGGCGCGGCTCTGGACGGGCGCCGATCTCGACCCGGGGGACGCCTATGCGTGGGGCTGGTCGGAATACCGGTCACTGCGGGAACAGATGCAGGGCGAGGCGCGGCGGGTGCTGCCCGGCGCATCCCCGATCGAGGCCACGCGGTACCTGGACGAGCACAGCGAGGCAGTCGACGGGGTCGAGGAAATCCGGCTGCGGCTCCAGCAGATGATGGATGAGGCGATTGCCGGGCTCGACGGCACTCATTTCGACCTGGCGGACCGGATCAAGACGGTCGAGGCGCGCATCGCCCCTGCGGGCAGCGCCGCCGCCCCGTACTACACGCCGCCATCACAGGACTTCTCCCGCCCCGGCCGGACCTGGCTGCCGACCCTGGGCCGTACCCGGTTCCCGGTCTGGAAGCTGATCAGCGTGTGGTATCACGAAGGAGTACCCGGCCACCACCTGCAGCTGGCGCAGTGGCGGCACCTGTCGGCGCAGCTGTCGATGTACCAGACCAGTGTCGGCGGCGTGAGTGCCTGCTCCGAGGGCTGGGCACTGTACGCCGAGCGACTGATGGATGAGCTCGGCTACCTGTCCGCCCCAGGAGCTCGTCTCGGCTATCTCGATGCCCAGATGATGCGGGCCATCCGGGTCGTGGTGGACATCGGCATGCACCTGCGCCTCACGGTCCCCGATGACTCGCCGCTCGGAGCCGGCGAGATCTGGACGCCGGAGCTGGCCGGCGAGTTCTTCGCCGCGCACAGCGGCCGGGACCGGGCGTTCATCGACAGCGAGATCGTGCGTTATCTCAGCGCGCCCGGCCAGGCCATCAGCTACAAGCTGGGTGAGCGTGCCTGGCTGGCCGGGCGCACGGCCGCCCAGGCGGCGCACGGCGGCAACCTCGACCTCAAGTCGTGGCATATGGCTGCCCTGTCGCTCGGCTCCCTGGGCCTTGATGACCTCGCCGACGAGCTTGCGTCGTTGTGACGCTGCGCACGTCAGGATGTGGGCACCGGGCCGAGGGCGGCAGTGCGCCCGGCCCGAGTCACTGGCGGGGCTGAGGTCTCAGGCTCCGCCGCTTGTAACGGCGCAGGGGGCGGGTCAGTGAACGGAGCCAGTCGCGGTCGATCGGCCCGGTCGAATAGGCGGGAAACCCCAGGACTCGCTGCCGCCCCGACGAGTCAAGGGGGAAGCCCGCGGCGCGCTGCCTCTCCTCGCCGCTCCAGGCATAGGCACGCGGTCCCCAGACGCTAAGGACCCGGCTTCGCGTCTCTTGCTGACTGGTCACAGGCCCACCTCCAGGTGACCCGGCTCTGCCGCATGACAAGGGAACATCCCGGTACTCCGGCCCGGGTACCACCTCACTACAGCATGACGCGGCACGTCCGCACTGCGCAAGGGCGCACGCTCGTCTAGGACCCGGCCGTGCTCGCCGGGGCTGAGGGTCATGCACCTACATGGCCAGCACGCAGCTGAACTCTGCCTGCCGGTCCGGGCTAGGCAGGTTGAACAGCGTGTTGTACACCAGGTACACCAGCCGGAACGGCCCGGTCGCCAGCACGTCAGCCATGTCACCGACGGTGACCGGGATCTGCTCACCACCCGGCTTGGCGCGAAGCCGTGCCACCATCTTCGGCGACGCCTCAATGCCCTGGACGGTGACACCCTTAGCGGCCAGGGGCAGCGCGACACGCCCGGTCCCGATCGCGAGTTCCAGGACCCGCCCGCCGCCTGCCAGCCCGGCGAGGAACTCCACCGCGGGGGCCGGATCGAGCTCCGATCCCTCGTCGTAGACATCCGCCCACCGGTCACCGAAGAACTCAGGATCATCGAACCCAGCCATGCCGGCCACTCAACCAGGCTCCAGGCGGTGAACGCCACCGGTTTCCGGTGAGCCAGGCGGCTGGTCTCGCGGGCCCGGAACGACCGGCGCTGACGGGGCGCAGCCGTGGGCGCACAGCATCGGCGGAGCCTCGGCGCGCATTTCCGCCCCAGCGCTACAGCCGCCGCTCAGACCGGGACTGAGCAGCCAAAAAGGCCCTTCTCGCCGATCCGGGGCTGGTCTGATCCAGGATGAGTTCGTGTCTTAGGCAGGCGCAATGAATGAGCGGGATGCTACCGTCCGGTCTGTCAGGTGCCTGTGTTTCGGTCCGGGCGCTACTTCGTCAGGAAGATCCTATTTGAGTAGGACGATCGCTCGCTGCCCGTCCGTCATGCCGCGCGCCGTCGCCCCAGGCCCCGCGCCCGCGGTCACGAGATCGAGTCGCGGCGAGCCGGCCGCGAAAGCGGCCACCGCCCTCAGCGAGGACCTGCTGAAAGGCGATCGTGGCTACCCAGATCCACTGGGGCTCAGCCCAAATCCGGGAAAGCCAGGCCCGGGCCTGCCAGCCCGCATCGCCCGGGGAGGCCGCTGGGCAATTCCGTTGATCGGGCATCTGCGGGCGCCTGCGCGGGTCCTGCTGGTCGCCGCCGTCATGGTCGTCACGTCGCTGGGGCTCACCCGGCCCACGGCCGCCAGGGCGGCTGTAGCCGCGGCTGCCTCCGGCAAGAGGCTAGAGCTCAACGCCTGGCGCTATGCACTGCGCCAGGAGGGCAAGCCGTACGTCTGGGGGGGCACCGGCCCCTACGGCTTCGACTGCTCCGGGCTGGTATACGCGACGTACCGCGCCGAGGGCCTACGCCTGCCGAGGACGACCTTCGGGATGCTGAGCAGCAGGCACCTCATCCGGATCCGGAAATCGCAGGCGCGCCGAGGTGACGTGGCGTTCTTCGGAACGGGGCACGTCGAGATCTATGACCGCGGGAAGTGGACGTTCGGCGCGGCTGATGCGGGCAGCCGGATCGGATTTCACCGCATGAGCCGTTTCTGGCATCCGACGATGTACTTCCGGGTGAGCCGCCGGACCAGGTGACCCGGCTGGCCTGGCTGCTCCAGGAGCCAGGCCGCCAGGTCCGCTGCCGCCGGCATCATGCGGCCAGGGCGATCGTGATGCGGCGCGCCCGGCGCTACCTGCGTCCCCGCTCACCGTGCGTAGTGCGCCCGGTTCCTCGGTCGGCTACTCCTGCTCGGTGGTGACCCCTGAGTCCGCATGGTCTCGATCACCTCGGCGCGGACGGGGTATGTGTGTCAGATGCTCCAGAGGGCCTGGGTGGGGGAGAGGCGGGCGGCGCGCAGGGCGGGGAGCAGGCCGGCGAGGGCGCCGATGAGCAGGGCGGCGGCCAGGCCGCCGGCCCAGGCCTGGGCGGGGATGATGGTGGCCCAGTGCCGGGCGTGGGCGTAGATGGCGGTGGCGGCGGCTCCCAGCAGGATGCCGGCGGTGCCGCCGGCGGTGGCCAGGAGGATGGCCTCGGCCAGGAACTGGGTGCGGATGTGGCCTTTGGTGGCGCCCAGGGCGCGGCGCAGCCCGATCTCGGATCGTCGTTCCAGGACGGAGATGACCATAATGTTGGCGACGCCGAGCAGGGCGACGGCGCCCAGGCCCAGGAACAGGGTGTCGAATGCGCCCTGGGCGTCGGCCTGGGCGGTGAGCGCGGCCGAGGGCTGGGAGATGTCGGCTTGCTGGGGGTTCTCGGGGCTGGCCTGGGCGGCGAGCAGGCTGTCGACGGCGGTGACCTGGCTGGTGAGGGCGCGCAGGTAGATGGTGGAGGGGTGGCCGTCGAAGCCGAGGTATTTCTGCGCGGCGGGGTAGCCGACCAGGACTGAGGAGTCGATCTCGGGGGCGAGCACGGCGGCTTGAGGATCCCGGCGACATACAGCCACATGCCGCCGGCCCAGATCCGCTCGCCGGGCCAGATCCGGTCGATGCCCAGCCGCTGCGCCGCCGCGGCGCCCAGCACCGCGACGGGCTGTGAGAAGACGGCACCGCTCACGATCCACCGCCGCCCTTCAGCGTGAGGAGGGTCGCGCCGGCCCAGCGCAGGCTTTCATCGCGGACTCGACGAACGGCGAGCGCGAATCGATGCCACGGCCGATGGCGATGGCAATGACGCCTCCGGAGGTGCGGATGTCCTGCGGGCTGGGGTCGGCGAAGTTTGCTATCCCGTGCGAGCGCATGCACTGCGCGTAGGCGAGCGGGGATGGCAACTGACGCGCGGACGCCCAGGACAACTTCGGTTCGGAAGTTGTCCTGGGCGGCCGAGTGGGCAGCAGGTTCAGCGGCGGCCGCTCGTCAGCGCAGCCAGGGATGGGTCTGGACGACCTGGAGCGAGGCCCACTTGCGCCCGAAGTACCCTGCACCCCACGTTGCCAGGCCAGCTAGCACGATGAAGCCGAAGATACCGACGATGTGCTCGTCCACGATGGGGTTCGTGGATCCGCTCGGCTGGCCACCCGCGATCTTCGCTGGCACCCACACCGCGGCCCACATCAACAGGAGCATCAGTGCCCCGGAGAAGGCGGCCGGGCGGATCGCCACGCCGAGGATGAGCGCGACGCCGATGCCGAGAAGCCCGATCATGAAGAGCCAGTCCATCCCGGCTACCCCGGAAAGGGACCGGAAGATGCCCTGGAACGGCCCGACGTTGGCCCCGGCCAGGAATCCCTTGGTCGGCGATCCCCCATTGATCCACGCGTCCTTGCTCGCGGTCGCGTAGCCCAGCCCGAAGGTCTTGTCGAGGAATGCCCAGAGGAACTCGAATCCGAGAGCGAGCCGGAGACCAACGAGCCCGATGACCGCCAGCCGCGGGCGCAGAGGCGCTGTCGCTTCTGGTCGTACAGAGACAACCCTGGGCGATGACATTTCCTTGCGGTCGTTGACGGCTGCGGATTGTGGTCTATCGATAACAGACATTTTTCCCACGTTCTTCCGGTTAACCCAAATCGGTCCTTTACGTTTCGATGTTAAGGATGACTACTCAGCCGGAGTTAGGGCCGAACGTCACCCGCGCGGGAGTAGAAGGGCCCGGACGGGCGATGATGAACTCGCATCCTTCGATGACCGCTGTGGTCCAGAGCACCCGCGCCGCTGGTCTAGCTGGTGATCTTGCAACTGGGCCTGGCTGTGGTCAGCCCAGGTGGTCAGGGCCGTTCGGCCGCACGGGTCGTGGGGTCAGCCAGGTCGCTTGGCCGTCGGCCAGCCACAGTGGCCGGTACCACCAGAACAAGTTCCGGACCCAGCCCCAGCAGACGGACCGGCCGAGCATGCCCAATCCGAACGCTCCGTACCAGAGGGCGAACCCGACGGCGGCCCGTGCAACCCAGCCATGGCCGGCATACAGGCTCGCGAAGGCCAAGCAGACCGTCAGGCAGGCAGATCCAGCCAGCGGCGATCAATAGGTACTGCCAGCGGGGCCGCGGGGCCGCTTGTGATGCGCTCAGCTTCTCGGCGCGGAGGTCCACGGGTATCAGAACCAGCACGAGCACAGCCGCGCACAGCCCGCCGCCGACTCCGGTTCGGATCACGTCGAGGGCCTGGCTGCCGAAGCTCTGTCCCAGCGGTAGGGGAGCGCGCGAGAGCGCTGCTGGGTGTCATCGCCGGGCAATGACGCGGCGTGGGGCGCGCCACGCCTTCACCCGCCCGCCTTGCGCTGCTTGGCGATCTCGGTGAGCCGGTCCCACGCCGGCGACGACGCGCCGAGCGATGTCGCGACCAGCTGGGCTATGGCCGGGTCCTGGAGG
>Ga0080026_10000245_pt1 | contig 13310 bp, 13 predicted proteins | sample OrgsoiDNA2013045_FD_70941 | JGI IMG/M metagenome (GOLD analysis project Ga0080026, IMG submission 70941) | Permafrost soil microbial communities from the Arctic, to analyse light accelerated degradation of dissolved organic matter (DOM) -... | ecosystem: Environmental > Terrestrial > Soil >... | reverse complement strand
CAGCAAACTCGACGCCCTCCGCGACCTGTTCAACGGCCACGCCTGGCTCCCGCCCGGCCTCGAACCAGCCTGACACAAGCCAGATCACGTCATGCCGCTGACGCTTGGTGAATAGCTACCAACCAAGACGATCAAACCGTTCTCGAGCCCGCTGCTCGGAGCGCACGTCGTCCTCGGCACGCTGCTCATCGTGATTGCGATCTACCTGGTCCTCGCGTCAATTCGGGCCGGCATACGGATCGCCGCCGTCGCTTCGATCATCGGGCTCGCCTCCCTCATCGCCGCATGGATCACCGGCTCCGCCTTCACCCAGCATGGCGCGAGCGGCTATTCAATGGCGATGGGCGTGCTGACCGCCGTAACGCTCCTCTGCTACACGGTCGACGTGAAGGCATCAGCCGCAGCCGGGAACAGAGCGGCGCGGCACAACGCTCCGCAGAAGCAACGCTAAGGCGAGCCGCCGAGGCGCGCGACACCATGGGACTGGTCGACCGGTCCCATCACCTGCCGACCCAACTGTCCGGCGGCCAGCAACAGCGCGTGGCGATCTCCCGCGCCATGGCCAAGGAGCCAGCTGTCCGGCTCGCCGACGGACCACCGGTGACCTCAACGACGGAACGCGCGACGAGATCATCCGGCCACTGCTCCGGCCTGCCGCGAGGGGGTCGAGCAGTTGCAAAGAAATGTCAATGTCCGATATTGGGCTTGCCCGCCCCGTTCGGGCCAAGGAATCCGGTCACCGTGCCGGGGCGGACATCGAAGCTCAGGTTGTTCACCGCGAGCGTGGATCGGTAGTTCTTGACGAGGCCGCGTGCCTCGATCATCGGAACCTCCAGTGGCTGAACTGTCGTGGCTGTGTTCTTGCGGCTGGGGCGTGACCGGCCCTCGTGGCGCGAGCACGCTGTCGTCTGCATCTGCCGCCCACGTTACGAACTGGGCATCTGCCGAGGAACGTGGTGAGCACCCGTCTTCCTGGTGGGGTTATCCACAGGGCGCTCGATGCTGCACCTGACGGCGTGTTTCCGGCGGGGCCCAGTGGATGGCGGCGTGGGAACGCTGGGGCAGGCCGCACCGCAGGGCGAGGCCTACCTGGCCCGGCGGCTGCTGCACCTGCTGCGCCCCGGCATGCGCCTCCTGCGGGCACGATGCGGGCTCAGATCCCGGGTCTCGCAGTGGCGCGAGGGCCATGAGGACCTCTCCCACGAGCTACAGATCAGAAGGCTGGGACCTCGAATCCCCTCGGGCTCGGCCTTCTCGGGTAGTGCGCCACCTCGACCACCCGGCCCTGATCCCCAGCCCTATGACGACAATCACGAGCACACCCAGGACCGCCCTCGTGCCGGCCTTTCCAATGCGCTGCGCAATCTCGGCGCCAAAGAAATAGGAAATCCCGACGTACATCCCTACCCAGCCGATCCCGGCGACGAGCGCTCCCAGGATAAATATGTAGAGTCGCACGCGAAAGATTCCAGACACAAAGGCGGGCATCGTCACAGATGCGACGAAGTTGTGATGGCCAAAGGCGTGGTCGCCTTTGGCGAGCAGTTTCAGGCGAGTTTTCTCGAGCCGTCCCGGGTGGTCTAGCAGCCAGCGGCCGTTACGGATACCAATCTCATACCCAGCTAGCGAGCCGAGCATCCAAGCGGTCATAGCCGTCGCCAGCACGATGCCCAGATTGAGCCGACCTTCTCCCGCCAGCGTGCCCGCTGCGATCAGTGACGCGTCACCAGGCCCCGGCACACCGGCACCCATGATCGCGACGAGCACGAACAAGACAATGTATTCGGACAGGTTCATGGTGACGGCCGAACACGAATCTCCACGCGACAACGGTAGCCGGAGGGGCCAGGCCGCGACAGCGTCATCACCGCCGCAGCCTACGGCACCAAGAACCTGATCCGGGCTGTCTAGCCAGTCAGCTCAGCTGAGCCGGTTGGCCGACCGCGCCTCGACCTGGCGCTCGGCCTCTGCCAGCACCCGGAGCACGTCACGGCCGAAGCGCACGTCGCAGGGATGCTCCATCCGGCCGGACCGTGCGTTGTCTGCCAGTTCTCGCAGCGCGGTCCGCAATGCCGGGACGGCATCGCGCTCGCCCATGGGCGCGGCGGACCGCCCGGTCTCGCCCCACAGGGAGAGCTCCACGCTGTCGGCTGCGGGAGGCGCGTTCAGGGTGACCGTTGCCGTGCTGCTGGCCCCTCCCGCGTGATGCAAGACCAGGTGGGTCACGTCGGCCCGTCCGGTATCCGCGGTGACCGAGACCACCGGCCCGAGCGCGGCCCAGAGCATGGACACGATGTGCGGGCCCAGATCCCACAAGCCGCCCTTCTGCTGGCGCCACGGGGTATTGAAAGGATTGGATTCATCCAGGGACGAGCCGAGCCAGGCCGCGCTCCCCCCACACCACGCGGAGCCGCTGCCAGCGACCTCCGTCAGCCATGCCCTGATCTGGGGCTGGAACCGGTTCGTGAAGAAGACGACGGACGCGACGCCGGTGGCTTCGACGGCACGCACCAGGGCGTCTGCGGCCGCCTCCGTGAGAGCGATGGGCTTTTCCAGCAGCAGGTGCTTGCCGGCCGCCGCAGCGCGCGTGGCTATCTCACTCTGCACATGGGGCGGCACGGAGAACACGACTGCGTCGACGCCATTCAGGAACGCGTCCAGTTCGGGATAAGCCCTGGCGCCATGAGCGTCGGCGATCGCCCGGGCCGCGGCGGGGTTGCGACCCCACACGGCGGTGAACTCGATGCCGTCTGCTGAGGCCAGCGCGACTGCGTGGGTGTTCCGCGCCCAGTGGCCCGTGCCCACGAGGCCGCAGCGAAGCACGGGCCCATCGGGAAGCGCGCCCCCATCGGGAAACACGGGCCCATCGGACGGAGGATGGCGCTGGAACCGGGAGTCGCTCGTCATGCCTCCCTTCTACCCGGCCTGCCCTGGCTATCCGGGCGGCGGCTAGGTGGCCTGCGGCGCGTGCTTCGTGGCGAGCGCCCGGGTCAGTCCGGCGGCGGCACGGTCGGCGGCGGTCCGGAAACCGCGGGTCAGGAGCGGGTCCAGCACCATCAGCGGGCCCTGCAGGCGGACATCGGCGTCGTAGTGGACCCGCACCGGGTCCCCGCCGGTCACCGTAATCCGGTCGGTCGCCTTGAGCAGCCGCCCCTCGGCCGTGAGCACCGCCTCCCGGCCCGGCACGAACTGGGTGATCAGGTAGGTAAGCGATACGCGACGGCCCAGGAAGGCTAGCTCGAGGCGGAACCGGGTGCCCTCGCCGACGGGGCCAGGATCGAGCTGCTCGCCCGCGACGACTCCGGGATCCCACTCGGCGGCATTGCTGAACGTGGCGAGGTAGTCGAAGGTGTCGGCCGCTGAGCGCCGCGACTCAATGTCTGCCTGGTAGTGCGCCATCGGTAGCTCTCCTGGTCGTGCCTTGGCTGAAATCAGTAGAACGCACATTTGAAGATGTCACATACACTCGAAGCTATGTCAGAAGCGTGGCAGGGCTCCCTGCTGGATCTGTGCGCCGAGCCCGGGCTGGGCCCGCTCCGGGCATCCGAGGGACTGCCTGTGCCTCGACGCACTGTGCTTACCCGCGGGGCCTGGATTGATGTCCGGCGGGGCTGGCTAAAGGGCGCAGATGTGCTGTTCGAGCGGCTCAGGGACGACGTCCCGTGGCGCGCTGAGCGCCGTCCCATGTATGACCGGGTGGTCGACGTACCGCGGTTGCTCTGCTTCTACGGCGAGGACGAGCCGCTGCCGGACCCCGTCCTCGCCGAAGCCCGCGACGCGCTGAACGAGCACTACGGCGCCGAGCTTGGCGAGCAGTTCGTGACCTCAGGGCTGTGCCTGTACCGGGACGGCCGGGACAGCGTCGCGTGGCACGGCGACCGGATCGGACGCGGCAAGACCCAGGACACGATGGTCGCGATCCTGTCGCTGGGCACGCCGCGGTCGCTGCTGCTGCGGCCGCGCGGCGGAGGTCAGGCGATCCGCCACGATCTCGGCCATGGCGACCTGATCGTGATGGGCGGAAGCTGCCAGCGAACCTGGGAGCACGCCATTCCTAAGACGGCTCGGGGCGTCGGGCCGCGGATCAGCGTCCAGTTCCGGCCGCGCGGCGTCCGCTGAGTATGGTCCCGGTGGCCGCAGAGCAGGCCAGGGTCATCAGCCGGTAGCAGCAGAGCGGGCCAGGAAGCGTGCTAGCTCCCGGGCCGTCGGGGCGGTAGCGGGCCCCCGTCTGGTCACCGACCAGGCGGCCGCGGCGTTCGCCAGGCGGGCCGCCTCGATGTCGGTGGCTCCCCTGGCCAGCGCGGCGATGAAGGTGCCGGTGTGGGTATCGCCAGCTCCGCTGGTGTCAGCCGCCGCCACCGGGAAGCCGGGGACATGAACGGGGTCGCCGTCATCATGGGCGAGCAGACACCCGTCGGGACCAGCCCGCACGATGACCCCGCCCGCGCGGGCGTCGGGCCGGCGGCCGGCCAGCGCCAGGGCGGCGGCAGCCGGGTCGGCCTCACCGGTCAGGATGGCTGCCTCGCGGGCGTTGCAGGTCAGCCAGTCCGCCCGGCGCATGACGCTGGCCAGCGCAGGCCCCGGAATCTGGTCCAGCAGCGGCCCGGGATCGAAGATCACCAGGTTGGAACCGTTCAGCTGCGCTAGCCAGCCGAGCAGGGCCGGCCGGTTGCTGTCGTAGGCGAGGCCGTAGCCGGACAGGTAGATCGCATCGCCGGGGCGGGCCGGCACGGCCCCCAGGTCGTCGGCGGTCAGGCGGGCCTCTGCGCCGGGGGCGGTCACGAAGGTCCGCTCCCCCTCGTCGTCGACAATGGCGACGACGACGCCGGTGTCGAGATCAGCCTTGGGCGGCTGCAGGACGTCGATGCCGGCCTGCGCCAGGCCCGACCGCGCGAGGGCCGCGAATGGCCCGCTGCCATGGGCGCCCGCGTACGCGACCGGCAGCCCCTGCCGGGCGGCAGCCGCCATGACGTTGTATCCGCCGCCGGGTGTGGCCCGGGAAGCAGCGGCCAGCACGTCGGTGCCGCGGTCGGGCAGCGCGGGCACGGTCAGCACAAGGTCAATGACGACGTTGCCGAGATGGAGCAGCCGGTCAATGGAGCGCCGCGAGCTTCCCGGCGCGGTCGCGGTCATGACCCGCCCCGGTCCGGCTGAGCTGGGCCCGGCTGCCCGGCGGGGCCTCTAAAGGCTGCGCTGCCGGACCGGCTCGCTTCCCGCAGGGCCAGCAGGCCGTCGGCTATCTCACCCAGGCCAAGTCCGTTGACCCGGTCGATGGCCTGGCGGGCATGGGCGGGAAACCTCTCGACGCCGTGGCACGCGCCGCCGATGGCCCCGGCTATGGCGGCGATGGTGTCGCAGTCGCCGCCCACGGAGGCGGCGATCCGGCACGCGCGCCAGGGGTCGCCGGGGCTGGCGGCGAGCACGGCGAACGCGGCCGGGACCGACTCCTGCGTCGCCAGGCTCGTGCCGACCAGGCGGCCGATGACGTCGATGGCGTCGTCAGCTCCCAGCCCGGCGACCAGCCGGGTGGCCCAGGAAATCCGCGATGCGACGTCGGCGGCGGCTACCCAGTGCCCGTGGGTGGCGCCCTGCCGGGCGGCGGCGACGGCCAGCCCGAAAGCCTCGGCCTGGCTGGCCCCGTCGATCCCGGCGCTCACGGCGGCTGCGACGGCAGCGGCCCCGGCGAGCGCGACCCCGGTGTTGTGGGTGATGTGGCTGGCCGCTACGACCCGGCCGACCAGGAGTTCCAGGTCATCGGCGGGCGTGGCCACGCCGACGGGCGCGATGCGCATGGCGGCGCCGTTGGTGGTGCCGAGCCGTCCGGCCTCGGCGGGTGCGGCCCCGGCCAGCAACGCGGTCAGGGCCCGCTTGGTCGACGGTCCGAGCAGGTCGAGTGAGCCCCGGGCCCGGACGTCTTCCTCCCAGGCAATGAGCCGCCTGGCCAGTTCCGCGGCGTCGACCTGGCCGCCGGTCTCGATGATCAGCCGGCCCAGCAGCACGGCCTGCTCGGTGTCGTCGGTCACGGTGCCGGCCGGCAGCGCGGCCGCCAGCGGGTGGCCGGGATCGGCGGCCGAGAACCCGCCGACCAGACCGCCGAAACGGGCCACGATCTCGGCTCGCGGCAGCGACTGAGTCGGCATGCCCAGCGCGTCACCGATGGCCAGGCCGTACAGGGCCCCCCGCGACCGCGACCGCCGCCCCATCACGGGCCGGTGACGTCGGCCAGCCTGACGACCTCGATCAGCGGGGCGTAGAGCCGCAGAATGTCCAGCGCCTGGGCGTGGCTGACGTCGCTGATCCCGGCGCAGGCGTCCGCGACGACCTGGACCGGGACGCCCGCGTCGGCGGCGGCCACGGCGGTGGACAGGACGCAGCAGTCGGTGGACACCCCGGCCAGGACCAGGCGGCCGGAGCCGACCCGCTCGGCTAGCTCGGGGCCCCACTTGCTGAACGTCGTGGCATCCAGCGTCGGCCCGGCCGCTGCCGCCGGTGCCAGCTCGTCGACCAGCTCATAGATCCTCGCGTCGGGCGGCTGGAGCGCGAACGGCCACCGGTCGTAGTAACGGCGCCATGCGCCGGTCGCGACCTGCGGAGCGATGAACCTGGTGTAGGTCACCCGCGGGCCGAACGCCTCGGCCAGCTTCCGGACGGGATCGACGATCTCGGCGAATCGCGGCGCGAGCCAGGGGCTGTCCGGCTCGGCGAATACCCGCTGCATGTCGATGACCGCCAGCCAGGCCGCGCCGGTCATGCCTGCGCGGCCGCGGCTGCCGGGGCCCCGGCCGGGGCCGACTCCTGAGCTCGCACGGCGCGGCGGCGCAGCAGGAGCGTGCCCGCGAAGCCGATCACCAGGGCGACCAGGACCCCGAGGTTGGCGAAGGCCCAGGCGCCAGTGACCTTGCTGCCCAGCCCGAGCGGCTGGAGCAGGTAACCCTGCCATCTGAGCCAGCTCGCGTTGAAGTTGGTCACCAGGCCCCAGCCCACGACGGTCCCGGCCACGATAAGGCTCAGCGGCAGCAGCTGAACGTCGCCGTACCGCCCCTTCGGGTCGTACAGGTCCGGCTCGGCATAGTCCCGGTGACGCAGAGCGATGTCGGCGAGCATGATGCCGCACCAGGCCGCGATCGGAACGCCCAGGGTGATCAGGAAGCCCTCGAACTGGGGCAGGAAGTTCTTGGCGATGAAGACCACGTAGACCGTGCCGAGGATCATCACGACACCGTCGATGAGAGCGGCCGCGTACCGGGGCACCCGCAGCCCCAGGGTGAGCAGGGCCAGGCCCGAGGAGTAGATGTCCAGGACCGATCCCCCGACCAGGCCGAGCACGGCCACGATCGCGAATGGCACCAGGAACCAGGTGGGCAGCAGCGTGGTCAGCGCGCCGATCGGGTCGGCGGCGATGGCCGTGCTCAGCTTGGCGGACGAGCCGGCCAGCAGCAGCCCGAAGACCAGCAGCACGATCGGCGCGAGGCTGGAGCCGATCGTGGTCCAGCCGATCACCGCCCGGCCGGACGCCCGGCGGGGCAGGTACCGCGAGTAATCCGCCGCCGCGTTGACCCAGCCCAGCCCGAAGCCGGTCATCATGAAGACCAGGGCGCCGATGAGCTTCTCCGGCGAGCCGGACGGAATGGCCGCGACCGAGTGCCAGTGGATCTTGCCGGCGACCAGCACGATGAACGCCACGGTCAGGACCGCCGTGACGACGGTGATCACGGACTGCATCCGCATGATCAGGTCGAAGCCCATGACACCGGCGAAGATGGTCAGCGCGGTGACCACGATCAGGGCGATCACCTTGGTGGTGGTGCCGCCGCCCCAGCCGAGCCGGTCGAAGACCGTCGCCGTGGCCAGCGTGGCCAAGATGATGAGGACGGTCTCCCAGCCGACGGTCAGCAGCCAGGAGATGACCGTCGGGAGCTTGTTGCCGCGGACCCCGAAGGCGGCCCGGCCCAGCACCATGGTCGGGGCCGAGCCCCGCTTTCCGGCCACCGCGATGAAGCCGCAGAGCAGGAAGGACACGACGATCCCGATGATCCCGGCGACCAGTGCCTGGGCGAAGGAGATCCCGAATCCGAGCACGAACGCGCCGTAGCTCAGGCCCAGGACGGACACATTGGCCGCGAACCACGGCCAGAACAGGTCGCGCGGCGACCCTTTACGCTCGGCGCCGGTGATCACGTTGATCCCGTTGGCCTCGATCTGCAGCGGCCGCGGCTCAGCGATGACCGGTGCTTGCCTGGCGCCCGCCTGCGCGCTGTCGGTCATGGCCAGCCTCCTCCGACGCACCTAGTGTCCCCGTGTGTCCCGCCTTCATCCAAACCCGGAGGCCAGATCCGTCATTCCCGGGCCGCCGGCAGGGAACTGAACCCGGAGAGGCTGCGGCCGGGGCTACAGGGACCTCCCGGTCGGCGGTTTAACAGCGCGTGACGGGAGAATGACGAGCACGCGTAACCGGGGGACGGGTAATACAGATGATGGGGCAGCAGAGACCTAGGGAAACTGGCGTTACCGGTGGTAGTGGCCGGGCCAGTCAGACTGACAGGATCGGTGTGGCAGCTAACGGAAGCGCGGCGAACGGGACCGGCCGGCCCGACAGAACCATCGGGGCCCGCACGGTCGACGCGGGGCAGCTGTCCGGGCTGGGCCTGGGATACGGGTATGAGCGGCCCGAGCTGTCCCCAGACCTGCCGGACCTCGGTCACGAGTACGACGACTTCTCCCCGTACCCGCCGATCGCCGACTACGCCTTCCTGTCCGACTGCGAGGTGACCGCCCTGGTCGCCCCGAGCGGCGCGGTCGAGTGGATGTGCCTGCCCCGGATGGACTGCCCGAGCATCTTCGGCGCCATCCTGGACCGCGACGCCGGGTGGTTCCGGTTCGGCCCGGAGGACATGATGGTGCCGGCCGACCGGCGGTACCTGCCGGGCACGATGGTGCTGGAAACCAGCTGGGACTGCGGTGAGGGCTGGCTCGTGGTCCGCGACTGCCTGGTCATGGGGCCGTGGCGGCACGAGCACCGGGACCGGAGCACGCACCGCCGCCCGCCGACCGACTACGACGCCGAGCACATGCTGCTGCGCACGGTCCGGTGCGTCAACGGCTCGGTCCAGCTCAGCATGGACTGTGAGCCGGCCTTCGACTACGGCCGCCAGCGCGGCCGGTGGGAGCACACGGGCCAGGGTTACCACCAGGCCGTCATCGCTCCCCCGGGCGGGGACCTGACGCTGACCCTGACCTCCGACATCCGGATCGGGCTGGAGGGACCCAGCGCCCGGGCGCGGACCCGGATCAAGGAGGGCGAGACCCGGTTCTGCGCCCTGTCCTGGGGCAGCCGCCAGCCCCCCACCGATTACGACGACGCCGCCAGCCGCCAGGTCTGGACGGCACACCACTGGCAGCACTGGCTGGCCCGGGGCTGGTTTCCCGACCACCGCTGGCGCAGCTACCTGACCCGCAGCGCGCTGACCCTCAAGGGCCTCACGTTCGCGCCCACGGGCGCCATCGCCGCGGCCGCCACCACCTCCCTGCCGGAGACGCCGCGCGGCCACCGCAACTGGGATTACCGCTACAGCTGGATCAGGGACGCGACCTTCGCCCTGTGGGGCCTCTACACGCTGGGCTTTGAGTGGGAGGCGAGCGACTACTTCGCGTTCCTGACCGAGACCGTCGAGCGGGACCGTGGCGACCTGCAGATCGTCTACGGGATCGACGGCCGGTCGACCCTGACCGAGCAGGTCCTGGAGCACCTGCACGGGTACCAGGGCGCCAAGCCGGTCCGCATCGGCAACGGCGCCTACTCCCAGCAGCAGAACGACGTCTGGGGCGTCGTCCTGGACTCGCTGTACCTGCACGCCAAGTCGAGGGACCGGCTGGATGAGCGGGTCTGGCAGCTAGCCCGCACTCAGGTGGAGCACGCGCTGGAGCACTGGCGGGAGCCCGATCACGGCATCTGGGAGATCCGCGGCGAGCCCAAGCACTTCACCTCGTCCAAGCTCATGTGCTGGGTGGCCGCCGATCGCGGGGCCCGGCTGGCCCGTATGCGCGAGGACGCCGACGCCGCCGGCCGGTGGCAGAAGGCGGCCGACGAGATCCACGCCGACATCTGCGCGAACGCCCTGGATGAGCGGGGCGTCTTCTGCCAGCACTACGACACGACGGCGCTGGACGCCTCGCTGCTGCTGATGCCGCTGCTGCGCTTCCTGCCTCCCGACGACCCGCGCATCCGGGCCACCGTGCTGGCCATCGCCGAGGAGCTGACGCGCGACGGACTGGTGAAGCGCTACCTGGTCGAGCAGACCGACGACGGGCTGGACGGCGAGGAGGGCACGTTCACCATCTGCTCGTTCTGGCTGGTCTCCGCGCTGGCCGAGATCGGCGAGCACCGGCGGGCGCGCGACCTGTGCGAGAAGGTCCTGTCCTATGCCAGCCCGCTCAACCTGTACGCCGAGGAGATCGACCCGCGGTCCGGGCGGCACCTGGGCAATTTCCCCCAGGCCTTCACCCACCTGGCCCTGATCAACGCGGTCATGCACGTGATCAACGACGAGCAGGAGGCGGTGCAGCAGGCGCTCGCGCGCGGCGCGACGGTCACGCCCCGCCACATGTGAGCCGGTCCCGCATAACTGGCGAGCTTGCGGGCAGCTGCAGCATGCTATTCCGGGCGACGACACGGCGACGGGACTGTTCATGGGCGCTTCAGCGACGCACGGGCCTGCTGACTGGTTTCTGACCGCGGCCGAGCGGGGCAACGACGCGACGGTGCTCGACCGGCGGCACCCGGCGGGCCAGGCCTGGTCGGAGGGGAACCTGGTGCGGCCGCTGATCCACGGGGCATCGTATTTCGCCGAGCTGTGCCAATCCGTCTCCCGGATGAACCCCGGCGACCTGCTGCTGTTCGTCGACTGGCGCGGCGACCCGGACGAGCGGCTGGCCGACCCGGCGGACACCGAGGTAGCGCAGGTCCTCGGGCGGGCAGCGAAGCGCGGCGTGCTGGTCCGGGGCCTGGTCTGGCGTTCGCACTGGGACGACGTGGGGTTCTCCGCCCGGGAGAACCGCCACCTGGACGAGGAGGTCAACCAGGCGGGCGGGTGCTGCCTGCTGGACATGCGGGTGCGCATCGGCGGCTCGCACCACCAGAAGTTCGCCGTGCTGCGCCACCCTGGGCGCCCGGAGCTGGACGTCGCCTTCGTCGGCGGCATCGACCTGTGCCACAGCCGCCGCGACGATGCCAGCCACCACGGTGACCCGCGGCGGCAGCCGATGGCGGCAGTCTACGGCGACCGGCCGCCGTGGCACGACGCCCAGGTGGCGGTGACGGGTCCCGCGGTCAGCGACGTGGAAACGGTGTTCCGCGAGCGCTGGGAAGATCCCCAGCCCCTCAGCCGCAGCCCGCTGCGACAGCTGGCCGACCGCCGGCGCGGCGCTGACCGCCGTCCGGCGCCGCTGCCCCCGCCGCTTCCGCCGCCCCCGCCGACGGGCCCGCATATGGTGCAGCTGCTGCGCACCTACGGCCGGCGCCTGGGCGGCTACCCGTTCGCCCCGAACGGCGAGCGCAGCGTGGCCCGCGGCTACGGCAAGGCGCTGAGCCGCGCCCGTCACCTGATCTACCTGGAGGACCAGTACCTCTGGTCGCGCGAGGTGGGCGACAAGATCGCGGCGGCGCTCCGGCGGCAGCCCGACTTGTACCTGATCGCGGTCCTGCCCCATTTTCCCGACCAAGACGGCAAGCTGTCCCTGGCACCCAACCTCGTCGGCCGCGATTACGCGCTCTCGGTCATCCGCGCCGCCGCGCCCGGCCGGGTGGCAGTCTACGGAGTGGAGAACCACGCCGGCACGCCGGTGTACGTCCACGCCAAGATCTGCGTTATCGACGATGAATGGGCCTCGGTGGGCTCGGCCAACCTCAACCGGCGGTCCTGGACCCACGACTCCGAGCTCAGCGTGGCGGTCTGGGACACCACGGCTGCCGACGACGCCCCGCAGTACCCCCGGGAGCTCCGGCTCGCGCTGGCCCGCGAGCATCTCGACGACGAGCTGAAGGCGGTCGGCCCGGCGGAGACATTCGAGGCGTTCGCCCGCTCCGCGGCCGCGCTCCAGGCCTGGCATGACGGCGGCCGAGTCGGCCCGCGGCCGCCGGGCCGGCTGCGCCCGCTGCAGCGCCCGCCGACGGGCCCGCTCACCCCGCTGTGGGCCAGCCCGCTCTACCGGACGATCTACGATCCCGACGCGCGCCCGCTGACCTGGCGCTTGCGCGGCCGGTACTAGCGCGGCCGGTACTAGCGGGACCGGTGCAGGGGGCCGCGTCCTAGATGAGTGAGTCCGATTAGATCGGGTGCGTGTCGGTGCCCGGAAAGTTAGGCGGAGGGCACCCAAGATCGTTTTGTGACGAACAACCTGGACGCCCTCCTGACCGCACTCTACGTTCATCTCGACGATCACGTGCTGCCTGCACTGGGCTGGTCGCGTGATCACCGGCCGGGCCGCCGGCCAGCGCTGTCCGACGCTGAGCTGGCCTGCCTGGCAGCCGCCCAGCACCTGCTGGGCATTGCCAGCGAGCGGCGCTGGATCCGGTACGCGCGCAAGAACCTGGCCGGGATGTTCCCGTGCCTGCCTGGCCAGTCCGGGTACGGCAAGCGGCTACGGGCCAGCGGCGGCCTCCTGGCCAGCGTGATCACCGAGCTGGCCCGTGACACCGCCTCCTGGCATGACCTGCTGCGCCTGGTGGACTCCACCCCGCTGCCGTGCGCGGCCAGCAGGGAGACGGTCCGGCGCTCGGACCTGGCCGGGCACGCCGGTTACGGGTACTGCGCCAGCCACTCCCGGTTCTTCTGGGGGTTCCGCCTGTACCTGATCACCACTGCTGATGGCATGCCGGTCATCTGGGGCCTGGCCCATCCCGGCCTTGGCGAGCGCGAGGTCACCCGCGCCCTGCTAGAGCACGATCACGACCTGATCCGCGCCGGGCAGGTCATCCTCGGCGACAAGGGCTTCGCCGGCCGGGACTTCGAGGCCTTCATCACCGGCGAGCTGGGCGCGCACCTGATCCGCCCCGACCGCAAAGATGAGCCCGCCCGGTTCGGGAAGCTCGCCCGCTGCCGCCAGTGGATCGAGGCGATCTTCGACACCCTCAAGGGCCAGCTCACCCTCGAGCAGCACGCCGGGCGTACTCTCGCCGGCGTCTACGCCCGCGTCGCCGCCCGCCTGCTCGCCCTCGCCGCCGCGATCTGGCACAACTGGCGCATCGGCGCACCCGTCAAGCGCTCCCTCACCGCGTATGACCACTGAAGATCAATAGGACTCATTCATCTAGG
>Ga0080026_10000240_pt1 | contig 13449 bp, 17 predicted proteins | sample OrgsoiDNA2013045_FD_70941 | JGI IMG/M metagenome (GOLD analysis project Ga0080026, IMG submission 70941) | Permafrost soil microbial communities from the Arctic, to analyse light accelerated degradation of dissolved organic matter (DOM) -... | ecosystem: Environmental > Terrestrial > Soil >... | reverse complement strand
GCGGCTAGTCTCGTCCGGTAATCTGCGATCATGCTCGCGCGGTGGTGGCATGGGATGATAGCCGTGCTGGTTTTCGGGGCTGTCGTGCTGCAACTCCTGATCGCTGTTCGCGTGAGCGGTACCCCGCACGACGTCACCGCCGGCGTCCTGCGCGGAAGCAGCCTTCCCGGCCGGCTCATCCGGGTCCTCAGCTTCTTCACCATCCAGAGCAACCTGCTCTGCGGCATCGTCTCCGCGCAGCTCGCGGCCTGGCCGGACCGGGACGGGCCAGCGTGGCGCGTGCTGCGCCTGGCCGCCCTGGTCGGTATCACGGTCACCGGCGTCGTCTACTCCACCGTGCTGGCCGCCATCCATGAGCCCAACGGCCCGGCCGAGACCTCGGTGAACCTGATCGTGCACTACATCGTGCCGATCGCGATGATCGCGGGCTGGCTGGCGTTCGGGCCCCGGCCGCGAATCACCGAGCGGACGGTCCTGTGGTCCCTGCTGTTCCCGCTGCTCTGGCTGGCGTACACGCTGGTGCGCGGAGCCATCTGGGGCTGGTACCCCTACCCGTTCCTCGACGTTGCCTCGCATGGGTATGCCCGGGTCGCCCTGAACGCCGTGGTGGTCACCGTCGTGCTCGGGCTGGTCGCGGCCCTGTTCGCCTTCGGCGACACCCGATTGCCGCCCGCCCCGCGGGCCGCGCGCGAAGCCGCAGTGACGCCCGCGGCCTGACTACCGCCGACGGGCACCCGCAACCGCTGATCCGCGAGTGACGACGATGACTGGCGAGCAGCTGACCAGGGCCACGGGAATCACCACGTGCGTGGCGGGCTGCGGGGCGGGGCGGGCTGGGGCGGGGGCTGGGGTCCGGAGCTCGGCGAGCCGGTGCCGGGAGGGCAGCAGTACGGCGGTAATGATCGCGCCGACTCCGAGCAGCACGGCCGAGACGGTGAAGGCGGTGGTGTAGCCGTAGGTGGCCGCGATGGCCGGGGCCAGCGGCCCGGTGTGGTGGCTGACCAGATAGCTGGCGGTGGTGGTCAGCGCGATGGTGCTGAGGGCGGAGGTGCCGATGGATCCGCCGACCTGCTGCATGGTGTTGACCAGGGCCGAGGCCACGCCTGAGTCCTCGCGGCGGACGCCCGCGGTGGCGGTGTTGATGGCCGGGGCGAAGATCATGCCGAAGCCGAGGCCCATGACAAGCATGGCGGGCAGGACGTCGCCCGCATAGCTGGAGGTCACAGTGAGCTGGGCCAGGTAGATCATCGCGGCAACCCCCAGCAGCATGCCCAAGACGATCAGGACCCGGGGCCCGAACCGGGGCAGGGTCACGATGCTGGAGACGTTGGAGCTGATCAAGATGCAGCCGACGAAGGGCAGGAATAGCAACCCGCAGGTCACCGGGGTATATCCCTTGACCACCTGCAGGTAGTAGGTAAGGAACAGGAAGACGCCGAAGATCGCGATTCCGGCCAGGCCGACGGCGGCGTAGGAGCCGCCGCGGGTGCGGTCCAGGATCACCCGCAGCGGCAGCAGCGGGTGACTGACCCGCTGCTCGGCCAGGACAAACGCGGCCAGCAGGAGCACCCCGGCCACCAGGGAGCCGATGGTGCCCACGGCCGTCCAGCCGGCGGTCTCGGCATGGGAGAACCCGAACACCAGTAGGAACAGCCCGGCCGACGACAGCACGGTGCCGGGCCAGTCCATCGGCGGCCGGGTAGCCGGGCGGCTGGTGCGCAGGTAGGCCAGGGCGCCGGCCGCGGCGAGCGCAGCGAACACCAGGTTGACATACAGGGTGTACCGCCACGAGAGGTACTGGGTGAGCACCCCGCCCAGGATCAGCCCCAGGGCGCCCCCGCCGGCGGCGACCGACCCGAACACCCCGAAGGCCTTCCCCCGCTCACGCGGGTCCTGGAACGTGCTGACCAGGGTGCCCAGCGCCGCCGGCGCCAGCAGGGCACCGAATGCGCCCTGCAGCGTCCGGGCCGCCACCAGCATCCCGAACGACACCGCGGCACCCCCCAGGGCCGAGGACACAGCGAACCCGGCCAGGCCCACGAGGAAGACCCGCTTGCGGCTGAACATGTCACCGATCCGGCCGCCGAGCAGCAGCAGGCTCCCGAACGCCAGCGCATAGGCCGTCACCACCCACTGCCGGTCACTGTTCGGGAAGCCTAGCGAACGCTGGGCCGAGGGCAGCGCGATGTTCACGATGGTGGAATCCAGCACCACCATCAGCTGGGCGATCGCGACCACGACCAGGACCAGCCAGCGCCGATCAGCGGGCGCGGCCGGGCTGGCAGGCGCATCCGGGCTGGCGGGCGCGGCAGATGACATGAGACCTCCCCGAGGGTCACCATAGGCATACGAAAAACGCCGCGTCCATCTCGGTCCGGGCCGATGACCCTGGCCGGCGCTTCCCTCCGCCATTTCCGGAACCCGGGCCCCGCATCACCCCCGGCGGGTGATGCCGGCCGCCGGAAAAGACCGCAGTCTTCGTTATAAGCGCAGAACCTAACGTCTCCCCCAACCGGGTCGGGCGCATGCTCATGCGCGGGGTACACGATGCGGCCGTCGGCAAGGCCTATATGGGGAGCGCACATGGGCTGGATCTTGGGGATCATCTACTTCGTGCTGCTGGTCACGCTGGGCCTGCTGTCCCTCCGGAAGGGCCACTGGGTCATGTTCATCGTGGGCGTGTTCATTCCGCTCTTCTGGCTCATCGGTGCCCTGCTGCCCCGGCGGATGGCCCGGGCGTAACACCGAGCTGCCCAGCTCGACCGTCCCGGGCGCCGGGGCCTACCGGGCGTCGTTGCGTGCCATCTGGGCAGCTCGTAGCTCGGCGTGCATCTCCCAGGGCGGCTGCGGCAGCACGTGCCCGGTCTCCAGCAGCGACTTGAGGTTGGCCAGCACGGCGGGCCAGCCAGCCGAGACCGCGCCCGCGGCATCCTCATCGGCCAGGTTCTCGTGGGTCACGGTCAGCCGGACGATGTCCTGATACGGCTCGATGAGGAACGTCACCGCTGACGGGCCAGCGACTGGCTCAGCGCCGGGTGCGCCGAAGGTCAGGACGAGCCGCTCCGGGGGTACCGATTCGAGCACCGTTCCCACGACGTCGGCGATGTCCGAGCCATCGACGGGCTTGCCGGCGGTCATGGCTGGCTCCTCTGCATGTCGCCTGACGGCGTCGAGTGCGCGCAGGCGAGGCTGATCGAAGGGCGCGATCCAGCGCCTCTGGATGTCGTGGATCGGGACGGGGTTGAGGTAGTGCAGCTTCTCCCGGCCGCGCCGCACCGTGCTGATGAGGCTGGCTTCTTCCAGCACAGACAGGTGCTGGGTGGCCGACTGCCGGGCCATGTCCAGCTGCCCGCAGAGCGCCCCCAGCGTCTGCCCGCTATCACGGCGAAGGCTGTCGAGCAGCCTCCGCCGAGTCGGATCGGCAAGCGCCTTGAACACCTTGTCCACGTCGTTGGTCATGTCAAGCGGCGAGGAGCGGCAACGCCGGTCTCGTAGGCGATCACGACGAGCTGGGTGATCGGCTGTGGCTGCTCGCGCCGCTCGGCCAGCGCGCGGCCCGGCGGGCCGCCCGGACGGTGCGCCAGGCAGTCCGCGGCCAGTCCGGGCTCGCTCGCGCACTGGTCGCGCTGGCGCCCGCCGGGCTGATCTGCTACTGCGTCTGGCGCGCGGGCGAGCAGGCCGCCGGGGGGTTGGACCCGAATTTCACGGTCAACGCCTGGGGCGGCCCGTCCTATCTGGACGCCATGGCCTGCCACTACCTGGACTGCTGCATCCTGATAGCCGCCTCAGCCTGGCTGCTCGACCGGCTGCTCCTGGCCGACCCGGCCAACGCCAGCCGCGCGCCGTCACGCGCTGAGCGCGCATGAACGGTGCCAACTCTCTACCGTGGAGGGATGACCGCTGACCAGCAGCGCCGACCCGCCGCGAGGGCCGCGAGGGCCGTGCCGCGTTTGTTGCTCGTGCTCGGGGTGACTGCCGCGCTGGCATCGTGCGCGAGCGGCCACCCGGCCGCCCATGCCCCGGCGCACCCGAGGCACGCGGCGGCGGGAGGGGCCCCGGCCGTGCGGCCCCCGGATACTGGCACGCCAGGGGCGGCGGCCGACTCGGACGCCCAGCAAGCAGGCGGCAGCGGGTCACCGCTGGCCGCTCCGGCCAGGCTGGTGCCGTTCGACGGGCGCGCACTGGGCGGCGAGGGCACCTGGAAGGCCGCCGGCCGCCCGGTTCATGGTGTGCGCGCGGTCTACGAGACCACCCTCGTCCCGCCCGGCGGGAGCCGGCCGGCCGGGATCTCCTGGATGGACACCCGCCTGCTGTCCGCCCGGCTGTACTCGGGTTCGGTGAGCCCCGGCGGCGGACCGTACCGGTTCACCGCGCCGATCGAGCCAGCCCAGGCGGCCTCCCTGGTGGCCGCGTTCAACGGCGGGTTCAAGATGAAGGATGCCCGAGGCGGCTACTACACCGAGGGCCGCACCATCGATCCGCTGCGGCGCGGGGCGGCTTCGCTGGTGATCTACGCTGACGGGAGCGTCAACATCGGCGCCTGGGGCAGCGACGTCGTCATGACCCGGCAGGTGGTGAGCGTCCGGCAGAATCTCCGGCCGCTCGTCGCGGGCGGCAGGCCCACGCCACAGGCGGCCGGCATCCACTGGAGGAGCTGGGGATCGACGTGCGGAGCGACCTCGTGCGCAGCCTCGGTCCCCGGCCTGGAGCACCAGTGGCGCTCGGGGGCCGGCGTGACCGCCGACGGCGCCCTAGTCTACGTCACCGGGCCGGCCCTGGCTCCGCAGCAGCTGGCTCAGCTGCTGGTGCGGGCCGGCGTCGTGCGTGGGATGCAGCTGGACATCAACCCGGACTGGACCGTGTTCGTCGCCTACGATCCGCTGGCTCCGGGGGGCCTCGCCGCACCGGCTGATGGCACCAAGCTGGTGGCCTCGACCGTGCAGGGCCCGCAGACGTTCTTCGAGCCCGCGTGGGCCCGGGACTTCGTCACCATGTCGGCGCGCCGGTAGCTGACGCTGTCGCGGTCACCACCGCTCCCAGCCAGGTAACTAGGGCGATAGGTTGATGGGGTGGCGGCGGTTACTGGTGTTGTGACGTTCGCGGACATCGGACCAGACGATCCACGGCTCATCACGGATATCACGCCCGTGCTCCGTGAACTGAGGTCCCACCTGACGCCGGAACTCTGCAGGCGGTCTACGCCGAGGGACATCCCCAGGGCTTAAGGTTCACCGGCGCGTACGTGGACGGCGCCTGCCTGGCCGTCGCGGGGTGGCGGATCGTGGCGACGACCTTCTGTCACCGCAAGCTGACCATTGACGATCTTGTAACGGGGGCCGCCGCCCGGTCCAGGGGCATCGGGCGGGCTATGCTCGCAGAGCTCCGCGGGCGCGCCCGGGCGGCGGACTGTCACCTGCTGGACCTCGACTCCGCGGTGCAGCGCAGCGAGGCCCGTCGGTTCTACGTGCGCGAGCGCATGTCGATCGGCGCCTTCCACTTCATCATGGAGCTGTAGCCACTCGCGCGCACCGGGCGGCCATGCGTAAGCCCAGGCCAATGGGCGACCGCCGGCGATGAGATGGTCACCGCGGCGGCGCCGTCGGGCGACGTGAGCCAGCCGGAGCAGCAGCAGGAGCCGCCGGGCACCGGCGGCAAGCCGGCCGCGTGCACAGCGTTGCGCGGCCCCGGTACGGTGCAAGGGTGAAAAGGCTCCTGGCCCTCATCGCCGGCCTGATGGCCGTGATCGGGCGGAGTGCGGCTCAGGCCAGCGCCGCCACCCTGGCCTCCTGCCTGGCCCAGCACCACGTGTGCGTGAGCGGCGACGGCCGCCGCCCTGACCTCCCCGGCCCAGCAGGCCCGCCTGGAGCAGGACATCGGCAGCGACCCCATCTACCTGGTGGTGGTGGCGGCGTCGAGCCCGGCTGGCTACAACAGCGCGATGCGCCAGATCATCCGGACACTCAGCGCTGAGCACCGTCAGTTCACGATTGGCTTCCTGGACACCCGCCAGGAGCACTCCGGTGCCTACAACCAGGGGATGCTCCCGCCCGGCGGCGGGGCCGCCATCGCGACCCAGGTCGTACGGCAGCAGCGCCAGGGAGGCCAGGACATCTTCACGGCACTGACGGATTTCGTGCGCGACGTGCAGCGGGAGGCCGCCGGGTCGGCGCCCGCCTCCCCGACGGGGAGTGGCGCGGCCAGCTCGTCCTCCGCCGGCGGGGTGCTGCTGATCGTGCTCGGCGTCATCGTGGTGCTGGCCGTGCTGGGTGTCTTCCTGATCGCCCGTCCCAGACGCAAGCGGCGGCAGCAGGAGCTCAGGGAGGCGAAGTCGGCGGCCCAGGTGACCTGATCGCCCTCAGCAACCGGCTCACTGACATGTCCAGCAACGTCGGCGTCCAGGGCAACCCCGAGTCGGCGGCCGAGCAGGCCGCCGGGCGCTGACCGACCACGAGCGCGGGACCCGGGCGCTAGACGCCGCCCGGCGCCCCGGGGACATGGTTGCGGTCAGCAGGGCCATCGGCTCGGGCCAGTACCACCTGGCCAGCGCCGAGGCGCTCGCGAACGGTCAGCCCCGGCCACCCCGCCGCCCGGCATGCTTCTTCGACCCGCGCCACGGCATGTCGGTGACCGACGTGTGGTGGACGCCTCCGGACGGCTCCCCGCCCCGCATGGTCCCCGCTTGCGCTGACTGCGCGCGCAAGGTCGAGCAGGGAGCGGGAATGATTTCGGCGGCGGCGACTTCAGCGGCGGCTTCTCCTAATGGCGAGGAGCTATCGGCTCGGACCCGGCCGCCGGGCCGCCGGGGACCCTGGCGAAGGCAGGCGGACAGCGGTGGCTCGCTCGCCCGGGGAGTTCATTTGCCGGCGGTCACGGCTCTCAGCTCGGCCAGCGACTCTCGGACGAGCTGCCCGAAGTCTCGGTCATTGGTGTCGTCGATCCAGCGCTGGAACGTGACCTTGAAGACGGCAATCCCTGCCTCGGCAGTCAGGCTTGCGGCTGGCTCTGCGACACCGCGGCGCCGCAGCACGTCGGCGAGCGCTGTGGACAACGTGGCGAGCTTGATCAGCTCACGTTCCTGAAGCTCTGCGTTGGCAGCAATGATTTTCTGGCGCAGTCGGGAGTATTCACGCTGGTGGAAGACGGCGCCGAGGGCCTCGAGGGCGATAGCGACGGCGTCGATAGGAGCCAGGGAATCGGGCGCGGTGGCGACCTTGTCCACAAGCAGTTCCTGCAATTCGCCCGCACCGCGGAACAAGACCTCACGCTTGTCGGCGAAGTAACGGAAGAACGTTCGCTCCGCGAGCCCCGCCCGCGCGGCGATCTCCGCCGCCGTGGCCTGCTCGAAGCCCCGCTCGCTGTACAGCTCCAGGGCCGCCTGCTCGAGCCGCCCGCGCGCATTCGGCTCCCATCGACCCATGACCCCATCCTACGTGATGACAGCGACTGTCATCACGTAGGATGCCGGGATGCGGTGGGCACCTGAGGAGGCAACCTGCGCCGAGTGCGGGTTCGACTGGGCGATCGAGCCGGATGAAGCGATCGGAATCATTGAGGTGCTGCCCGCGCGGCTGACTGCTCTGTTTGAGCAAGGGAGCTTCGGCCCGCCGCCGACCGCAGGCCGATGGTCGGCGCGCGGTCATCTCTGGCACCTGGTGGATGTGCTGCGGATCGGAACCGAGCGCTTGCTCACCGTGCGCTACGATCCGGAGGCCGGCATCACGTGCTGGGATGAGAAGGCGCTAGCTGAGACCCGCCAGTATGAGCGGTTGTCGCCGGTCGCGGGACTGCACGCTCTGCGCAGTGCGGCAGCGGGCTGGACACTGGAAGCACGGAGCACGCCGGAGGCGGCGGTGACGGTTCATCCGGAATTTGGCGAGCTCGCCGCTGCCGACCTCATCCGCAGGAACGCCCACGAGGCCGTTCATCACCAACTCGACATCCGCCGCGATTTCGGCCGCGTCGCCACCAGACGTCAGGGATTGGCAGTACTGGCTCTGACCCGGCGTTCTGCCTCGGCCTGGATGCTGGTGAAGGAGGCGCGGACCGCCGCCTCCCAGGCGGCGGCGACCCGGTCAGCCCACCACTGGCCGGCGACTCCGAAGTCGGTGCCGAGCTCGCCGGAATACTCCAGCTGGGTTGTGCCCTCGTCCTCGGTGAGCGTGAATTCCTCGGTCAGATACGGCACCGGACCGCGGACGAGCCGGAATGCGATCCGGTGCGGCCGGTCGAAGGTAACGGTCTCGAGTGTGGCGGCGGTGAGCCGGCCCCGGTGCACGGGCGTGTAGTGCTCGGCCAGGACCATGCCGGCTCCGCGCTCGAGGACCTGGAGCTTGCCAGACATCGCCCGCGGCGTCCGGCCCAGGTAAGGCGCGGCGATCACATCGAACACGGTCCCGGCCGGAGCTGCGACCTCGACACCGAGCCGGCTAGCGGGCGGACTCGCCGCCCCCAGCCGGTGTCGATCGTGAGCTTGCCGGTCACTACCAGGTAGTAGCCCAGACCCGCCAGGCCGCCTGCCGCCGCCACCGCCGCTGCGCCACCTCGGACCATGCCCGCCAGCCTACGGACATTTGCCGGGCCATAGGAGAACTGCCCAGGCGCCGGCTTCGGGCAGCCAGGCTCACAATGACCAGAAAGCCAGCCTGCCCGGGAAGGTCGTCATGAGCACGGCAACGGACGCAACGCCATCACCGGATGAGAGCTCCGCTGGCCTCGGCGCAGGCCATAACCAGTGGGACGTCCTGATCGTCTTGATCGTCGTGGCGGGGCTGGTGGCCCTGACGTTCCTGGTCGTCGAGATCGCGCCGGCCGACGCCGCGAACATCCTCGGCGTGGTGGCTCCGGTGCTGGCCGCCGTATTCGGCATCTCCATCGGTGCCTACGCCGGCAAGGCAGTCGGCAAGCAGCAAGGGCGGCAGCAAGGAAAGCAAGAGGTCAAGAGCCAGCTCCAGGAGCCGCTGCAGCAGCTTCAGGCCAAGACCCGCACGTCAGCCGATATCCTGCGGACCAGCGCCGAGAGCCCAGCCGGATCTCCGGAATGGCTGCTCCCGTCAGGCCTGACGGTGCCGCCAGAAACCATGCAGATCGGTGACGACGTTGATCGCCTGGTGGGCTTCGTGAACGGGCTATAGCCGCGGTTCGTGGCGGACAGGAAGGGAGGCACGCCGTGGGCCGCGAGCTCTGGGGCACGTACTCGGTCAGGGTGCACTGCTCACCCCGGGCGTTCATTGCCGACGTCATGCTGTGAGTTGCTCCGCGATACCGTCACCGACCTGGAGTCGATCACGGCGGCGGTGGAGGAGATGGGCGACCTGCTGCCGGTGGCTTTCGCAGCGCGGGCCTGTCGGTCGGAGCGTTCGTCACTCAGGAGCTGCGGACCCGGACCCAGCAGGATGAGCCGCCACCCGCCCGGATGTTTTACGACGTCCGGCGAGACCTCCTGGGACTGCGCCGCTCAAGGTAATGGCAGAGCCCGTTCGACTACCTGCGCGACGGGTCAGCGTCAGCGGCATCAAGGGCGCGGACCCGCGCGCAGCCGCCGGGACGCTTGCGCGTAACCGCCAGCGGCCAGGCGCGGGCCGTCATGCAGCCGGTTGATCACCTGCACTGCCGTCGTGGCGTCGTTCTGCGCCGTGCCGAGCGAGCGCTGAGCCACGTCGACCAGCTTGCGGAATCCGTACGCGGGATCATCGCGGTGGGTCCGCTCGTCCCGAGCACGACCGCCCTCCGCGCCCACTCGCAGTCGAGCCGCGATGGATCGCCGCGGACGCGGAACAGCGGGGCCTCGGCCATGACGAAGTCGCCCATCACCGGCACCAGCTCCAGCGTGCAGCCGGCCCGGTGCGCCGCTGCCACCAGCCCGTGCTCATCGACATGGATCACGTTGCCGGACTAGACGATTGATTCCAAGGGATCGAGTGCTCAGCGAGTACAAGCGCTTTGAGCTGATGGTGGCGCGGTCGGAGACGGGGAGCAAACGGCTGAGGGGTCAGATGCCGCTAGTGTCAATGAGGGCGCCGAGGCCGTCGATGACGCGCTGCAGGCCGAAGGTGTAGGCGTGGTCGGCGTCATAGGCCGCGCCGTGGGCGGCGCCGGCAGCGGCGCCAACGCGGGAGGCGGTGGGGTACTTCGTCTCGTCGAAGACCCGGGCGAGCAGAGGGGCGTTGGCGGCCCACCATTGCTCCTCGCTCATCGCGCTGTCCTGCCGGGCGGCATTCGCCTCGGCGGCCGAGCGTGCGGCGGCCTGGACGAAGCCGAGCAGGAAGGTGAGGGCGGCGTCCATCTCGATGTCGTCGAGCCCGAGGCCCTCGAACGCGGAAAGTTCGTGCTCGTATTTGGCCATGAGCCCGGGGCCGAGCGGGGGCCGGCTGGTGGAGACCCCGGCGATCCAGGGGTGCTGGGTGAACAGGTCCCGGTTCTGCTGGGCGACGGCGGCCACGCGCTCGTGCCACGGCGCGCCGGACAGGTCGCTGCGGGGCATCTGGAGGTAGACCGTGTCGAGCATCAGGTCGAGTAGCTCGGCCTTGCCGGGCACGTAGGTATACAGCGACATCGGCACCACGCCCAGGGCCTGGGCGACCGCGCGCATCGTGACTGAGCCCAGGCCGTCGCTGTCCGCCAGGGCGATCGCGGCCGCGGCGACCCGCCCGGCGCTCAGGCCCTGGCGCGGTCCGCGCCTGGAGTCCGCGGCGCCGGGCTCGCGCCAGAGCAGCTGGAGGGTGCGTGCGGGGTCGCCGGCGCTGCTGTGCTCGGTGGGCATGGGACCATCCTCCCGCGCGCTTTTGTTGTACGAAGTACATTGTACGACGTACACTATTGATTGTCGCCTCCGCTCGCCCAGCCCGAGGAGCTTGCCCGTGCAGATCACCGCCTCCGCCGTATCGTTGAACGTCGCCGACGTGCCCGCCTCCGCGGCGTTCCTGACTAGCCATTTCGGCTTCCGGCAGGAGATGGCTGCCGATGGCTGCGCCTCCCTGGCACGCGAGGGCGCCGGGATGAACGTCGTCTTCCTGCGCCGCGGCCTGGCCTTGCTGCCCGATGACCAGCGCGACACCCATGCCGCTGGCCTGATCCTGGCGTTCGCGGTCGAGGACCTCGAGGGTGAGCTGGCCCGCCTGCGCGGGGAGGGCGTGGAGATCACCATGCCGCTGCGCGAGGAGCCCTGGGGCGAGCGCGCGTTCCAGGTCACCGACCCCAATGGCGTCATCGTCCAGCTCCTCGACTGGAACGCGCCAGCCGCGCATTGACCCGTACGGCCCGGACACGGGCGTGTGCCGATCTGGAGCACACGCCGGCCAGCCGTCGCGCACCACACACGGAGAGGCACGTTATGGCCGAGCGGAACACCAGGCGCTGGCCCGGTCTCAAGCACATCCGGCGGCCCAGGACCCGGCGCGGCTGGCTGATCACCATCGCTGTCAGCGGCGCGATCCTCGCACTCAAGCTCACCCTGGGCCTCGGCGTTATCGCCCTGGTCGTGCACCTGCTGACGCATTGACCAAAAGCCCGGGCGACCACGGGCGCACGTCTGACAGCGGGATGTTCTCACCCGGCAACGGCCGAGTAAGACATGGGCGCCGAGCCACGTTGCCGGCGCAGGACTGGACAAGATCCCAAGCCGACCAGGCCTGCCCAGCTCATTCCTGGCGTGATCAGCCGGCCTGGCTCCCTGCCCGCCGAGAGCGCGTGGCCCATCAGCGTGATTCGCGCCCTGGCGCTGCCCCGCCCGACGTCAGACCCCGGGAGGCACGATGGTCACCGATCTGGACACCCTGGCAACCGCGCTGTTCGCGAAGACCGATGACCTGATCAAGGGGTTACCGCAGCTGGCACCGTGGCGTCCGAGATTGGGCATAGCGCCGCAGCTCAGCGATGCCGAGCTGGTGACCCTGGCGATGACGCAGGCGATGCTGGGATTCACGTCCGAGGCCCGGTGGCTGCGCCACGCTCGTGCCCATCTGCGGGAGAAACCGAGCGAGCCGGATCGCAGCTGTTCAAGCCTCTGCGACAGGTCATCGAGTCAATCAACGAGACCTTCAAAGGACAGCTCGACCTCGAACGGCATAGCGGCGGCCGGCTACTGGTGGAGCTGGTTTCCGACCAGGTCAACCAGGCCCGCAACGCGGAGCCGGCGGCCGGAGTGGTTGACGAAGAAGAACAGGCCGAAAACGGAAATCGCGAGCTGGACACCACGGTCGTGCAGCAGCGCTCGGACAATCCGCGGCGAGAACTGTCCCATGGCAAGCTGGACCGCCACCAGCGTGACCGTCAGAACCGTCGTGGCCAGGGGCACCACCGCCGACGCGATCGTGGACAGGATGTTCTGCGCATCCCCGGCATTACCGATCAGGCCCGCGGGCACCAGCCCGGACCGGTAGTGACGATCGATGGCCACCGTCACGAACGAGAGCACGATGCCCGCGGCCACGCCTGCCAGCGGGATCACCCATACCCGCCGCCTACCGCCTCGGCGATCCGGAACCGCGCCTCGCTCGCGCCCCGGCGCCGGGCTGGGCCCTGTCATTGTTCCATCGTGCGGCCTCCCCGCGAGGGTCCGCACGAAACGGTCAGCCGGACGCAGGTACCGGGTTCCGGAACAGGACAGCTGCGGCGTCCGCGATGGACCGGATCTACTATCGGCCACATGACAGCTGGCATGAGCGGGCTGATGACGCCCGAGCGGAAAGAGCTCCTCGACCTGGGGACGTCGACGCTGGGCGAAAGCGGGGCCACGGCGCTGAGTTCCCGGATCCGGCCCATGTGGAAAGGCGCCGCATGCGCGGGGCCGGCCATGACGGTCGCCTGCGCCGCGGGAGACAACCTGGCCCTGCACGCGGCGGTGGCCGCCGCATCGGCCGGCGTGGTGCTGGCCGTGTCCTTCGCCGGCGATTCCGTTCGCGGCAACTGGGGCGAGGTGCTGACCGTCGGCGCCGAGGCCGCGGGCGTGGCGGCGCTGGTGATCGACGGCGAGGTCCGCGACATGGCGGCGATCGAGGACCACCAGTTCCCGGTGTTCGCCCGCGGCGTCGCCCTGCCCGGTGCGGCCAAGGCCGGCCCGGGCGCGCTCCAGGTGCCGATCGTGGTCGGTGACGCGCTGATCAGGCCGGGAGACTGGATGGTCGGCGATGCGGACGGGGTCGTGGTCATCGCCGCCGAGCGGCTGGCCGGAGTACGCGCGGCGGCGGCCGCCCGCGCGGCGAAGGAGGCGGCCTTCTTCACCCGGCTGCGCGCCGGAGAGACCACGGTCGACCTGCTGTCACTGGACCTCAGCTCGATCGCGGGGCTGGGCTGATACTAGGTAGCGGGGACGAGAGAAGGGCAGTCCCGTGATCAAGACCCTACGGTCCGTCATGCAGTTCCGGCCGGTCGAGCTGGACCCGGTAACCCGGCGGCTCAGCCGGGCCGCGAGCGTCGCCGACCTGCGGCTGATAGCCAGGAGGCGAGTGCCCG
>Ga0080026_10000238_pt1 | contig 13499 bp, 10 predicted proteins | sample OrgsoiDNA2013045_FD_70941 | JGI IMG/M metagenome (GOLD analysis project Ga0080026, IMG submission 70941) | Permafrost soil microbial communities from the Arctic, to analyse light accelerated degradation of dissolved organic matter (DOM) -... | ecosystem: Environmental > Terrestrial > Soil >... | reverse complement strand
GATCTCACGGCAGTGCTGCGCCACCGCCTCGACCAGGCGACCGCGGCCGCCCGGGAGGTGGCCGGCCTTGCGGCGGCGGTGGGGACGAACTTCACCCTTGATCTGCTCACTGAGGCAAGTGACCTCGACGCCGGCATCGTGGTAGCGGCTGTCGACGAGTTGTGGCGCCGCCGGATCATGCGCGAGTTCGGTGACGGCTACGACTTCTCCCACGATCTGCTCCGCGATACGGCGTACGCGCAAGTCAGCCCGCCGAAGCGCTGGCTGCTGCACCGGCGCGTGGCGCAGGCTCTGGAGCTGCTGCACACTGATGACGCGGACGCGGTCTCTGCTCAGCTCGCGGAGCAGTATGCGCGCGGCGGGCGGCCGGGGCGGGCAGTGGCCTATTACCGGCGCGCTGCCGACGTCGCAGCAGGCATGTTTGCCCATGCCGAGGCGATCCGGCTGCACAAGGAGGCACTGTCGATCGTGCGCAACCTGCCGGAGGGGAAAGACCGGGACAGGCAGGAACTCGAAGTCCTGGAAGCCATGGCAGCACCGCTCAACGCCAGGTACGGCTACTCGTCACCGGAGCTGCAGCAGGCACTCGAACGGTCGATCGACCTCGCGGAATCACTTGGCCGCAGGGATTCGACGCTCGCCGGCCTGGTCGCGCTCTGGGCGACGCAGTTCGTTCAGGGGCGCATCGCTGATGGATACCGGACGGCTACCCGTGCGCTGACCCTTGTCGACCCCGACTCCGAGCTGAGCGGTCCGGCTCATTTCGCTGTCGGCGGGTCGGCCGTCAGCTTGGGGATGCCTGCTGAGGGGTTGCGTCATCTCGAGCTCGCCGCCAAGCTGGCGAGCGGTGGCGCCTGGCTGAGCGTCGGCACCAGGGCCGATGTGCAAGGCACCGCCTGGGCGGCACACGCCCATTGGCTGCTTGGCCACGACGCCGAGGCCCTGTCCGCTTGTCACGAGGCCATCCAGCTGGCCAGGGCGATCGACCACCCGTACTGCCTGGCTGTGGCCCTGGCCTACGGCTCCATCACCCACCAGATGCGCCACGATCTGTCCGAGCTGAGGGACACGGTCGGCGAGCTGCGGGAGCTGTGCGGCCGGTATGGCTTTGCCTACTACCGGGAGTGGGGGCTGATCCTGGACGGCTGGTCCCGCGCGGACGAGTCGGGCATTGACCTGGCCCGGCGGGGCATCGGCAACCTCAAGACAGCGGGCTCGTTCGGCCGCAGGCCGTACTGGCTGTCACTGCTCGCCGACCTGCTAACGCGGAACGATCGGCTCGACGCCGCACAAGCGACCCTGGACGCCGCCCTCGTCGCCGGGAGGGAACGGGACGACCTGTGGTGGCTGCCCGAGGTAATGCGGCTGCGCGCTGCCCACGACGGGGAGGAGGTGGCCATGTCGCGGCTGCGCTCCGCAGCGGAGATGGCGTCCGCCCACGGCAGTGTCGGGCTGCTCCGACGCTGCGAGCGCGATCTCACCAGGCGTGGCGTTCGTGCCCCGTCCCCCGGCGTTCTCCCGGCCGGCTGACGCGAGCGCGCACGCACGAACGCTACGCGAACGGTGCTGGTCCTAACTTCGGTGTGCACCCTAACCTCCAAACGACGCACCCGAAGGGGACACCATGACCACATCAGCCGACGTTGCCACCGCTCCGTACGAGCAACTAGCCGCCGCCCTGCGCGGCAGCCTGATCCTGCCCGGAGATCACGGGTACGACGAGACGCGTGCCGTCTACAACGCCATGATCGACAAGCACCCGGCCGCCATCGCCCGCTGCCGCGACACCGCCGACGTCATCACCTGCGTGCGGTTCGCCCGCGAACATGACATCGAGATCGCCGTCCGGGGCGGCGGCCACAACGCGGCCGGCCTCGGGGTATCTGACGACGCCCTGGTCATCGACCATTCGCTGCTGCGCAGCACCACGATCAGCCCCGAGAATCACGCCGTCCGCGCCGACGCCGGATGCACCTGGGGAGACGTCGACCACGCGACCGTGGCGTTCGGCATGGCCACCCCCTCCGGCTTCCTCGCGTCCACCGGCGTGGCCGGCCTGACCCTCGGCGGCGGCATCGGCTACCTCTCCCGGCGCTTCGGCCTCACCATTGACAACCTCCTCTCGGCCGACGTCGTGCTGGCCGACGGCACGTTCGTGACCGCCAGCGAGAACTCCCACCCCGACCTGTTCTGGGCGCTGCGCGGCGGCGGCGGGAACTTCGGCATCGTCACCTCGTTCACGTTCCGCTGCCACGACATCGGCGATCACGGCACGATCATCGGCGGCCCCGTCCTGTATGACATCGGTGATACCGCCGAGGTGATGCGCTGGTACCGGGAGCTGCTGCCATCACTGCCGGAGGAACTGAGCGGCTTCATCGCGCTGATCACCATCCCGCCCGCCCCGCCGTTCCCCGAGGAACTCTGGGGCCGCAAGGCCTGCGGCATCGTCTGGTGCTACACCGGATCACACGACCGGGCCGACGAGGTGCTCGAGCCGGTCAAGACCTACGGCTCGCCGCTGCTGGTCGGCTTGCAGGAGATGCCGTTCAGCATGCTGCAGAGCGCGTTCGATGCCCTTTACCCGGCCGGGCTGCAGTGGTACTGGCGGGCGGACTTCTTCAACGAGATCTCCGACGCCGCGATCGACGTGCACGCCAAGTACGGCGAGCAGCTGCCGACCGGGCACTCCACCATGCACATGTACCCCATCGACGGTGCCGCGAGCCGCGTGCCCGCCGACGCGACCGCCTTCGCATACCGGGACGGCGGCTGGTGCGGGGTCATCGTGGGCGTCGACCCGGACCCGGCCAACGCCGGCCTCATCTCGCACTGGGCCCGCGACTACTGGCAGGAACTGCACCCGACCTCGGCCGGCGGCGCCTACGTCAACTTCATGATGGAGGAGGGACAGGACCGGATCAAAGCCTCCTACCGCGGCAACTACGACCGGCTCGCGCGGGTCAAGGACCGCTACGACCCGGACAATGTGTTCCACATCAACCAGAACATCCAGCCCGCCAGCGCGCCCACCCCGTAGGCCGGGAGGAACGTGACCTGAAGTTGTACCCCGGCGAGGCCTACAGCTCGTATAGACCCGCGTGCCCGCGCTGACCCCCGTCCTTCGGCCCCGATCCGGGGCGGAGCCGGCCAGACAGCGGCGGGCCGGGCCACTTTACTCACAGGCAACGAATGAGGTTAACGGCATGAGCAGCGAGGCAGGAAGCAGCACTGCTCCGAGATCTCGTTCGTCGGCTCCGGGTCAAACTCGGCGCGGGAGCCGTGATAGCGGCCGGCATCCAGGATTCTCGCGACCCTCCATCGCGGCTCGCCGATGAACCCTCACCCGGCGCATGGCCTCCCATGGTCATCTGCCGCGTGGCCGGCCGTCACAGCTACCGCCCCTTGGCATTTGCCCGGGTGAGTCCGCATCGCCGCCGGTACTAAGGTCGGGGTCGTGCTTGCCCTGACGACGATCTCTGCCGCCCCGCACGTCTCGCTGACCGACGTTCCTGATCCCGTGCCTTTGCCCGACCAGGCCCTGGTCCGGGTCCGGGCATCTTCGCTCAACCGCGGGGAGGTCACCGACTTGCCGGAGATGCCCCTCGGATCGGTCGCTGGCTGGGATGTCGCCGGTGTTATCGAACGGGCGGCCGGCGACGGCAGCGGGTTGCCCGCGGGCACCCGCGTGGTCGGCCTGGTCGGCGGCGGGGCGTGGGCGCAGTTCGCTGCGGTTCCGGTCAGCCGCTTGGCCCCGATTCCCCGCCAGGTTCCCGATGTGCAGGCCGCCACGCTGCCCACTGCCGGGCTGACAGCGCTGCGGGCCCTTGAGGTCGGGGGCTTGGTACTCGGCAAGCGCGTGCTGGTCACAGGTGCGACCGGCGGAGTTGGGCGGATGGCGGTCCAGCTCGCTCGCGCGGGCGGCGCCGTCGTCACCGCGCTGGTCCGCGATGCCGCCGCGTCCCGGGAGCTGCTGGGCCGCCTGGGCGCCAGCAGCGTCGTCGAGCAACTCGGCGGCGACTTCGATGTCATCGTCGAGGGGGTCGGCGGGGCCACCTTCGGGCTCGCGATCGAGCACGTCGCCCCGCGCGGTGTCGTGGTGAACATCGCGACACAGGCCGACGATGAAACGGTCAGCTTCCGGGCTAAGTGCTTCGACCGTGCCCGCGGCGCGGCGATCTACACGCTGAACCTTCCCGACGAGCTGGCCTCGCACGCCAGCGCGGCCAGCGACCTCGCGCGCCTGTGCGCGCTGGCCGCCGATGGACGCCTGGACGGCCAGGTCGAACTCGAATGCTCATGGCGCCAGCCGGGTCCTGCGATCGACGCCCTGCTAAACCGCCGCATCGGCGGCAAGGCCGTGCTCCACATTGACTGACCGTGTCAGCCCGCGGAACGGCTGAACGGTGTCCGTGGCTCCGGGCCTCACGGCCGATCGCATGCTGGGCCGCCGGCACGCATAACCGGGCGATCGATACCCTCAAGCACCACCAAGGATTCGGCTTCCGAGCCACTCATAGTCCGCGTTCCGGCGCTGGCAGCGCGCCGGGAGTCGCCTGCGCGATCCTCCCGGTGCCGTTGGCCAACGACCCCATCACAGCCTGGGAGTTCCACTACGACAAGCTTGCGCTGGAAGATCGTAAACGAGGACGAGAACGCCGCCACCCTGTGAGGTGCTAAAAGTCTGAGGCGCCTGTGAGCTGCAGCGATGCGCCTGGCCAAGCTGCAGGACATCATGATCGGCCGTGTCCTTCGCCTGATCTATCTCATCTTCGTTCTGTGCGTGCCGAGAATGTCGTCCACGGCTCTGACCAGCAGGGTTGCGCTCGCGTTGATCCTGCCGTGATGATCACCTTTCATGTGTCTGCGGTTCGTGTTCCTCCTGACCACGCACGTCGCAGCGTGGCTGGGCGGCCTGCAGGCGTGGCGGGACACCGCGGGCGGCGGGGTAGACGGCAGTGGTGATACCAAGCTGAAGCAAACTTCTTCGCGGGGAGCGTAGGCAGCTGAGCCATCGTCATACTGGACCGGCGGCCGGCGGCCCGCGCCGACCCTGAGCCGGGCGCCCAGACGTTACCGCAGACCGGCGTCCGGTTCCTGATACGAGGGTGTCGACATGGCTGTTGAGAATGAGATTCATGTTGAGGTTGTCCCGGACCCCGGCGTTGCTGGGGACCTGAGTCCCGCTGACCTGGTCGACAGGTTTTCCGGTCGGGCGGGCGAGCTGGGCCGGGCTCTGGCGACTGTAGCTTCCCAACTGCGCGAGACCTTCGAAAGCCAGCTGGCTGAACCGGCCGACGGTCGCTGGGGGCTGGCTGAGGTGAGCCTGCAGATGTCGATAAACCTCGAGGCCGAGGCGGGCGTGATCATCTCTCGCGTCAAGACGGGAGCGGCTTTTCAGGCAACGCTGACCTGGTCTCGCCGGGCCCCTGTCCCTGCGCAGGCGCCGGTCGGCTCTGGACCTTCGTCCGACGAGGCTGCGGGCGGCTCCCCTCCCCGATGACCCAGGCATCATCGGCAGCGCTGGGATCTGACCTGCTCCACTCTGCGCGCTGGAGGAGTACCGACGTACTCGGCTCGTATCCTGTCTTCCACAGGTCCACCAGGGTCTGCAGCAATGCGACCAGCTGGGTCTTGGCGAGGCCGTGCGCATGCTTGCGCACCAGGTACTGGATGAGCTCGCTCCGCATGCCGTTGCTCACGCTGAAGGACATCGAGTCGCCGTGCCGACGGTAGAGCTGGCCAACCAGCGGCAACACGTCAGAGTCGTAGCCGGCCTGCGCCAGACGGATCTGAATCTCCCAGTCCTCGAACGCGGGTAGGTTCTCGTCGTACCCGCCGATCCGCTCCAGCGCCTCCCGGCGGTAGAGCACCGCCGACTTGAGGTGAGTGTGCAGTACGAGGTTGAGGTCGCCAGCCGGCCCCGCCGGCACGTAGACGAGGTCGAGCAAGCCGAAGTATCGGACGTATCCGCCGACGAAAGCGAGGTCGTCCCGACGCCGCAAGGCGTCGACCGCAGCGGGCAGGAACCTGGGATGGATCATGTCATCAGCGTCCAGGACGAGGACGAGGCTCCCCCTGGCGGAATGGATCCCGGCATTACGGGCCGCTGAAAGGCCGCGGTGCGGCTGGCGGATGTTGGTGACTCCGTCGGTAGCGGCCAGGATGGCGCTGGTATCAGGATCGGTCGAGCCATCGTCCACCACTACGATATCCAGGTCCGCGAGACCGCTGCGACGGATCGAGTCGAGCGCTGCTGGCAGGAACTTTCCCTGGTTGTAAAGGGGGATGACGACCGATACCGCCTCGTCCGCGTGCGCCGAGGCACCGCCCGATCTGGGCGTCGGCGCGGATGCGTACACCTCGCTGAGCCGTTGGCCGACCCGCTGCGGCGAAAACCGGCCTCTGACCGCTTCGGCGGCTGCGCTGCCCAGTCGACGGCCGATCTTGAATCGCCGCAGGCCTGCCAGCAGGATGTCGGCAAGGGCCGCCGAGTCCCCGTCCGGTATCAGCCGCCCGGTTTCGTCGTCCCGGATCAGGTCCGCGCCGATGCTGCCAGCCGGCGCGATGACGAGATAACCTGCGGCCATCGCCAGCAGGGCCTCCAGAGGAGTACCGCTCACACCGGACGCCAGCAGGCACTGAGTGCCAGCTGGCGGGAGAGTGTCCAGCTCGTTCGCTCGCAGCGGGCCTCCGAAGATCACCGAGCGACGTAGCGGTTCGGCCAGACGTTCGCACAGATGCTGCCAGTACGACCGCCCGATGGGATCGGTCGGAGTGTCAGCACCGCGCAATACCAGGCGCAGGGCAGGCTCCTGCTCGCGGGCCAGCGCGACGGCGCGCAACAGCGTGCCTAGTCCGGCGCCCGGACAGATGGGGCCAAGCCACAGAACGGTCAAGGCGGCGTCTTGCGCGACCTCGGTCAGACCCGGCAGACCCGGCAGACCCGGCAGACCCGGCAGATACCGCCGGAGCCGGCCGTCTCCTACGGCGGCGGTCTCCTCGTCCGCCGCCCCGACAGACAGCACGATGCTGGCGTGGGACCGAGCGTAGAGCTCTGCGTATGCCGTCAGCTCGGCAGCGAAGCTAGTCGGCTGATGGGTCGGCGCCCCGTGCCGGACTGTCCGCGCGGGCTGGAGTGAGACGGCGACACAGGTGCGCGGGAATTGAGCCAGGAGACGTTTGGCTCGCAGCAGGGTCAGCGCCTCGCCGCCGGCGTCAGGCACGTCAACGACGTCCAGCGGAGTCTCGGCGTGCAGCGCCAAGACCGTATCGTAGAGGCGATCGGCGTAAGACTGAGGGTCAGTGAAATACACATGGTCGGCCCGTTCAGGTAGCACACACTGCCAGCTCGGCCGCTCCCTGCCGGCCAGCCGGTCTCGCCACGGACTGGCCAGTTCGGCGCTGACCAGAAGCACCTCGTGACCCATCTCGGCCATCGCCATTGCCGCGGCGAAGGCGCGGGCTCCAGGTCCGGTGGCGCTATCAGAGGCCAGGTCACGGCACGCGTACGCGACCCGCATCAGCTGGCACCGGCTCGCGCCGCAGCGAGAATTGGCCGCACCCACTCAGGGAAATACCCGGGTCCAGCGCGTTCGATCAGCGCCTCGGCAAGGCGCCTGACCTCGGTCCATGCAGGGCCGGATGCGGCAAGGGAGCCGACCGCGGGGGCAATCCCGGCCAGGCGGCGCCGGGTGCGCAGAAGCCAGCACTGGTCATCGAGTTCGAGGAAAACCTCCTCTGCGGCGGCAAAGCCGGCGGCTGCCTTCAGCAGATCACCGCCAGCCAGTTGGGTCAGCGCGATTCCGTAGCTCAGGCGCGCCTGCATCCGCACGTCGTTTGTTCCCGCGTACACGGCGGCGGCATCGGCGTACTGCGACAGGGCGCCCGGCAGATCGCCGAGCGCTCGCAAGGCAGCGCCCCGGGTGCGCCATACCTGGGCCCTTCCCAGGTCATCCTCGCTGTCGCGGAAGAGCTGCTCGCACGGCGGCAAGCGGTCCAGCAGTTCCGCCCAGCGGCGTCCGTCTCCGAGCAGCCTCATTTTGGTGAGATCGACAATCCCCGTCCAGCGCACGTTTCCGGCGATCACGCAATGCGGACGTGCCTCGTTCAGATCAGCCTCCGCCGCAGCGAAACGGCCCAGGTAACGATTCATGACCGCCCTGGTATGCAGGATCCGGCCGACCCCGGCGTCCTGGTGGGCGTGGAACACGGGCAGGCATTGGGCGATGATTTCGTCCGTCTCCGCGAGCCGGCTCTGCTCGCGCAGGATGATTGACTGGTTGTGCTGGATGGCGGCGAAGAACAGTTCGTCATCGCCGTCCCGGAAATGATCGAGGCATTCTTGATTGATACGGTCGGCAACCGCGAGCCGACCTCGGTCGCGTTCAACGACGCCTACAGAGACCAGCGCTCGCATCTGTCGGTCGCGCATCCCCAGCGCCTTGTACCGAGCCTGGGCATCGCGCAGCACGGCGACGGCCTTGTCGTGCGCGCCCGTGGTCAGGTAATAGCTCGTGTACGAGTAGAGGACGCCTGCCTCGGCAACGGGATCACCGGCTGCTTGCGCTGCCCTCATCGCTAGATCCTTGAGTTCTAGCGATTCCTCGCCGTGTCGCTGAGCCACGAACAGGCCGTTCAGGACGTCAATGATGCCCCAGGTGTATGACCACAGCCCGTCCTGGTATGCCTGCCGGGCCGCCGCGACGAGGCCGGTACGCTCGTCCGCGAACCACTCGATCCGGCCGGCGTCATGGGTCGTCGCGGTCACGTCCTCTGGCGGCCGCCACACGATCGGCACCGACTCGGCAAGGAACAGATCCATGCCGGGACCGGACGCCACTGCCAGCAGCAGGGTCAGATACCCGCTGAGCAGCCGCTCCTGACTCGCTCTGCGCTCGTCGTCGTCGAACCGCTCCAGTGCTTTCTCGGCGGCGTAGACGCGGACGAGGTCATGGCAGCGATACCGGGGCGCTCCGATGACATCCCGCCGAGAGAAGCTCACAAGCTGGGCGTCGACAAGCTCGTCGAGCAGCTCCTCGGCGTCGAGCTGATCGATGTCCAGGAGCGCGGCCAGGGTCCACGCTGGAAAGTCCGGTCCGCGAAGCCCGCCGAGGGCGGCGAACGCCTCCGCGGTGGCCGGCGGCAGTTCCAGATAGCTGCTGTCAAAGCTCGTGCGGACGGCCAGGTCATCTACTCGGAGGACGGAGAGTCGGCGGCGCTCATCAGTGAGTCGGCTGACCAGGTGTCCGACCGTCCAATGCGGACGCGAGCGAAGCTGGGCCGCGGCAATGCGGACCGCCAGCGGGAGGTGGTCACATAGCCGGGCGAGAGCCGCCATCCCGGCCAGGTCACGACCGCGCGGGTCGTCCCTGAGCACGGCGATGAGCAGGCGGGTGGCCTCATCCGCAGTCAGCGTGCCAAGCGGCAGGAGGTTCGCGTCGTCGAGCGCGCTCATCGGCTGGCGCGAGGTGACCAGGACAGCGCAAGCCGGCGCGCCGGGAAGGAGCGGCCGCGCCTGGGCCGCCGAACGGGCATTGTCCAAGACGATGAGAACGCGCCGCTCGGCCAGCAGCTCCCGGTACTGCCCCGCCCGCTCGGCCTCGGTCGCCGCCAGCGAGTCGGGCGGGACTCCCATCGCCAGCAGCAGCCGCTCAAGGGCATCCGCCGCGGCCATCGGGCGCTGGTCAGCGCCCCGCAGGTCAATGTGCAACCGACCATCCGGAAACTCAGACGCGAGCAGATGGGCGACGTGCACGGCCAGCGCCGACTTGCCGATGCCGGGCGGGCCGTGGACCGCGACCACGACGGGGACATCCCGCCGGCTGAGTGCGGTCAGGAGGCTGCCGATCTGGTCACTGCGACCGGTGAACTCCGCGCGGTCCGGAGGCAAGGCTGCGTGTGAGGCCGCCGCGATGCCAATGACATGCCCTGGGATCTCGGCCCGGGAGGTATCAAGTGCCGGGCTGACCCCGGCCGAGCCGAGAAGCGCGAGCAGTGGCCCGACCGGGCAGGCATACACGATGCCGCCGATGCCCCGACCTGCCAGCTCCGGATCTGGTGGGTTAAACCTGATAAGCCCGATCACACCGGGAGCGCTGCCGGCAAAAACTGGCGCACCGGACAATCCGCCGAGTGCGAGCCCTGCAGCAGATTGCTCGGCATAGAGCTGGATGGCGGGCACCCCTTGGAACTCACCATCGAGATTCGAGATGCTCCCGGACACGGTCACCAGCCCCAAGTCCGCGAGGCTGGCCGGGAATCCGGTCGCGCGCCAGAATCCCGCGGTGACGTGCTTAGCCAGCGGCAGCGGCCGGGCCCCGGGTGGCAGCGGCTGATCGAGGCGCAGCACCGCGCAATCAGATGCCGGATTCCCAGCCAGATAGCTACAGGCCAATAGGACACCGTCCCACTCCAGGAGGGCATCGGGAAGCCGGACCTCTCCGGTGACACGATTGCCTATGCAATGAAATGCGGTCAGCAGGGTGCGGTCGTTGACGGCGAACGCTGTGCCCAGCAGGCGACCAGTGCCGCCGGACATCACCAGGCGGCCGACCGCCGCCTTCGTGGCCAGCATGGGTTCAGCCCGGCCGCGACGCGAGGGCGAGGAAATGCCGGGCAGGTTCGAAGCGGGTCATCCCGATCTCTTGGACCGCTGTCGCCCGCAGCGCGCTGGCCTGCTCAACGGCGGCAGCCACCGCGGCTGCGGCGCCTTCGTCGGTGTCCAGCGGATCGACCAGCGCTACGTACCCTGTATCCGCGCACAAGGCGGCTTCAGCGCAGGTGCCGCCTCTCCATGCAAGCGCCGCGACGGGGGTACCAGCCCGGAGCGCCTCGCCGAAAACGGCCGCGCCCGCCTCGACGTAATCCCTGGAACAGGTGTATACGAATACCTGCCCCCGGTGGAACTCGGCGGTCTTCGCCGCGCCACCAACCTCGCCTACCAGCTCAACGTGGGGGGCGGTGAAGAGCCTGCGGTGCCGCGCAAAATATGCCTCGTCGAAGACGGGCCCGGCGATCCGGATTCGGCGACCCAGCCGCTCGGCCGCCATGATCGCCAGGTGTGGTGCCTTCTCGGCGTCGATGCGGCCAACCCACATCAGGTCATGTCCGTCTTTCGCGGGCAGCTCCTCCTCATACAATCCCTGGCTTACGGCCAGCTCCTGCCTCGGCTGGTGATCGCCGTACAGCGCCGTCATCTCCGGCGAGTAGCAGTACAGCCGTGAATTCACACCGTCAAACGTTCCCGCCGGATGCCCAATATTGGTGCCATGCTGGAAGGTGGCAAGATCACAGTCTAGCGTCTGCCAGACTCGTCGCCAGGCCGGCCTGGCGGGGTACTCGTGCCAGGCTATGAGCAGGTCGTAGCCCACGTCACGGAGCCTGTCCAGGTCAGGTCCGCTGGCGACATCCTCCAGCCGGACTCGGTCGATCTGCCAGTCTTCCGCGAGTTCCGGGCGCCATTGATAGCCGAGCAGGCGCACCGTGGCTCCGGCTCGGCGAGCACCCACTGCGGTAGCCCACAGCCAGCGTTCAATGCCGGCATAACCCACAGGCGGAAAGGCGTAGCGGGCCGGGAAATCACACACCCCAACGTGCATATCCCAGACGGTAATATCCTGGTCCTAGCCATGGGAAGGGCTGGCCGCCAGCGCTACCGGGGGTGCACGGCCTGGCAGATCACCCGCGCCGCAGATAAAGCTGCGGCCCTTTCGTCGCCGTAACGCTGGTACCTGACCAATCAGCGCGACGAGACCGATGCCGCCGCGCATCCAGGACCGCGGCGTTACGCTGGTGCGCAGATTTAACTCCCCATGTCCTGACCTGCGGCAATACAACACGTCCGCTCGTGCCCCATGAGCAAAGTGGGTGTTGAAACCATGATCATCGTGTGTCCGAGGGGCGAGTTGAACCGCTGGCCCATATCCCGGCGGCTACCGCAGATCCCTGGCTGAGCGTCTGACCAGCGGCTTAAATCAAGGGGCTGCTTCCCACAGGGCGACAATAGGAGGGGCGCGCAGGCGGTCTCCGAAGGGGAGGGTTTGCTGTCCGGTGTAGAGAACGTATCCGGCTACCCGCCGCTGGCCAGCCTGTACCGACCCAGAACCCGTCGCAGCGCGGTGAGCTGGGGATTCTGCCGGGCGCGAGATCGTCGCAGCCGTTTTGCGGAAGGCTGCCTGGCTCTGCGACCGGGCGACGGCTGGAGAGATGGTGCATAGGGTGCGGCAGGCTAGCCTCTCATGTGCTTCCGACTGCTGTATCTCGTCTTCTGCAAGGTGACCTGCTGGCTGTCTCTGCTGGCTCGCGGCGATGCGGCCAAGGACACCTAGATCCTGGTGCTTCGTCATGAGAACGCAGTACTGCGCCGTCAGGCCGACCGTCCGCGGATGTCGTGGCCGGACCGGGCGGTGCTGTCGGCGCTGGCGCGGGTGCTGCCGACGGCGTTGCGCGCGCACCGCATCGTGCCGCCAGGCACGCTGCTGGGCTGGCACCGTCGGCTGGTCAGGCGGAAGTGGACCTATCCGGTACAGCCGGGCCGGCCACCTGTAGATCAGGCGATGGTGGCGCTGATCGAGCGCCTTGCCACGGAGAATCTGCGGTGGGGGTACCGGCGGGTGCAGGGCGAGCTGGCGCGGCTGGGGTACCGGATCGGGGCCTCGACGGTACAGCGGATCTCGCTCAGCCGAGCTGGCCGACGCGGCGAATGATGTCCTCGACCGGGTAGCCGTCGGTTAGCTCGATGTCATCGATGATGGCGCCGTCGCGGAGCCGGATCAGCCGCTCGCTGTGCGCGGCGACCTGCGGGTCGTGCGTCGCCAGGATGATCGTCATCTTGTGATCCTGACGGAGTCGTCTCAGCAGCTGCAGGATCTCGGCGGCGTTCGCCGAGTCCAGGTTACCGGTCGGCTCGTCGGCTAGCAGCAGCGACGGGTGTTGATCAGTGCCCGGGCGATGGCGAGCAGCGAGCCCACGAGCACGCCGCGGAAGGCAACGATCACCGCCGTGAGCATGGTTAGCGCGCTGACGCCGACCGCCAGGCTGATTGCCCCGACCAGCGCGCGGCCCGGCGTGCGCAGCACGTTCACGGCAGCCAGCGCGGTGATGCTCACGTAACCCGGCCAGGTGGTCCCTAGGTCGTGGCGAGCCGCTGGTCCCATCTCGCTGGCGGGTGACAACCTGCGGAAATGCCGACCCGAGAGGCCGGCTCACGGATCGCGGCCCCGGACGGGCCGTCCCGGGCACCCGTTCTCCATAAGCCGCTGACCAGCCCAGATCTGGCCCACCACTGGCCCACAGAAACCGGGAACGGTCTACCGAACCGTCCCCGGACACGCATCAGGCCCGGCATCCGGGAACACCGGCACCGGGTCTGACCTGGGGTTTTGTGTGGCAGGTGTTGGGTTCGAACCAACGTAGGCTAAGCCGACGGTTTACAGACGGTGACCGCTCAACAGCTCTCACTGGCCTGACCTGCGGCGATGGCGCTTGCCCGTTCGCGA
>Ga0080026_10000236_pt1 | contig 13511 bp, 9 predicted proteins | sample OrgsoiDNA2013045_FD_70941 | JGI IMG/M metagenome (GOLD analysis project Ga0080026, IMG submission 70941) | Permafrost soil microbial communities from the Arctic, to analyse light accelerated degradation of dissolved organic matter (DOM) -... | ecosystem: Environmental > Terrestrial > Soil >... | reverse complement strand
ACCGCGGCCAATGCGGCACTGAACGGCGTGATGATGGTCAACCTGGCCCAGGGCGGGACGGCCGACAGCATCGCCAAGGGCGTGGCCTTCTTCCACCAGCTCAAGCAGAAGGGGAACTTCTCCCCGGTGCAGGCGAGCCCTGCCACGATCAAGGCGGGCACCACCCCGGTCGTGATCAACTGGGACTACCTGAACATCGCCAGCGTCGTAGGCCAGGGCGCGAACTGGAAGGTGTTCGTGCCGTCCAACGCCATCCTGGGCGGCTACTACGCGCAGGCCGTCAACAAGACCGCTCCGCACCCGGCGGCGGCCCGGCTGTGGGAGGAGTTCCTGTTCTCCCAGGCCGCCGCCGGCGGCCAGAACCTGTGGCTGCAGGGCGGTGCCCGGCCGGTCGAGATGACGGCGATGACCAGCAACGCCAGCATTGACAAGGCCGCCGCTGCCGCGCTGCCCCCGGTGGCCGGCACGCCGGTGTTCCTGACCCCCACCCAGGCTACCGACGCGGCCACCTACCTGGCCGCGAACTGGGCCCAGGCAGTGAAGTAGCCCAGACGTTGGCTGTCGCTGCTGCCACGACGACCTCAGGCGCCCGGCCCAGCCGGGCCGGGCGCCTGCGGCCCCCGGCCTGGATCGGCACCGTCCCGTTCCTCGGCTACGTCGGGGTCTTCCTGCTGCTGCCCACCGGGATCGTCGTCTGGAACGCCATCCGGAACCCGGCGGGCCACCTCGACCTGGCCAGCCTGAAGCTGATCTTCAATCCGAATGTCCGTTCCTTCTTCACCGGGTCCATCGAGCTGAGCGCGGTGACCTCGGTGGTCGGCGCCGTTCTCGGCGCGTTCCTGGCTTACGCCGTGGCCTCGGGCAACCCCGACGGCGTGGTGCGCAGGCTGTACATCGCCGGCTCGGGGGTGCTCACCCAGGCCGGCGGCGTCACCCTGGCGTTTGCCTTCAACGCCGCCATCGGGCCGAGCACCGGATTCCTCATGCACGCCGGCTGGTACTACAACTTCCCGGCCGGCATCGCCCTCATCTACATCTACTTCCAGATCCCGCTGATGGTCCTGGTCTTCCTGCCCGCGATCGACGGGCTGAAGGTCCAGTGGCGGGAGGCGACCGAGAGCCTCGGCGGCTCGACCTTCCAGTACTGGCGCCATGTCGGCATACCCCTGCTGTTCCCGGCGTTCATCGGCGCCACCCTGCTGCTGTTCGCCAACGCACTCTCGGCGTACGCGACCATCCAGGCCTGGGAGAACCAGATCGCCTACACCGTCCCGCAGCAGATCTACGTCGCCATCAGCAGCGAGGTCGGCCTGGCCTCCAACGAGGGTGACGTGCTCGCGGTGGGCATGGTGGTGCTCGTGGCCATCCTCATGGTGGCCTACGCAATGCTGCAGCGAAGGGCGGCCCGATGGCTGCGATAGGTTCCCTGGGGGACTCCCTCTCGGTCGTGCAGCCTGCCGGGCAGCCCGCCGGGCAGCAGGGCATGCAGGGCGGCCGCCGCCGGCGCCTGAACCTGTTCCGCTACGCGATGTTCACCATCTTCGGGCTGTTCTTCCTCCTGCCGCTGGTGGCGATGGTCCGGTTCTCCCTGGAGGGCACCAAGCCGGGCAGCTTCTCGACGTCGGCCTGGACGCAGATCGGGTCCACCCCCGGCCTGCTCAGCGCCATCGAGATCACCCTGGAGCTGGTGGTCCTCACCTGCGTCGTCGTACTGGTGCTGCTGGTCCCGACCATGATCTGGATCCGGCTGCGGGTGCAGTGGATCGCCCGGATCTTCGAGTTCCTGTGCGTGCTGCCGCTGGCCATCCCGGCCATCGTCCTGGTGGTCGGCCTGGTCCCGGTCTACAACCGGATCGAGCGCACCACCGTCTCGCCCCTCCAGCTGTTCTGGGTCTACGTCATCCTGGCGCTGCCCTATGCCTACCGCTCGCTGTCGGCCGGGCTGACCGCCATTGACGCCGTCACGCTCGCCGAGGCCGCGCGCAGCCTCGGGGCCAGCTGGGCCACCGTGATCCTGCGCGTGATCGTCCCGAATATGTGGCAGGGCATCCTGAACGCGCTGCTGCTGACCTCGGCGCTGGTGCTCGGCGAGTTCACCATCGCCGAGATCCTGAACTACAGCACGCTGCCGGTGGCCCTGTTTAATATCAGCCGGGCCACCGCGAACGCCGGGGTGCTGTTCTCGACCTCCACCGCGGCGCTGCTGTTCGCGTTCATCCTGCTGCTGGTCCTGTCCTACGCCGGTCGGCGCCTGCAGCGTAACCGCGCCTGAGGGAGACGATGTGACTTCATCCGCCGGACAGACCTACGCCGCCCCGCCGCGGGCCGGGGTGGAGGTCAGGATGGAAGGGCTGCGGCGGCACTACGGTCAGGTCGTCGCCCTCGACGGCGTGGACCTCACCCTGCAGCCGGGGGAGCTGGTCGCCCTGCTCGGCCCGTCGGGATGCGGCAAGACCACCACCCTGCGGCTGCTGGCCGGGCTGGAGGACGCCGACGGCGGCACGATCACCGTGGCCGGCCGGGATGTCTCGCGCCTGCCGGCCAGCAAGCGGGACATGGGCATGGTGTTCCAGGCCTACTCCCTGTTCCCGCACATGACCGTGCGCCAGAACGTGGCCTTCGGCCTGCGGCTGCGCAAGGTCAGCAAGGAGGACCGGGACCGGCGGGACCTGCAGATGCTCGAGCTAGTCGGCCTGACGGAGCAGGCCGACCGGTACGCGAGCCAGATTTCCGGTGGCCAGCAGCAGCGCGTCGCGCTGGCCCGCGCGCTGGCCATCGAGCCCAAGGTCCTGCTGCTCGACGAGCCGCTGTCCGCGCTGGACGCCAAGGTCCGGGCCCAGCTGCGTGACCAGATCCGGCGGATCCAGCTGGAGCTGGGCATCACCACCCTGTTCGTCACGCACGACCAGGAGGAGGCGCTCGCGATCGCCGACCGGGTGGGCGTGATGCGGGAGGGCCGCATCGAGCAGCTCGCGCCGCCCACCGAGGTGTACTCCCGGCCGGCGACGTCGTTCGTCGCGGAGTTCGTCGGGCTCACCAACCGGCTGCCGGGCACGGTCAGCTCCGGGAAGGTGACCGCGCTGGGCAGGACGCTGCCGCTGGTGGACCCCGGCACTCCCGACGGCCCCGCGGTGGCGCTGGTGCGGCCCGAGGCCGTGACGCTGGCATCCGGTGCCGGCCAGGCGGACGGCAGCCCGCTGTCGGGCACCGTGATCGCCATTACATTCCTCGGCGCGACGAGCCGCGTCACGGTGCACGTCGGCGACCTGACCATCATGGCCCAGCTATCGACCTCCGACGCGTCCGCGCTGACCGCGGGCAGCCAGGTCACCCTGGCGATCCGCCCGGACCCCGTGCTGGTCTCGGCGGACAAGGTCGCCGCGAGCGAGGAGTGAGCGCCGGCCACCCGCATCCGCGCCCGCACCTGACCACCGAGCGCAGGCTCGGGCCGGGTCCGGTGCTGCGCCGGGGCCTGGTCGCGCCGTACCGCGCGGTCCAGCTCGGGCCGGGGGAGCCGCACCTGGTGCGCGCGGACCTGGGCGGCGTGAGCGCGGATCCGCCGGTGGCGGGGCCTGTGGCCAGGCCAGGCCGGCCGCTGCTGTCCCTGGTGCACGTCACCGATCTCCAGCTGGCGGACGTCCAGTCGCCGGCCAGGTTCGAGTTCCTCAATCGCGAGTACGCCGATCCGCGGTACGCCGCGCTGGTCCCGACCCAGCGCCCGCAGGAGGCGCTGACCGCGCACGCCATCGACGCCATTCTGCGCACCGTGAACGCGGCGCAGGGGCCGGCCACGGGCATGCCGGTGCAGCTCGCCGTGACCACCGGCGACGCGATCGACAACGCGCAGTGGAACGAGGTCCTGAACTTCCTGGCCCTCTTCGACGGCGGCCCGGTCCGGCAGAACTCCGGCGGCGCCCGGTACGAGGGGGTCCAGGCCCTGGACTGGCCCGATGACATCTTCTGGAAGCCGGACGGCGTGGGCCCGGCCGGGCCGGACGTCTTCCGCAGTTCCTACGGCTTCCCGGATCATCCCGGCCTGCTGAAGCGCGCGCTGGGCGAGTTCTCCGCCGCGGGCCTGCGGGTGCCCTGGCTGTCGTGCTTCGGTAACCACGAGGCGCTGATCCAGGGCCTCGGGGTGCCGAGCCCGGAGCTGGCCCGCTCGCTGGTGGGCGGCAGCAAGCCGCTGCGGCTGCCGGACGACCTCGATGCCAGCAAGGCGGTGCAGCAGTTCACCGAGCAGCCCGAGGCGTTCATGGCGGGGCCGTCCCGGCTGGTCACCGCGGACCCGGCCCGCCGGCCGGTCACCCGGCGGGAGTTCGTCGAGGCGCACTTCCGGCCGGGCGCGCGCCCGGCCGGGCACGGGTTCACCCAGCAGAACCGCCGGGACGGCACGGCCTACTACGTGCACGACACCCCGGCGGTCCGGCTGATCGCCCTGGACACCAACTGCCTGCAAGGCGGGGCGGCCGGCTGCCTCGACAGGGATCAGGCGCGGTGGCTGGAGGACCAGCTGGCCGAGGTGCACTCGGCCTACCAGGGACGGGGCGGCAGCCAGATCCGGACCGGGCACCAGGACCGGCTGGTGGTCCTGTTCTCCCACCACGGCATCGACACCCTCACCAGCGGGACCATCGGGCACGCCGGGCCGGACGGCGAGCCGCTGATCGGCGCGGGAGAGCTGACCGCCCTGCTGCACCGTTATCCCAATGTAGTTCTCTGGCTGAACGGGCACACGCACATCAATGCGGTGCGCGCCCGGCGCGGGCCGGCTGGCTCCGAGGGCCCGGCGGGTGGCTTCTGGGAGGTCACGACCTGCGCTATCGTCGACTGGCCGTGTCAGGCGCGGCTGGTCGAGCTCATCGACTCCGGCGGCTGCCTGTCGGTCGTGTGCACCATGGTCGACCATAACACCCCGGCGGCCGTCGCCGACCCGCGAACCAGCGCTGAGCTGGCGTCACTGCACCGGGAGCTGGCCGCTAACGTGCCCTTCGCCGGCCATGGATCGGCTACCGCCGGAACCACGGCCGACCGGAACGTCGAGCTGCGGATTCCGGCCCCCTTCCCGCTGCGGCGGCTGCCGGCCGGCCTGGCCTAGGTCGAGGGCCGCCAGCTAGCCGAGGTCAGGGCGGCCACGTCGGGAACGCTGCCGTCGACCCGGACCCGGGCATCCGACGTCCGGCCAAATGCCCACATGGTCAGCTCGGCCGGGGTTCCGGTCACGGTCACCATGGGGGCGCGGGCCTTGGCCGTGATCCGGATCGGAGCAGTGCCCTGAGCGTCACGGGGATCGCCGTCCCTGGCCAGCTCCACGCCAACCGGCGCCTTGCGCAGCATCAGCCGCGCCATCCGCAGCTGCCGCCACAGGAGGTCGGACAGCCCCTCATCGAGCTCCCGCGGCTCCCAGTCCGGCTGCGCCCGGCGGACATCCTCGTGATGCACGAAATACTCGACCGAGTTGGCCCGCGCGTCGGCCCCCGGGATCGCGAACAGCGACGCCCGGGGCGGCCCCGTCCTGATCTGCCCGACCAGCTCGGGGAACGGCGTCCGCTCGGTGAGACGCTGCTGCACCCGGCGGGTGTGCCCGGCCAGGGGACCGCCCAGGACGCCGAGGGCGGCGTCGGGACGACGTTCCCGCAGCACCAGGTGTGCGGCCAGGTCCGCGGTCCGCCAGCCCGCGCACAGGGTCGGCTGATCGGGGCCGAGCTCATCCAGCAGGGCGCTCAGGGCCAGTCGCTCATCACGGGCATAGGTCACCTGGATGATGGTAGGTCACCCCCGCGGGCGCGGTGCCGTCCAGGCGGGCGTGTGCGGGCGAGCTGGCGGCGGGCGCTAGCGTTCTCCCTGAGCCCGCGTCTGCCCGGCTGGCCGCCGGGACGTCGCGGATCCGCAGCGGCACAGCCGGGCCGGAGGGAGGCGCATGACCAGCGATCGCCCGCGACAGGCCCGTGCTCGGCCGCCCGGTGCGCGACGGCCCGGTGCGCTGTCGCCGCGCCGCGAGCTGCTGGCCGTGCTTCTCCTGGGCGCGGCCGGGACCGGCCTGGTCTTCCTGGCCATGCGGCAGGGCTGGGCGCAGGTCAGGACGGCCGTCCCGGCGCCGCTGCCGTCCAGCGTCGTGACCGACAGCGGACAGAGCCTGGCGCCCTACGCCGACGCGCTGGCCATCGCGGCGCTGGCCAGCCTGGCGGCGGTGCTGGCCACCCGGCGGATGGCCCGGCGGGTGACGGGCGGGCTGCTGGCGATCCTGGGCGTCGGCATCGCTGCCGCCGTTTCCTTCGGCGTGACCACCTCCGCCGCCGTGGCGGCCGCGGCGGGCAGCGCCGGGTCGGGCGCCACGGCAGCGGCCGGCAACACGGCCGGCTCGGCCACCGAGGGCAGCTCGCAGCCGGGGGCGATCATGCCTGCGGTGGCGGGCTTTCATTCGCGCGCCGTGCTCACCGCGGCCAGCTGGCAGGCCATGGCCATCGTCGGCGCGCTGGCCGTGGTCGCCGCGGGCGTGCTGGTGATGTGGCGGGCCGAGCGCCTGCCGGTCATGTCCAGCCGGTACGAGTCGCCGGCCGCCCGGGACGCGACTGCGCTGCGGCCGTCCCCGCACCCGCCGGGCAGCCGCCCGGGCGGGCCGCCCGCGGAGCCCGATCGGGCCGACGCGGCGAGCATGTGGGAGTCGCTCAGCCGGGGCGAGGATCCGACCGCCGCGGGCCGGGCCGGCTGACCCGGGCGCGGGTCGGTGCCGCGCTGGACGAGGGGGTCCGCGAGCGCGCTGCAACGCTCTCGCTACGATTTGGACGCAAGGCATCCCATCCGAGGGGGCAGCAGAACCGCGTGAGCGTGCTCGAAGACATCCTCGAGGATGTGCGCAGCGACCTCGCTGAGCGTCAGCAGAAAGCCCCGCTGGACCAGCTCAAGGAGGCGGCCTGGCGGGCGCCGTCCCCGCGTGACGTCATGGCGGCGCTGAGTGGCGACGAGGTAGCGGTCATCGCTGAGGTCAAGCGGGCCAGTCCGTCCAAGGGCGCGCTGGCGGCGATCGCCGACCCGGCCGCGCTGGCGGGCGACTACGAGGCAGGCGGCGCGCGGATCATCAGCGTGCTGACCGAGAAGCGCCGCTTCGGCGGCAGCCTGGCCGACCTGGCGGCCGTGCGGGACGTCGTGCAGATCCCGGTGCTGCGCAAGGACTTCGTAGTGAGCTCGTATCAGCTCTGGGAGGCCCGGGCATACGGGGCCGACCTGGTGCTGCTGATCGTCGCCGCGCTGGACCAGAACGCGCTGGTCTCCCTCGTGGAGCGGGCCCAGTCGATCGGCCTGGTGCCGCTGGTGGAGGTGCACACCGCCGCGGAACTGGGCCGGGCCCTGGCGGCCGGGGCGACGGTGATCGGCGTCAACGCCCGGGATCTGGCCACGCTGGAGGTTGACCGGAGCGTCTTCGCCACCCTGGCCCCGCGGATTCCGGCCGGGGTTATCAAGATCGCCGAGTCCGGGGTGCGGGGACCGCATGACCTGCTCGCGTACGCGGCCGCCGGAGCCGACGCAGTGCTCGTCGGCGAGAGCCTGGTGACCGGCAAGGACCCCCGCACCGCGGTAGCCGACCTGGTCACTGCCGGGCTGCATCCGGCCCTGCGGGGGGACCGGGGCGCCGCGGGCAGGCGGCCGGGCGACGTAGGCTCGCAGGCTGGCGAGCGGAACGACGAATCGGATAAGGACCAGGGCGATACGTGATGAACACCAGCGGCGCGGCACCGGCGGCCGCCCCCGGCGCGGTGCTGCCCGGAACCACGGGGCTGCCCGGAACCACGGGCCTGCCCGACATCGGCGGTCATTTCGGCCAGTTCGGCGGCCGGCTCGCGCCTGAGGCGCTGATGTCCGCGCTGGAGGAGCTGACGGTCGCCTACGAGACGGCCAGGGCCGATCCCGGCTTCCAGGCGGAACTGCGGGCGCTGCTGACCGGCTATGCCGGACGGCCCACGCTGCTCACCGAGGTGCCGAGGTTCGCTGCCGAGGCCGGCGGCTGCCGGATCTTCCTGAAGCGCGAGGACCTGACCCACACCGGCTCGCACAAGATCAATAACGTGCTGGGGCAGGCGCTGCTGACCAGGCGGATGGGCAAGACGCGGATCATCGCCGAGACCGGCGCTGGCCAGCACGGCGTGGCCACCGCCACCGCGGCCGCCCTGCTCGGCCTGGACTGCGTCGTCTACATGGGCGAGGAAGACACCCAGCGGCAGGCGTTGAACGTGGCCCGGATGCGCCTGCTGGGCGCCGAGGTAGTGCCGGTCACTACCGGGAGCCGGACGCTGAAAGACGCCATTAACGAGACCTTCCGCGACTGGGTATCGAGCGTGGAGAGCACGCACTACTGCATTGGCTCGGTGATGGGCCCGCACCCATTCCCGATGATGGTCCGGGACTTCCAGCGGGTCATCGGGGTCGAGGCCAGGGCGCAGGTGCTGGACGCGGTCGGCCGACTGCCCGATGCGGTGATCGCCTGTGTCGGCGGCGGCTCCAACGCCATCGGCATCTTTCACGCCTTCATCGGCGACGAGTCCGTGGCCCTGATCGGCTGCGAGGCGGGCGGAGACGGGGTGGCGACCGGACGGCACGCGGCGACGGTCGCGGGCGGCTCGGTGGGCGTGATCCACGGCATGCGGACCTTCCTGCTCCAGGACGCCGACGGCCAGACCCGGCCGACGCACTCCATCTCGGCCGGGCTGGACTACCCGGGGGTGGGGCCGGAGCATTCCTGGCTGCACGACACCGGGCGCGCGAGCTACCGCCCGATTACCGACGCCGACGCCATGAACGCGTTCTCGGTGCTGTGCCGGACCGAGGGCATCATCCCGGCCATCGAGTCCGCGCACGCCCTGGCCGGCGCACTGGAGGTCGGCCCCGAGCTGGGCGCGGGCGGCGTGCTGGTGGTGAACCTCTCGGGTCGCGGTGACAAGGACGTGGACATCGCCGGCCGCTGGTTCGGCCATCTGGGCGACCCGCCGGGCCAGCCGGCGGCCCAGCCGGGCCAGGAGCAGTCGCGATGAGCGCGGTGGCCGATGCCTTCGAGAAGGCAGCGGCGGAGAACCGGGCGGCCGTGGTGGGCTACCTGCCGGCCGGCTTCCCGTCCGTGGACGGCGCCATCGCCGCAGCCGTGGCCATGGCGCAGGCCGGGACCGACATCGTGGAGATCGGGCTGCCGTACTCCGACCCGCTGATGGACGGCCCGGTCATCCAGGAGGCCGTCTACCGCGCGCTGACCGGCGGGGTCCGCGTCGCCGACGTGCTGGCCACCGTCGAGGCGGTGGCCAGCACCGGAGTGCCGGTACTGGTCATGACCTACTGGAACCCCGTCGATCACTACGGCGTGGCCGCCTTCGCGCGGGACCTCGCAGCCGCCGGCGGCAGCGGGCTGATCACCCCCGATCTCACGCCCGAGGAGGCGGGGCCCTGGCTGGAGGCCGCGGACTCCCGCGACCTGGACCGGGTGTTCCTGGTCGCGCCGAGCTCGTCGCGGCGGCGGATCGAGCTCGTCACCTCGGCCTGCCGCGGGTTCGTCTACGCGGCCTCGCTGATGGGCATCACCGGGGCGCGCGACACGGTCGGCGGCCAGGCCGCCGGGCTAGTGAGCCGGGTCCGGGAGTGCACGAGCCTGCCGGTCGCGGTCGGCCTGGGGGTTCGTGACGGGGCGCAGGCCCAGCAGGTCGCGGGATTCGCCGATGGCGTTATCGTGGGATCTGCGTTCGTCCAGCGGCTGCTCGACGCGGCCAGCCCCGAGGAGGGCCTGGACGGCGTGCGCAGCCTGGCCGCGGATCTGGCGGCAGGCGTCCGCGGATCTCGCTGATACCCCTTGACCTGCGCAGGAAATGTCACGTTAACATAGAGACGGATCCTCGCTATACTGATGAAACGCTTGCGTAGCTAGCTCACGCGGGCCAGTTGCCTAGCTTCGCAGCTCGGGCAGCGCCCGTATCTGGCAGGGCCAATGTTGTCCCGCCCCCCACCTGCAGTGCGATGGCGGACGAGATGACTGGAGTGTTGATGGCACCTGCCCTGAACCAGGCCACCCCGCGCAGCCAGGGCCTCTACGACGGCAGCCGCGAGCACGACGCCTGCGGTGTCGGCTTCGTGGCCGACCTGACCGGTGACCGCCGCCACGACACGGTCACCCGGGCCCTGACGGTGCTCCGCAATCTCGACCATCGCGGCGCCAAGGGCAGCGATCCGGAGACCGGCGACGGGGCGGGGATCCTCACGCAGGTCCCGGACGAACTATTCCGTTACGTATGTGAATTTCCGCTGCCTGCCCAGGGCAGCTACGCGGCCGGCCTGGTGTTCCTGCCCGCGGATCAGAGCCGTGAGCAGGCCGTCTCGGTCATCGAGCGGCTGGCCGCGGCCGAGGGCCTGACCGTGCTGGGCTGGCGGCAGGTCCCGGCCGACCTGGACTACTGCGGCGCCGGGGCGCGCGAGGTGCTGCCCTTTCTGGCCCAGCTATTCGTGGCCGGGCAGGCCGGGGAGACCGGCCTGGCGCTCGACCGCCGCGCGTTCTGCCTTCGCAAGCGCGCCGAGCACGAGGCGAACTGCTACTTCGCCAGCCTGTCGGCCTCTACGATCGTCTACAAGGGCATGCTCACTACGCTCCAGCTGGAGCACTTCTATCCCGACCTGACCGATCCGCGGTACCGCTCGGCGCTGGCCGTGGTGCACTCCAGGTTCTCCACCAACACCTTCCCGTCCTGGCCGCTGGCCCATCCCTACCGGATGATGGCGCACAACGGGGAGATCAACACGATCCGCGGCAACCGGAACTGGATGCGGGCCCGCGAGGGCCTGCTGGAGACCAGCCTGATCGAGCCCGACGCCACAGGCCGCGGGTTCGAGCGCCTGCTGCCGATCCTGGATGAGTCCGTCAGCGACTCGGCCAGCTTCGACACCTGCCTGGAGCTGCTGCACCTCGGCGGGCGGTCGCTGCCGCACGCGGTGCTGATGATGATCCCGGAGCCGTGGGAGAACCACACGGAGATGGACAGTGGCCGGCGGTCGTTCTACGGCTTCCACTCCGCGCTCATGGAGCCCTGGGACGGCCCGGCCCTGGTGGCCTTCACCGACGGCACGGTGGTCGGCGCGGTGCTGGACCGCAACGGGCTGCGGCCCGGCCGGTACTGGGTGACCAGGGACGGCCTGGTCGTCCTGGCCAGCGAGGTCGGGGTGCTGGACATCGAGCCGGCCGCGATCATCCGCAAGGGGCGCCTGCAGCCGGGCCGGATCTTCCTGGCCGACACCTCCGCGGGCCGGATCATCGAGGATGAGGAAGTCAAGGCCGGCCTGGCCGCCGAGCACCCGTACGAGGACTGGCTGCACGCCGGGCAGGTCCACCTCGACGAGCTGCCCGAGCGCACCCGCCGGCTGGCCCCCAGCGGGCCGCTGATCACCGCGCAGCGGGACTTCGGCTACACCGAGGAAGAGCTCCGGATGATCCTGGCGCCGATGGCGCGCACCGGGGCCGAGCCGGTCGGGTCGATGGGCACCGACACGCCGCTGGCGGTACTGTCGGACCGGCCGCGGCTGCTGTTCGACTACTTCGCTCAGCTTTTCGCGCAGGTCACCAACCCGCCGCTGGACGCGATCCGGGAAGAGCTCGTCACCTCGCTGGCCGCGACGGTCGGGCCCGAGCACAACCTGTTCGACCCGGGCCCGGCGTCCTGCCGCCAGATCCTGCTGCCGTTCCCGGTGCTCAGCGAGCCCGAGCTGGCCAAGATCATCCACGTCAACGACGACGGGGACCTGCCCGGCTTCGCCGCCCACGTGGTGGACGGCCGGTACCCGGTCGCCGACGGGGGCGCCGGGCTGCGCCGGCGGCTGGACGAGATCGCCGCGGAGGTCTCGGCCGCCATCGACCAGGGTGCCCGGTTCATCGTGCTGTCCGACCGCGGCGATACCGAGCAGGACGCCGCCCTGGCCCCGATCCCGTCGCTGCTGCTCACCGGGGCGGTCCATCACCACCTGGTCCGGCAGCGCACCCGGAGCCTGGCCGGCCTGATCGTGGAGGCCGGCGACGCGCGCGAGTGCCACCACATCGCCCTGCTCATCGGCTACGGCGCCGCGGCTGTCTGCCCGTACCTGGCGATCAGCTCGGCGCAGGAGCTGGTGACCTGCGGGGTCATCCGTGACGTCACCCGCGAGCAGGCGGCCGCCAACCTGATCAAGGCGCTCGGCAAGGGCCTGCTCAAGATCATGTCGAAGATGGGCGTCTCGACCGTCGCCTCCTACACCGGCGCGCAGATCTTCGAGGCCATCGGCCTCGGCGAGGAGGTCATCGGCGAGTGCTTCGCGGGCACCTCCTCCCCGCTGGGCGGCGTCGGGTTCGACGATCTCGCGATCGAGATCGGCCAGCGGCACGCCCTGGCCTTCCCGGCCGCGGGCAGCGGGCCGGCGCACCGGCGGCTCGAGACCGGCGGCGAGTACCAGTGGCGCCGGGAGGGCGAGCCGCACCTGTTCAGCCCCGAGGCCGTGTTCCGGCTGCAGCACGCCACCCGCAGCGGCCGCGAAGACATCTTCCGCCAGTACACCAAGCTGGTCGACGACCAGGCGGCGCGGCTGATGACGCTGCGCGGGCTGCTGCGGATCCGCGGCATCGACGACCCGGCCAGCCCGGACGGCTCCGGCGGGTCTGGCGGGTCTGGCGGGTCTGGCGGGTCCCCGCGGCGGTCCCCGGTCCCGGTCGAGGAGGTCGAGCCCGTGGACGCCATCGTGGCCCGCTTCGCCACCGGCGCGATGTCCTACGGTTCGATCTCGGCCGAGGCGCACGAGACGCTGGCCATCGCGATGAACCGGATCGGCGGCCGCTCCAACACCGGCGAGGGCGGTGAGGACGCCCGCCGCTTCGTGCCCGACGAGAACGGCGACCTGCGCCGGTCGGCCGTCAAGCAGGTGGCCAGCGGCCGCTTCGGGGTGACCAGCGAGTACCTGGTCAACGCCGACGACCTGCAGATCAAGATGGCCCAGGGCGCCAAGCCGGGGGAGGGCGGCCAGCTGCCCGGGCACAAGGTGTACCCCTGGATCGCCCAGACCCGGCACTCCACCCCCGGCGTCGGCCTGATCTCGCCGCCGCCGCACCACGACATCTACTCGATCGAGGACCTGGCCCAGCTGATCCACGACCTGAAGAACGCCAACCCGCGGGCGCGGGTGCACGTCAAGCTGGTAGCCGAGCCGGGAGTCGGCACCGTGGCCGCCGGGGTGTCCAAGGCGCACGCCGACGTGGTGCTCATCTCCGGCCACGACGGCGGGACCGGCGCGGCCCCGCTGACCAGCATCAAGCATGCGGGCGCGCCGTGGGAGCTGGGCCTGGCCGAGACGCAGCAGACGCTGCTGCTCAACGGGCTGCGGGACCGGATCGTGGTGCAGGTCGACGGCCAGCTCAAGACCGGCCGGGACGTCATCATCGCGGCCCTGCTTGGTGCCGAGGAATTCGGCTTCGCCACCGCGCCGCTGGTCGTGGCCGGCTGCGTGCTGATGCGGGTCTGCCACCTGGA
>Ga0080026_10000235_pt1 | contig 13532 bp, 13 predicted proteins | sample OrgsoiDNA2013045_FD_70941 | JGI IMG/M metagenome (GOLD analysis project Ga0080026, IMG submission 70941) | Permafrost soil microbial communities from the Arctic, to analyse light accelerated degradation of dissolved organic matter (DOM) -... | ecosystem: Environmental > Terrestrial > Soil >... | reverse complement strand
CGTCCTCTACGGCATCAAGCCGGCGGTTACGGCGATCGTTCTGCACGCGGCTTGGAGGATTGGCTCGCGCACGCTCAAGTCGCCTCCACTCCGCGTCATTGCGGTCCTCGCCTTCATAGCAATATTCGCGTTCTCGTTGCCATTTCCGCTGATTGTCCTGGCCGCCGCCGCGATTGGCGCGATTGGCGGCAAGCTTGCTCCCGCGAGCTTCGCCGGGACGGGTCCGCACGCAATACAGGGCACGGTGAGCGCGCCAGCGGTGATCGACGATACGACGCCGACGCCCGAGCACGCCGAATTTCGTCCGGCGCGGCTCGCCGCGGTGCTTGCCGTCGGGCTGCTTCTATGGGGCGGCGCGCTGGGCGCGCTCGTATTGGTTTTCGGCGGCGGGAATACGCTGACCGAGATGGGATGGTTTTTTACCAAGGCCGCGCTGCTGACATTCGGCGGAGCGTATGCGGTCTTGCCGTACGTCTATCAAGGCGCGGTGCAGACGTTCGGGTGGTTGACACCTGTGCAAATGATAGACGGGCTCGCATTGGGCGAATCAACGCCGGGGCCGCTGATCATGGTCGTAGCGTTCGTCGGTTTCGTCGGCGGCTGGTCCGGACACCTTCTAGGCGCCCAACTGTTTCTTGCCGGCGTCCTGGCTGCGGTGACCGTTACCTGGTTTACCTTCCTGCCGAGCTTTGTGTTTATTCTCGCTGGCGGCCCGTTCATCGAATCGACGCATGGTCAGGTCCGGTTCACCGCACCGCTTACCGCGGTCACAGCCGCCGTCGTCGGTGTCATCGTCAACCTTGCCGCGTTCTTCGCTTATCATGTGTTGTGGCCGACGGGCATGAGTGGCTCGTTCGACGTGATTTCGGCGTTGATTGGAGTCTTGGCGATAGTCGCTCTATTCCGGCTCAAGTTCCGGGTGATTCCGGTGCTGGCGTTTTGTGGCGCGATGGGACTGCTTCTTTCGTTGGTACGAGGATAGTGAACCGATAAAGCAGGAGAACGATGCAAAAAGGCGTCCTGATCGCGCTGGGGTCGGCAGTACTTTTTGGCATCAGCACACCGCTCGCCAAGCAACTCGTTGGCACCGTACCACCACTTGTGCTGGCGGCGCTGCTCTACAGCGGATCCGGCATTGGCCTGTCACTCGTGCTGATTGGCCGCAGCTTTTGGACCCGGCGGACGTCACCGATAATCCTGCCGCGAAGTAAAGAGTGGCTCTGGCTCACGGGCGCCATCTTCTTTGGCGGTGTCGCTGCGCCGGTCGCGTTGACCTATGGCTTGGTGACGAGCTCGGCATCGACTGCGTCGCTTCTCCTGAATCTGGAAGCGGTGTTCACTGCGCTCTTGGCCTGGTTTCTTTTTCGTGAGAATTTCGATCGCCGCGTCGTGTTTGGTATGGGCGCGATCGTGACAGGAACCTTGCTTCTTGTCTGGACGCCGGGAAAGGATGGCGATGCTTCACTCGGCCTTGTCCTCATAGCTCTGGCATGCCTGTGCTGGGCAATCGACAACAACCTTACGCGCAAGGTCTCGACGAGCGACGCCGTCTTCATCGCCGGGGTCAAGGGACTCGTCGCCGGCGCCGTCAATCTCAGCCTGGCATTCGCCCTCGGCTTTTCGCTTCCGCCGATTACTCCGTTTTATCTCGCTCTGAGCGTGGGATTTGTCGGTTATGGCGTGAGCCTTGTGCTGTTCGTGCTGGCGCTTCGTTCTCTCGGAGCGGCACGGGCGGGAGCATATTTTTCTGTAGCGCCATTCTTCGGTGCAGCATTGGCGCTCCTGCTTCAAGGCGACGCTGTAACGTTTCGATTTGTCGCTGCGGGGCTCCTCATGGCTGCGGGCGTCTGGCTGCATCTAACGGAGCGCCATCGGCACCTGCACAAGCACGAGCTGCAAGAGCATTCGCACGTCCACTCGCACGACGACCACCATCAACACTCCCACGACTTCTCCTGGGACGGCAAGGAACCGCACGTTCATGCTCACGTTCACCCGCCGCTCGCCCACGTTCACGCGCACTATCCCGACGTGCACCATCGGCACACGCATTAGCCGCCGGGCGTAGGCGCAGCGAGGATTGCGACACCACCGTATCGATGGTCTCACCATGGTCTCGTCGAATCGTTTTCTTGTGATCGTTCGCGCCGGCGATCGATCGTTGCATCCGGAGTGGCTTCGCGGCACTGAAGCGATGCAATGGGATCTCGTCGTGAGCTATTTCGGCGACGATCCCAACCGCTTCCGGACCGAGAGCGAGACTCGCATCGATGACAAGGGCACCAAATGGCAGGGCCTGCATGCTCTTCTGACCCGGACCGATTTTTGGCGTCGGTATGACTATATCTGGCTACCTGACGACGATTTATCCACGGACAAGCAGGCGATCAATCGGTTCTTCACCGAAATTTCGGAACTGCGCTTGTCTCTCGCTCAACCCGCGCTGTCCTGGCGGAGCCACTTCTCACATCCCGTGACCATCCGGCATCCGAGCTTTCGTGCTCGCTGGACCAACTTTGTCGAGATCATGGCGCCGTGCTTCGAGCGCAGCTTTCTGGAAGCATGCCTTCCGACATTCTCTGAAACGTTGAGCGGGTGGGGACTCGATTGGCTGTGGCCGCATCGACTCGGTCCCGAAACGAGACGCAGCGCGGTAATCGATGCCGTCGAAGTCACGCATACGCGGGCGGTGGGAAGCGGCCCAAGCTATGCCCGACTCGCCGAATCGGGCATTACGGCACGTGAAGAAGGAAAGGCGCTCCTGCTGAAACATGATTTCAAGCTGGCCGGGCCGCCAAAGGTCGTGGCCTCCATCGATGATCGCGGCAATGTTCTCGATGCATCGGCCCCGGATGACGCCGCGGCGCTTCATGCGCTGCTAGCCCGGGATTGGACGGCGTTCATCGCCCAGCGGCAGCAACTGTCGACACCGCAGGTCGTATGGCAAACGCAGGTCAAGCGCTATGGCGAAACAAAAACATGACCCGCTGTGCGATTCGCGCACGGCGTCCGCTGCGTAGTCCCGCCGCTGATTCCTTCGGCGGTTCGGATGGTCCGCGAAAGCGGCCGCGCTAAATAACAATCGACGTTGGCAACGCGCGCTCCACGACATGGCGATAATCTTGAAGTCTTCGCTGCGGCAGGTACATGGGCGACTTTGTGCCGTGGTCGTACCTCGCGAACGGACGCAAGTATTGCTCCCGGTACTCGAGATCTCTCGCATCCATATATTTTTCGCATGTGGCAGGAAGGATGCTGTGATAGCGTACCAGCCACGCCAAACCGTCGGGCAGATAATCTTTCAGCCGGGAGTATGCAAACTCATCGTGATTCCATTGAAACACGCAGTTGTCTAGACCGCCGCTCGGTGCGCAGACGGCAATGGGCCTATTCATGCAGACGACATTTTCGGGCGCCTCTCCGGTGAGGAGCAGCACTTTGCCAATATCGTGGACGAGCGCAACGAGGAGCCATTCCTCGGTTGCCGTTCCTTCTGTTTCCATCGCGTCGATGATCTGCAGCACATGCATCTGCTGACTCGCGCCCGTCAGCTTGTGATCAGTTGGATCGATGCATTCGGCGAGTTTTTCAACGAGGGACCACGGAGCAACGCGACCCAGCACGGGAACGGCGTATTTTTCTCGAAGCGCTCGAACCGAGTCTGCCGTTTGAGCATTGTGTCGGGCTTCGATTTCGTTGGCGCGCCGCACATAGATGTCCGCCAGTTCCTGTGGCGACGGGATTGGCGGTGCGGATCGCCGAGATGCCTGCGCGTCATTCGACATTGTCCAACTGTGCGAGAGCTCAAAAGCCACGGCAACTCCCCGGTGAGGCACTACGTCAGCTTTGATTTTACCACCGCAGATTGGCGCTCTTCGGTTGAAAACGGGTGGGAATGTACCACCGCGCATGCCCGGTGAAGGTCGATGTCCTGGTGGTCGGTATCGGGTTCGCGGGCGCTACCTTGGCGCGTGCGCTGGCTGATGCCGGATACCGCGTTCACCTCGTCGACCGACGCTCGCACATCGCGGGCAACGCGTACGACACCATCGACGCGCATGGGATTATCGTCCATCCCTACGGTCCGCATATCTTTCATACCAACAGCGATCGAATCTTCGAGTTCCTGTCCCGGTTCACGAAATGGCGTCGCTATGCGCATCGCGTGGTCTCCAAGGTCGGTGACCAACTGCTCCCTTTTCCGATCAATCGAAGCACGATCAATCGTCTATATGGTCTCGATCTGGACGAGGACGGCGTCGCGGCTTTTCTCGCGCGGGTGCAGGTGCCGAAATCGACCGTAATCAACAGTGAGGATGTGGTGCTGGCGAGCGTCGGCCATGATCTGTGCGACAAGTTCTATCGTGGCTATACCCGAAAACATTGGGGCCTCGACCTGAGCGACCTCTCCGCCGGAGTCGCTGCACGGATTCCAGTCCGTGCAAACGACGACGACCGGTACTTCACTGACACCCACCAGTGCATGCCCGAGCAGGGGTATACGGCACTCTTTCGCTGCATGCTGGACCATCCACAGATTTCGTATGACGTCGGTATCGATTTCGCGGACGTCGGTAACGAGTATCGATACCGGCATCTCGTGTACACGGGCAGGATAGACGCCTATTTCGACTTCCTCTACGGTGCGCTTCCTTATCGCTCATTGGCGTTCGAGCACGAGCATTTTGCCAATGTCAGGCGCGTCCAGGACGTTGCCACTATAAATTATCCGAACGATCGCGCGTACACGCGCGTCACGGAATTCAAACATCTGACCGGACAGGAGCACACGGGGACGTCCGTGGTCCGGGAGTATCCGCAAGCGGATGGCGAACCCTTCTATCCGATTCCGCGAATCGACAACGAAGTGTTGTTCAAGCGATACCAGTCGCGGGCCGAAAAATGTCCCGACGTGACCTTTGTCGGCCGGCTCGCCCAGTACCGATACTACAACATGGATCAGGTTGTCGGTGCTGCGCTGGCGGCCGCGTCCCGCGTCGTCGCGCGCCTGGGCGCTTCACAGTAAGCTGGCACCGCGGTTCGTAGTTTTCAGTGCAACTTCTCGTCGTTTTCACCCTGTTGCTATAGGGTCGGGAACTTCACCTATAATCACCCTCAGGCGCAGCTCCACGAGCGAAAAACGGGTCGCACATAACGTGAAGATATCCAGCAGGCAATTTGCTGACGTTGTCGTGGCTGCGCCGGTGGGTCGCGTCGATCACACCAGCGCCGGGCGACTCGAGGAAACGCTGGCGCCGCTTTGGGAGAGATCCGCTACCGACAAAGGAGCGGTGGTACTGGATTTCGCGGGCGTCGACTATATCAGCAGCGTTGGATTGCGCGTCTTGATGATCGCAGCCAAGCAAATGCGCGCCAATGATGCGAGGATCGCGATTGCTGCGCTACAGCCCATTGTCGCGGAAATCTTCGCGATCAGCCGTTTTGATCGTGTCCTCGAAGTGTTTCCGTCGGTTCGGGGCGCGCTGGAACAGCTCTCGGTCCCGGCGCTGGAAGCCTTCGACGCGGCCTGAGAGCCCGGGACGACATGAAGCGCATCCGTTTTTGGGGCACGCGAGGGTCGCTTCCGGTTGCCCTCACCGCAGCGATGGTGCGCAAGAAGCTGGTCAAGGCATTGCGCGGCGCGTCGGGCCGCGACTTCGGGTCGGACGCGGAGATCGAAGCATACGTCGACGGACTCGCGTTTCCCGTGGGCGGAACCTACGGGGGTCACACCTCCTGCGTCGAAATCGAGACCGGCGGCCCTGAATACGTAATCTGCGACCTGGGGAGCGGCGCGCGTCCTTTCGGGCAGGCCGCGGTCGCGCGCCACGGTCCGGGGTCGCCGCAGACCTATCACATCCTCATGTCCCACATGCACTGGGACCACATCATGGGGCTGCCGTTCTTCACGCCGGCCTATATCCCGGGGAACCGTCTCCGCATCTACGGTAGCCACCCGCGCCTGGAGGCGGCATTGCGGCGGCAGCAGAACGAGCCGTCGTTCCCCGTGGATTTTTCGGTGTTGCGTGCGGATATCGAGTTCGTGCACTTGAAACCGGGCAAACCTTACGACATTGCCGGCATGACCGTGACGACCAAGCTGCAGCAGCATACGGGCGAGTCCTATGGCTATCGTTTCGAGTCGAACGGGCAGGCCGTTGTCTATTCGACCGACTCCGAGCACAAGCTCGCCGACCCGCTGGAGACCGAAGCCTTCATCGCGTTCTTCAGGAACGCGGACCTCGTGATCTTCGATGGCATGTATTCACTCGCCGACGCGATCTCCGTCAAGGCGGACTGGGGACATTCGAGCAATGTGGTCGGCGTCGAGTTGTGCCAGATGGCCGGCGTGCGTCATCTTTGCCTGTTCCATCACGAGCCTGCATCCGACGATGACGCAATTGAGGGAGTGTTGAAGGACGCTCGGCGCCTCGAGGAAATAACACGGACCAGCCAGCCGATGAAAGTCACCGCCGCCTATGACGGACTGGAAATAGACCTTTGAGCCTTCCCGCAGCGGCCGCGCCGGATGTGCGCCGGACGGGCCACATCCGCGCTGTGGGAGCCGGCGTCCTTATTGTCCTCGCGGCGCTGAACTGGCTGGAAGCGCCATGGACTGCGCACCTGCGAGCCGCGTGGTTCGATGCCTATCAGACGCTCTCACCGCGGCAGGTGAAGTCGATGCCCGCCACCGTGGTCGAAATCGACGAGAAGAGTCTGGTTTCCCTCGGCCAATGGCCCTGGCCGCGTACGCTGCTCGCACAACTGATCGACGCCGTTGCACGAGGAGAACCCGCGGCGATTGCGGTCGACATCCTGATGTCGGAAGCCGACGCGCTATCACCGGAACGCGTGCTAGCTCGTACACCGCACCAGGATCTGGCCGTGGCCAGCGTGCTGCGCAGCGTGCCCTCCAACGACAGCCAACTCGCGCGCGCACTTGCGGCTGACCACGCCGTTCTCGCCATTGCGGGAACAAAAGAGAAAAGCTCGGCGCTCTTGCGCGCTCCCGCTTTCGGCGTGCTCGATTCGGCCACGGGCGCGGCGCCGTCACGGCCGTCCCCACCGCAACTCGATCGATATGCCGGCGTGCAAACCAGCATCGATGAGCTCGATCGCGCGGCTTTCGGACACGGTTTCATTTCAGTCGAGCCTGCGGGTGGCGTCATTCGGCGGATTCCGCTGGCGGTGAGCATCGGTGACACGCTTGTGCCGGCGCTGGCAATCGAGATGCTTCGCGTCGCACTTGACGCGCCGTCGCTGCGCCTCTTGGTATCGGGCTCCTCGGTGAACGGCATTGCGATTGGCCAGTTCGTCGCGCCAACCGAGGATGACGGTGCCGCGCTCGTCTACTATTCGCCGCGCAACGCGGGTCGCTTCGTTTCGGCGGTCGACGTGCTCGAGGGCAGGATTGAACCTGATCGATTGAAGCAGCAGCTGGTGCTGATCGGCGTCACCGGGGTTGGGCTGATCGAATATCAGAACACGCCGATCGACGAGCGCATGCCCGGCAGCGAAATTCACGTACAGCTATTGGAGAACCTGTACGACCATACACTGCTTCATCGGCCGCCTTCCGCGCGCGCGTTCGAGGAGTTATTGTTGCTGGTGCTCGGTGCACTGCTCATCTGGGCAACTCCACGATGGAAGCCGCAATACGCGGCGCTCCTGGCATTGGGCTGTCTGGTGCTACCCATAGTGTGTGGGTTTCTTGTCTTTCGATCGCAGCGGCTGCTGCTGGACGCCGCGACTCCCGCATTGAACCTTTTAGTGCTCTTCGGCGCATTGCTCTTGCTTACTCTGGGAGAGGCGGCCCGACAGAGGAGATCGCTCGAACGACTGGTGCAGTCGCAACGGGAGCAAGGCGCACGCATCGCCGGCGAGCTCGACGCGGCGAGACGTATCCAAACCGCCACGCTGCCTCGAGGCGATCTTTTCCGCAATGATCGTCGGATCGATCTTGCCGCGAGCATGGTTCCGGCGCGCGAAGTGGGTGGCGACTTGTACGATTTCTTTCGCCTCGATGAGAACCGCCTGTTTTTTCTCGTCGGCGACGTTGCCGGAAAAGGCCTGCCGGCGAGTATTTTCATGGCGGTAAGCAAGGCACTGTACAAGAGCACGATGCTGAGGTCACCGCGCGCGGATATCGGCGAGCTCATGTCCGAGGCAAACGCCGAGGTCTCGCGGGACAATTCGGAGATGCTCTTCGTCACCGCGTTCGTGGGAATCCTGGATCTCGAAACCGGCAGCCTGGAGTATTGCAACGCCGGGCACGAGAACCCCTATCTGATGCATCTCGCGGACGGGATGCTTGAACGCATCGAAGACGGAGACGGGCCGCCGCTATGCTCGGTCGCGGACTACGCCTACCGCGGAGGAGACTATCGGATGCGGCCCGGCGAATCGCTTTGCATGATTTCCGACGGGGTAACCGAGGCGCAGAACGCAACAGGTGATTTTTACGGCGACGGGCGCGTGCAACAGATACTGCTCGGGCTCGACGGCGGTGCGCCAAGCGCGCACGCCATTCTGGAGGCATTGCGCGGGGACATCGAAACGTTCACGGCGGGCGCCGAGCCGGCGGACGACGTTACGATCCTGGTGCTGCGGTGGCTTGGCCCTCGTGTTGCCGGCTGAATACGGAGTGGTTGCCGGGACCTGAACTCGATGTAGCTGCGGAGCACCGCCGCCACGTGGCGGCGGTCCCTCTCAGCGCACGATGATATCGACGCGTCGATTGCGCGGTTCGGAGACACCGTCCGCGGTCGGCACGATCAGCTCACGCTTGCCGCGCCCGATGGCCACAACGTTTTGAGGAGCGACGCCACGCTCGATAAGCGCGGCGCGAATAGTATCGGCACGCTGGAGCGAAAGCACATCGTTGTCCTGATCATTGCCTACCGCATCGGTATGGCCGATCACCAGCAAGTCGGGCACAGGATGTTTCGAAATCTCCGAGAACACGCTTTCGACCATTTGCTTGGACGCGTCGGTAAGCTCATCCTTGCCCTCGACGAAATACAGGGTGAATTGGGTCGGGCGCATCGGTTGCGCTGCGAGCGCCGCGGCAAAGACGGCCTGGACTTCCTGCGGAGTCGATGTGTAGGCCCTCGGCCCGAATGGCGTTTGTGTGGCAGCGGCGTACGGCTGATCGAGCACGAGCTCACGGTCACGCTGCTTGACGACGACGGCGGTTTGATGCGCGTCCTTTTCAGGGAGCAGCACGACTGTGCCGGTGCTGCAGGCGGCCAAGAAGGCCGCGAGCAGTACGACAGCGCACGCGATCACGCTCGCACGGCCAAAAGGATCGACTCCGAGATCGACCCGGCCAAACGGTCTAGTCATTCGCCGTCACGACGAATTCGGTGCCGCGTATGCCAAGGATGGCCGACGGCGTTCGCACCGTCATGGCGTCCGGCGACTGCTTCGCGATGCGACCTGAAATCACCGAGAGCGATCCCTTTTTCAACTGCGCATCGAATCGGCCTTGGTAAGTGGTTCGATCGAACTCGTAGCGATCAAGCGACAAGATGCTGTTCGGGCCCGCGGAAAGCAGGGAGTTGTCGGTCATCGTGACGCCAACCGAACCGTCCGGGCCCGTCTTGAGAATATCGGCAACCTCCAGTCGCGTGCCGACGCTTCCCGGAAGTGGCTGGCCGTTGCGCTCGACCGACACTTGCCCTTTCGAAACCTTTATCTGGCCAATATCGGCGGCAGAGGAAGGCGTGACAAGGGCAGACATGACAATAACTGCTGCGAGCGCCTTCATCAGAGCGCGAAAGATGTGTGCGGACAAATTCAACATGAGAGTTCCCAGCGTGAGACGCAGGCACGCGTGAAATCGAGGCACGCTCGGGCCGTTGACCGGCCAGCCGGTTGATACTTTGCCAAGTCTATACCCATCGCCGAACGTCTCGCCATAGCAGCCGCTAGCGGGCGCGGCGAACGAGGGGTCGCCGACTTCGTCGACACCAGGGGCAGTCTTATGTGCGGTACCGCACAGACAGGCCCGTTCTTTTGCGGCACGTTTGCAGTCGGAGCGGTCCCGCGGCAAGCGGGGCGAGCGGGATCAACACCTGAGCTACGAGGTTAGCGATGGACTCCGAAACGGGCGCCGTAAAAATCGAGCGTTACGGCAAGACCCACACGGGAACCTATGTCGCCGAGAAAGGCTGGGTCAGGTTGGTGTCCAATCTCGGCGTGACGATCGGACCCACGCCGCTCCCGGAGCTCTCCAGTTCGGTTGCTCGAATCATGCTTGCGGACCTGGTGGATGCGAATGCCCGTGAAAAGCGTCCCTCGTCAGACCGGGCGATCTGGCAACGTTCGTACGCCAAGAGATAACGCAGGCAACAGCAATCGCGCGGTCGCAAGACCGCGCTTTAACCGGGTTCGAGGAGCCATTGTCGGTGGGGCGGTGCGAATCAGCGCGCCACCTATCAGAACCGTTCCAGCCAAGGCCTCAACTCGATCTCGTGGGTCCAAGCGCTACGCGGTTGGCGGAGAATATTGAGATAGGTGGTCGCGATTGCGTCCGGATCGAGTAGCGCGTCGGGTTTGTCCGCGTCCTTGCTGCGTCCAGGCCCGCGGATGCCGCCGTCGATGACGAAGTGTGCGATGTGGATTCCCTGCGGCGACAATTCGCGGGCGAGGCTCTGGGTGAGGCCGCGCAAGGCAAACTTGCCCATCGCAAACGGCGCCGACTGAGCGTATCCCTTCACGCTCGCCGATGCGCCGGTAAACAGCATCGCGCCATGCCCTCTTGGCACCATCCGGACGGCGGCTTGCTGCGCGACGAGAAACGCCCCAAATGCGGTGACCTGCAAGGCGTGTTGGACCTCGGCGGGAACGAGCTGGACGAACGGTCCGCGCGTGCGCGCGCTGGCGTTGTAGATGACCACGTCCGGCGCCGCCTGATCGCGATCGATATCGGCGAACAACCGCTGCACTTGCGCCTCGTCCTGTGCGTCGCAGCGGTAGGCGCGAGCGCCCGTTTCGGCGCACAGCGGCGCAAGTTTTGTGGCATCACGTGCGGCGATCGCGACGGCGAGACCCTCTTTCCTGAGCAGTCGGGTGAGCGAAGCGCTCAAGCCCTGGCCGGCGCCGACGATCAGCGCGGACGTGTAAGTCGGCGATACCATAATCCTCTCCCTGGCCCATTCCGCCGCGCTTCGGCGTCGAGTCCTCCGATGCTACATTGCGTGCTGCCTCTGCACCATCATCCACCGCATGGCGCAGGTTCGAATAATCGACTACACACGTGGATGCAAGATGCCCATTGAACTGCATGCGTTCGACACGCCGAACGGTCGTAAGATCAGCGTCGCGCTGGAGGAGATGGCGCTTCCGTACACGATCAAAATCGTCGATATCCGCAAGGGCGATCAGTCCGCGCCCGAATTCCTGAAAATCAGCCCAAACGGAAAAATACCGGCGATTGTCGATCCCGACGGACCCGACGGCAAACCCGTGAGCGTTTTCGAATCCGGCGCCATCCTCATCTATCTGGGCGAGAAGACGGGCAAGTTCTGGCCACCGGATCTGGCGGCGAGAATCCCAGTGCTCGAATGGCTGATGTTCCAGATGGGTGCCTTCGGGCCATTCCCGGGGCAGGTCCATCACTTCGTGACGGTCGAAAATGAAAACGACCGCCGATACGGACTCGAACGCTACTCGAAGGAAACGCGGCGGCTATACGGGGTAATGGATCGAAGGCTCGCCGCGCAGGAATTTTTCGCGGATGAGCTGTCGATCGCCGACTTCGCCATCCTGGGCTGGGCCTGGCGGCACACGCGACACAAGGTCGATCTCGCCGATTTTCCGCACGTCCAGCGATGGTATGAAACATTGATGGCCCGTCCAGGCGTCCAGCGCGGATTTGCGGTAAAGCTGAGTTGAGCCAACAGGGGTCGCAAGACCGTCTGAGATGGAAAACACGCTGCTTGCACGCGCGTGCAAAGCGCGTAGACTCGTTGCACACGTGTGCAAACCGAGGCTTGAGCGCTAGCGATGAGTCAGGAGCGTGTTCGCAGTTCGTTCGTCACCGCCGCCGACGTTGCTGCGCGAGCGGGCGTGTCGCGTTCGGCTGTGTCGCGCACGTTTACGCCGGGCGCGAGCGTGTCGAGAGAGGTCCGCGCTCGCATTCTCGACGTCGCCGGACGGCTGGGCTACCGCGTCAACCGGCTCGCGCAGAGCCTCACCGTTTCGCACTCCAACATCGTCGGTCTGGTCGCCGCCGATCTCCAGCAACCGTTTCACGCCGAATGCCTTGCCACACTGTCCGCTGCGCTGCTCGCGGACGGGTTCCAATGCATGCTGCTCAATGCCGCGAATGCAGAGCGCGACATGGGTGCTCTCATCGAGCGCGTGCTCGAGTATCGCGTTTGCGCGATCGTCGTGATGAATGGCACGCCCCCCTCGCGCATCGTCAAGGAATGCCTCGGTAACCGTGTGCCGGTGATCCTCGTCAACAAGCCGATGCCAGGTTTCGCGGTCGACACGGTCGTCACCGACCATGCCGCCGGCGGCCGCGCGGCCGCTGAGCAACTGCTCGCGGCCGGATGCCGGCAGCTGGCCGTGGTGTCGAGCGGCGCGCGAACCGCGAGCCTCCTGGGACGCCTGGAATCGTTCTGCGATCGGGCAGCAGAGGCCGGCGTGCCCGTTCGCGTCTGGAGGGAAGGACCCACCGACTATTCGACCGGCCGCGAGGCCGCTCTGGCAATGCTCGGTAACGACTCAATCGATGGCGCATTTTGCGTCACCGATCTCATCGCGCTCGGCTTTCTGGATGCGGCTCGTCTGGATCGCGGACGACATGTTCCGGATGATCTATCGGTGATTGGCTTCGACGATATTCCCCAGGCCGCCTGGAGCGCTTATCAACTCACTACGTTTCGGCAGCCCGTCCGGTTGCTGACCGATCAAGTAATGCAGGTCATTCGGGAGCGCGCCGCGACCCCGGAATCACCGCGCGCCGTCTTCACCTTGCCGGCGACTCCGGTCGTCCGCAGGACCGTGCGGGGTCTCGCTGCGCCGGAGAGCTCGACGTGACCAAGCCGCAAGTCGTCGCGCACCGAGGCAGCAGTGCGGCGCACGCAGAGAACAGCTGGGCCGCCTTCGAGGCGGCGGTCGCCGACGGGGCTGATGTGATCGAGTGCGACGTCCAGGCTACGCGAGACGGCGTGCTCGTGATTCGGCACGACTTCGCCATCGGGGATCAACGCGTCGCGGAGTGTGAGTTCGCCGATATCGATGAGATGGAGCCGGGTCTGGTGCGCCTCGATGAGCTGCTAGCCTGGGCGCCCGGGAAAAAGATCAGCCTGTTAGTCGAGGTGAAGGACCCCGATTCCGCAGTCCCGGTCGGCGAAATGATCGACGCGAGCCCGTGGCGCGAGCACATCGTCATCGGCGGTTTCCACTGGCCGGCGTTAGCCGCGGCAAAGATGCGATTTCCAGCGATCAGGACCTCGCTGATGATGGGCAGCGTGGTCGCGCCGGAGGATTTGGTGCGACTCGCCGAGGGCTACCATGCC
>Ga0080026_10000232_pt1 | contig 13650 bp, 15 predicted proteins | sample OrgsoiDNA2013045_FD_70941 | JGI IMG/M metagenome (GOLD analysis project Ga0080026, IMG submission 70941) | Permafrost soil microbial communities from the Arctic, to analyse light accelerated degradation of dissolved organic matter (DOM) -... | ecosystem: Environmental > Terrestrial > Soil >... | reverse complement strand
CGGCCCGCGAGGGACCTGCCTACCGTCGCGGCCCGCCACGGCGGAGCGCGCCGCGCCACCGGGACCGGCGCGGGGTGACCGCCTTTACAGTGCCCCACAGCGCGAACGTACGGACCTCTATCACCGGCAGGTCTTGCCCGGGCCCCGGCACGGGCGGTGTGCCGCCACGGATGCTCCTGCGGCTCAGGAATGCGGTGCCGGTGATCTCCACCGTGACTCCCTCGGGCACGATCAGCTGCACGTGACCGGCGATCACCGTGGCGAACACGGTCACTCGCGGACTCTGTAGCAGAGCCTCCCGCAGATCGAGGACCACCTCGCCGAAGATCGCGGTCACGGGAAAGCTCTCCGGCACCACCCAGCGCCCCTCGCGGCGGTCCCTGGCGAAGATGGCCGCTACCGACCGCCGGGCGTCGAGCCGGATCGGCTGGGCGCCTGGTGCCGCCAGGTCAGCGGTCAGCACGGAGAGCTCGCCCAGAGTCCGGGCCGTGTAGGCCTGCCCGGCTCGCTCGGCATGCTCGCCGAGCGTCAGGCGGCCGTCGCCTGCCGCCTCGGTAAGCACGGCGACCACGCGTTCCCGGTCCGCGTCAGAGGCGCGCAGATCGCGTGGAGCGGGGCGGGAGGTCACATCCTCGAAGATACCGGACCGATGCCTGGCCCGGCTGTTCTCGGCCGTCAGGTCCAGGTTCGGCCGGAGTCCGCGGTGTACAGCTCGACTACGTGATCTGACTCATTGGTGTAGTAAAGGTGCCCATCGCCGTTGCCCCAGGCAACAAGTCCAGGCGCGCCCTTCGCCTTGCCGAGGCTGACGTTCCTCCAGGGCCCCCACGTGCCGCTGTCCCACCGGGCTGCCTGGACGAATCCGTCCTTGCCGAGCCCGGCGACTACCAGTACGCCGTCGTCCCATCGGATCGAGGTGACAGCGGAGACGATCGACCCTCCGAGATCATGCACGTCCGGCTCCTTCGGCTTCCCGAGCGCGTCAGTCATCGCCTTCAGGCTCGGATAGTTGGCAACATCGCGATCGATCGGCCCGGTGATGTCGTACTGGTGGATCGCCCACGTGCTCCACGGCTTGGGGACACGGGGCTTGCCCGCCGGACTCGACGGATCAGCGATCCATAGTGGGTACCGGCCCAGGCGGGAGCAGTTCCCCTCCTGCACGAAGGACAGGAACGTGTAGAGGACCGGCCGCCGCTGCAGCCTCTTCACCAGGTCTGCCATCACGGTCGCGCCCCAGGTATCGACCTCGGCGGCGGTGCGGCCGTCGGTCACCTCAAGGTCGAGGACGACGCCGTCGGCGCGCGTGAGCCCGAGCTTCCTGAGCTCGGTGACGAAGAAGCTCACAGTGTCCGCCGCGCTCACCGACGGATGGCCGAACAGGTAGGCAAGGCGGCCCTTGTGCCCGGTCTCCAGCCACTTCCAGTCGGCCGCGGCGTCGGGATTGACGTACCGGGTGCCGTCCGGCTCCAGCTCCGTCAGTTTGACCGCGGCCCAGCTGATGTTCCCGGCTTCCTTGCGCCACGTCGTCGGGAGGCCCTGAAAGCTGGACACGTCAACGCCCGCTTGCAGCTTGCGGGCAGCGCGGCTCTCCAGGCGCCGCAGCAGGCTCAGCATGGCGAGACCATACCGTGTTCGGTGTGCGGTTGCATGTCGGACTCACGCCGCCCGGCCGGAGTTTGCGGCCGGCCGCCGGATTCGAGCCGCCTACGCAGCCGCCAGCGGCTACCGGAATAACCGGCCAGCAGTTTCGCCTGTTAGTTTGGTGATAGCAACTACTTAGCTGAGCGGGGAGGAACTGCGTGGGCGAGCCCGCGGATGGCGTGAACTCCATGCACGCAACCGGCGCGAACGGCCAGGAGCCAGGGGCGAACGGCCAGGAGCCAGGCGCCAACGGCCAGGAGCCAGGCGCCAACGGCCAGCGGCTTGCGGGCGGCGGAACCACCCTGGCCGGCGCTGACACCTCGCGGTTCCGGGGAACGCATTACAAGTGGGTGGCGCTGTCCAACACCACCCTGGGCATGCTCGCGGCCACGGTCAACGCCTCGATCGTGATCATCGCGCTGCCGGCCATCTTCCGGGGTATCCACCTGAACCCGCTCAGCGCGGGCAGCTTCAGCTACCTGCTCTGGATGCTGATGGGCTACCTGGTCGTCTCGGCGGTGCTCGTGGTCACCCTGGGGCGCCTCGGTGACATCTACGGCCGGGTCAGGATGTACAACGCCGGGTTCGCGATCTTCGGCCTCGGCGCGCTGGCATTGCCCTTTGACCCCTTCACCGGGCCGGGCGGCGCCCTGTGGCTGATCGGCTGGCGGGTGCTGCAGGCGATCGGCGGCGCCATGCTGATGGCCAACTCCCCCGCCATCCTGACCGACGCGTTCCCGTCCCACCAGCGCGGCACCGCGATGGGCATCAACCAGGTGGCCGGCATCTCGGGCCAGTTCCTCGGCCTGATCCTGGGCGGCGTGCTCGCCGCGGTGAACTGGCGCCTGGTCTTCATCGTCTCGGTGCCGATCGGCCTCGGCGGGACCATCTGGTCGTACCTGAGCCTGAAGGAGACCGGGATCCGGACCAAGGCCCGGATCGATGTGCTAGGTAACCTCACCTTCGCCTTCGGCCTGATCGGGATACTCGCCGCGATCACCTACGGCCTGGAGCCCTACGGCGGGCACTCGATGGGCTGGACCAGCCCGAAGGTTCTGACCGGCCTGATCGGCGGGACCGTCCTGCTGATCGCGTTCTGCATCGTCGAAGCCCGGACCGTGGCGCCGATGTTCGACCTGCATCTGATGCGGATCCGGTCTTTTGCGGCCGGCGTGTCCGCCACGCTGCTGGCCTCGATCGCCCGTGGTGGCCTGCAGTTCATGCTGATCTTGTGGCTGCAGGGCATCTGGCTGCCGCTGCACGGCTACGCCTACAAGGACACCCCGCTGTGGTCCGGGATCTACCTGCTGGCGCTCACCTTCGGATTCGTCGTCTTCGGGCCGGTGTCCGGCTGGCTATCGGACAAGCACGGCGCCCGCGCCTTCGCCTCGGGCGGGCTGCTGGTGTCAGCGCTCGCGTTCGGCGGGCTGCTGCTCATACCCATCAATTTCAGCTACCCGGAGTTCGGCGGGCTGATCTTCCTGGCCGGCGCGGGCATGGGACTGTTCTCCGCCCCGAACGCCGCAGCGATCATGAACAGCGTTCCGGCCAGGCAGCGCGGCGCCGCATCCGGCATGCTCGCCACGTTCCAGAATTCCGGCTTCGTGCTGTCGATCGGCGTCTTCTTCTCGCTGATGATCGCCGGGCTGGCCGCCACGCTGCCGACGACCCTGACCCGCGGCCTGACGTCCCAGGGCGTGCCCGCCGGGATCGCGCACCAGGTCGGTAACCTGCCGCCGGTCGGCAGTCTCTTCTCGGCGTTCCTCGGCTACAACCCGGTGCACCAGTTGCTCGCGCCCACCGGCGTGCTGCGCCACCTGCCCGCGAGCCACGTAGCGACGCTGACCGGCCATACATTCTTTCCGCAGCTGATCTCCGGGCCGTTCCACCACGGACTGGTGATCGTCTTCAGCGTGGCCATGGCCATCCTGATCATCGCGGCGATCGCATCCGCTCTGCGCGGCGCGCGGTACGTGCATGACGAGCACGGGCCAGCCGCGGCAGCAGCGCTAGCCCCGGCCGCCGCCCACGTCGGCAGCGACGACACGCTGGCCGGGACAGGGCGGGTCGACGCAGCCAGAACAGAGCGGGCCGAGGCAGCCGGAACCGGGCAGACAGAGGCAGCCGGAACCGGGCGGTCCGGAGCAGGCTGAGCCGGGCGGTCCGGAGCAGGCTGAGCCGGGCGGTCCGGAGCAGGCTGAGCCGGGCCGGAAAGGGAGACGACTGCAGGTCTATCGCGGCCCGCAGGAAAGCCGCCGACCACGCCAGCGGTCAGGGTGGCGTGGCCGGCGGGATCAGGAGCCGGCATCCGGCGGCCGGTACTCAAGGATGCGGCGCGCATCAGCCAGCGCCGCTGCGTCCGGGTCAGGATCCTCGGCGGCCGTTACCGGCTCGACGGCATCGGCCAGTTCCTGCAGCCGGCGCTGGGTCCGGGCCAGCAGCGCCCGCACGTCGCCAGGGGTCATGGTCAGCGGCTGATGATCTTCGGCGAGCAGGTCATGCGCGCGGGCGGCGGCCACCGCGACGCGGACGGGATCACTCATGCTCGCTGCCCTCTGTCAGCTCGAACCGGGCCCAGGTGACCTTGCCGCCCGGCTGCGCGCAGGCGCCCCAGGCATCGCTGAGCGCGCTGACCAGCTCCAGCCCTCGCCCGGACTCGGCATCGCGGGCATGGTCGCGGCGGGCGGGCAGCTCCGGGCTGGCATCCCAGACCAGGACATACAGCCGCCCGTTCTCTAACGCCAGGTACAGCGCGACCGGAGCGGCTGCCCGCACCAGCAGGGTCGCCCGGACGGCGTTGGTGACCAGCTCGGAGACCACGATCTCGATGTCATCGGCGGCCTGGCCGAGCCGCCAGGCGGCCAGGATCTGGCGGGTATGACACCGCACGTACGGCACCGCGCCCGGATGCGCTGCGGCCTCCAGATAGGAGCGGTGCGCGTGGACGGGACCCCCGGCACCGGGGCGCGGCTCGCGGGCAGTGCCGGGGGCACCGCATAGGGGGACAACTGGCATCGGTTAGGCCCTGTCTTTCTACGGTTGACAGGTGTCACCTTGCCCGGGCCGTTCTACAATTTTCTAGGCATCACAAGCCGTCGTCAGCAGGTGTCCGAGCGTGACGCACGGTGTCGGGTCTGTCGGGAATCGAGGCTGGGATGCGCGAGCTGGATCCGAGTGCGGGGCCGCTGGAGTTTTTCGGTGCCGAGCTGCGCCGCTGGCGGATGCTGGCAGAACTCAGCCAGGAGCAGTTAGGCCAGCGGGTCGGATACTCGGCCGCGCAGGTCGGCAAGGTAGAAACCGGCGACCGCGCGCCCTCACCGGACTTAGCGCAGCGCTGCGACACCGCACTGCCGGACGCGGGCGGACTGTTCGCGAGGCTCTACGCGCTAGCCCGCCGGTGGGACGGCGGCCATCCGTCCTGGTTCACTGGCTGGCTGGACGCAGAGCGGCGCGCTACGTCGCTGTGCTCGTGGGAACCACTGCTTGTGCCGGGGCTGCTCCAGACCGCGGACTACGCCAGGGCGGTGCTGGGAGCTGGTCCGGTAGACAGCCGAGGACGAGCTAGACGAGCTGGTCAGCGCCCGCCTTGAGCGGCAGGCGATCTTTGACCGCCCCCAGCCGCCGACGCTGTGGGTAGTCCTGGACGAGGCCGTGCTGCATCGCCTCATCGGCTCGCGCAAGACTATGTACGAGCAGTTGCTGCACCTGGCCGACATGTCATGTCGCCACGGCATCACGATTCAGATCGTGCCTGCCGGGATCGGCGCTCACGCTGGCCTGCTGGGCGGCTTCGCCATCGCGAGCTTCGACAGCGGACCGAGTACCGTGTATATGGAGTCACCCGACCAGGGGCAGACAACCGAACTGCCGACAGTGGTCAGGAAGCTATCGCTGACCTTTGGCACACTGAGAGCTGACGCGCTCCCCCGTGGTGCCTCGCAAGACCTCCTAAGGAAAGTGGCAGAGCAGCAATGGATGGACTAGACCGCGCCGACTGGCGCACGAGCAGCTACACCGGCAGCAACGGCGGCAACTGCGTAGAAGTCGCGCGCAACCTGCCCGGCATCGTCGCGGTTCGCGACTCCAAGGACCGCACCGGCCCGGTGCTGACCTTCAGCCCCGAGCAGTGGGACACGTTCACCGGAGGGCTGAAGTCGGGCGAGCTTGACCTGTCCTGACAGCGGAGCGAGCTAGCTGCGTACTGCGGTTCCTCATGCCGCCTGATCAGGAGCAGACCAGGCAGCCGCTGTGGGTGCGGACCCGGAACGGGGCGCCGGGGTCGGCCACGATGCGGCTGGCCGCAGCCGCGACGAGGCGCTCCGCATCGGGCCGGTCCTGGGTGACGATCATGCTGCGCAGATAGTCCGTGACGGGCTGCGGGCCGGGGACCACCAGCTCGGCGGTGAAGTCAGCTACCAGCACCTGCCCGCCGGGGCCGGTGATCCGGCGCAGTTCCCGCACGGCAGCCTGCGGGTCCGGGACGTGATAGAGCATGTGCATCGCGAGGGTCAGGCCCGGCAGGTCCAGCCGGGGCCGCTGGTAGGCGTAGATCGCCTGGCGGGCGGCAAGGTTGGCGTCTGTCCGGTACTGGACCTCCTGCAGACCGGACCGGCTCGTCCACAGCCGGGCGTCGTCACTGGCCATGGGCCAGGTACCGCTCGCGGGCCGCGTTGCCGACCGGGCAGCCGCCGTCGGCGCCCCGGCAGACGCCGATGTCGCAGAGCCGGCAGATCCAGCGGACCGCGCCCGGCCCCCGCATCATGCCGACGAGGACCTTGCCTGCCAGCTGCTCGAACGTCTCGCGTTCGGCCGGGGGCAGCACGGCCAGCGCGCCCTGCAGCACCTGCGCCCGCGCGTCGGCTACCCGCTGCGCCGCGAGAGTGCCCTGCTCGGTCAGCGTCACCGAGGTCGAGCGCCCGTCAGCGCCGGGACCGCGCTCGACGTACCCAGACTGCTCCAGCCGGTCCAGCAGCCGGACGGTGCCCGACGAGGTCAGCCCAAGTACCTGACGCAGCTTCTCGACCGATGGCCGGTCGAGGAAGTGCAGCAGGGCGGACAGGGCCGCCGCCGCCGACTCCGACCGGCCGGCCGCCTCCGCCACCGCGTCGGACGCCTGATCAGCGACCACCAGTGACAGCGCCCCGAAGATGTTGGCCGCCCGGTCCAGGCTCATGGCGCCTCCAGCGGCCTGCCGTCGTCAGTCCAGGCCGTAGTCAAGGTCAGTCCAGATCCAAGGTCAGTCCAGATCCAAGGTCAGTCCAGATCCAAGGTCAGTCCAGATCCAAGGTCAGTCCAGATCCAAGGTCAGTCCAGATCCAAGGTCAGTCCAGATCGTAATCAAGCGCGAAGGTCCCGCTCATGCCGCTGCCAGCGACCGACGATCCGCTGCCCCGCAGCCCGCGCAGGTCGTCTGTCCCCGAGCCGTCGATGACCTGCCAGGTGGTCGTGGCCTCGGTACCGTCATAGGCCCCGTCGGCCTGCAGCACGAAGCTGCCCGCCCGGTCACCGATCCGCCCTTCCATCCGCTGCAGGCCCGTGAAGGTGGCGGTCCCGTCTTCGCGGTAGAACATCAGCGCCTCCGAGCCGCCCGTCGCCTCGACATCGCCGGTATAGCCGAATGTCATGCTCGCCCTGGTCAGCTTGGACTTGCCGGCCAGTTCCTGATAGGTGCTCTCGTCCCAGCCCTGCACCGTGAACGTCCCCTCGGCTCGTGCCGTCATGCCCTCCTCCTCACCGGAGCCGCGGCCTCTCCTGCAGCCGCGCCCTCCATAGATGTGTGACTCACACACTAGTTCAGTGCTGGCCTGGTCCGCACCCCTAATTGCGACAGAGCGTGGCCGAACCGGCGACGCGCCGACGACATTTCCGGCGCGCTTTACAGCACCTCCGCGCGCTTTACAGCACCTCCGACATCCCGACCGGCAGCCTGTCCTCCCCCAGAGCGGCGCGCAGCACGTTCTCCGCGGCGTCGGCGGCGGCACGCGCAGTGATGGCATGGACCCGCGCGCGGTCAACGTCGCCTAGGGCCAGGCAGTCGAATGCGACCTGCGCATCGTGCACGGCCTGCTCGAGCTGGCGTGCAGCCTCGTTCAGGTCCACGTCGCTGTCGCCTGCTCCCGGGATGCCGCCTGCCTCTGGGATGCCGTCTTCCGGGATGCTCGTCATTGCCCGTTCCTTTGTCCTGGGGCCGCCACGGCGGCGGCCGCACTGCAAGCCACCTACCCAGGCTGGCCGCTGGCATGCGAGAGCCGGCCGACGGCATGCGAGAGCCGGCCGCTGGCATGCGAGAGCCGGACGACGGCATACGAGAGCCGGCCGACGGCACTGGCGCGGCGACCTACGATGGGCGCAGCCGAAGATCTCGCACGAGGATGTGCCGATGCCTGAGTTCAGCTACACCGACCTGCTGCCGGTCGGCAAGGACACCACCGACTACCGCCTGGTGAGTGCCGATGGAGTAACGAGCGGCAGGTCGTTCGGCAGGGATTTCATCGAGGTTGATCCTGGCGTGCTCAGCCTGCTCACCGAGACTGCCATGCGCGACATCGCTCATCTGCTGCGGCCCGCTCACCTGCGGCAGCTCGCCTCGATCCTGGACGACCCGGAGGCGAGCGGGAACGACCGCTTCGTGGCCGGCGACCTGCTGAGGAACGCGTGCATCGCGGCCGGCGGGGTGCTGCCGATGTGCCAGGACACCGGCACCGCCATCGTGATGGGCAAGCGCGGGCAGCAGGTGCTCACCGACGGGCGGGACGCCGAGCACATCGCGCGCGGCGTTTATGACGCGTACACGACGCTGAATCTCCGCTACTCGCAGCTCGCGCCGCTGACCATGTGGGAGGAGCGCAATACCGGCAGTAACCTGCCGGCCCAGATCGAGCTCTATGCCACCGGCGGGGACGAGTACTGCTTCCTGTTCATGGCCAAGGGCGGCGGGTCGGCCAACAAGTCCTACCTCTACCAGGAGACCAAGGCCGTGCTGAACCCGCAGCGCATGCTGGCCTTCCTGGCGGAGAAGATCCGCTCGCTGGGCACTGCCGCGTGCCCGCCGTATCACCTGGCGATCGTGGTAGGCGGGACCAGCGCCGAGTACGCCCTGAAGACCGCCAAGTACGCCTCGGCCAAGTACCTGGACGCGCTGCCGGTCGCGGGCGGCGCGGCCGGGCACGGGTTCCGCGACCTGGAGCTGGAACAGCAGGTGCTGGCGATCACCCGGCGCGCGGGCATCGGGGCGCAGTTCGGCGGCAAGTACTTCTGCCACGACGTGCGGGTGATCCGGCTGCCGCGGCACGGTGCGTCCTGCCCCGTCGCCATCGCGGTGTCCTGCTCCGCCGACCGGCAGGCGCTCGGCAAGATCACCCGCGACGGGGTGTTCCTGGAGCGACTGGAGACCGACCCGGCGCAGTACCTGCCCGAGCCCGCCGCCGAGCTGGACGGCGACGGCGACGGCGATGTCGTGGCGATCGACCTGTCTGCACCGATGAGCGACATCCGCGCCGAGCTGTCGCGGCACCCGGTCAAGACCCGGCTGGCCCTGTCCGGCCCGATGGTCGTTGCCCGCGACATCGCCCACGCGAAGATCGCAGAACGGCTTGCGGCGGGCCAGCCGATGCCCGGATACCTGCGTGATCACGCGGTGTACTACGCCGGGCCGGCCAAGACGCCGCAGGGCTACGCGTCGGGGTCGTTCGGGCCCACCACGGCGGGCCGGATGGACTCCTACGTGGACCAGTTCCAGGCGGCCGGCGGATCGCTGGTCATGCTGGCCAAGGGCAACCGGTCGGCCGCCGTCACCGCCGCGTGCCAGCGGCACGGCGGATTCTACCTCGGCTCGATCGGCGGCGCCGCGGCCAAGCTGGCCCAGGACTGCATTACCCATGTCGAGGTGCTCGAATACCCGGAGCTGGGGATGGAGGCCGTGTGGAAGATCGAGGTGCGCGACTTCCCCGCGTTCATCGTCGTGGACGATAAGGGCAACGACTTCTTCGCCGACGTCACCGGGAGCAGGCAGCCGCTGCTGACCATCGGCTCAGGCCCGGTGACTCAGTGACCGCCAGCGAGCCCGGATTCCGGATCGAGCACGACTCGATGGGCGAGGTCGCCGTTCCCGCTGATGCGCTGTGGGGCGCCCAGACCCAGCGGGCCGTCGAGAACTTCCCGGTCTCCGGCGAGCGGCTGCCGGGCGAGCTGATCCGGGCGCTGGTCTCGATCAAGGGGGCCGGCGCCGCGATCAACGGCGAGCTGGGCGTGCTGGAGAGCGACATGGCCGAGGCGATCCACGACGCCGCGGCGCAGATCGCTCACGGCCGGTACCTGGACCAGTTCCCGGTCGATGTGTTCCAGACCGGGTCGGGAACCTCGACCAACATGAACGCCAACGAGGTCATCGCTACCCTGGCCGCCCGGCGCCTGGGCCGGGCCGTTCACCCCAATGATCACGTGAACGCGTCCCAGTCGTCCAATGACGTCTTTCCGTCGGCGATTCATCTCGCCGCGTGCCGGGGGCTGGCCCGGCCGCTGATCACCGCGCTCGACGAGCTGGCCGGAGCGCTGGAGGCCAAGGCGGCCGAGTTCGCCGATGTCGTCAAGAGCGGCCGGACGCACCTGATGGACGCGACACCGGTCACGCTCGGGCAGGAATTCGGCGGGTACGCGGCGGCGGTCAGGAACAGCATCCGGCGCGTGCGCGCCGTGCTGCCGGACGTGGGCGAGCTGCCGCTCGGGGGGACCGCGGTGGGGACCGGGCTGAACGCGCCGGCTGGTTTTGCCGCCGCCGTGATTGCCCGGCTGGCCGCCGACATGAGCCTGCCGCTGACCGAGGCGGGCAACCATTTCGAGGCTGCCGGCGGCCGGGACGCCCTGGTCGCGGCCAGCGGGGTGCTGCGGACGATAGCGGTCTCGCTGGTGAAGATCTGCAACGACCTGCGCCTGATGGGATCGGGGCCGCAGACCGGGCTGGCCGAGATCTCGATCCCCGACCTGCAGCCGGGCTCGTCGATCATGCCGGGCAAGGTCAACCCGGTCATCTGCGAGGCCGTCCTGCAGGTGTGCGCGCAGGTCATCGGCAACGACGCGGCGATCGGGTTCGCCGGGGCGGCGGGCAACTTCGAGCTGAACGTGATGTTGCCGGTCATCGCGCGGAACCTGCTGGCCTCGATCAGAGTGCTGTCTTCGGCGTGCGGGCTGCTCGCGTCGCGGTGCGTGACGGGCATCACGGCCGACGCGGCCCGGCTGCGGCGGATGGCGGAGTCCTCGCCGGCGATCGTCACCGCGCTGAACCCGTTTATCGGGTACGAGGCCGCCGCCGCCGTCGCGCATGAGGCACTGGCATCCGGCACGACCATCCGGGAGGTAGCGATCTCACGCGGGCATGTCGCCCGCGGCGACCTCACCGAGGAGCAGCTGGACCAGGCGCTGGACGTGCTCGCGATGACCCGGCGGCCGGGCTCCGCCTAGCGCCGCCCGCCCGGCCCCGGCCCCGGCCCCGGCCCCGCCGCCCCGCCGCCCCGCCGCCCGGCCCGCCTGGCCCGCCCGGCCTGCCTGGACGGCGCATTCAGTCACCGTTAGTGATGCCATCGGCACCCATCGCGAAAGATGCCGAATTCACATCTCGCTCACAGGAATCCGGCTGCCCGTACCGTGTATGTTCCGGCCATGCACGCTGTGGGCGCCGGGCGCCTGGTCGCCGGCCGATATCGCCTGAACGGCCCGATCGGCCGCGGTGCGATGGGCATCGTCTGGCGCGGCCGGGACGAGCTGCTCGACCGTGACGTAGCGGTCAAGGAGGTCCAGATCACCTCGCTGGCCACTCCTGCCGACGCCGAGATCATCTATCAGCGCACTCTGCGCGAGGCGCGGACGGCGGCGCGGCTCAGCCACCCCAGCGTGGTGACCGTCTTCGACGTGGTCGAGGAAAACGGCAGCCCCTGGATCGTCATGGAGCTGGTGCGCGCGCGCTCCCTGGACCAGGTCATCGCCGAAGATGGCCCGCTCCCCCCGCTGGAAGCCGCCCAGGTCGGCGAGAGCCTGCTCAGCGCGCTGGCGACCGCGCACGCCGCGGGAGTGCTGCACCGGGACGTGAAGCCGAGCAACGTGCTGATCACTGGCGACGGCCGGACCGTCCTGACCGACTTCGGCATCGCCACCTTCGAGGGCGACCCCGGCCTGACTCAGGTCGGGATGGTGGTCGGCACCCCCGGCTTCACCGCGCCAGAGCGCGTGCGGGGCCAGCAGGCGAGTCCCGCGTCCGACCTCTGGTCGCTGGGCGCCACCCTGTACGCGGCCGTGGAGGGACGCGGCCCGTTCGACCGGCCGGGCGGCTCGATCGTCATCATGGACGGCGTCATCAACGAGAATGCGCCCAGGGCGCCGTCGGCGGGGCCGCTCGCGCCCGTGATCGACGCTCTGCTGCGCGGGGATCCAGGGACACGACCAGATTCCCAAACAGCCGCCAGGCTGCTGGCCGACGCCGCCGCGCAAGCGCGGACCGGCACGAGACCGCTGGCCAGCGCCCGGCCGGGCCGGGGGGCAGGCCATGTCCCGGCCGTGGCCAGCGATGCCACCACCGATAGCCGCGCCATTGTCGGCAGCGGAGCCGCTGGCGCAGCTGTTGGCGCAGCCGCCGAGGCCGCAGCAAGCGCAGATGCCCCGGCATTCATGGAAACGCCGGCCTTCGCTGACCTGAAGATGCCGGAGCCCGATGTATCGGCGGACTATGCCAGCCAGGCAGCCTTGTCCCCGTCGGGAGAGCTGCCGGCGTACATGGACTCCCCCCGGTTCGCCGATCCGCCTGGTCTCCCGCCCGAGGGCGCGGTGCCCTGGAGCCTGGCTCACGCGCCGGCCAGCTGGGATCCGCAGGATCCGCTGAGCCTGCCTGACTCCCGCGATCAGCCCGGCGCCACCCCGCGCGATCAGCCCGGCGCCGCCCCGCGCGATCAGCCCGGCGCCGCCCCGCGCGATCAGGCTGCTGCCTCGGCGGCCGGCTCGCCTCCCCCGCGACCCGGCCCGCGCGGGCGCGTGCTCGCCGCCGTGGTGGCCGGGGTGGCGGCCGTGGCCCTCGCCGCAGCCGGGGTTGTCGCCTGGTCGGTGCATTCACGCCCGCCGGGGACAACAACCGCGCTATCGCAGCCAGGCGTTCAGCTGCCGGGCCGGGTGACGGCGTCCGCGCACCCGGCTCGCCACACCCGCCGCGTACGGCACCGCGCCCGGCCCCAGGCAGGCGGCCCCGGCGCAGCACCAGCAGGCAAGGGCACTGCGAGCACGACTCATCCGGCTGCCCGCAGCTCAGCTGCGCCCGGCACGACAGCCAAGCCCGGCCCGACCTCCCCGGCATCGCCCAGCCCGTCCGCTACGAGCAGCAGCGGGGGAACCGGGCCGGGCACCGGCGGCACGGGCACTGGATCGGGCGGGACACCGCCCCCCGCCGGGTATCAGTGGGAGCGGGTCTCCGCCGCGAGCCTGGGCGCAACGGCCGGCTTCAGGATTGCCGTTCCGGACACGTGGCAGATGACCAGGAACGGTCTGCTGACGTACCTGGACGCGCCATCGGGCAACCCCTACATCGAGGTTGACGTGACCCCGTTCGTCTACCCGCGGCCGCTCCGGGAGGCCAGGTACCTGCAGGCGCAGGCCAAGGCGGACGACCTGTACCACCTTTACGGCCTCCTGGCGATCGGGGCGGCCACCTTCCGCGGCGTCCCCGATGCCACCTGGCGGTTCCACTGGCAGCAGCCTGGCTTCGGTCGCATCGGCGTCCTGGAGGTCCTCTTCACGCTCGCCACCTCAGCCGGGCCCCAGTCATACGCGCTCACCGTGTCCGCGCCTGCTGCGGGATTCGTGGCGGCCCACGCCACCTTCCTGACCGCGCTCCAGACATTCAAGCCGCTCCCCTAGCCGCGTTTTCCGCATGATCATCTGTCAAGGTACGGGTCCTTGATCTCTTTGCAGGCGGGTGACCTGGGCTTCTGGCTGGAACACGGCTTTCCCGGCACGGCTGGTGTTGTGACA
>Ga0080026_10000230_pt1 | contig 13687 bp, 11 predicted proteins | sample OrgsoiDNA2013045_FD_70941 | JGI IMG/M metagenome (GOLD analysis project Ga0080026, IMG submission 70941) | Permafrost soil microbial communities from the Arctic, to analyse light accelerated degradation of dissolved organic matter (DOM) -... | ecosystem: Environmental > Terrestrial > Soil >... | reverse complement strand
GCCGGGCGCTGGTGGACCTTCGCCTGGGTCTGCCTGCTCGGCTGCGCGGCGTGCTCGCTGCTCGGCATCGCGGTGAGCAGCGTGCCACGGTCCGCGCGCGGCGCGTCCCCGATCATCACCTTGCCCTACCTCGTGCTCGAGTTCATCTCGGGCGTCTTTATCCCGTTCAGCAGCGTGCCGCCCTGGCTGCAGCGGGTGGCGGCGGTCTTCCCGCTGAAGTGGATGGCGCAGGGCCTGCGCTCGGTATTCCTGCCGGCCCGCGCGGCGGTGCTCGAGCCGGCTCATTCCTGGGAACACGGCCGGGTGGCACTGGTGCTGGCGGCCTGGCTTGCCGCAGGCTTGGTGCTGTGCGTGAGGACATTCCGGTGGCAGAGCCAACGCGGCTGACTCCGGCGGGCCCGCCGGACCTCACTGCGGACCTGCCGGACCTGCCGGACCTCACTGCGGACCCGCCGGACCTCACTGCGGACCCGCCGGACGTGGCGGCCCGGCCGGACGTGTGGGAGCTCGGCACGCTGCGCTGGGACGTGTTCTACGCCATCGTCTTCGTGGCGGTCCTGCTGCTCATCGAGGCGGCTCAGCTGTCTGCGCCCGCCAGGATCACCGTCACGATCGCGCTCGTCGCGATGGTTCCGTGGTATCTCGCCATCGGGCGTCCGGCAATGCGTTCCGACACGGTCAGCTGGAAGGGACCGGCGTACCTGACCGGCCTCATCGCGCTGTTCGCCGTGGCGCAGAGCCAGGACTCCAATGCCTGGTCGCTGGCGTTCGCCGTCGGCCCGCAGTGCTTCTGGCTGCTGCCGTTCCGCCGGGCGATGGTCCCCGTCGTGGTGCTGAACGTCCTCGGCGCGCTGCTCCTGGTACGTCAGGAGCCGCATGTGGCCAACGCGGTGGCCGCGCTCGGCATCGCCGCCTTCGGCATCGGGTTCTCCTACGCCTACGGCGGCTTTGTCGACCGGATCATCGACCAGAGCAAGGAGCGTGCCGAGCTCATCGGCCGGCTGGAGACGACCCAGGCTGAGCTTGCCGCTGTCAGCCGCGAGTCGGGCACGCTCGCCGAGCGGCAGCGGCTGGCGGGGGAGATCCACGATACGCTCGCGCAGGGCTTCTCCAGCATCATCGTGCTGCTTCAGGCCGCCGAGGCTGGCCTGAAGGACGCAGCCCCGGCCGCCGCCCGCCGGCAGCTTGCCCTCGCCGCGCAGACGGCGCGGGAGAACCTCGCGGACGCGCGGGCGCTGATTGCGGCGCTCTCGCCCGCCGATCTTGCCTCGGGCAACCTGCCTGGCGCGCTGCGCCGGGTCACCGAGCGGGTCGGATCGGAGCTCGGAATCGGCGCGAGGTTTGATATCAGCGGGACGCCGCGGCCGCTGAGCGCCGCGTTCGACGTGGTGCTGCTGCGCGTCGGCCAGGAGGCGCTGGCCAACGTGCGCAAGCACGCGGTCGCGGGGTCCGTGCGGGTGCTGCTGAGCTACGAGGCAGGCGCGGTGTCGCTGGAGGTGACCGACGACGGCCGGGGTTTCGACCCGGCGCTGGTCAACGGCGGGTACGGGCTGCGCGGCATGCGCGAGCGGCTCAGCCAGGCCGGCGGCCAGGTCGAGGTGCACAGCGCGCCAGGCGCGGGAACCTGCGTCCGGGCGCAGGTCCCGGCATGATCCGCCTCCGGGCGCAGGTCCCGGCATGATCCGCGTCCTGCTCGCCGACGACCACCCGGTGGTCCGCGAGGGCCTGCGCGGCATGCTCGCCGCGGAGCCGGACATCGACGTGGTAGCCGAGGCCGCGTCGGGCGCCGAGGCCATCGCGATGGCGGCGAGGCACCGGCCCGACGTGGTGCTGATGGACCTGCGGATGCCGCGGACAGACGGCGTCGAGGCGACCGCGGCGGTCCTGGGCGCGAACCCGGCCGTGCGGGTGGTCGTGCTCACCACCTATGAGACCGACGCGGACATCGTGCGGGCGGTGGAGGCCGGGGCAGTCGGCTACCTGCTCAAGGACACCCCCACGGCCGAGCTCGCGAACGCGATCCGCGCCGCTGCCCGCGGCGAGACCGTGCTGGCGCCGTCGGTAGCCGGGCGTCTTGTCACCCACGTCCGCAGGCCGCGGCGCGACGTCCTGTCCAGCCGGGAAACCGAGGTGCTCGCGCTGGTCGCCCGCGGCCTCACCAATGCCGAGATCGGCGGCAGGCTGTTCATCGGCGAGGCCACGGTGAAGACGCACCTGCTGCGGTCCTTCGCCAAGCTCGGCGTGAGCGACAGGACGGCGGCCGTCACCCATGCGATCGCCCTCGGAGTGATCTCGGCCTCACCCGAGTGAGCGGGAGCTGGCGGGACACGGTCACGGCTGGGGGGCCGCAGCGGGGCCGGTCGCGCCGCGGTCGTGCCGGTAGAAGTCGGCCGTCGAGGGCGGCAGCGGGGTGTTGCCGAGGATCAGGTCGGCGGCCTTCTCCGCGATCATCATGACTGGCGCGTAGATGTTGCCGTTGGTGACGTACGGCATCACGGAGGCATCCACCACCCGCAGGCCGTCCAGGCCGTGCACCCGCATCGTGGCCGGGTCGACGACGGCCTGCCCGCCGGTGCCCATCGCGGCGGTGCACGACGGGTGCAGGGCAGTCTCGCCGTCGCGGGCCACCCATTGCAGTATCTCTTCATCCGTCGATACGCCAGGGCCCGGCGAGAGCTCGCCGCCGTTGAACGTGTCGAACGCGCTCTGATTCAGGATGCTGCGGGTGATCCGGATCGCCTCTGCCCACTCCCGGCGGTCCGTGGGCGTGGACAGGTAGTTGAACCGCAGGGCCGGGTGGAGCGCCGGGTCGGCGGAGGTGATCCGCACTGAACCACGCGAGTCCGAGTACATGGGCCCGACGTGGACCTGGTAACCGTGCCCGCCGGCCGGCGCCGAGCCGTCATAGCGGATGGCGATGGGCAGGAAGTGGTACATCAGGTTCGGGTAGGCGACGTCGTCGTTGCTGCGCAGGAACCCGCCGCCCTCGAAGTGGTTCGTGGCGCCAGGGCCGCTGCGCAGGAAGAGCCATCGAGCCCCGACCATCGGGCGGTTACGCCATTTCATGGCCGGGGCGACAGACACCGGAAGCTTCGAGGCGAACTGGACGTAGACCTCGAGATGATCCTGCAGGTTCTCGCCGACCCCCGGCAGGTCGTGTACTACCTCGACGCCGACCTCCCCGAGCAGGCCGGCGTCGCCCACGCCCGACAGCTGGAGCAGCTGGGGCGAGTTGATGGCGCCGCCGGCCAGGATGATCTCCGCGGCCCGCGCCTGGCGCACGGCTCCGCTGCCGTGCCGGTATTCGACGCCGACGGCCCGTTTTGCCTCGAAGATGATTCTTGTCACGAACGCGCGGCACTCCACCTGCAGGTTGGCGCGGCTCATCACCGGGTGCAGGTAGGCGCGGGCGGCGCTCAGCCGCCTGCCGCGGTGAATGTTGCGGTCGAAGGCCGCGAAGCCCTCCTGCCGGAAGCCGTTCACGTCATCGGTCAGCGGATAGCCGGCCTGCTGCACCGCGGCGAAGAACGCCTGGAACAGCGGGCTGCTGGCCGGCCCGCGCTCCAGCACCAGCGGCCCGTCGGTCCCCCGGAACTCATCGCCGCCCGCCAGGCACGTCTCCATCCGCTTGAAGTACGGCAGGCAGTGCGCGTAGTCCCAGTCCCGCATGCCCGGGTCGGCGGCCCAGCGCTGGTAGTCCATCGGGTTGCCGCGCTGGAAGATCATGCCGTTGATGCTGCTGGAGCCGCCGAGCACCTTCCCCCTGGCGTGGTAGATCTTCCGGCCGCCCATGCAGGGCTCCGGCTCCGATTCATACTTCCAGTCGTAGAACCGGCTGCCGATCGGGAAGGTCAGGGCCGCCGGCATGTGGATGAAGACATCCCAGAGGTAGTCCGGCCGGCCTGCTTCCAGCACCAGCACGCGGCTGCCGGAATCCGCGGACAGCCGGTTCGCCAGGGCGCTGCCGGCCGAGCCTCCGCCGATGATGATGAAGTCGTACCGCGCCCGGGGCCCGCGGGTTCGCCTGGCCGCGCGTTCTGGTCCCATTTTCGGATGCTATAGCGCGCCTCTGAACGCGCGCTAGTGCGTAGTGATCCACTGGTTAATCTCGGCAAACGACTGGCCGGCCGACGGATGCAACGCGATGTCGTGGCCGGCACCGGGAATAGTGTCGACGGCCAGGCTGGCCGCCCCGGCATAGAACGGCAATTCAGATGCCAGGACCGTTGCCGGGACGGAACAGTCAAGAATTGGCGGATCGGTGCAGAATATGGCATCCTGCTGACCAATTACCACGAGCACAGGAGCGGTAATGCTGTCGGCTGCATTCTGCCCGGCCGGCAGCGCCCACGTCGTCGCCAGGCCCACGAGGTCTGACAGCGGCACGATATCCTTGTGCGCTTCATCGTAGGAGATGACCGCCGGGTCGGCCGAGGGCGAGTAAAAGTCCCGGCCGCGGTCACCTGGAATCGTCGTCACGTAGCCAGGAGCAAGTCCCTGGCCGGCAAATTCCCGGTCGAGGACAGCTACGTGCATCAGCGACAGGAGAGTCTGAGCGAAGCCGAGGCCGACGTTGGGTACATGCAGCAGCCCGGTAACCACGACACGGCTTGCATCCTGGTAGATACCGGCCTCCTGAATGGAGATCACTGAGCCGAGTGAATGCCCGATCAGATTCACCTGGCTGTAATGCCCGCTGCTACGCAGCCAGCTCACTATCTGATGCAGGACGTATGCCTCGTTGTTGACCGTAATCTGATCGCTGGGCGGGTGGCTGCTCGTACCCGTGCCTATCCGGTCGTAGTCGAACGCAGCCCGGCCGGCTTGCAGGGTTTTGTCCAGGTAGGAGTAGAGCGATGGGTCCTGCGGCCAGTTCCAGTAGGCGCTGTTGTATGTCGCACCAGGCGTCATCACGTCAACTTCATGCTGGCCGCTCGCCCACGCGAGCGGCTGGCAGTACGTCGCCGAGAGAGCCTGGCTGGCTGGCTGGCCCGGTGCCAGCGCCACCGGCAGCCGGACACTCTGGCAACTGCCGTAGGCCACGCTGGCGACGTCTGCGATGCTGACTGCGTCTGCGGTGCTGGCTGCATCTGCCTGGCCAGCGGGTAAGGACCCCCAGGCACATACGAAGATAGAGCTTAAAAGAATACTCGGTATGAGCGTAAAACGTACGAATCTCATGGGCACACCTTTAGCCGACGGGAAACCTCAGGTGTTAGCGATCCGAACAGTATTACATGCCAGAGCAGGCGAAGGGCCCATACGCCTCAACCGCATCCTGCCAGAACAGCAGGCCGGCTAACTCCGCGGGACTGCCCGCATGCACCGAGAAGGCCGGGGCGCCAGCGCTGCGCTGCTGGACGTATCCGCCTCGCCGGTAGGCGTGCCAGCTGGTGTCGTTGTCAGCCCAGACCCGCCAGCCGGGAAACAGGCGGCTGAGTGCCTGGATTCCGGCAGCCGTCACGACCTCGGTGCCCATCCTCTACCGTCCCTCTTGCCTTTTTGCGTAACAAACAAGGTCACTTCGGTGATGCTCTAATGCCATCGTGATTGCCTTCATGCCCGATGAGGCAACTAGGCCGGATCCTCCCCGCCAGCCAGGGAGAAATCGCCCGTGGGCCCCTCGCCAGGAACTACCGCTCCCGGCGTCGGATCGCCGGTCGGCAGCTCGCACCAGACCACTTTCTCGCCTGCAGCCAGGCGCCAGCCCCACCGCTTGCTGAGCGTGCTGATCACCTGCAGGCCGCGGCCGCCCTCCCTGTCGACGGCATGATCGGCCAGCGTCGGCACTGACCCGCGGGAATGGTCGGAAACCTCGATGCGCACCGTGTCGCTGGTCACCACGATGGCGAGCGCGATCCGGCCCGGATCAGGGCATCCGCTGGCCCGAGCCGCGGCGCAGGACGCGCGGACGGCGTTGGTGACTAACTCGGAAACCAGCAGGACCGCTGCATCGACCAGGTCGCCAGGACCGGACGCTGCGAGCAAGGCCGCGGTCCAGCGCCGGGCGCAGCGAACCGCCGCGGGCGCCGCACCGAATTCGATACGGCCCGACAGTAACTCGGGGTCTGACATTTAGGATGACCACTTCCATGCCGCCATCGCAGGCGTAGCTGATCGGATGTCTGGTGCGGCCGCCGGCGGCCGAGGCCTCCGGCGATGCCGCATCCGGCGGCCGGCCGCTCTCAGCGGACGTGACATCGCCCTGCGGCGGGCCAGGCGAGACGAGGCGAGGCGACAGGGCAATCGTGATGGCCGCCAGGCCGTACCGGGCCACCGCGACAAATCCTCCCCGCCAGCCAGGGAGAAAACGACTGGGAACGGGTTCCAGGCAGGGTCACGACGGCTACCGTCATAGATATCCGGTTTATCTAAACCACGCGGTACCGCGAAGGCTGGCCAATGAGCGGGAAACCACGCAGTCTGCGCCAGGCACAGTCATTGCTGGCCGGGCACCTGCGCGCGCAGGGGCATGCGTGGGCCGAGATCGCGGCGGAATTCCGGACTGTCTACCGAGTCAACGCGCGGGTGGCTCTGCGCCAGGCTCACGGCTGGAGCCAGCGGGAGGCAGCTACTCGCTGGACAGCGCGCTGGCCGGCTGACCCGAAGACCTTCAAGAACTTCTCGTACTGGGAGCTGTGGCCGGGCGGAACGGGCCACGCGCCGTCGCTGGACACCCTCGACCGGCTGGCCCAGCTCTACGAGTGCAGGATCACCGATTTACTGGCCGACTGCGATGACTACGGCGCGAGGTCAGCAACCTCGTCCAGGGCCGCGGCGGCCTGGAATCTCGGCGAGCGTAGCCACGGCGGCTGGCCGGCCGCCTATCGAGGTCATGGCCCTGCCCCCGGCACGAGAGGCGGCCGGAGCGCAGGCGCTGTGGCACCCCGGAGCTCAGGCTCGGGGGCCGGCCGGAATTCAGGCGCTGTGGCCCCCTCCCGTGCCCTGTATGCGGCGCTAGAAAAGATCAGAGAAGCCGAGATCGGCGATCTGACCGGCAGCACCGCCGGGAGCGCCGATGCAGGTAGCTTCGCCGGGGGCGCCGAGGCAGGTAGCTTCGCCGGGGGCGCCGAGGCAGGTAGCTCCGCCGGGGGCGCCGATGCTGGCCTGCGGCTCAAGCGCAGGACCCTGCTCCTGGAGGCGAGCAGCGCGCTCGCCGTGGTGGCCGCGGCACCGTTGCTTGAGGTGCCGCGCCGAATCGCGTCCGCCCATGGCGATCCGGTCCGCACAGATCTGGCCATGGTCGGCTATTCGGCCGAGGTGGTCGCGGGACTGCACCGGCTGGCCGGCACCGTCGGGCCGCAGATAACCCTGCCACCCGCCATGGCCCTGCGCTCGGCGATGGCCGCGATCGCGAGGAATGCGCCCGAGACAGTCACACCGGCGGCCCTGGCCGTCTACGGCGACCTGACTCAGCTCGTCGGCTGGCTGATGTTCAATCTCGGCGATAGCAGCGCGGCGCGCTACTACTACGACGACGCACGATCGGCTGCCTATCAGGCAGGAAACGCTGACCTGGTCACCTACGTACTGTCAGCCTCCAGCCACCTCGCCGCCGCCCATGGCAACAGCCGCGATGCCATCGACCACGCCCACGCCGCTCAGCAGGCGGCCCGCAGCAGCGGCAATCCGTTCGCCATCGCGTATGCGGCCGATATGACGGCTCGCGCTTATGCGGCGGCCGGCCAGGTGGCACGGTGCCAGGCGGCGCTGGACCGTGAGCAGTCCGCGCTCGGTGACATTGGGCCGGAGACACCGCGTGGCCCGTGGTGGGGCTTCTACGACCGGTCCTTCTACTGGGGCACCGAAAGCGAATGCGCGCTGCGGCTGGGGATGAGCGTGGACGCCTCCGATGCCGCTGGCCGGTCGCTGGGGATTGCCGGCCCGGTGAACCTGCATAACAGCGCGCTGACCCTGGCCTTCCGGGCAGAAGCTCTCATCAGGCAAGGCGAGGTCGAGGAGGCGTGCCGCGCCCTGGCCGACACTGCCCGGCTGACCACGCTGAACAGCTCTATGCGGATCTCGCGTCGCATCGACAGGCTGCGCGCTGAGCTGGGCCCGGCGAAGGACACGGCCGCGGTGCGTGAGCTGGATGAGAAGCTCGCGGTGTTTCGGCAAGCACGAGCGGCCGGCGAGCCGGCCTGAGCACCAGGTCCTGACCGGAAAGCAGGTGCGATGATGGCGGATGTCGGCCGTGTTCCTGACGGTGTCGCAGTCGAGCGGCCAAGCGTCGCCCGGCTCTACGACTTCTTTCTCGGCGGTCACCATAACTTCGCCGCTGACCGGGAGATGGGGCGTCGGCTGCTGCAGGCTGAGCCCAACGCACGGTACATCGTGGCGGAGAACCGGGCCTTCCTCGGCCGCGCCGTCCGCTTCCTTCTGGCCTCGGGCATCCGGCAGTTCCTCGACCTCGGCTCGGGCATTCCCACCCAGGACAATGTCCATGAGATCGCTCAGCGCGGCGACCCCGAGTCCCGCGTCGTTTACGTCGACAACGACCCGGTGGCCGTCGCGCATAGCAGGCAGATCCTGTCGGGTAACAAGACAGCGATTGTCATCCAGCAGGATCTGCGCGAGCCAGAGAACATCCTGGGTCATCCCGAGGTGATCAGGCTGCTCGATTTCCGCGAGCCAGTCGGGGTGCTGATGGTCACCGTCCTGCACTTCGTGCCGGATGCAGACAACCCGGCTGGCATTGTTGGCCGGCTCACGGGCAGCCTGGTCCCCGGCAGTCACCTCGTGATCTCGCATGCTACCCATGAGGCAGCGCCCGGCGCCGCCGCCAAGGTAGAGCAGCTCTACACCAGCACGTCCGCCGCGGCTCGTACCCGGTCCCACCAGGAGATCGTGCGATTCTTCGCCGGATTCGATCTCGTTGAGCCCGGTCTGGTCTATCTGCCGCTGTGGCGCCCCGACAATCCCAGCGCGGCTGACCATCCAGAGCGGGCGTGGTTCTACGCCGGCGTCGGCCGCAAGCCGGTGCCCGGGCCGACGGGCGTCAGCGGACCGTAGAGCGTTGCGCGGCACGAGCCCTGGGGCCGGCTGTGCAGGCAGTGCCGCGATCATGCAAGCTACGGTCTTATGAGCGCCACAGTCGTCGCCAAGGGTCTCGCGGCGGCACACGGTGACCGCCTGCTGTTCTGCGACCTTGACCTGGTGGTCGCGCCCGGCGACGTGATCGGCCTCGTCGGCGTGAACGGCGCGGGCAAGTCGACGCTGCTCCGGATGCTGGCGGGCATGCGGGCGGCCGATGCCGGGACAGTCACGGTCAGCCCGCCTGCCGCGACGATCGGGTACCTGCCGCAGGAGCCGGATCGCCGCCCGCAGGAGACCGTGCGGCAGTTCCTCGCGCGGCGCACGGGGGTCGCCGCTGCCGACGAAGCGATGCAGGCCGCCGCGCACGCGCTTGCGGGCGGGGCGCCGGGCACTGATGACGTTTACTCTCGCGTGCTGGAGCGATGGCTCGCGCTCGGCGGCGCGGACCTGGACGAGCGCGCCGACGCGGTCGCGGACGGCCTCGGCCTGGCCGTCGATCTCGATCACGTGATGACAGGGCTGTCCGGCGGCCAGGCCGCGCGCGCCGGGCTCGCTTCCCTGCTGCTCAGCCGGTACGACGTCTTCCTGCTCGACGAGCCGACCAACGACCTCGACCTGCCTGGCCTGGACGCGCTGGAGGCGTTTGTCCAGGGCCTGCGCGCCGGAACCGTACTGGTCAGCCACGACCGCGAGTTCCTGGCCCGGACCGTCAGCCGGGTTGTCGAGCTTGACCTGGCCCTGCAGCAGGTCACCGCCTACGGCGGCGGTTACGCCGCCTACCTGGATGAGCGCGAGGTGGCGAGGCGGCACGCGCGCCAAGAGTACGACGAGTACGCCGGCACTCGCGCCAGCCTCGCCGAGCGCGCCCGGTCACAGCGGTCATGGATGGAAAAGGGAGTCAAGAACGCCCGGCGCAAGCAGGGCGACAACGACAAGATCGGCCGCAAGTTCCGCACTGAGGCGACCGAGAAGCAGGCGGCGAAGGCCCGCCAGACCGAGCGGCTGATCGAGCGGCTCGATGTCGTCGAGGAACCGCGCAAGGAGTGGGACCTGCGGATGGAGATCGCGGTCGCGCCACGGGCGGGAGCGATCGTCGCGTCGATGCGCGGCGCGGTGGTCCGGCGCGGCGCCTTCACGCTCGGGCCTGTTGACCTGCAGATCGACTGGGCCGACCGGGTCGCGGTCACGGGCCCGAACGGCTCCGGCAAGACGACTCTGCTCGGGGCGCTACTCGGCCGGATACCGCTGGATGAAGGGCACGTCGCGCTCGGCGCCAGCGTTGTCGTCGGCGAGGTCGACCAGGCGCGCGGCCAGTTCCTGGGCGAAGAGTCACTGCTGGACGCGTTCCGGGCCGCCGTGCCGGAGATGGTGGCGGCGGACGCCCGTACCCTGCTCGCGAAGTTCGGCCTGCGCGCCGCTCACGTGCCGCGGCCGGCCGCGACGCTCTCACCGGGCGAGCGCACCCGGGCCGCGCTCGCGCTGCTGCAGGCGCGCGGCGTCAACCTCCTCGTTCTCGACGAGCCGACCAATCACCTCGACCTGCCTGCGATCGAGCAGCTGGAGTCGGCGCTGGCGTCCTATCCGGGCACGCTGCTGCTCGTCACGCACGATCGCCGGATGCTCGATACGGTGACGACCAGCCGGCGGCTCGCCGTGGCCGACGGCCGCGTCACGAGCTGCTGACACGGCGCGGCGTCCCGCCTGCCTTCCCCGCTGCCGAGGCTCCGCATGCCCGCGGCTCAGGACAGGAGGCCAAACGGCCCGCTTCCGTCAGTCCCGCAGCCCAGCCGGGCAGCTCCGGGCTAGCCGACCAGCCAGAATGAGGCCGGTCTCAGGGGGTCGTTTCCCGCCAGCGCCTGTGCAGCGCCGCGAGCGTGTCAGCCACGACCTCACCGTGCACGCGCAGCCTGGCCAGGCCGCCGTCCGGGATGACGTCGAGGCGGACATGGGTGGCGGCGGGCGGGCTGTCGATCCGGAAGCGGTGCCGGGTGTCGGGCTGCACCCGCGTCTCGGGCAGAACCTCCCACCACGTCAGGTCGGCGGCCGGACCGCCCTGCATCCGGCCGGCCAGATCTGCGCCGCGCTCGTAGGCCGCTGACATCCTGATCCAGCCAGGAGCGTTGCCGACGAAGTACGCGGTGTCGACCTCCACGTGCTGGAGCCGGCCGGCGGCGGCCAGCCGGAAGATCGCGTAGTCGTTTCCGGGCTCCCGGCGCCGTGCGTTCTCCCAGCCGTCACTCATCACCCGCGCCCGGCCGGGCAGGATCAGGTTGGCGGCTGAGGAGTAGAAGGCGTCCGAGCAGCCGGCTAGCCGCCCGCCGTTTTCCATGGCCGCCAGGTCAATGGTCCCGGTCATGAACGCCGGATCGGGCACGACCTGCCCGTGCACCCGGAACCTGGCTACCCCGCCATCCGGGTAGATCGACAGCCGGACGTGCGTCCAGTGCCGCTGGTCGGCCACGGCATAGCGATTCGCCGTGTCACCCTGAACGCCGACCCGCTCGACCAGCGTCTGCCACGGCAGCCCGGCCAGCTCGGCCGGATCGGGATAGCCCTCAGCCGCGATTGCCTCCACCGAGACCTGCGGCGGGTAGTTGCCGCGGAAATGTGCGGTGTCCACGACGACGCCGTGCACGATCCCCGGTGCGCCGAGCCGGACGATGGCGTGGTCATGCCCCGGCTCGCGCCGGCGCCGGGTCTCCCAGCCGTCATAGACCTTGCCCTTGTGCCCGAAGTCGCCCGCGGCGAACACCGCGGCTTCCGGCTTGATCAGGTTCTCCTTCTCCGCGAACAGCTCGTCGTTGGCGAAGACGACGCTGCCGCCGAGCGCACGGGAGGCCAGGTCGGGCAGGGCAGTGAAGCGGCGCACCGCGCTCCCGGCGGCCTCGGCAGTGCCGTGATGCCGGGCAGTGTCCCCGGAACGGCCCGCGCCGCCCGGAAGGATTGGACCGGACAGCTCAGGTCGGGGGGCGATCACGTTCTCAGCGCTTCCTCTCTGGCCAGCAGCTGGCCGACCGGGCGATCGCCGGTCACAGGCGTCCCGCGCAGCCAGGTCCGCCGGACAGCGCCGTGCATCAACTGGCCAGCGTACGGAGTCAGCCGGTGCCGGTGGTACAGCATGTCGGGCTGCACGACGAAACTGTCGTCGGGCGCGAATGCCACCAGATCCGCGTCACAGCCGGGAGCGATTCTGCCCTTGCGGGACAGCCCTGCGATCTCCGCTGGCTGCGCGGCCATCCAGCGCGCGACGTCGCCCAGCGAATGGCCACGTGTGCGTGCCTGCGACCACACCACTGGCAGGGCGATCTGCAGCGACGATATCCCGCCCCACGCGGCAGCGAAGTCACCTTGCGTCATTTTCTTGAGATCGGGAGGGCACGGAGAGTGATCGGATACGACGCAGTCGATGATTTCCCCGCGCAATGCTTCCCACAGCAGTTCACGATTGGCACGCTCGCGGATGGGCGGGCAGCACTTGAACTGGGTAGCGCCATCGGGAACGTCCTCAGCAGCCAGGGCCAGGTAGTGCGGGCAGGTCTCCACGGTGAGCGGCAGGCCTTCACGTCGCGCCGCCGCGATCATCGGGACCGCAGCCGCGCTGGACAGGTGCAGCAGGTGGACGCGTGCCCCGGTGCGGCGCGAGGCCTCGATCACCCTGGCGATCGCCGCTGCCTCCGCGGCGCCGGGCCGCGAGCGCAGGAACCCGGAGTAGGCGGGCCCGGCCGCCGCCGGGGCGCTCCCGATCGTCGCCGCGTCCTCGGCATGCACGAGCAGGAGGCTGCCGGTCTCCGCCGCCTGCCGCGCTGCCCGCTCCAGCCCCGCCTCATCCAGCGGCGGGAACTCCGGCACGCCGGAGTCAACCGTGAAGCACTTGAGGCCGAAGACACCCGCGTCGTGCAGCCGCCTTCGCTCGTCCTCGTTCCCTGGCACCGCTCCGCCCCAGAAGCCCACGTCAACGTGGATCTGGCCGAGGGCGGCCTCGCGCTTGACCTGCAGGGCATTGGCGTCGATGGTCGGGGGGAGCGAGTTCAGCGGCATGTCGATGATCGTGGTGATGCCGCCGGCGGCGGCGGCCCGGGTGGCCGTGGCGAAGCCTTCCCAGTCGGTCCGCCCCGGCTCGTTGACATGCACGTGGCTGTCCACCAGCCCGGGCAGCAGAACCTCGTCGTCGGCCAGGTCGGTCGTCTCCGCCGCCCGCGCCGCCTCAGCCGCCGATCCGCCCTCGGTAAGCTCAACCGCGATGATCTGTCCGCCCCGGATGCCGACCGTGCCCTGCCTGAGCCCGCCGGGGGTCACAATGCGGCGAGCGCGGACGAGCAGGTCAAGCTCAGGCACGTGCACCTCGCGGCGATTCGCCAGACCGACGGCCGATGCCGTGGCCAACTCCAGTTCCCTTCAGTCTTCCCCAGGTGCAGGTAGCCGACTCGGGCTTCCCCGCCAGCCCCCCATCCCTCCGCCCTCATCCCTTGCGGGCCTACAACAGCATGGAGGGCATGCTGCTGCTGTAACAGCAGCACTGTCTATATGTACCATCAAATTAGTTCATGATCTTTTCTGGATGGCTGTTCTGCCAGGTGGGCGGGCTCCGGCTCGCGTCGGTTTGTATGGAGGGGCGGCTATTTTGGCCGGTGTCCTGCGGCGTGGCGGGGGG
>Ga0080026_10000226_pt1 | contig 13856 bp, 11 predicted proteins | sample OrgsoiDNA2013045_FD_70941 | JGI IMG/M metagenome (GOLD analysis project Ga0080026, IMG submission 70941) | Permafrost soil microbial communities from the Arctic, to analyse light accelerated degradation of dissolved organic matter (DOM) -... | ecosystem: Environmental > Terrestrial > Soil >... | reverse complement strand
TGCTGCGGCTGTCGGCGACCACCGGCGATGGCGTGCATGCATGGCACGACTGGCTGCACCGCCGCACCCCCGCGCCCGCCGAGTAACGCTCCGGATCGAGCACCGCTCCGCACCCACTTAATGACCGTGGCGGGCTTTCGTGCTGCGGTATGGGGTGTCGCGCGGGTGCGGTATGTCAGGCGCCGGTGGGCTGGTGCTGGCGGGCTTGCTGGGCGCGGATCTGTGCGGCGCGACGTGAGGCGCCCGATTTACTGGCTCGACTGCGACCAGGATGCGAGACTCGCACCATGTCGGTAACCGCTCGGCTGAGCGCCCTGCCAGCCGTGGCCAGCGGGGTCACGCGACCCGGTCGGTCGGCTGTGCTCTGAAGCTGGCCCCCGACGAGCGGCCAGAGCGGATCGCGCTGCAGCACCTGTCCTGTCAGTGGCCGACCGCCTGCCCGGACAGACGCCGTGAACCGCGTGACGTACCAGGCATCCGAGATGCCGCTCAAATGCTTGCTGAACCCGCCGCCTGGCCGCAATGGCGGGCCAGCCCCATGTGGGCATCCAGGTGCTGCCGCTGGCGGCCGGCGCGCATTCCGGAACCACTGGCGAATTCACGATCCTTGCCTTCCCGCAGCTGATGGCACCAGACGTGGTGTACCTGGAGAACATGACCAGCGATCTTTATGTCGAGCGCGAAGGCGAGGTCTACCGGTACAGCTTGGCGTTCGACCGGCTCCGGGCACTCGCCCTTGGGCCCCATGAGTCAGCCGCCGCCATCACCGCGAAAGCAGATAACATCGAGTGACCATCGGCAAGCCCTCACGGGACGGCGAGAGGAGGCGCGGAAGCGGACATGGAAGACCTGCGCCGCGCCGAATGGCGCACGAGCACTTACAGCGCGAACGGATCCACCTGCGTGGAAGTCGCGGGTAGTCTGCCGGGCGTCGTGGCCGTCCGTGACTCCAAGGATCGCAGCGGCCCGGCGCTGGTGTTCGCCCGCGATGCGTGGCGGGCTTTCACCGCCGGGGTGCGCGCCGGCGAGTTCGAGCTCGCTCGGGCCTGAGCCCGGCTACTACTTGCCGCTGCCGGATCATCGGCCGACCAGATGGTCCCTGGCCGCCGCGACCACCGCCTGGCCCAGGCTGATGCCGCCGTCGTTACACGGCACTCGCGAGTGCAGCAGGACGCGAAACCCCCGGTCCTCGAGCTGACTGACCGCCCGGTTCAGCAGCAGCAGGTTCTGGAACACCCCGCCGGACAGTGCCACGGTGCTCAGGCCGTGCCGCTCCCGCAGCAGCACGCAGGCATCCGTGATGGCCGCCGCCACGCCATTGTGGAAGCGTGCGGCAATGACCTCCGGAGCCACGCCGGCTCCCAGCTCATCGCACGCCGCGCGGATCAGGTCCGGCCCGGCGATGCGGAGCTGCCCCTCCGGACCGTCCGGTCGGCCCTGACCAGAGAGCTGCCCGCCCGGGCCGCCCGGGCCAGACAGGCCGACAGTCATGATCGCGGCCCGGTAGGCGCCGCGCTCGGCGGGGTCGGCTAGCTGCTCGAGCTCCACCGCCGCCTGGCCCTCGTAGTTGATCGCATCCCGCACCCGCAGGACTGCCGCCGCCGCGTCGAACAGCCTGCCCGCGCTGGAGGTCAGCGGCGAGTTGACGCCCGCCCGCGCGACCGCCAGGATGTCCCCCCAGCGGCGCCCGGCCCGCCGTACTACCTCAAGGCCGTCGGGCGGCCCGCCGGGATACGCGGCGTCCAGGTACGCGGCCGCCATCCGCCACGGCTGCCGGATCGCGGCCGTGCCGCCCGGCATAGGCACCGGCGCCAGGTGCCCGGCCCGCTCGAATCCGGCCAGGTCAGCGATCAGGAACTCACCGCCCCAGATCGTGCCGTCGGTGCCGTAGCCGGTCCCGTCGAAGGCGACGCCGATGACCGGGCCCTGCTCGCCGTTGTCGGCCAGGCAGGAGGCGATATGCGCGTGATGGTGCTGCACGCCGACCAGCTCGACACCGGCCAGCTCGACACCGGCCAGCTCGACACCGGCTAGCTCGACATCGGCAAGCTGCGCCGCGTACTTGGTCGACAGGTACTCCGGGTGCAGGTCGTGCGCCACGACCTGCGGCTCGACGTCGAACAGCCGCCGGAAGTGCTCGATGCCCTCGGTGAACGAGCTCAGGGTCTCGACGTTCTCCAGGTCGCCGATATGGTGCGACACGAACGCATGATCCTCGATCCCCAGGCAGAACGTGCTCTTCAGCTCAGCCCCGCAGGCCAGCACCGGACGAGCGAACCGGGCCGGTACGCCCAGCGGCTCCGGCACGTAGCCGCGAGAACGACGGACGACCGCCGCCCGGCCCCGGAACGCCCGCACCACTGAGTCATCGGTCCTGATGTGAATCGCGCGGTCGTGGGTGAGGAACGCGTACGCAATCGGCCCCAGCCGCTCCATCGCGTCGGCGTCGGTGAAGGCGATCGGCTCATCCGAGACATTCCCGCTGGTCAGCACGACCGCGCGGCCGAGCTCGCGCAGTAGCAGGTGATGCAGCGGCGTGTACGGCAGCATGACGCCCAGCTGCCGGTTCCCCGGCGCCACCGCCGCCGCGACGCCGATCTCGCCCGCCCGGCTCGCCCCGCCCGCCCGGTCCGCCCGGTCCGCCCCGCCCGCCCGGCTCGCCCGGTCCGCCCCGCCCGCCCGGTCCGCCCCGCCCGCCCGGTCCGCCCCGCCCGGCGTCGGGCTCAGCCGCGGCAGCAGCACGATCGGCCGTCGGCCGCTGGTCAATAGCGCCGCGGCCGCCTCGTCCACCTCGCACAGCATCCGCGCCGCGGCCACGTCGGCCACCATCACGGCGAACGGCTTGTCCTCACGGTGCTTGCGGGCCCGCAGCGCGGCCGCGGCCGCCTGACTGCCCGCGTCCACCGCCAGGTGATAGCCGCCCAGCCCCTTGACGGCCAGGATCTTACCCGCGCGCAGCAGGGCGGCGGCCGCCGCGATCGCTTCGTCTGAACCGCCCAGTCCAGCAGTCCGCTGACCAGCATCCCGCTGACCAGCATCCCGCTGACCAGCACGCCGCTGACCTCCACTCTCCTGACCGGACAGCTGCGTCCCGGTCGCATCCAGCAGGCGCAGTCGCGGTCCGCAGGCAGGGCAGCAGACCGGCTGGGCGTGGAAGCGGCGGTCAGCGGGATCACCGTACTCCGCGGCGCACAACTCGCACATTTCGAAACGGGCCATCGTCGTCAGTGCCCGGTCGTACGGCACATCTTCGATGATCGTAAATCTCGGGCCGCAGTTCGTGCAGTTGATGAACGGGTAGCGGAACCGGCGGTCGGCCGGGTCGGCGAGTTCGGCGAGGCAGTCGGCGCACGGTGCGCTGTCGGCCGACACCAGCGTCCGCCGCGCCCCGCCGGGCTCGCTGGGGGCGATCGTGAATCCCGGCGAGCCGCTGGGCGCAATGTCGTGCGTGGTGACCCGCTCGATGCGAGACAGCGGCGGGGCCTGCTCCTGCAGCAGGGCCAGGAATTTCGCAACCGCGGCGGCGGGTCCCTCGACCTCGGCGAACACCCCGCTGACGTCATTGCCGACCAGCCCGCCCAGGCCGAGGCTGGTCGCCAGGGTGTAGACGAACGGGCGGAAGCCGACGCCCTGGACGATCCCCTCGACGCGGACCGCCGTCCGGATGCGCTGGCTCATCCTCCCAGTGTGACCGAGTCGTCGCCTGGGAGTGTCGCCGTCGCCCGCAGGGCGAGCCACACTTCCGCCAGGCCCTCGGTCGACGCCAGCGAGCGGCCGCTGATCTGCTCGAAACGACGTACCCGGTACAGCAGCGTGTTCGGGTGGATGTGCAGGGAACGGGCGGCACGCTCGGTGCGGCGGTCATGTTCCAGCCAGGTGCGCACCGTCGGCAGCACGTCCCCGCCGTGCGCCTGGTCGTAGTCGGCCACTGCCCCGAGCACCTCGCCGACCAGCGCCCGAAGATCCGCCGCCTCGCTCGTCAGCCACCTCTCCGTCCGATCGTCGCCGTACGTGACGCAGGACCGGCCCGCCTCCACGGCACGGGCGACCGCCCACTGGGCCTCCCGCCTGGCCACGCCCAGGGATGTCCCGGCGGCAAACGGGCGGCTCCGGCCGACAATCGCGCCGACGACGCCGGCCAGGGCGTCGGCCGCGGTCTCGTCGTCAGGAATCAGCACGTACAGCTCGTCCTGCTGCCTGAGGATCAGCTGCGGGAGCCCGTCCTGGGCGAGGCCGTCCACCACGCCCTCATAGTCCGCTGCCCCGTGCCCGGGCCGGACGCTGGGCGCGGGCCGGACGATGGGCGCGGACCGGACGATGGGCGCGGACCGGACGATGGGCGCGGACCGGACGATGGGCGCGGGCCGGACGATGGGCGCGGGCCGGACGCTGGGCGCGGGCCGGACGATGGCCAGGATCAGCGCGTGGCCGGCCGAGAATCCGTGCGAAGCAAGCCGCTTGGTCACGACCGCCTTGTCCAGCGCGCCCTGGAGCATCTCGGCCAGCGTCTCGGCGCCCTCGCGCCGGAGCATCTCGCGCTCATGCGCCTGCATGGACAACTGGAGAGCCGCCACCGTCGCGATGTGCTGGACCACCGACACGCCCGCCGGGGATGCATCTGCCGTTTCCATCGCCAGAATGTAGCCTGCGGTGCCCCGCGGCCCGGTCACCGGCAGCACGTATCCGCCAGGGACCGTCGGCGGGCTGGTCAGCGCGCTGGGAATGAGATCGGCACAGCTGGGCGGGGGGACGGGAACCCCGTCCAGCAACTGCCCTCGCTGCCGGGTGCAGGCATACAGCGAGTACCCGGACAGGCGCTCCAGCCGGGCGAAGATCTCCGCCGTGCTGAGGTTTCCCGAGGCCAGCCACTGGACGGCGCCGAATACCTGCAGCTGCGCGCCGAGCCGCAGCCCCGTGTCCAGGAGAACGGCGGCGGCGACCTCCTGCGAGATGGCCATGAACGGCACCGGGATCGGCACCTCGACGACCGGGAATCCCCGCTCCTGCGCCGCCATCAGGAAGGCCTCGGTCAGCGGCGGGACGACCAGCCCCTCCGACAGCGCCAGGCACGCCACCCCGGCATCGTCGAGCCGCTCCAGGTAACGACGCTGGCCGGCGCCGCTGCGGGGGACGGGAATGCCGGTCGTCATGATCATCTCGGCTCCGGACAGCCAGGGTGTCGGATCCTCGAGTTCGCTCACGTGCGCCCAGGCCACCCGCCGCGAAATGCCCGCCGCCCCGGCGACCAGGCGCAGCTGCAAGGCCGGCGAGCGAAGGAGATCCTCCACCCGAATGACCCCGTCCCGCGCCATGGTGCATCAACGTAGGGCTGTGGGTGCCACAGGGGCAAGCCCGTTTTGTGTGAATGTCACTATTGCTCGCTGTGATCGCGCGGTGATAGTCCTTCTCGGGTCAGCGCTGTCTGTGCGGGAGATCGGCAAGGGAGAGTCACGTGGCAACCATGGACGAGCCGCTGGGCGGGCGGCCCCCGGTCGTGAGCACGGGAACCGGCCAGGGCGAGGCGCGCCTCGCCCGCGGGGCGCTGAGCCTGTTCGACACCCTGTCCTCGACACTGGCCAACCTGGCGCCGGTCGAGGGGATCTTCCTCTCGCTCACGCTCGTCGTGGTGGCCATGGGCTCGCAGGCACCATGGGCCTTCCTGGTCGCCGGGGTGGCGATTCTCGCGACCGGGAACACGCTGTCGGAGTTCTCGCGTTCCATCCCCAGCGCAGGCTCCTTCGTCACCTTCATCGGCCGCGGGTTCGGCGCGAGGCTGCCGCGGACCGGCTCGGTCCTGTCCGGAGTGACCTATTACCTGCTGATGCTCTGCTACCCGATCACGGTCGCTGCCGTGGTGGTGTTCATGGGCTCATGGGTGGCGGCGCTGTTCAACTGGGGCAACATCGGCTGGCTGGCGGTGACGCTAGCGGGCGTGGCGCTCGTGGTCCCGCTGCTGCTGCGCGGGGTCGTCATCTCCGCGCGTGCCTCGTTCCTGCTTTTCTGCAGCGAGGTGATCGGGCTCATCGTGCTGTCCGTGGTGGTACTGACGCTCGCCCACGGGCACCTCGGGGCACCCCTGCACGCCCATGGCGGCTCGCCCGGCGGCTTCAAGGGACTGGTCGGCTTCACCTTCGCGCTGGCGGTCTCCGGCTTCATCGGCTGGGAGAACTCCGGCGCCCTGGCCGAGGAATCCAAGGACCCGAAGCGGTTCATCCCGATCACGGTCTTCACCTCGATCGCCGTGATCACCGTCCTGTACGTGCTGTCCAGCTGGGCGGCGGTGGCCGGCTTCTCCGACTGGAAGGGCTCCATCGCCGGGATCAACGCCCTCGGCGGCGAGGTGACGCCCTTCCTCGACCTGTCCCGCCACTTCACCCCCTGGTTCTCCTGGTTCATCGGCATCGTCGGCTTCACCAGCTCACTCGGCTGTTTCGTCGCCGCGGCGAACTCGCAGACCCGGATCACCTTCAACGGCGCGCGGGCGGGGCTGCTGCCGCGCCCGGTCGCCGCGGTGACGCGCAACAAGGTTCCCTGGGCCTCGGTGGTGATCTACGTCGGGCTCACCGTGATCCTGGTCGTCGTGCCGTACTTCGCGCTGCACGGCAACGCCGTCTCGATCTTTTCCGACGAGGCCAGCATCGGCACTGTCCCGATCCTGATCGTCTACCTGCTGGCCAACATCGCGCTGCCGCTGCACGTCCTGGCCACCGACCGCGCCAGCTTCAGCCCTGTCCGGCACGTGCTCATCCCGCTGGCGGGATCCGCCGTCCTGCTGTACGGCGTTTACGAGTTCGTGCAGCCGAGCCAGCCGCCGCCCGCGAACGTGTACTGGGTCTGGATCCTTGCCATTGTGCTCATCGCGGCCGCCGGCACCGCCATCGTCTACTTCCGGCGTCCCGACGCGATCAAGCTCGCTGGCTCCGTCGGCCCTGAATACCTCCAGGAGGATGCGTGAGCCAGGGCCCGGACGGCGTGCGCGAGCCCGCCGCCGGGCCGGCGCGCGAGCCGGCGGCCGGGCCGGCGCGCGGGCCGGTCGACACCACCCGCATCCCGCGCTTCGCTGGTCCGCCGACATATGCGCTGCTGCCCCGGCGCGATGAGGTCGCAGCGTGCGACGTGGCCATCGTCGGCGTGCCCTTCGACAGCGGCACGTCCTACCGGCCCGGTGCCCGCTTCGGCCCCGCCGCGGTACGGCAGGGCTCCCGGCTGCTGCGCCCGTATCATCCAGGGCTGGCGGTAGCCCCGTTCGGCGTTCAGCAGGTCGCCGACGCCGGCGACATCTCCTGTAATCCGTTCAGCATCGCCGAGGCCGTGACCCAGATCGAGACCGGCGCGACCGCCCTGCTCGAGGATGCCGGCCACCTGCTTGCGATCGGCGGCGACCACACCATCGCCTTGCCGCTGCTGCGGGTCACCCGCCGGCGGTTCGGCCCGGTCGCGCTGGTGCATTTCGATGCCCACCTCGACACCTGGGATACCTACTTCGGTGCGCCAGTCACGCATGGCACGCCGTTTCGCCGGGCCGCCGAGGAAGGTCTCTTCCTCGGCGAGCACTCGATGCATGTCGGGCTGCGCGGGCCGGTCTATGCGGCGAGCGACCTGACCCAGGACGCCGAACTCGGGTTCAGGTCGGTGCATGCCATGGAGCTCGAGCGCATCGGCGTGGACGGCGTGGTCGCCAGGATCAGGGAGCGCGTGGCTGACGCGCCGCTCTATCTGTCGATCGACATCGACGTACTCGACCCGGCGCACGCGCCCGGCACCGGGACGCCCGAGGCCGGCGGGCTGACCTCCCGCGAGCTGCTCGGCATCCTGCGCGGCCTGGCCGGGCTGCCCCTGGTCGGCGCGGATGTCGTCGAGGTGGCGCCCGCCTACGATCACGCCGAGATGACGACGGTCGCGGCGGCCCACGTCTGCTACGAGCTGCTGGCACTGCTCGCGCTGGCCGGCCAGCCCGCCTGAGCCGCAGGGCCGGGACTTGTCGCCGTAGCGGCGCGCCGGGCCAGGCGGGAGAATCCGCATTGCCGGGCACCTGCTGAAGCGCCCGTACCCCGGCGCCTGATCTGCCCGCTGCCAGACTGGGCGCGTGACTGATCTTCGTAACGCGAAGGGCTCGTTGCCGACCGCCCCAGAGACCGGCGCAGCCGCCCCAGAGACCGGCCTCACCGCGGAGGCGGCGGCGGTCACCGCTTTCTGGCAGGAACTCGGGCTGCCCGGCCTGGTGGACGTGCATACCCATTTCATGCCGCCGAATGTGCTGGCCAAGGTCTGGGCGTACTTCGAGGACGACCGCGCCGGGGCCGGGCGGGCATGGCCGATCACCTACCGGCTGCCGGAGGACGATCGGGTCGCGCTGCTGCGCGCGTTCGGCGTGCGCGCCTTCAGCGCGCTGTCATACCCGCACAAGCCGGACATGGCGTCCTGGCTCAACTCATGGGCGGCGGACTTCGCCGCCAGGACACCGGATGCCTTGCATAGCGCCACCTTCTTCCCGGAGCCAGGCGCCGCCGGCTACGTGGCGCAGGCGCTCGGCTCCGGCGCGCGGATGTTCAAGGCTCATCTCCAGGTGGGCGGCTACGACCCCCGCGACGAGCTGCTGGCTCCGGTCTGGGGTCTGCTTGCGGAGGCGGGGGTGCCCGTTGTCGTGCACTGCGGCTCGGGACCCACGCCGGGGCCCTATACCGGCCCGGCGCCGATGGCGGCGGTGCTCGGCCGGAATCCCCGGCTGACCGTGATCATCGCGCACCTCGGAGCGCCGGAGTACGGCGAATTTCTCGACCTCGCCGAACGCTACCGGTGTGTCTATCTCGACACCACGATGGCGTTCACCGAGTTCATGGAGCACATCGCGCCATACCCGCCGGCCCTGCTGCCCCGGCTGGCGGCCGCGGCCGACCGCATCCTGCTGGGCAGCGACTTCCCCAACATCCCCTACCCGTACCTGTGCCAGCTCCAGGCGCTGGCGCGCCTCGATCTCGGCCAGGCCTGGCTTCGCGCCGTCTGCCACGACAACGCGGTCCGCTTGCTGGGGTTGTGAGCTGGCGCCGGCTCGGCCCGGCCGCGTCTCCTGCTCGCGCGTGCCGCGCCTGCCCGCCCCCTACTGCCGAAGCCCGGCGAACAGGTCATCCTCGGGCACCGGGGCCCCCGTCGTATCGCTGGCCCTGATGAAGCTCTCGCGGCCGAACGCCTGCTCGGCGATCTCGGGCGGGATCTTGCTGAACCAGGACTCGCTGATCTGGCTGCCGTGCGCGAGCAGCGCGTCGCGCTTGCGCTCCAGCACCGCGTGGATGTCGATGGTCGTGGTGATCCGCTGCTCGGATTCCTCCATCTGGCGCTGCATCTCGGGGCTGACATCCGACATGTCGGGGACATCCTCGCCCAGCTCGCGCAGCGCATCCCAGATCTTGCGCCAGTCGCTGCGCCGCATCGCCGTCTGGTAGAACTTCGCCGGGATGCCGGACGCAGCCACCGCCGCAGCGGCCGCCCTGGCGGCGTGCACATGATCCGGGTGCTGGTAAGCACCCGTGGGGTCATAGCTGATCACGACCTGCGGCCGGTAGCTCTCGATCAGAACGCCAATCCGGGCCGCTACGTCAGCCAGCGGCACATTACAAAACGCATCCTGCCTGTCCTTGTAGTCCCAGTCCGGCATGCCGGAATCGTGGTAACCGAGCACCTCGAGCTCGGTCACGCCGAGTATCTTGGCTGACTCCCGAAGCTCGCTCAGCCGCAGCTGGGCGACTGCCGCCTCGTCATGACCGTCGATGCCCGGCTTGATCCCGCCAGGGGCGTCGCCGAACTCGCCGTTGGTGCACGTCACCACGATCGTCCGGACGCCTTCGTCGCCATATTTGACCAGGACGCCGCCGGTGCTCGAGGCCTCGTCATCTGGGTGCGCGTGTACTGCCATCAAAGTAAGGGTCTCCGCCATGCCCCCAGCCTGCCCGATCGGCGGGCGTGCTCGTGCAGGCGGGTCACGACGCCAGGCGCCTGGGCCTCGATCAGGCGCAGCACCTGTTCATAATCCGCGGCGCCGCCGCGCAGTCATCCGGCGCAGCCTCGCGCAGCAGTAACGTGCCTCTACCATGCCGCACCGCTCTCGCCGACCCTGCCTGCCTGGCCACAGGTATACCGTCCCTGCGACACTCCCAGCTAGCCAGCGAGCGCCAGTCCAGCGAGCGCCAGTCGCGGACGGACAGCGATGAACGGGCCAGCGACGAACTGGGCGGGGAACATCACGTTCACCGCTCAGCGTTTCCACCGGCCGGCCAGCGTCGGGGAACTGCAGGCCCTGGTCGCCCGCAGCGAGCGCGCCCGCGCTCTCGGCACCGGTCATTCGTTCAACCGCATCGCCGACACTCCGGGTGATCTCGTCTCGGTCGAGAGCCTTCCCAAGATCATCGAGGTCAGCGCCGAGCGGTCAGCGGTGACGGTCAGCGCCGGCGTCCGGTATGGCGAGCTGGCCAGTCACCTGCAGAATAATGGCTACGCTCTGCGCAACCTCGGATCGCTGCCGCATATCTCAGTCGCCGGAGCATGCGCGACCGGCACTCACGGTTCCGGAGACGCCAACGGCAACCTTGCGACAGGCGTTTCAGCACTGGAGATGGTCACCGCCGCGGGCGACGTCGTGGCGCTGAGCCGGGATGTCGATGGTGACCAGTTTTGCGGAGCCGTCGTCGCGCTCGGATCACTGGGAATTGTCACGCGCCTGACGCTGGACATCGTGCCGACCTTCGACGTCCGGCAGTACGTCTACGAGGATCTCCCGCGCGGGCAGCTGGACGAGCATTTCGCGGACATTGTCTCCAGTGCCTACAGCGTGAGCCTGTTCACCGAGTGGCGAAGCTCGACGTTCCGCCAGATGTGGCTGAAGCGCAGGGCCGACGAGGTCGGCTTGTCGGCACCGGCGGCGGCACCGGCATCCGCACCGGCGGCGGCACCGGCGGCGGCGGCGGCACCCACGCCTCCGCCGCCGCCCCGATGGATGGGCGCGCTGCTGGCGGACGGGCCGCGGCATCCCGTGCCCGGCATGTCCCCTGCCGCGTGCACGCAGCAGATGGGGGTGCTCGGGCCCTGGCACGAGCGGCTGCCGCACTTCCGGCTGGATTTCACCCCCAGCAGCGGCGAGGAACTCCAGTCGGAGTACCTCGTGCCGCGTCAGCATGCGATCGGCGCGCTGACGGCGATAGACCACATCCGCGACCGGGTTGCCCCGGTACTGCAGATCTGCGAGATCCGCACCATCGCATCGGACGACTTGTGGATGAGCCCGAGCTATCAGCGTGACAGCGTGGCGCTCCATTTCACCTGGATCAAGGACACCGGCGCGGTGACTCCGGTGCTGGCCGCGATCGAGGACCGGCTGGCTCCCTTCGGGGCCAGGCCGCACTGGGGAAAGCTCTTCAGTACCAGCCCGGCAGTCATCAGCAAGCTGTACGAGCGCCTCCCGGACTTCGAGCGCCTGATCCGCCACTACGACCCGGGCGGGAAGTTCCGCAATGAGCTAGCGGACACCTATTTCCCCGGCGGCCAGTAACCCTTCTCCCCACCGGTCGGCTGCCGCTTCCCCTGGCCGGCCGCGTTCCCGGAAATGTCGGAGGGCTGCATTATAATCGAACACATAAGCGATATCCGTTCCTGAGGAGGCCGCTGATGTGCTTACCTGGCCAGCCACCCGCTGCCCCAGCTGCGCTTGCTGTGCCTGCGAGCGCGGCGGATGCGGTGGCGATGGCGCAAGCCGGGCTAGCGTGGCTGGCCGCCGCGGACGCGACCGCGCTGACCTCTGCGGAGCTGGCGGAGTGCTTGCGGGCGCTGGAGCGGGCCGAGTCGACGCGGATCGCGGCCCGGTCGGGGCTGCTGTCGGTGTTCGCGGCGTCGGGCGGATACCAAGACGACGGGCACGGCTCAGCCAGGACCTGGCTGCGGTGGCAGACCCAGACCACCCTCGGCGCCGCGGCCGCTGCGATGGCGTGGGCGCGGCGGCTGGCCGCGCACCCGGCGGTCCTGGGCGCGCTGGCCGCCGGGACGATCTCCGAGTCGTTCGCCCGGCAGATCTGCCAGTGGACCGAAGCCCTCCCTGAGGCGCACCGCGGTGACGCGGACGCGATCTTGCTGGCGGCCGCGGCGGGCGGCGCGGAACTGGCGGACCTGGCTGCCCTGGCGCAGGAGATGCGCCAGCGGACCGCCCGCCCGGACGCTGACGGCGGGGATGACGGGTTCGCGGACCGGTGGGTCCGGCTGGAGACCACTTTCGGCGGTGCCGGACGGCTGGAGGGTGACCTGACCCCGGCCTGCGACGCCGCGCTGGCCGCGGTGCTGGAATCGCTGGGGAAGAAGGCCGGCCCGGAAGACGTGCGAACCCGGGGGCAGCGGGATCATGATGCGCTGGAGGAGGCCTGCCGGCGGCTGATCGCATCCGGGTGCCTGCCCGAGCGCGCCGGGCAGCCCACCCACATCCAGCTCCATATGACCCTGGACCAGCTGCGCGGCCTGAACAGCGACGGCGCTGCCGAGGCTGCGTGGGCGGCCCGCGGCCCGGCTGCAGGGCCCGGCGCCGACTGCGACGCCACCATCATCCCGGTCGTCTCCGGTCACCCCGACCCCGGCGTGCTGGACCGGCTCGCCGCCGCGCTGCTGCACGGCACTACGTCCGCCGGACCCGGCCCGGCAGGACAGGCGGGCGGCGCCGGCCAGGCAGCCGCCGGTGGCGTGCCGGGCCGGGTTTCGGCGGCCCGGTGGCGGCGGTCCGAGCGGGCCGCCCGCCAGATCATCCTGCGCGCGGCCGCCGACGTGCTGTCGGGCCCGGCCGGGCTCGCCGCCTACCTGCGCACCGGCCTGGACGGCCTGGTCGCCTCGGTCAGCCTGCCGCTGGACATCGGCGCCGCGACCGAGACCATCCCAGTGCACCTGCGCCGCGCGGTCACCGCCCGCGACCGGCACTGCCGCTTCCCCGGCTGCTGCCAGCCCGCGGCGGCCTGTCATCCGCACCACATCGTCCCCCGCGCTGAGGGCGGTCGCACCAGTCTGTCCAATATGCTGCTCTTGTGCACTTTTCATCATCTGATCGCCGTGCACCGGTGGGGCTGGAACATTACCCTGCACCCCGACGGCACCACTACCGCCAGCAGGCCCGGCGGCACCCGGACCTTCCACAGCCACGGGCCCCCAGGCCGCGCCGCCTGACCCGGCAGCCATCAGGCCCCCGCCGTCGGCCGGACCAGGCCGCACGACTCCGCTCCCGCCCCTGACGTGTTCTGATGGTCGAGTGATTGCACGGGGAGGTGGACCGCTCGCGCGCCCGTAGCCCTGGCGCAAGGCAGGCAGGCCAGGCGGGAGTACGGATGAGCATCGGGTCGACGGAAAGCGCGCGGGACTTGCTGGCCGCCGAGCGCGCGAGCACCAAGGCACGGCTCGCGGCCCTGGAGCGCGACTTTGACGGCATTGTCGAGGCCTCGGCTTGCGCGGCGACCGACGACGAGCATGACCCGGAGGGCGGGACGACCGCCTTCGAGCGCCAGCACGTCGCCGCGCTCATCGGCCAGGCCCGCGGCCGGCTGGCTGACATCGCGCAGGCGCTCAAGCGGCTGGATGCGGGAAGCTACGGTCAGTGCGAACGGTGCGGGCGCGCGATTGCCGCCGAGCGGCTCGCGGCCCGGCCTGCGGCGTTGACCTGCATCAGCTGCGCCGCGGCCCGCTGACGCCGACGTGTTCAGCGGCCCGCTGACGCCGACGTTTAACGGCCCGCTGACGCCGACGTGTTCAGCGGCCCGCTGACGCCGACGTTTAACGGCCCGCTGACGCCGACGTGTTCAGCGGCCCGCTGACGCCGACGTTTAACGGCCCGCTGACGCCGA
>Ga0080026_10000225_pt1 | contig 13856 bp, 12 predicted proteins | sample OrgsoiDNA2013045_FD_70941 | JGI IMG/M metagenome (GOLD analysis project Ga0080026, IMG submission 70941) | Permafrost soil microbial communities from the Arctic, to analyse light accelerated degradation of dissolved organic matter (DOM) -... | ecosystem: Environmental > Terrestrial > Soil >... | reverse complement strand
GGGTATGCGAAGATCGCTGGGATGCCGGTGGTGACCGGCCTGTACACGCTGCTGCTGCCGATGGCGGTGTTCGCGATTCTCGGTTCATCGCGGCACCTGGTCGTCGGCGCGGACTCTGCCACCGCGGCCATACTGGGCGCGGCGCTCGCCGGGCTGGCGGTGCCTGGCTCGCCGCACTACGTTCGGCTGGCGGGGCTGGCGGCCCTGCTCGCTGGCGGGCTGCTGCTGCTGGCCCGGCTCGGGTTCCTGGCGAATTTCCTGTCCCGTACCGTGCTGCTCGGATTCCTTACCGGCGTCGGTATTCAGGTGGCTGCCAGGCAGCTTCCCGACATGCTGAGCGTGACTGTCCCGGGTACCAGCACCGTGGCCAGGCTCCTGGGCATTGCGCGCGCGCTGCCGCACCTGCACGGCGCGGATGTGGCGGTGTCGGCCGGGGTCATCGTGATCGTGCTGGTCTCCCGCGGGGGAGGCGACCTCCGGCGCCCGGCGCTCTCGCCGTCCCTCAGGTAATGGCCGCCAAATCGCCGACACCTCAATATCCGCGCTGCCTAGCATCGCAAGTGTGCGACCGCGAGAGCGGCCTCAGCTCATAGGTGGCTCCGGCATGGCGGTCGCTGCCGATCAGCGCCAGGCTGGTTACCGGGCCGACCGGCAGGCGACCGCCGAAGCGTTACAATCCGGGTGGCTCAGGACCGGGGACATCGGCTACTTCGACCAGCGCGGCTTCCTCTATCTCACCGACCGCTCGAAGGACGTCATCATCACCGGCGGATCGAACGTGTACCCGCGGGAGGTCGAGGAGGCCCTGCTTATCCACCCCGGCGTCCATGAAGCCGCGGTCATCGGGGTTGCGGACCCGGTCTGGGGCGAGTCGGTCCGCGCCTGTGTCGTGGCCGTTCCCGGATGGCGGATGGAGACCGAGGAACTGATTGCCCACTGCAGGGAGCACCTGGCGTCGTTCAAGAAACCGAAATTCATCATCTGTGTGGATGAGCTTCCCAAGAGCCCGAACGGCAAGATCCTTAAGCGAATCCTCCGGACGAGGCTGTCGTCATGAACTCGATCAGCCCTATCGACGACGCAGGTCCCCGAGGCGCCGAGATACCCAGCGCGAACATGTCGAAAGGGCTGGCAAGACGGCTGCGGCTCGGGCAGGGAGCGCTTGTCGGGGGATTCTCGATCCCTGGGGTCGCGCCGCTCGCACGCCGATAATGGAGGGCCTGAACCGTGCCGCACTGGCGGGCTTTTTGCGTCGCGCCTTGAGGCGCTGCAGCCTGAGGATGTCGGCATCCCGCTGACCGCCCGCCGCCGGACCCCCGAATCTGCGGCGTCAGGACGTCGCGGTGACCTGTCCGGGGTAACTGGGGCCGCTCGGATGGAATACTGCCCGGACAGGTAGCGACAGGAGGCACCATGTCCGATCAGGGGTCAGGCTCCGAGGAGGAGCTGTCTACCATTTCCTACCGGGCGGTCAGCGTCGGCCTTCCGGTGGTCACCCACTCGGGTGACCAGTTCGGCGTCGTCGAGCACGTTCTGGAGGTCCCCGAACTCGACCTGTTTGACGGCATCGTGGTTTACACCGGAACAGGGCTGGCCGCGATCCATCCGAAGAAGAATGAGCCGCTGGCGCGGGCCGAAATGCTGAGGGTCGGCCAGCTGGGCGGCTGGCTGCGCTTCGTTGACGCTGACCAGGTCGCGGCGATCACCCCCGGCTACGTCAAGTGCACGTTCGTACGGTCGCAGGTGCCGCTGCTGCCGGTTCCTGACGGGCCGCCTGTGCTGCATCCGGACATGGCCAGGGAAGAGCGGGCGGCGACACACGCCTGGTACGGCCAATGGTTCGGCCGCCCGAACTTTGCTGGCCGCGCCCGCTGGATTCCCAAGCAGAACTAGAGAGCCGCCATCCTGATGGCCAGAACCCCTGCTTGTCAGGAGCCTGGGCTCGCACGCGCCCTCCCTTCGGTGGATCCTCGGGTACAAGGCGGATCCACCCGACGGCGCCGCGGAGCGGCGGCGTGCGGCCCGCCCGCCGGGGCGGGCCGCACGGGACCGCCAGCCGTCAGGCTGGTTACTTAACGATGCGGATGACGCGTTCCATGCCGAGCGTGGTGTGCTCGCGGTGGTCCTGGGTGTCCATGAAGCAGGCCAGCACCCAGTAGCCGGGCCGGTTGCGGACGACCTGCTGCTGGTAGGCGCCGTGCGACAGGACGTTGAAGAAGGTGTAGAAACCTGTGGCCAGGCGCTGCGCCTTGCCGTCCTTGCCCGCCTTCAGCAGCCGTGCGATCTCGCGCGCGCCCGCGGCGTTGCCGGCCCGGACCGCGACGATCATGTGCACCAGGAAGCCGTGGTTGGCGAAGCGGACTAGCTCGCCATCGTGCAGCCGTCCAGGGCCGCGGAAGCCGAACTCGATTGATGCGACCGTAGCCTGCGGCCTGGGCAGCGCGGCCGGAGAGGCGGCCTTGGCGATCACGAACGTCGTGAGGGGCGGCTTGCCGCCATGTCCTCCCACGTCGAGAGCGACGTACTGCCCTGCCGCCAGGTTAGCCTGAGCTGAGCTGGTGCCCTTGCTGGCCTGGGGGGAGAACACGATCGAGCCGATGCCGTCGATGTTGTTCTGGTCGGCCGCGATTTTCGGCAGCACCGCGAGGAACTGGGCCACGGTAACCCCAGGGTCGAGGCGGACCAGCGTGGGGCTGCCCTGCGGCTCGTGGGTGACCCTGGAGACGATCTGGACGCCGCCGGACTTTAGCGCGCCGCTGACGGTGATCTTCTTGCCGTTCATCGTGATCGTGATCTTGGGCAGCGGCGTCTTGTGTGAGGCGACGGCGGCATTGGCGGCAGCCCCCGACAGGGCAACGGCCGATGCCGTGACGGCCGCGCCGACCGCTGCGAGAAAACGTTTGTGATTCCCGAACATATGGCTTCATCCCCTTTTGTGCCGGATTAATCCGGAACTGTTCCTACCAGATGGCGGACTGTCAGATAGACGCCGAGACGGCGGCGGTGGATGACAACGCCGGCCAAGTGCAGCCCCGGCGGCCTGATTCGCCAGCAGCGGACGGCGCTGGCCGCAAGCCGCCGTCTCGCGCCTGCCCAAGCAAGGCCGAAGCATTGCTGGTCTGGCCAGAAGCTGAACCTGGCGACGGAACCGTGAATGTGTGGGTCGTGTCACTGACAGCACATCCACACGCGGCACAGCTCGATGCCCTGACCAGGCTGAATGAGCTACTCGGCGGCCTGGAATGACCCCGGTACTGTGGTCAGCCTTGGTGGTCAACGGCTGTTTCAAAATCACGCCTGGCCTGTTTTGGTTGGTGGCGCAGCTGGTTTCGAACCAGCCGACCCCTCGCTTGTAAGCAAAGTCGGCATTGTTCAGCATGGTCAGACATTCGCCCGGCAAACTTCGCAGTAGACGCAAACCAGCGACATCAGGACGATGGTCCGGCCATCGGGACGGTGGGAACCAGCGGGCGGTTAGCCAATCCAGGCGATGTCGAAAATACCGATCACGTCAGTGACGTCATCGACGCGGAACGAAAGCAACCTGTAGCCCTGACCAAATAAGGCCTGTCGGTAGGCGGGATCTCCGCCGGCCGTCATCAGGTCGGCGTCCCACGATTCCCGGACCAGGTCCGCGACACGCTCGACCAGCGCGTCGAAGGCAGCCTGCGGAAGTCCCTTCAGCTGCACGAGTGCCTGGCCCTCAAACTGGGCCTGGTAGCTCACCCTCCTGCGCGCCGACGCTGGGCGGCCGCGACCTTCTCGTCCCAGTCTGGGACGATCTCCTCGATCGGCGTCCCGTCCCGCCTGCCGGACCGCACCGCTTCCTGCATAGCCGCCAGCCTGCCCGCATATCCCGGATCGGAGTACGCTGCAGCCCGCAGCCGCCACAACCGCAGCAGGTGATGCAGTTCCCGGTACTGCTCAGGCCGCCGGGCACCTGCCACAGCCGCGTCATACTCAGCCAGGAACTGCTCGTGAAATCCGCCAGGCAAGACGCGGAGGATCTCCACCGGGTCGTCCGGGTCGTAGTCATCGACCGGCTGCGCTGTCCTGCCATCCATCATCCCGCATCCCGCGGCGGAACACGCCCAGACACCAGCTGACAGCTGTGCCGCGGGTTGCAGGAAACTGGCGCCTGCGCTGCGCTGCCCCGTGTCGAGTCGCGGTGAACAGCCAGAGTGTCGGCGATCACGGTTACGTGATCGCAGCACGCCCCTCACTGCGCAATTTCATGATCGCTGACAGCCAGAGCGCGCAGTGGCGTCCACGGATGTGGTGTTCGAGTTTCGCCTGGTAGGCGTGGCGTGGTGCCAGAGGGAGCAGCCGCCAGCGCCGGCGGCGTCTACACCGGCCGCGCCACGCCTCGGACCCTCACCGTGCTCCGGACGGGCCAGGTCATCTCCGACCGCGCGCTTAGCAGGAAGTCTGTGCCCAGGAGCGCGGCCACGAGTACGTCGAACGGCTCCTGATCGCCCACGGAGCCTCAGCGCCCCGTAAGGAGCCCCTCACCCGGGCAGGCCGGCGCCTGGGCGGAACTCGCCAGCGATGGTCCCGCTGACGAGGTGACGGAGGAGCCGACAAGTTTCGGCCAGGTGAGATGGGCACTGGAGCAGCTATGAGATGGGCGCTGGCACAACTAAACGAATGGACCTGGCTCGTCGCGCAATACCGCGGCTGGCTGATAACGCTCGCCACGGTGATCGGTGGCGCAGTGCCGCTCCTGAGTGCAGCCAGGAGGCGCCTGCCGAGGGCAGCGCCGTCGCTGGTCGTTCGCAGTGGCGCCATGACGCTGGCGCTGTCCGCGGCCGCTGTGGCCATTTGCTCGTTGTTGCACTTCAGCGACCTGCGCTGGCTGGCGCCGGACCAGCGCAGGAGCCTGCATCTGAGCGCACCAGGCGGCTTACTCGGTTTCGCCAAGCCGGCCGTGGGGGTGCTCAATTCAGTCGCTGGCCTCCCAGTCGAATGGCGGGCAGTCCAAGCGTCAGTCCACACCGCCATCGTCTGCGCGCTCCTGGCGGTGGCAGCTCTAGCTTTGGTGGTCCTGACCGCGCGCAGGGCCCGCCGCGCCGATATCCGGCAGATGGTGCAGGAAGAAATACGGAAGGGCCGGCGGTAGCCGGTAATGCCGCACCGGGCCGGGCTCCCTACCCGGTCCGTCCTCCGCGCCGGATCAGGTGAGGCCACAAGACACGTCCTTCTAGTTAGCACTCGTTTACAACAACGCTCTTCGGAACCGTGCGCGCAGGAAATGCCGTCCCGGCACTTGCATCCCGGCCTGATCGCCGCTGAGACGATACTCAACGAGACGGCACGATACCCGTCGTCCCCGGCCATCACCGTGCCCGCCGGTTCAGCGCGAGCGTGACCTCCTGAAGTGCCGCCCAGGTTCAACGGACGTTGTTGTCGAGCTCGTCCGGTGTGCCATCCAGTGCTATTTCATGCTGGCGAGTGCCAGCGATCCACGTCCACCGCGACGGTCCAATGACGGTCAGACGATCTTGAGAGCCAGTCAGGTGGACCACGATCAACGTCCTGACCTGCTCTTATGGTGGGCGCAGCAGGTTCCGAACCTGCGACCCAGCTTGTAAGGGGAGCCACCACAAGTCCCCCGGCCTGCCCAGATGCCCGTCAGTGCAGGCCAGCAGCATCAGGACCGAGCACAGCCGAGCGCAGTGAAGCCACAACGACCAGCACGGGCCCCCATCCGCGCTTCCAGCCGGTGATCACAGCGGGCAACACGAGCCAGCGTCCGCCAGGCGACGCTGGCGATCCGCACGTAGCCGAGAAACGGATCGTCAGACCTGCTGCCGCCATCAGACGTCCGGTCCTGCCGCGATGACGCGGCATGCGAGCTGGTCACTGCAGGTCGACGGCTACTTCGTGGTGGGAGACTCGCTCGTCCCACCGCCTTAGTACTGGCCGGGCAGTTTCCTCGACGACGGCCTGCTCGTAGTTGTCTCCCGCGAAGGTCCGGACCGCATCCAGGCTTTTGAAGTAGGTGATGGAGGTGAACATGACTTCCTGGCCGTCCTCCCGGCGCAAGAGGCGGGCACCGCAGAAGCCGCTGACGGCCTGCAGATGGTCGCTGACCTCAGCTTCGTAATGATGCTGGTAGTCATCCGCGGTGCCCGGCGGCGCCCATCCGCGCCAGATCCGCGCAATCATCTGTCCTCCTTTCGCTGACCCCGGCGTGCTGCACGACACCCTAGCCAGCCGGGGCAACTATGCCAGCCGGGCTGCCGATCGACCGCACGAACACCGTCACCGCGATTGGCCGACTGACCGCCGAGGGCGCTCTCCGCTCAGCCGCGAGGGATGTGAGTGGTGTTCGGGTTCTGACGTCTTTCATGTCCCGGTGGGGCGTGCCGGGGCGAGGCCGGTCAATTCCTCGCCGAGCCGCCGCAGCCCGCGCACGACCAGAGTCTCGGCGTCGGCGCCCAGCTGGCCGCCTCTAGCAACTCGATCGCCGCCCCGCCAGAGTCCTGCTCGGTGACTTCCTCGATACAGGCCCGCAGTCATCTGGGATCTCATCAAGCCAGGGGACGTCGAACATTCCCTTACGCCAAGGCCTGTGCGGTCTTGGTTACCGTGGCACCGGGCGTGACGGCACCCCCGCCGGCGCCGAGCCTTCCCCGCGGGCGAGCAGGTCTGCGACGAGCAGGGCGTCGAGATCCGCGGCGCTCAGGGGCTGCGAGAAGTAGAAGCCCTGCCCCATGTGGCAGCCGAGCATGCTGAGCTCAGTGACCTGGTCCTCGGTCTCCACGCCCTCGGCCACGACCGCGATCCCCATGGCGTTGGCCAGATCGATGATTGCGCGCACAATGGCGGAGTCCACCGCGTTGTCCGCGACGCTCTGGATGAAGGCGCGGTCGACCTTCACCTCGTGCACCGGGAACTGCTTCAGGTATGCCAGCGAGGAATGACCGGTGCCGAAGTCGTCGATGGCCAGCCGCGCGCCCAGTCGGTTGAGCTTCTTCATGACCTCGCGGGCCCCAGACAGGTCCTCCATGACCATGGTCTCCGTGATCTCGAACATCAGCAGCTCCGGGGGCAGCCCGTTGGCGTCGAGCGCAGCCTTGACCTGGGCCGGCAGGCCGCTCTCCTGGAACTGGCGCGGCGAGAGGTTGACGCTGATGGGCAGGTCCGCGTGCAGCCGCTCGCGGATCGACCGCGCCTGGCGGCACGCCTGGTCCAGGACGAACCGCCCGAGCGGAAGGATCAGGCCGGTCTCCTCGGCCATGGGGATGAACTGACACGGGCTGATCAGCCCGTGGACGGGGTGGCGCCACCGGACCAGAGCCTCCGCGCCCACGATGCGCTGCTCGCTCAGCGAGTAGAGCGGCTGGTAGTGCACCTCCAGCTCGGCACGCTCCAGCGCTTTGCGCAGCTCAGCCTCTATCTGGAGCCGCTCGGACGAGCGGCTGCCCATGGCCGCCTGGTCAAATACCCGGTAGCCGCCGCCGCCGCCCCTGATCTTGGCGTCGTACATGGCCACGTCGGCGTTACGTAGCACGTCGTCGGCGGTCTTGCCCGGCTCGGTCAGGGCGATGCCGGCCGACACGCTGGCCACCAGCTCGTAGCCGTCGGGAAGGATCATGGGCTCCTCGGCCGCGGCACAGATCCGCTCGGCTGCCGCAACCGCCACCTCGATGCCGGGCACGTCCAGCAGCAGCACCACGAACTCATCGCCGCCGAAGCGGGCCAGCAGGTCGTGGCTGCGCACGGCGTTCTTCATCCGGGCCGCGATCGCCACCAGCAGCTCGTCGCCCGTCACGTGGCCCAGGCTGTCGTTGATGCTCTTGAAGCGGTCCACGTCGACGAAGATCAGCGCGTGCGCCTGGCTGTCCTGGGCCGATCGCCGTAGCGCCTGCTCCAGCCGCTCCACCAGCAGCCGCCGGTTAGCCAGGCCGGTCAGGCTGTCGTAAAACGCGTGCCGGTGCAGCTGGTCCTCCAAGGCCTTGCGCTCGGTAATGTCGCGGAAGGTAATCACCGCGCCGGATGGCCGGCCATCGCTCACGACGGCAGAGGCCGTGTACGCCACGGGGACCGCGCCGCCGTGCCGGCCGCGGAAACAGGCGTCATCCTCCCGGATGGTGCAGCCCGTGCGCATGGCCTCGCGGGCCGGGGCGAGCAGGAAGTCGGGCGCGGTGAGGGTGGCCTCGCTGACCGGGTCGTCAATGGTGATGCTGACCGACGCGAGCTCCATCATGTCGGCCGCGGCGCGGTTGACGAAGGTCAGCTTCCCGGCCGCGTCGATGGCGCAGACGCCCTCCCCGATGTTGAGGGTGATGGCAGAGAGCCGCTCGCGCTCGACGTGCACCTGCTGGTAGAGCTCGGCATTACTGAGCGCGCCGCTGCCCACGGCGGCCAGCGCCCGCAGCAGGCTCTGATCGGCCTGGTCAAAGGGCTCGCCCCGGCGGCGGCCGGTCGCCACCAGCCAGTGTGGCCGGCTGGCGACCAGCATGGACGCGGCCAGCTGACCCGGGCCTGGCTCGTCGGGGGTCAGGGCCGCCGCCGGGCTGCGCAGCAGCCGCCGCGCCGCGCCCAGGATGGTGTCGAGCACTGCCTGCTGCCGCAGCCCCCGGTTGGCCTCCAGGGTGACCTCGTACAGCCCTTCCATCCGGGCCCGGTCGTAGAGGGCGGTGAACCGGGCGCTGATGAGCCGGCGCTCCAGGACCAGCCCCGGGACGGCTAGCGCCAGCGCCCACAGGTTGGCCTGGATGGCCAGGGCCAGGATCACGCCCACCAGCGCGCCGGTCCCGGCGAACGTCACCTGGAGCGGCAGGTCGGTGGTGAACTCCTTCCAGGTCGTGCCCATCGAGAAGACCACGCCCGCCACCAGGATCGTGTTCACGGCGAAGTACACGCCCACCCCGGCGGCGATGGCGGCGACCGGCCCCGCAGTCAGGGGATGGGCCGGCGCGGCGATCCCGCGGCTCGCGGCCAGCCCCAGGCCTGCCGCGATCAGCACCTGCCCGGCGTTGAAGGCCGACTTGACCAGCGGGCGCCGCCGGGCGGCCTGGGCCAGGATGGTGGCCAGGGCCAGTGTCCCCAGCGTGACTAGCGGGGGGACGAGGAGGGCAAGGATCACGAAGAAGCCCTCGTCCAGGTTGAAGGCCTCGGACTCGCCGCCCCGGTAGACCACGACCGGCCACAGCCAGCTGCCCAGGGCCAGCACGCCCATCACGCCGACGACGACCCACTGGCTGTGGCTGACGAGCGGGAGGGTGTGCTGTCGCCAGCCGACGAGGAACAGGGTGAGCGCGCCGCCCGCGATGGAGAAGGCGACGGTAGCCCGGGTCGCACGGGGCATCGTCATGGCCCGCCTGCCGCTGTGGCCGACTCAGTTCCAGGCCGAGCTGGACCAGGCGCCCCCGGACCAGGCCACGCCGGCCCAGGCTGACCCCGCCCAGGCTCCGTTGTTCCAGGCCCGCCCGGTCCACTCGCCGGCGTTCCACAGAGCGCCCGCCCACCAGTCGTTGTTCCAGGCCCGCCCGGTCCAGGCGCCGCCGTCCCAGTCGCCGCCGTCCCACGCCAGCCCGTTGCGCGGCTCGCTGCCAGACGGCGGATTCCAGGAGACCCCGGACCACAGCCACGGGTTCCAGCTGCTGAGCCGGCTGGCGGGCGCCAGCGAGATGAGCAGGCTGGCCAGCGTCGGAACCGGGCCGACCGCTGATTGGTTGAAGCTGATGGCCCCCGCGTGATCCGCGGCGTATGCATCGAGGGCGCCGTGGCCGTCCACGAACGGGTTGCCGACGGGACCGGGACCGGCCGTGCCGAGCAGCCGGCCCTTGACCTGGTTCGGGGTCAGCCCCGGATTGCCGGCCAGGACCAGGGCCGCCGCCCCGCTGGCAATGGCAGCGCTGAATGAGGTACCCGAGCCGACGAAGTTGGCCGCGCCGAGCCGGCCCGAGGGGTAGCTGTTGTCGATCGTCGAGCCTGGCGCGGCCAGGCTCACCACCGACCGGCCCGAGGTCACCAGGTCCGGCTTTGCCCAGCCGTCTGCTGCGGTAGGCCCGACCGCGCTGAAGTCGTTCATCTCGTCGTCGCCGGGGTAGGCGGTCGCCATGTCATCCAGGGAACCCACCGTGATCACCATCGGGTCGTCGCCGGGAGACAGGATGCTGCCGTTGAACGGCCCGGTATTGCCCGCCGAGACCACGACCGCGATGCCCGCGTTCCAGACCGCCTCGGCCGCCCGGTCCAGCGCGTTCGTCACGGTGGACTGGGTGGACTTGAAGCCCAGGGAGAGGTTGAGGATCTTGATGCCGTACTGGCTCCGGTGGTCGACGGCCCACTGCAGGCCGGTTATCAGGGTTCCCAGGTGGGTGGTGCCGTCCGCGCCGGCCACCTTGATCGAGACCAGCCGGGCGCCGGGCGCCTCGCCCGCGTACTGGTTGCCCGAGGAGGCTCCGCTGCCGGCGATCAGGCCGGCGACGAAGGTGCCGTGCCCGTAGCTGTCCCGGTACGGGTTGCCCTCGCCGGTCAGGTCAACACCGCCTATCAGCCGCCCCGAGAAGTCCGGCAGATTGTCGATGCCGGTATCCATGACAGCCACCGTGACGCCCTGGCCGGTGTCACCGTCCGCGGCAAGCTTGTCGGCCCGAGTCTCCTGGAGGAACGCGTCCGAGGGCGCATGCGGCCCGGTTGACTCGGTGGTGGACTGTACGCTCACCTCGGCATCCGGCGTGACGGAGATGCCCGGCAGTGCCGCCAGCAGCGGCTCGGCGGCCGTGAGAATCGAGGCCTCGACCCCGTTGATCAGGTGGAACTGCGCCAGGATGGTGCCGTTCACCCCCAGCACCGCCGTGGCTGCGCTTAACAGCCCGGTCGAGGTGACGATGACGTTCTCGGTGACGCTCGCGGACGCCGCCGGGGCCTCGGCCACGGATATGGCCGCTAACGCCGCCACGAGCGCCGTGCCCGCGGTGCCGATCCGGCGGCCGCGCCGGAGTTGTCTGCGGCAGCTGACCTGCGCGCCGGTTGAGCTGGCATGCGACATCTGGCCATCCCCCTCGGATGCCTTTGGGCTGTTACCCCGCGGGTTGCTGCTGCCGCAGGCGATCTGCCCGAGACCTGGGTCCCCCCCGGGCCTCAACGCAGAGCATAAGGCTCATCACCCAGCGAAGTCTGACTTTTGCATAATGCAACTCCTATGACGGCGCATAGGCGTCAAGGGTCCACAAGACAAGGAGAAAAGGGTCTGACATCAACCTCGAGCGTGGTGATCGGCAGTGTTGCGTTGGCTGATCGCGGCGGCCGGGAGACTGATGTGGTGACCTCGTCGAGCTCATCGTCTGTGTTCGCTGGCTTCCGGTTCCCGCGGGAGGTGATCTCGGTCGCGGTCCGCTGGTACCTGCGTTACGGCCTGTCCTACCGGGACGTCGAGGAACTGCTGGCCGAGCGCGGCGTCACCGTTGACCACGTCACCGTCTACCGGTGGGTCCAGCGCTTTACCCCCGGAGTTCATCGAGGCGGCGCGGCTCTGCCGGCATGCTCCGGGTGACCGGTGGTTCGCCGACGAAACGTATATCAAGGTCGCCGGCCGGTGGACCTACCTCTACCGGGCTATTGACCAGCACGGCCAGGTCATCGACGTCCTGCTCTCCGTCCGGCGGGACCTGGCCGCAGCCCGGAGGTTCTTCACCCGGGTGCTCCGCGCCGGGACGATTCCGGCCGAGGTCACCACCGACCGCGCCCCTGCTTATCCGCGGGTCCTGGATGAGCTGATCCCGTCGGCTCTGCACACTGTCGAGCGGTACGCCAACAACCCGGTCGAGACCGACCATGGCCGGCTGAAGGCCCGGCTGCGGCCGATGCGCGGACTCAAACGCCACCGGTCCGCGCGGACCCTGCCCGCCGGGCACGCCTTCGTCCAGAACCTCCGACGCGGCCACTACGAACTCGCCACCGACATCCCCGCCCGCCACCGGACACGCGCAGCCTTCGACCAGCTCACGATGGCCATCTGACAGCCGGTCATTCTCATCAGCGCGCTCTGTCACGCGCACCGATCGGCCAATGCAACACTGCCCTTCAGGCTCCCAGTACTTTTGCGCACCTCCGTGCTGCCGAAGATGCGCTAATTCACTGCGAATGCCACCTTGTGGGGCTCGATTACTCGATCTGGCCCAGCCGTGCCTGCTGACTGGGACCATCGCTAAGTGATCATCTCGGTTGGCTATCTGCTCGCGCGCTGCCTCCTCAACTGCCTGACAGTGCTGGCACGGCGTGAGGTATCCAAAGATGCCGAGCTTCTCGTGCTCCGGCATGAGAACGCAGTGCTGCGCCGCCAGGTCAGCCGGGTCCGGTACCAGCCAGCCGACCGGCTGTGGCTCACGGCACTATCGAAGCTGATCCCCCGCGGCCGGTGGGGCGTGGTGTTCGCGGTAACCCCGGCGACCTTGCTCGCCTGACATCGGCGTTTGGTCGCCCGCAAATGGGATTACACCAGTCGGCGGCGTCCCGGACGGCCGTCGACGGCAGCAGCGATCAGGAAGCTCGTGATCCGGATCGCGACTGATAATCCGATGTGGGGGCACCGGCGCGTACAGGGCGAACTCGTCCGGCTCGGCCACCAGATCGCCGCCTCGACGGTATGGCAGATCCTGCGCGACGCCGGGATCGATCCTGCGCCGCGCCGCAGCGGCCCGACCTGGAAGCAGCTCCTGGCCGCCCAGGCCCGCGGCATCGTCGCGGCCGATTTCGTGCACGTGGACACCGTTCTCCTGCGGCGCATCTACGCGCTGATCGTCATCGAGCACGACACCCGCCAGGTCCACCTCGCTGGCATCACCATGCACCCCGACGGCGCGTGGACCACGCAAGCAGCACGCAACTTCCTGATGGACCTCGACCAGCGCGCGGCGTCCGTCAGGTTCCTGATCAGGGACCGCGCAGGCCAGTTCACCGATTCCTTCGACGCCGTGTTCACAGCAGCGGATGTCAGGATTGTCCCTAGCCCGCCGCAGGCGCCCAGAGCAAACGCCATCTGCGAAAGGATGATCGGCACCTTGCGCCGCGAGGTCCTCTACCGGCTGCTCATCGTCAGCGAGCACCACCTGCGCCAGGTCCTGACCGAGTACTTGGCGTACTACAACACGGCCCGGCCGCACCGCGCACTCGACCAGCTCTCACCCGCTCAAGCCGGCACCCAGCCACCGCAGATCAACCTCGAAGATCACCGGATCCGCCGAAAACAAGCCCTCGGCGGCCTCACCCACCAGTACCAGATCGCCGTCTGAAACCCAAGAGTATTCGCAGGTCATCACCACGATCGTGTATTCGAGCCCCACAGGCGGCCCGCAACTTCCTGATGGACCTCGGCTGTTGTAGTGCTGCAGGTACTCGGTCAGCACAGCCCGGCCCCACCGTGGTCTCGACCAGCTCGCGCCCGCTCAGGCTGACACCCAGCCACCAGAGCCCGCCAACCTCGAAGATCACCGGATCCGCCGGAAAACAAATCCTCGGCGGACTCACGCACGAGTACCGGATCGTCGCCTGACAGACCGCACCGTCCTACGAAGAAGACGCAGGTCACCGCCACGATCGCGTATTCGAGCCCAACAGGACCCGCGACCCGGTCGGTTCATTCGAGACAGGATCGCTCCGGCTCGACCTCGACCGCCTCACTGGCGACATCGGGTCCCTGCCCAGGCCCAAGCCCAGATGAATCTGGCCGGAGCATGACTCCATGAGAGCCGATACAGCAAGGCATGAGAGCAGCTGGCGCCCCTGTTGTCCCCCGGCACTCCGGGTGAGTACGTAGCGATGGCCGGGCGCCGTTGCCGGTGAGGATGACTTGGAGGGCAACCCTGCGGGGTTGTCCTTTTTCGTGTGCGACGCCACCGTGA
>Ga0080026_10000222_pt1 | contig 13901 bp, 14 predicted proteins | sample OrgsoiDNA2013045_FD_70941 | JGI IMG/M metagenome (GOLD analysis project Ga0080026, IMG submission 70941) | Permafrost soil microbial communities from the Arctic, to analyse light accelerated degradation of dissolved organic matter (DOM) -... | ecosystem: Environmental > Terrestrial > Soil >... | reverse complement strand
TCGTGGTGGCGCTTGACGTCATCACGGACCCATTGGGCTGGGGCGATGTAGAAGTCTGGATAGTCGCGAGTGAGGTCGACGAAGATGACGGTTACAGCGTCTTGGACGACGGGGCGGTTGGCGTTGAGCTGCCAGGGTGAGCCTGGTTGGCGGCGTGAGCTGACTTGGGCGATCCGGTCGTCGATTATCAGCCGGGTCTGCGGGCCGGCGAGATGGACGTCGCGGTAGCCGTGGGCAAGTGCTGCGGCGGCGGCGCTGAAGCGGGCGTAGTCGTGTACCTGGTGGTTGCCGAGGTTCCGGAGGTCTGTTGCCGGTGTTGAGGCGTCAGGATCGGTGACTGCCGCGAGGTGTTCCAGCTGCTCGCCCAGGGACCGGTAGGTCGCGCGGAGCTGGGATAGGGCGTCGCGGGCGTCAAGTGTGGCGGGCCTGGCAATAACGCGAGTTGGAATGCCTTGCTCGGGCTTGGCGAGCAGTCCTTTGTCCACGAGGACCTGTTGGGCTGCCCTGACGGTGCCGAACGAGACCCCGTACTCGTCGGCTAGCTCTTGGAGGCCCGGGATGGGCTCGTTGATATCCCAGTCCCCAGATGCGATCCTGCGCTCCATGCGCTCGGCTACCTGGGCAGTCTTGGTCATTCCTGGCTTGGGCTCCATAGCTCTTTCCTCCCTAGTGTAGTGACTAAGCACATACCCTACAGTAGTGATTGATGGGCAGCGACCGTGCCGCGCTGGTCCGGTACATGCTGCTGCTCACGTTCGCCCACGCGCTGATCCGCGAGTTCGCCCTGGAATGCGGCTATAGCGCGTCCGGCATCGCCGAGCAGATCTACGCCAGCTCCGGGGGCGCGCCGATGGCCGGGATCATGCTCTACACGGCCGCCCCGGACAGCGAGGGCACGCTGGGCGGCCTCGTCGCGGTGGGCAAGCGGGACCGCCTCGGCAGCCTCATCGAGACGGACTCTTGGACGCTTACGCCGCAGCCGCAGAGCGGCTCCGCTCGCCCCATCAGTCCGGGCGGGCGTCTTGTGGAGAGACCCGCTGGCGAGTGTTGCCAAAGCCGGCCGGTGCTGGGAAGAGGCTGGCATCGGGTGGGCTGTCACGAGCGCACTGTCGGCCGCGGTCTGGGCTCCGGTCATGACCGAGGTGACGCCGATGGAGGTGTACGTGCCGGCAAGACTCCCGGCGACCTTCGAAGGGCCCTCTTCGCAGCGGGGCTGGAGGAAATGGAAGGCGGCGGCAGGCTGCAATTGCGGCCGTTTCCCACTCCGGGCCCGAGGATTACCACGAACATCGGGCCGGGACTACGTTCGGTGCTGTGGCCCCGCGCATATGCCGACCTGCGCACAGCAGGGGTCCGGGGCGAGGACGCCGCAGATCATCTACGCGAGGAGATGTCGCATGGCTGACGAGGATCCTCCGCGCTCGCTGGCTGCAAGGGCAGCAGCGGAACTGGCACTCGTCCGAATCGCCGACTACTACGGCGGAGGACTCGAGTTCGTCCTGCTTGGCGGACTCGTGCCGGCCCTACTTTGCGCTCAGTCGTCGTTGGTCAGGGTCTTGCACTACCGGATCCGTGACTCGTTCGGCACGCTGGGTGCCGTTGCCGGATCGCGACCCTCCCGGATGACGGTGGAGCTTTCGTACCACCAAAGTTGATCAGTCGGATGATCAGCGATGGGAGACCGACGTCCGTCTTGTCAACCCTGGCTCACCAGGAGAAACGAGGTCTTGGACAAGCTCAAGTACCGGGAGCCGCGGGGGTTCTGTCCGGTGGTGCGCTAACGGGTCACCCTGGTTGGCTTGGGGCGGCCGACTTGCGCCACCCGAGGGCGCGGAGCGCCTTGGCGTAGAGGAGGAAGCAGCTGGCGCGGACCTGATTGCGCCGGCATTGCCGCGGCTGCAACGGGACTGCAATGCGTGGGGGGACTATGTTGGTGACCAGACTTTCCGGCGTGCCGGTATATGCGAGATTGTGCCGTCTGTCCGGTGGGCTGCGAGCCGGAACAGCTGTGAGGGAGGGGTGACATGAGTTTCTCGGTCGAGGGGGACTATTTCGAGGTGTGCAACTGCGATGTCAGCTGCAACTGCGTATGGCTAGGGACCGCCACCCAGGACAACTGCGACGTGTTGCTGGCGTGGCACGTCACCGATGGCAGCAAGGACGGGGTGGACCTGTCCGGCCTTAACGCCGTGATGGCCGTGCGCTCGCCGAAGCGGATGACTGACGGCGGCTGGAAGGTGGCGCTGTACCTGGACGACCGTGCGTCCGCCGAGCAGTCCGAGGCCCTGGGAGCGGTCTTCTCCGGGGGCGCTGGCGGCTATCTCGCCGGCCTGGCCCCGCTGATCGGCGAGGTGGCAGGGGTGGAGCCGGCCGCGATCACGTTCGAGAAGTCGGACGGCTCGCTGCACGCTGAGGTCTCGGGCGCTCTTTCGATGAGCAGCGACCAGCTTGTCGGGATGGACGGCGAGGGACCGGCGGTGATCTCGAACGCGCCGTTCGGCGCCGTCCCGCAGCCTGTCCGGCAAGGCACGTCGAAGGACGTGAGCTACCACGGCCACTGGAGCGCGGACTTCACGGAGACGAACAGTTTCATTACTGACTTTAAGTACGCAGGCTGACGAGCGGCCCGGCCGTGGCTGACCAGGCCGGCCCGGCGTCCGTCGTCCGGCCCGTGCGGAGCGTCCCGCCGCGCCAGCTCGCCCTGCCGTGGATCGCCCTGGTGGCGCTCGCGGCTGCTGGGTGGGTGATCACCGTCGCGCAAGCCCGGAACATGGGCAACGGGCCCGGGACAATGGGTCTTGCGCTGCTGCCCTTCCTCGCTTTGTGGGTCCTGATGATGGCGGCGATGATGCTGCCGTCGGTCGCGCCGGTCGCCGTCCTGTGGACCCGGTCGATCAGCGGGTTCTCGACCGGCCCCGGGCGGGTGGCGAGGCTGGGCCAGTTCCTCAGCGGTTACCTGCTGGCCTGGGCTGCCTGCGGGGCCGTCGCGTTCGTGGTCCTTGCCGGAACCGGGCGGCTGGTCGCAGTGTCCGCTACCACGGCGAAATGGCTTGGCGTGGCGATCTTCGCCGCTGCGGGTGCCTACCAGCTGACCCCGTGGAAGGACTGGTGCCTGCGCCGTTGCCGCTCGCCGGTCGGCGCGCTCATGTACTACATCGGCTTCAAGGGCCGCAGCCGCGACGTCCGCGTCGGCCTGCATCACGGGGCGACGTGCGTCGGATGCTGCTGGGGCCTGATGATCGTCCTGATCGCGGTCGGCGTGATGAACGTGGCAGTCATGGCGGGACTGGCCGTGGTCATCTTCGTTGAGAAGCTCTGGCGTTACGGCAAGCCATTCGGCCAGGCCGTCGGGATCGCGCTGGTCGCAGTCGGCGTCCTGGCCATCTGGTTCCCCTGGCTGCTCCCGGGCCTGCACGCCGCCGCGATGCCGATGATGTAAGGCCGCTGATTCACAGTTCCGGGTTATGAACCTGATGGCAGCCGGGCTGTGTCATGGGCTGGGGAGACCTGTATCTCCTGGTGGGGTGGCGCCGGGCGTGACGTGCTGCCACCCGGCGACGAGAGCGCTGAGCGTGTCGTCCCACATCCGCTGGCCGTCCTCCGGGCGGATGACGCATCGCAACTCGAGGGCGGCCAGTCCTTCGCAAGCTGCGTGAAATGCCCAGGCCGCATCGGGCAGCGAGCGGGCGCCGAGGCGGCCAGCATCCCGTAGGCGGGCGATCCGGCGGTGCAATGCTGTCAGCGCACGCTCGGCCGCCGGGACGATTGCCTGTGCGACATCAGACGGCACGGACGTCTGCTGGATGCCGATCCGGAACAATGCTGGGTGGCTCAGCGCGAACGGCCGGAATCCGTAAGTGCCAGCGGCCACCAGATCCGCGGCCGGATCGCCGGTCAGCGGCAAGCGGTCGACGATGGTGCCCAGGAGGTCGAAGGCGCGCACGCCGAGCCCGCTGAGCAGCGCCTGTTTCGATCCCAGGGTGCTGTAGACGGCCCGTGTCGTGGTGCCGGTTTCCTCGGCGACCCTGCGCACCGTCAGCGACTGAAGGCCTTCGGCCTCGACAATTTTCTCCGCAGCGTCCAGCAGGGCAGTGCCGGTCGCTTCATCATGCAGACGGCTTCGGCCCATGTCGACACCATATCGTAACGCTATTACGTTACAGTGTTGCGAAACTGGCAAGGGGAGGCCCGATGACGAACATCGCGGAGCGAGACCTATCGGCAACCATCCAGGCGTGGGACGAGGCAGCGTGGAGCCTGGCCGCGCTCGCGCTCACGGCCAGGGACGACAGCCCGCCCGAGCTAACGGCCGCGGCGGAGAAACTACTGGCTGCGATCGGGCTGATCGACGCACCGGGAAAGCCGCTGCGGGGACTGCGCGCCGCGACCCCACAGCAAATCGCGAGCCAGGCAGCAGCCCCCCTGCACCAGGCCTCCGCGCTGGCCAGCGGTCGCGGCATCAGCTGGAACACCCACAGCCACGAGGCACTGCTGGCACAAGGGAACGCGAGCGCGCAGGCAGCGCGGCTTTTCGCCGAGTTCATACTGCCAATGATGGGCGACCTGGCCCGCCGCCTGGCCACGCCAGGCGCTCGCATGCTCGACGTCGGAACTGGCGTCGCCGCGCTCGCCGTCAGCTTCGCTCAGGTATTCCCCCAGCTACATGTCCTGGGAATCGACATCCTCGACCGCGCCCTCGACCTGGCCCACCAGACCATTGCCGCCAGTAACGTCGCTGACCGGGTGACGGTCCGCAAACAAGACGCCGCCGACTTCACCGACGACATCCGATTCGACCTAGCATGGCTCCCCGCACCCTTCATCCCGCAAGCCGCCGTCGCCAGCGCGCTGCCACGGGTCGCAGCAGCACTGCACCCCGGCGGATGGCTGCTCCTGGGCCACGGCAAATCCGGCGGCAGCCAGGTCGAGGACGCCCTCACCCAGCTCAAGACGATCGCCTACGGCGGCACACCGCTGGATGAAACGGCGGCATGCCACCTGCTCCGCACGACCGGGCTGACATCAGTGCGGACGGTGCCCACTCCGTCAGGGGCACCAGCCCTCACCATCGGCCAGAAACCGGCATGACGAAGACCGCCGCCACCATCGCCGGCTATCCCCGAGTCGGTCGGGCGGGTCCTCAGAGGATGAGGAAGAGCCGGCGGGCCTTGAGCGTTCAGATTCGGTAGTCATACCAGCCGGCGGGTACGGCGATGACGAAGCACAGAACGGCCCCCGCCGATGTTGCCGATGGTCAGCTCAGCCACGCCACCGGCTCCTATGCCGACGGCGATGACCGCCCAGATTATGCCGCAGAGGATTCGGTAACCACTCATCCGGGGAGCTGGCTCGGGCGGCAGCGAGTTCCTGGTGACAATGCGGCCGCCGAGCACGTGCACGACGGCCCTCGCGTAACTCTTGCTGGGCAGCCAGCGAAAGGAGATCAGGACCAGGGCTCAGCGGCGGGCCAAGGAGGTCTTGCGGGCCTTCCACCGGGACGTCGGGTAGCAGTGAGTCCACTAGCTGCTGGACATGGACCATGGTCAGACCCGTCTCTGCCCGGACTTCGATGCATCGGTCGACCAGCCTCTCGCCCATCCACTCGCGCAAGAGCTGCGTGAGCGTCCGTTCGACAATCTGCCGCTTGATCCCTTGCCGCGCGACCGCGGCTGCGGCCAGACTCGCCAGGTGATCTGACGTGCGGAAGATCCCGGCCAGATAAGTGGTGCCGAGAAGGGACCGGAACCGGATGATATCGGCCCCGCTGGCTTGCGTCAGAGCGTCAAGCCAGGTCGGCGGCCACGGCGCCTGGGGATCGAGCAGGAACGCCAGGACGGTCTGGCCGGCAGTCACGGCGGCCAGGTACTCAAGCTCGGTGATCGAACGGTGCTGCAAGTTGTCCGGCGGGATCGGCGAAGCCGTTAGGCGCCAGGACGGTCGGGCCAGGGCACGACGGTCTTGCAGCCGTAATCCTCGGGCGCCACGTCCCGCACGGTCTCTGCGAACTGCCATCGATGGCCTGCCACGTCCTCCATGGTGCAGTCCCGCTCGCCGTACTCCCGATCTGTGGGCGGTTCGCGCACGCGTGCTCCGTGCGCACGGGCACGCTCGAACTGGGCACTGACGTCCTCGACCCTGACACGGATGAGGTGCGTCACCCCGTCGTCCTGTGCTGGCTTCTCGTCCCGGCGTTCAGCGACGATCACTGCCCCATCTGCGCCGATGCTCATCTGAGCCCGGTGACTCTCGCCTATCCGCGTGCGCTCAACGAAGCCGAACGCTGCGCTCAGCCACGCCACTGCGGCCCGCACATCCGGATAAGAAAGGACGGGTACGACGGTCGCTGGCGGGACCGACCTGTTGGGTTTCATCTATCCGACCTTGCCAGACCTCACGCGATGGGCACAGCGGCGCACGGATGGGTTGCGCTCCCAGAAGTATCCCGCATGCTCGCGGTCGGCAGGTCTGACTTGGACCGGCCAGCAAATCCCGGCAGGTGTGCGCACTAACAGCGCCGGGTGAGGTAACTGCGGAGGTCGCGGACGAGAGCGCGATCTGCTCCTCCGGGCACTCGGCTTAAGTCGGCTACCTGGGTCATGGCCGGCCGACGCCGGGTACGGAGACCGGGAGGGTCAGGATCTGTCCGGTGTGAGGCCCGTTGGCCAGCCGATCGAGGTTGGCGACGTGGCCGTCGGCTGGCCGCCATTCGACGGTCAGGATGAACAGGGTTCGCCGGTCCGGTCCGCCGAGCATCAGTGCGAACGGGGCCCGGTTCTCCGGCAGTTCGACGCGCTGCAGGACCTCGCCCCCCTCGGCGACGCGGACGATCGAGTAGTCGGCGGTGCCGACCCAGACCGCGCCCTCGGCGTCGAGGCAGATGCCGTCCGGGCCGAGTCCTTCGGCGAAGACCCGACGGCTGGACAGTCCTCCGTCGGCGTCGATGCCGAACGCGGTGAGCCGGCCGGCGAACGACTCGGAGATGATCAGCGTCCGGTCATCGGGCGTGATGACCATGCCGTTGGGGAACTGGATGTCGCCGGCGACCTGGCGTAGCTGGCCGTCTGGGGTGACGAGCTTGATGTAGCCGGGCTTGGGCGGCGCTCCTGCGACGAAGTCGAAGTCAGCGCCGTTGAGGTAGATGTTGCCGCGGCCGTCCACCACGATCTCGTTTGCGCGCTGGTCGGCGTGGACGACCAGGTTACGCCGCTAAGGGGGGCGACTGCGTCGAGTGTGGATTGCGGCAAGCCGGCCTCCTGGAGCATCAGCTCGACAAGGGCCGTGCCGTTCCCAGCGGGGACACCGTATGCCCGGGCATGCTGGCTCAAGATCGCCGCTGCTTCGCCGACCGGGAGGTGGTGCTCGATGACAGCGTCGCGCACGACACCGGCGAGGTGCCCTCGGTCGAGCCTCGACGAGGCTAGGTCGCTGATCGTGCGCAGTGGCGTGGTGACCGGCAACCCGTCTGTGTGAGTCCTCTCACCGGCCGAAACGGCGAGTGCGCCGCTGCTGGAAATGTCTTGGCCTGGGATGGCTAGGAGAGGTGGATCCAGGCGGCGGTCGACGGGATGTGGTTCTGGTCGACGAGGAAGAGCATGTACCAGCCGGGGGGCGCGATTGTCGGTGTTGCGGGTGTGTTCACGGTCAGGCTCCCGGGTGCGCGTGCCGTGATCGGCAGGTCCACGAGTCGCTGCGAGTTGTCGAAGGCGTGGGTGGTGACGCCGTTGCGGATGAGCTCGGCCCATAGGATGGTGTCCGCCTGCGGTGATGCGATGCCGACTGCCTGGCCGTGGTGCCACTCACCGGCGACTTGCCCGATTGCGGGCTGCGCCGCGGCAGACTTGTACGGGGGCGTGTACATCTCGATCCGCATTTCCTCGTTCGGCTGCGGCGGCTGCAAAGGGGCCCGCTGCCCGTATGGCGGCGGGTTGCCGCTCGTGGTGACGACCCGGCCATCAGGCATGAGCAGGGCTACGGAGTGGTACATCCGGATGACGCTTGCCACCGCGCCGGGGCGCCACGTGCCGGCCGCCGGGTCGTAGATCTCGGATTGGAGCCGGGCGATGGGTGGTACTCCCGTCTCCTCGTGGATGATCGCCCCGCCGCTCACGAACACGGTGCGGTCCGGGAGCAGGACGGCGTTGAGGTGAATCCGTGGCAGGCTGAGCGGCGTCGCCGGCTGATACGCGGGGTTGGGCTGATCTAGCTGCACGATCTCGGTTGTTCCGGTCGCGCTAGTGCGGTCGTCGGCGGGGCCGCCGCCGATGATCATGACGCGCTGGTCCTGCGCGGGAGGGAGCAGTACGCTCGAGGATTGATTGCGGAGTGTGGAATCCACAGTGGCGGGCACGACCTGGAAGTCGATGTGGTCTGGTGCGAAGGCCATGATGCCTGCGCGCTGGAAGCGGCCGTCGTCCATCCTGCCGCCGCTAAAGAAAACACGACCGTCGGCCATGAGAAACAGATGGGCGTAGAACGGCAGGCCCATGAAGTCCGGGCTCTGCGGCGGATTGTGCTGCAGCCATTGCTCCTGGACGGGGTCGTAGATCTCGAACAGCGGATTGAGATCGCCGTTGCTCTCGTTCTTGCCGCTGACTGTCAGCACGTGCCCGTCTGGGAGGAGCAGCAGTTGCGGGTACCACCGGCCGTGTGCCATCGGCGGGGCCGCGGCCCATTGCTCGGTGGCCGGGTCGAAGATCGCGACTTCCCGCTGGCCGAGGTCGTTTCCGGCGTTGTAATTCTGCGTCCCTCCGGCGGAAAGGACGCGGCCGTCGGCGAGGAACGTGTCGCCGCCGCAGAAGAAGTCGAACGGCCGGCCGTCCTGGCGGAAGATCGTGGGGGGGTGCGAGAAATTCTGCCCCTGTGGAGCCTGCGGGTCCCACACGACGCTTGTGTACATGCCAGCGGCGACATTCCCGAATGTGGGGTCGGCGACCCGTGCAGTGTTGTTCCCGGACCCGGAGAAGAAGAGCACTCGACCGGTAGGCAGCATCGCCGCATGGATGGCGAGCACCTCCGAGTTGAAGGGGAGGACCTCCCATTGCCCGTGGATGCCCGGGGACTCCGTGAGCCGGACGGTCGTGTAAAACCCGACGCTGCCCGCTTGGGGGTGGTCTGCAGCCAGAACGAGGAGATGGGGCACCCCGCCAAGCGGGAGAACCGCGATCCCCGCCCCCTGGTTCTCCCAGGAGAACCAGTTATTCACCCCAAGCAGACTTGACCATCCAGCCTGTGGGTCGGCCGGCCGGGCGCCGGCCGGCACGCCGTCCCCATTGACGTCGAAGGCGATACGGTAGAAGGCCTGGTTCTGCTGTGGCGGGTTGTCGATCCCGAACACGACGATGTCAAGATGCCCATTGCCAGTGGTATCGGCAACAGCCAGCCCGCCGCCCTGGTCCTCCCACGAGAACCAGCCGGGCATATCGATCCAGTCCGACCACCCGCCGGTGGCGTTACCATCACCGTCGAGGTCACGGCCAACCCGGTAAACACCCCGGTTCTGCTGGAGCCCGTTATCGACAGTCATAACGACAATGTCGGGCTTTCCGCTGCCGCTGAGGTCGGCAACCGCGATCCCTGCTCCCTGGTTCTCCCACGAGAACCACGGCACGTCCTGCCACGCCGACCACCCGGCGGTCACGTTGCCGTCGGCGTCAAGGTCATGACCGACACGGTAGACACCGCGGTTCAGCTGAGCCGCGTTGTCGACCAGGAGGACAACCAGGTCGAGCTTCCCGTTCCCGTTAAGGTCGACGACGGTGATGCCCGCTCCCTGCGTGTCCAGCGAGAACCAGTCCGGGACCTGAATCCACGGCGTCCAGTCCCCGCTGACGTTGCCGTCAGCGTCGAGGTCGCGCCCGATGCGATAGGCGCCGCGGTTGGGCTGCGGTCCGCCGTCAACGGCCAGCACAACCAGGTCGGGCTTGCCGTTGCCGGTCACGTCGCCGACGGCTACCGACGCCCCCTTATTTACAGGGGAGAACCAGTCCTGGATAGCGCGGAAGCCAGCGGGCATCATGGGAGGTTCACCCGCGAGACGGCCGGTGCGGCACCGGGCGCGGGAGCAAACCCTCCGAACGGTTTGTCGGCGACTCGGCCCGTTACCCCATCCGCGCACTCAAGACCCATCCACGTGCGCGCAGGCAGGCTGTGCTCGGTTTCTGAGTGGCTGTCACGCGGTCGCTGGCGGCCCCGAGTCTCCCAGCCGCACCGCCGTGTGGCCGACCCGTTCCTAGCAGCAGGCCATGATCGCAGCGAGACAAGCTGCCTCCGAGTATCGTTCACCGCAGTCCCCGATCTCCTCGGTCGGCCGTACGCCAATAGTCGGCCGTACCTTCTCGCCTAGCACTGCTCTGCGATTACCGCAAGTACTTGGCAGGTGATAGATCTGTAGCAGGTTGTCGGCGTTCCGCCGGGAAAAGATCATGACAGCGACGTCATGCCGGGGTTGGAGGACATTGGGCGAGAATGCCGAATCGCATCCCTATGCGGTAGCCAGGTACCGACTGCCGCCGTTGGTGTCCCAGATTCTGGGTACCTCATTATCGCCGCCGAAGTCGTCGCAGAAGATTACGAACTCGAATTTAACGGGCGGGCCTGGCGCTGAGAAATCTACGTGCCAGAATTCGAATCCCTGGCCGAAGCGCTGAAATACGGCGGGCACGATCCGCGATGTTATCCAGAAATCAGTCGTAACGACCAGTCCTGAGACGTGTGATGGCCCGTTGTTGTGGATCTGGAAGTCCACTGAGAGATTGACCTCGCCGGGCGCTACCGGGTCTGCGTTAAAGCTGACGTCGGTGATAGAGAAGGCGGTTTGCATCTGGGACCCTCCTTACGGGCCTACCGTGACACCACTACTCGTTGCTGCCTCGACGGGCCGTTTCCGGCTCGGAGGTCCATGGCCCCAGCGGTGACCGGAGCCCTGTGAGGGAGCACACCATCTATTTCACCACGCCGTCAACCACCATTGCCATAGTGCAGTCCGGAGGCGCATAGCCTACGGCCCTATAGCTTGGGGGTCGGCGGCGATGATCGCGATGCTGTCAGGGAAGTCCGGATGCGGCCATGGCGAGCGCTCCAGCAGAAATTGCCCGCCGAGCCCCAGCTGGGCAACTGTTCGTCCGCGCGCCTCGATCGGCCCAACACCTGGTGTAACCGTTGATGGGCCAGGTCAGCGCGCTCCCCCAGCCATCCCACTCGTCAGCAGGCTCGATATGGGCGGCCCTCGGACCAGGAGTGGCTGCGGTCGTTGCCCAGCATAGGGAACGTTATGGCGCTGCGGCGGGATCGTGCCCTCAAGCTCCTGCTCTGCCCTGACTCGTCCGCACATGCATGTGAGCGGACTACGGGGCCAAGGCCTGACCGGGGATCGACGCAGAGGTGACCCTGGCTGTCATGTCGATGCTTCCAGGGGTTCTATGCGATGGCCGGCGGGGGGCTCTCGACGGCTGCGTGCCCGGCCCAGAAGTCAGTAACGAGGGCAGCGAGCTCGGTGGGACATTCGAGCGAGGGGAGGGCGCGTGATCCCGTGAGGACCGCTGAGCGGGCATCCTTCATCGCGGCCGTGGTCTCGGCGCACTCAGAGGGACTCCACTCACCCCGGTCGTCGGTGGCAATCATCAGGGTGGGGCACCTGACGCGTGCGGCGGCCCAGGCCAGGTCCGTCCTCTTGAGGACGCCGGAATGGACGGTCCGCGCGATGGCCCCTCGGTTGCCTCGGGACATGGGGGCAACGAGCGCGTCGACGGCCTCTGGGTCAGTGCGCCGCGTGAGATCGGTGAGCATGCCGTCGAGCAGCCCTTGGCGTACCGGCCCGCGCATCCCGATGGCGCGGTAGACGGGGAGCAGCATTCTCACCTGCCGCCGCATCGACGGACTCGCTGCCTGGACCGGCGTGCTGACCGTGATCAGGCTGCGCACCAGCTCCGGTCGAGCTGCGGCCATCTGCAACCCCACGTGGCCACCCCACGCGCTGCCCAGCCAGTCGACAGGACCCGCGGCCACCGCGTTCTGGACCTGCGAGACGACCGCGACGGCTCCCTGCACGCAGCGGTCGATGAAGTTGTCCACCACGCGGTCGAGATCTGCGCTCGCCCCGAAGGACCACCCGTCGACCAGCACCAGGGTGCGTTTCTCGCGAAGGTCGTCCACCACGCGGCCCCAGCTGCGCGAATCGGTAAACATGCTGTGCCACAGGACGGCCACGCGGGGCGGCCCCGGGACGACCCGGGCGGCGAGCCAGCCGAGTTCGGTGTCGATGCGCATCATTTCACTGTACCCGCAGTACAGCGAAGTTACTAGACTGAATCGCATGCCCCGTCGCTACGAGTCGTCAGTCCGCGCCGAACGAGCCGGTGAGAACCGCGGCCGGCTCGTCTCCGCGGCCCATGGGCTCTTCCTCCGGCAAGGCTGGACCAAGACGACGATGACGGAGGTCGCTGCCGCGGCAGGTCTCGCTCGCCCCACCGTGTACCTCCACTTCGGCACCAAGGTCGACCTGCTGATCGCCTGCATCGACACCTCACTGTCCGAAATCCCCGTCCGGGACCGTGCCGACTACCAGGCGATGGGCAAGGGCACGCCCCTCCGCAGAGCGGCGACCGCGGCACGCTGGCTGCGAGATGCCTACGAGCGGTCCGCCTCCATCCAGCGGGTGCTGGACGACGCTGCGGTCAGCACCCCCGAGGCAGCCCGGGCACAGACTCGAATGGAGCAGCGCCGGCATGACGAGTTCGCCAACGCATGCCGTCTCGTCCTCGGGAGCCGCCTCCTACCCAACGCTCTCGTGGACGAAGTCTGGGCCCTCGGCTCGCGCGCGATGTGGTTCAAGCTCGCCGAGCGCGGATGGTCACCCGACGATTGGGAGACATGGTTCGCTCGCGTAGTGCTCGACGCCACCCACGCACACGGCGCCAATGGGTGACACGGTGCCGGCAGCCGCGAACCGTTGCCTGCTCTCGCCCGAAGCATTCACAGCGCACCGCCGGAAGCGCACTCGTCCGGTCATGGCTCCCTTCTATGAAGGAAGTTCCGGGCGGGTGACGTTCTTGTCTGTAGCCGTCAAGATCCAACCGCTGCGGCTACCGACGACACTCGGCTTGTCACGGAACGTGCCCGCTCACGAGCACGCCGACCCGCCTGAGCGGGCTGGCGGGGGTGATGTCTAACGCCAGACCCGAGCCGATGGATCTCGTTATGTCTCCATGCTCGTCATCCGTTAGCAGCAGGAGTCCGCACGGCAGGGGGAACGGCCGGGTACGTCACCCAGCAGCGACCGGGCACATATCGTGCACCCACTCGCCTTCGTCTGCCCCGCGGCGGCGCGCCGTCTGCGTGGCCGCGATCAGCCGGCCGCACCGCGCGCAGACCTTGCCCGGGGCATGGGCAGCATGATCTTCTCCGGTCAGCCGATCTTGTTCCGCGAAGTCCCGGCCCTCCAGGTCAGTGCTCAATCGCGCGACAGCCCTGCTGGGGCGGATGATCAGCCGCGGCCTCCGCATGCACCGAGCATAGGCGCCCGCTCAAGCCCGAGGGTCGCAGCGGCTGCGCTGTGTGCACGACGGTGCGCCCCCGCGACCACAGCGACCTCGCAGCTCCCCTGACGCCTGGCGCTCCGACCGTCTCGCGGGAACGCGATGCCGGAACCAGTCGCTGCCTGCCAGGCCCGGATGCGGGCCGAGCCGTGACCACCACCGCACCGATCTGCGCCATCAGAGAACACGCACCTGCCACGATGATGGCTGTAGCTAAGCAGGTCACCGTGCGTGGTGGAGCCCGGCGCGCAAACCGCAGATATGGCGGGTTGGTGGTCGGCGGCGTCTGGCGGCCTGGGCGGAAGGGTCATCGTCCGTCATTGGCTTCTGCTACATCACCGGCATCGCGGCGGCGTGCAGGCCCGGTAG
>Ga0080026_10000217_pt1 | contig 14087 bp, 11 predicted proteins | sample OrgsoiDNA2013045_FD_70941 | JGI IMG/M metagenome (GOLD analysis project Ga0080026, IMG submission 70941) | Permafrost soil microbial communities from the Arctic, to analyse light accelerated degradation of dissolved organic matter (DOM) -... | ecosystem: Environmental > Terrestrial > Soil >... | reverse complement strand
CCAGCCCCGTGCGTCTCTGGTTGCCCCGCAAGAGACCGTGAATAGCTGGCCGAACGCGGACTGGCGACCCCAAGGCGGAAGCGCGCCCGCCCAGGGAGACGGCCCGCCCGCCCGCGCCGGGGCAGCCGCAACCAGCCGCGCCTGCACGATCACCCGATCGGAAGCCTCCCGGCTCGGGGGGGACCGCCAGCAAACTGGGTCTGGGCCGGCAACGCAGGCGGATAATGACATTGCGGACCGGCACGTCCAGCCACAACACGACCACAGAACACACGCCACCTGCCGATCTGCGCACCCGACAGCAGGAACCAGGGGAGAAACCGTGTCACAGCCCAGCTTGGGCGGTAGGGACAAACGGACGCGCCGGCGCCTCAGCATAAACGCCAGCACCGCGCAGGTGATCGCCGCGATGATCACCGCCCTCGGCGCCGTCGGGGCGGCGTTCGTCGGCGGGGCGTTCGCGGGCCCGCGGATCGGCATTGTGGTCGCCCAGCCCGCCGTAACCATCACAGCCACCGTCACGCGGCCAGCAACATCCCGAGCCAGCCCCGGCGGGGGCGGCGGAACACAAACCTCCCCAGGAACAGTGCTGTTCCAGAAGAAGAGCGTGCAGCTCACGCAGGGCTACCAGCTGTCCTTCATCGACCGCACTCTGCGCCCATTCGTGGTCGGCAACGGCACTGCTTGCGGGTCGGGAGACTTGTATGTCAGCACCTGTTTCGCGGGCGTCGACAGCTCGGCGCAGCTCGCCGTCGTCGGCGGCCGGGCCGGATTCGCCCAATGTCAGGCAGACACCACGTACGTGGCTGGTGACGCCAACTACAATGGGCATTCGCTACTCGACTCTACGCTGTGCGTCACCACAGGCCACAGTGTGGCCGCCTGCTACGTCACCTCCGACACGACGAAGTCGGCCGTGGCCGCTCCGGGGCTGATCATGGACGTCACCGTCTACGCCTTCAAATGACACATCCCTACTCGCGTGCCGCCTGCCACTCGGGAAGTCTCCGCTTACGTCCGGCCCGTGCCCCCGATCGCGTCCGTTTTCCTAATAACTCCCGGTAGAGGTTGAGGAAGGCGCACGCCTCTAGGCGCCCGCCGCCCAGCGTGCGACGATCACGGTGCGCATGCGCTGGGCGGCGAGTGCCGCGAGGCTGAGCGCGATGACGCCGAGACCGTAGACAACCGCGGTGACGTGCAGGCCGACGTATGTGCTGGCGAATCCGGCCACAACGGCGGGGAGGCTGAACGCCAGGTAGGCGATCACGTAGGCGACGGAGAAAAGCTCGCCGCGTTCCTCCGGCGCTGCCAGGCTGGCCAGTGCCCGGAAGCAGGCCAGGGCGGACGCGCCGAACCCGATGCCCGCGACGACCGTCCCAGCGCCGGCCAGGACCACGGTGTGGGCTTCCACGCCCGCCAGCGTCAGCGCTGTCCCGGCGGTGAGCAGGACGGCGCCGGTGCTCAGCAGCCTCCGGGCCGGCCACGCCCGCAGGACGAAGGCGGTCACGGCCCCGGTGCCGCACAGCAGCGTCACGACGAGGCCGCCGATCAGGTGATTGGTCAAGCCGAAGAGGCTGGCCGCGACCGATGGCCCGAGGGAGAGGTAGAGGCCGCCGAGCGCCCAGCTGGCCACCAGGATCGGGACGAGCGCGTAGACGTCGCCGCGAAGGCGGGCCGGGACGCCGAGCCGGGGCGCGAGCGAGGCCAGGCCGCCGGCTCGGCGCGCCGAGGTCTCGGGCATCCGTGCGATGACCACTACCGCGAGGCCCATTCCGGCCAGCAGGAGCGCGAAGATGAGGTGCGTCGGGGCGGGTGCGTACTGGACCAGGGCGCCGCAGCCAAGCGCTCCCACTGCCAGCCCGCCGACGGGCGCGACGCCATTGACGACGCCGGCACGGCCGGGGGCGTGCGGCGGATTCAGGTCGACCAGCGTGGCACCGAGCGTAGTCAGCGCCGCGCCAGTGGCGATGCCCTGCGCGACCCGGGCCACCAGGAGGACAGTCACGTCGCCCGCGACGATGAACAGCACGAGCGCAGCCGCTTCCAGCGCGATCGCCGCGGCCAGCACCGGGCGGCGCCCGACGTGATCGGACAGGGCCCCGACGACCACCAGCGAGCCGATGAGGGCCAGGACGTACACGGCGAAGACGACGGTGAGCGTCGTCGCGGAGAAACCCCACTCCTGCTGGTAGACGACGTACAGCGGCGACGGCGCGCTCGATGCTGCCGCGAAGAGCACGAAGATCGCGGTGATCGCCCCGAAGGCCACCGGGTGCGACAGGCGGCCCGAGCGAGCGGCCGGACTGCTGTCCCGGACCATGACGGCGGTGGCGGATGAATCAGACATCTTGCTCCTTGACGCAGCGACGGCACGGTCTTAGTCATAACGAACAGACTGGTCTGTCTACTAGCTCGACACTAGACAGACCGGTCTGTTATTGTCAAGTCATGTCCACGAAGACCACGGATCGCCAGCAGGCTCCGACGGATCGACGGCCGGCCACCACGGAACGCCAGGCAGCCACCACGGAACGCCAGGCGGCCACCACGGATCGACGGCCGGCCACCACGGAACGCCAGGCGGCCACCACGGATCGACGGCCGGCCCGCGAGCGCCTGCTGGCCGCCGCCGACGAGTTGTTCTATGAGGAGGGCGTACGCACCGTCGGCATTGACCGGGTGATCGAGCGCGCCGGGGTGGCTAAGGCAACCCTCTATACCGCCTTCGGCAGCAAGGACGAGCTCATCCGCGCCTACCTCCAGGCCCGGCACGCGGCCCGGCAGGAGCGCATTACGCGACGGCTGGCACGCTACGACACGCCGCGCGAGCGCCTCCTGGGGGTATTTGACGTCCTCGGCGAGACGATCGGGGAGCCGGGGTTCCACGGGTGCGCGTTCGTCAACGCCAGCGCCGAGGCCCGGCCCGGCAGCGCGATCGAGCAAGTCTCTGATGAATCGCGCGCCTGGGTGCGGTCGCTGTTCGCCGAGCTTGGCCGGGAGGCGGGCGCGGCGGATCCCGAACTGCTTGCTCGCCGGCTCGCGCTGGTTTACGACGGAGCGGTAGTGTCCGCTCGGATGGACCGGGACCCGAGCGCGGCCGCCGAGGCACGCGCCATTGCCTCGGCGCTGATCGGCGCGGCAACCAGTCCCTGAGCATCCCGCGCCGAGCCGCGCGGGCCGGGTCTGCGCGGCAGCATGCTTGCCGAGCTAGCTGCCCGGCGTGCCGGGCTCGGTGGCGCCGCCCGGGGTGCCGGGCGCGGTGGCGCCGCCCGGGGTGCCCGGCGCGATGGCGCCGCCCGGGGTGCCCGGCGCGGTAGCAGTATCCGTCGGCCCGGCCGCGGTGGCGGTGTCCGTTGGCCCGGACGCGCCGGCCGGGATCCGCACGGCGATCTCGCCGCCGAGCCCGAAGCCGGCAGACAGGCTGAGGTCATCCCCGCTCCAGAAGCGCCCTGCGTCATACCAGTTCGGCCGGTGCCTGCCGGGAAGCAGGCCCATGGCCTGGTAGGTGACGGCGAGCACCTCCGCGCAGTACGCGGTTTCGAGGTCAGCATCTCGTGCCGGGTGCCGGACCGCCGGCACGCGGCCCGTCAGCCACCGCGACGCGAGCCGGGCCACGGATGGGAACGGCGTGCCATCCGTCCGCGCGATCGTGCGCAGGACGGCGTCCTCCATCTCGCGAGTGACATCGTGATCCAGCTGGCGGACCCACGCCCGCTGGCCGTACCTGGTGGCCCATACCAGCACAGCCTCACGCAGGTCATGCAGCTGAGCCCCGCGCTGCCGGTCGCCCGACCACACGTCAGGCAGGGACCGGCCAAGCTCGGCGTGCCACATCAGCGGCGGCAGGTCACCGATGACCACGGACATGCCGACGTGGTTGACGGGACTGTTGGTCGCCATCTGGATTGCGCGGTCAGCCGCCGTCCGGCCGCGAAACAGCCACACGTCCCCGGTACGAGTCAGGTCCAGGGCCTCATCAAGGGTGATACTCGCGGCAGGCATTGTCGTAGCCTAGGCAGGTGCGGTGGTGGAAAGTGCTGGGACTGGCAGGCTTCGCGGGTGTCGCCGCCTCCGGGGTGGTGATCGCCAGGGCCGAGCGCCAGCGTCGCGCCTATACCCCGCAGGAAATCCGGGAACGTCTGCATGCACGGCTTGCCGAGGCAGCCGAGACCTCCGATTCCGGGACTCCCGATTCCGAGACCCCCGGCCTCGCGCCGCCCGACCTCGCGCCGCCCGGCTCCGCGCCGCCCGACCTCGCGCCGCCCGGCTCCGCGCCGCCCGACCTCGCGCCGCCCGGCTCCGCGCCGCCCGACCTCGCGCGGTCACACTCGGCCACCACCCTCGGCACGCTGCGTCGGGCTATCGGCTGCGCCGTCAGGCGACGAAAGGCTCAGCGCCCGAATCTGTCGTCATCGGCCGCCCGGCAGCCGCCCAGTCCTGCATCCCGCCCGCCACGTTGATCGCGTCCCAGCCGGCGCCGGTGAGCGCCTGCGCGGCCCGCCCCGAGCGCACGCCGGACCGGCAGATCACGTAGACAGCCTCGTCCTGAGGGACCTCGGTCGTGCGAGCGCCAAGCTGGCCCAGCGGAATGTGCCGCGCCCCGGGAGCATGACCCGCCGCCCACTCGTCGTCCTCGCGCACATCGAGCAGCCAGGCGCCATCGGGCACGCTCACTGCCGGCACTTCAGGCAAGGCCTCCTGCACCACTGATCACTGCTCCCCTCGGGTATCACCGCGTAACCGGAATCCTGCTGCGCGTGCATAAGTGTAATTATCCTCATGCGCGGCTGTCACGGCCGATGACGATGAAACCACGAGCACGCCAGTGCTCAGGCGACCGGGTCCCACCTGGCCAGGGCCACGCGGGCCAGCGCCCGCGGCCTGATCGGGCACCGGGGCAGTGGCCGGCGTCGGAGCACGACTCCGCACAGGATGAGCCCGCGCTCGCGCTCGCGGCCGCCGGCGCTTTCACCGCCGCCCGGCCAGCTGGGCTATGGCGATTCTGCACTCTCCCCGCACCGAGGGTAAACGCCTGACACATAACAGTTGAGCCCTTTTAGATGAAAACATACCGATATGTGCCAACCGGTCGTGCGGGGAATTGTCAACGGCCAGGAATGTTCTCGCTGCTGCGCCAGTTGCCTAGGCCCGTGATGGTGCGTGACGCCCGGCCAGGCGAACTCGCCGCGGCCGGCCGGCTCCGGGTCGCCGCCTACCGGGCCGGCGGCCACCTGTCCGCATCGTCTGAGTACGCGGCCACGCTGGCGGCCCTCGGCACCGCCGGTGACGGCCAGGTGCTGGTCGCGGTCGAAGACGGCCAGGTGCTCGGGACGGTCATGCTTCAGCCCTGGCCGCATGCCGGGCGAGTGGTGACCGAGCCTGACGAGGCCGAGATCAGGGCACTGGCGGTAGTCCCGGACGGCCAGGGCAGGGGAATCGGCGGCGCCCTGCTGCAGGCCGTGATCGACCGGGCCGGCCGGCGTGGGATCCGGCACCTGGTCTTGTGCACGCAGCCCGACATGCGGGCCGCTCATCATCTGTACGAGCGGGCCGGTTTCGGCCGGCTGCCAGAGCGCGACTGGTCCCCCGTCCCCGGCACGACGCTGCTGGCCTACGGCCTCGTGCTCCCAGCGGGTCACTGAGCCCGCGCCGTAACCCGATGGATGTCCCACTCAGCGGGTTGGGTGCCGCTGAATGCGCCATCCACCGGGTTGGGGCCCTGGGGGAGCTGGGGGCACTGGGGAGCTGGGGGCACTGGGGAGCTGGGGGCACTGGGGAGCTGGGGGGAGATGAGGCGCTGGGGGCGGCGGCCTAGTGCGCATAGGGGCGGCATAGGGCTGATGCGGGAGCGCGCCTAGTCCCCGCTGGCGAGCTCGTCGCCGGCCGCGAGCCGCTGATAGGCAGGAGCGAGCACAGCCGCGAGATCCTTGCCGCGCACCACCACGGCGGGCGGCTCGAAGATCCGCAGCAGCAGGTCCGGAGCGGTCGCCGGGGAGGCGGGCAGCGCCCGCAGCCGCGCCGGGCTCAGGCCGGCGGACCAGAAGCCCTCCATGCACTCGGACAGCGGCGGGGACGGGACATCCAGCACCGGCCGGGGTTCGTCCGGCAGGCCGCGGCCGGGGCCGGCCTGCCGGAGCGAGGCCAGCAGCGCATCCCGGCCCCGGCCGCGCCACGCCAGCATGCCAAACGGGTCATCGTCGAACTGTTCCGCCAGCACGTAACAGACAGCGGCCAGGTGCTTGCACGGCACTTCCCAGTCCGGGCAGGAGCACCTCATGTCCAGGTCATGAGCCGACCGTGGAAACAGCGGCGTGCCGCACTGCGCGAAGACGTCCTCGATCTGCGCGGGCATCTCCCCCGCGAGCAGCTTGGCCCGGAACAGCGCCTGCCCGGCCAGTGCCAGCTCGACCCGCTGCCACTGCCCCGTGGTCAGCGGGAGCACCTGGATGCGCACCTTGTACGGGGTGGCCCGCGATCCCTGGACCCGGGCAGTCACGTATCCCGATGAGATCTCCAGGTCCAGCACCTGGCCGGCCCGGGCGTAGCGGCGGCCGCGCTGCAGCCGGCCGCTCATCCCGAGCGACTCGAGCACGTCGATGAACCGCCGGGACCACCACTGCTCGCCGATGGCGCCGCGCTTGCTGCGTGCCTTGATGCCGCCCTCGACCTGGATCGGCCGCGACGGCGGGTACCAGCCGTCCTCCCACCGGCTCATCTCGGCCTCGCCTTCGCTCCGGGACCCGCCCAGACCCCGGCATCCGCCCTGACTCCCGCACCGGCTCTCACTCCGATACCGCCTCAGGCGACAGTCTGATCACGTTGCGCAGGTCAGCGACCGACAGGTTGGCCAGCCAGCTCTCACCGGTCCCGACCACGCGCTCGGCCAGCGCCTTCTTCTCCTCGATCATCTGATCGATCCGCTCCTCCAGCGTGCCGACGCAGACGAACTTGCGCACCTGCACGTCGCGGGTCTGGCCAATCCGGAACGCCCGGTCGGTGGCCTGGTCCTCGACCGCCGGATTCCACCACCTGTCGATGTGGATGACGTGGTTGGCGGCGGTGAGATTCAGCCCGGTGCCGCCCGCCTTGAGGGACAGCAGGAACAGGGCAGGTTCCGTTTCGGAAGTAAATTGAGTGACCAGGGCATCGCGTTTGCGCTTCGGCGTCCCGCCGTGCAGGTAGAGCACGGGGCAGCCGAGCCGGGCCGCGAGGTAGGGCTGCAGCATCGAGCCGAACTCGGCGTACTGGGTGAAGCAGAGCGCCTTGTCGCCCTCGGCCACGATCTCGTCGCAGATCTCCTCCAGCCGGGCCAGCTTGCCGGACCGGCCGGGCAGCCTCGAGCCGTCGCCGAGCAGGTGCGCGGGGTGGTTGCAGACCTGCTTGAGCTTGGCCATCGTGGCCAGCACCAGGCCGCGGCGCTGGATGCCTTCCTGCGCCGACTCGATCCTGGCCAGCATGTCGGTCACGGTGGCCTGGTACAGCGAGGCCTGCTCGGCGGTCAGGTTGCACCAGACCTTCATCTCCAGCTTGTCCGGCAGGTCGGAGATGATCGAGGAATCGGTCTTGAGCCGGCGCAGGATGAACGGCCCGGTGAGCCGCCGCAGCCGCCCCGCCGCCTCCTCGTCGTCGTGCCGCTCGATCGGGACCGCGTAGCCCTTGCGGAAGCTCTCCGCCGAGCCGAGCAGGCCGGGATTGGTGAACTCCATGATCGACCACAGCTCGGCCAGCCGGTTCTCGACCGGCGTCCCGGTCAGCGCGATCTTCGCGTCGGCGGGCAGCGCGCGCACGGCCTGGGCCTGGCGGGCGGCGGAGTTCTTGATGTTCTGCGCCTCGTCGCAGACCACCCTGGCCCAGTGCACCCGAGCGAGCTCCTCCCGGTCCCTGGCCGCGATGGCATACGTGGTGATCACCAGGTCGGCGGCGCCGAGCGCGCTGGCGAGCTCCGCCCCGCTCTTGCGGCCCGCGCCGTGATGCACGTGCACCCGCAGCAGCGGGGTGAACTTCGCCGCCTCCTGCTCCCAGTTCCCGACCAGGGACATCGGGCAGACCAGCAATGTCGGATTATTCGAAACGGCTCCTGCTGCCGACTCTCGCTCGTACGCCAGCAGGGCCAGCAGCTGGACAGTTTTGCCCAGGCCCATCGAGTCGGCCAGGATGCCGCCGAGCCCGATGCTGCTCAGGAACGCCATCCAGGCCAGCCCGCGCTCCTGGTAGGGCCGCAGGCTTCCGGTGAACGCCTCGGGCGTCGGGACCGGGGCGAGACGACGGTCCGCCTGACCCGACAGCAGGTCACCCAGCCAGCCGTCGGCATCGACCTGCACGACCGGCAGGTCGTCCTCGCCGCGCAGGCCGGCCAGCAGCGCGTCGCCCGCCGCCATCGTCCCGCTCCGGCGGCCCTGGAGGAACTTCAGTGCCGCCTGAAGGTGCCTGTCGTCCAGCTCGACCCACTGGCCGCGGATCCGGACCAGCGGGATCTTGAGCCTGGCCAGCTCGGCGAGCTCGTCGGGATCGAGAGTCTCGTCGCCTATCGCGAGGTCATAGCGGAAATCGACCAGGTCCTGCATGCCGAACTTCGGCTCCGCGGCGCCCGCGCCTGCTTCTTGAGTGCTCTTGGACCGCGTGGTCAGCCTGAGCCCGAGCCGCGCCTTGCGAGCCCAGTCCGGGAGCAGCACCCCGAACCCGGCGCCGGACAGCAGCGGCGCGGTCTGCTTGAGGAAGCGGAACGCCCCCGCGGTGTCGAGGGCCGCGGTGGCCGGCGTCGCCGTGCGCAGCTCGGCATCCAGTTCCGGGAAGAGCCGGGAGGCGGTGCCGAGGCCGGCCAGCAGTTCCTCCTCCGGGTGCCGGATCCCGCCGACGGCCCAGCCGGCGGTGCCGGACCAGATCTGCGCCGCGGGCATGACCAGGCTGGGATCATCGGTGGACTGCAGCGAGAACTCCACCAGCCAGCGGCTCTCGTCCGCCGCGCTCAGGCCGGCCGCGCCCTGGTCCGCCGCGCCCTGGTCCGCCGCGCCCTGGTCCGCCGCGCCCTGGTCCGCCGGCGGGCTCTGGCGGCCCGCCGGGCTCTGGCTGCCCGCCGCGCTCTGGCTGCCCGCCGCGCTCTCGTGGTCCGCCTGGCCGGCGTCTGGCTCAGCCTCGGACTCGGACTCGGGCCCAGACTCGGGCTCGACCAGGCGGAAGCAGGTCCGCGCCGGGCCGGCCGGGGTCTGCGCGACATTGCGCCAGGCCGTGAGCTCGGCCGCGAGCTCGGCTGCCTCCATCTCGTCCTGCGCCGTCGCCAGGTCGACGCGGCCGTCGGCGGCGGTCAGCGCCGCCAGCCAGCGCTGGGCCACCGGTACCCGAGCCGGGCCCCGGCCGCGCCGGGGAAGCAGCGCCGTCTCGGCGAGGCGACTGCGTGCGGCGGCGTCGGCGAGCGCCTCCAGCGCGCTGGCCAGCACCCGGGCCGGCGGCTCGCCCGCGGCGTCGGTGGCCCGGCAGACCGGCGGCATCGCCGCCGCAAGCTCGCGCGCCCGCTGCGCGTCGGCGCCGGAAAGCACGGGGTGCCACCGGGCGGCCAGGCCGTCCCCCTCGTCGGCAAGGACCGGCAGGACCCGGCCCCGGCGGACCATGTCCTGCGCCAGCCTGGCCAGCGCGGCAAGATAGCGCACGGACCCGCTCAGCGCCGGCCCGGACTCGCCCGGCCCCGACCCGAGCTCGCCCGGCCCGGAACCGCCCGGCCCGGAACCGCCCGGCCCGGAACCGCCCGGCCCGGACCCGGCCGTTGCAGCATCGACCGGCAGAGTTGCGGCCAGCGGGGCCTGCCCGGCCAGCGCGCCCGGCTCGGCCAGCCTGGTCAGCAGGTCAAGCGCGGCGGCCGGTCCGAAGGTCAGCGCTGGCACCCGCCATGCGGCGAGCACCGGACGGCGCCGGGCAGCGGGGCCGCGGCCGGCCGCCTGGCCGCCGCGGCCGGCGTCGAGCCCGCCCGGCCCGTCCTTTGGGTCCGGCGGCCGGACCAGCTCAGGTGAGGCGAGCGGGCCGTCGGCGGTGGACGGCAGGCGCAGGGTCAGCTCGTCATCCACAGCCTTGCGGGCAAGATCGGCCAGCGGGTCAGCCAGCTCGCCCAGGGATTCGGCCAGACCGCCAGCATCACAGCCGAACGGGTGCGACCGCGGTGCACGGGATGGGCGTCCCGGCCGTGCCGGGGCATGTGCCGGGAGAGCCGAGTCTTCCGCCCACAGCCACAGCCCGCCGTACGCCCAGATCCCGTGGATTACCCGCATGAACCAGTGCTCCCAGTGCGGTTCCGGCCGGCTTTGGCCGCCCTTGCCAGCCCTGCCGCCTCGTCCAGCACGCTAGCAGCGGATGCCCCTTCGCTCACCGATCCTGCCGAGACCGGCCGATCTGTTCCGCCGACTCCGCCGACCCGGCAGACCCCAGGCCAGAGCACGGGCCAACCCGACACAAGCCAGCCCAGCTCAGACCCCCGCCATCCTCGCAGATCAGCCAGCCAGCGGACGGGATTCAGAAGGCGGTGCCCGAATCACCTGCTCCGCGCCGCGCGGCGCCCCCGTCCAGGCCCGTCCCGCCGCTGGCAGCATCGTCGGCTGCGGCCGAGGCCTGCACCCAGCCATCCCCGCCGGCCGGGGCATCCGGGCCAGCGATTCCGTCCGGGCGCGGGAATCCCGCCTTCCCGATGCCGCCCGTTACCTTGCGCAGGTGCTTGCTCATCGAGCGGAACAGGAAGACCAGGATGATACCCATCCCGGCGACGACCAGGAAGCCGAGCGTGCCGGGCTCGGCGGAACTGCTCGAAGCTGCCGCCAGAGTCGTCACAAGGTCACCCTCTCCCTGACCCCCGCGAAGAGATCGTCTTCCGGCTTGTCAGTATCCACCAATGACCTGGCCAGATAATAGTCCTCGGTCGGCCAGGCGGAGCGCTGGGCGTCGAGCGGGCACGCGAACCATGAGCCCTGCGGGTCAATCTGGGTGGCATGCGCCAGCAGTGCCTGGTCCCGGATCTCGAAGAAGTCGCTGCACGGCACCCTGGTGGTGATCTCCGGCTCCGGCCGGTCGGGGTTGTCCTCCCAGCGCTCGAGCCACTTCGCATAGGGCGAGGAGATACCGCGCCGTTCCATCTCCTGATGCAGCGCTATGACCCGGGCCTTATGGAAGGTGGCGAAGTAGTACAGCTTGAGCGGCTGCCAGGGCTCCCCGCAGTCGGCGTACCGGTCGGGATCGGCCGAGGCCTCGAACGCCTCGACGCAGACCTGGTGGGTCTTGATGTGGTCGGGGTGCGGATAGCCGCCGTTCTCGTCGTAGGTGAGCAGGACGTGCGGCCGGAACGCGCGCACCGCGCGCACCAGCGGCCGGACCGCGTCCTGCAGCGGCTCCAGGGCGAAGCACCCGGCCGGCAGCGGCGGCAGCGGATCGCCTTCGGGCAACCCGGAGTCGGTGAAGCCGAGGAACTGCTGCTGCACGCCGAGGATCTCGCGCGCCCTGGCCATCTCGGCTCGGCGCACGCCGGCCAGATCCGCGCGGATCTCGGCGCGGTCCATGGCCTTGTTCAGGATGTCGCCGCGCTCGCCCCCGGTCAGCGTGCACACCAGGACCTGCGCGCCCTCCCGGACGTAGCGGGCCATCGTTGCCGCGCCTTTGCTGGACTCATCGTCAGGATGCGCGTGCACGGCCATCAGGCGCAGCGCAGTGCGGTCGGGCGCGCCGGAGTCGTCATCCGGGGTGGTCTCGCGATGAGCAGTAGCGCCTTGATCAGAGGTCACGGCAGACAAGAAGGATTCCCCTCGATACCCATATCGAACATAGCTGGCTGGCACGACTCGATCGCCCGTGCCTGGTTCCCGCCGCTCGGCGTTCCGCGGCCGCCAAGAGGTCATTGTGCAGCACAACGCGCCCGGTCAGCGACGGCATTCCCCGGCGCCACCAGGCCAGCCCGGCGTAATGTCGCCTGCCTCGAAGCCATTGACAGGCGCCAAGTAGTCGCGGAGCCTTGTTAGCCTCAAGGATTACCCCCAACGGGCCCTGCCGGGGCCCGGCGGAGAACTGCTCCGCACCGCACGCTAGGAGTTCCCGTGACCGAGACCCGCGATGACACCGTGAGCTGGCTGACCCAGGAGGCGTATGACCGGCTGAAGGCGGAGCTGGACCACCTCTCCGGCCAGGGCCGCATTGACATCGCCGCGAAGATCGAGGCAGCTCGGGACGAGGGAGACCTGAAGGAGAACGGCGGCTACCACGCCGCCAAGGATCAGCAGGGCATGCAGGAGGCCCGGATCCACCAGCTCACCCAGATCCTGGACACCTCACGGGTGGGCGACCCGCCGCGCACCGACGGGGTGGTGGGCCCCGGCATGACCGTCACGATCCGCTTCCAGGGCGACGAGGACGAGGTGACATTCCTGCTCGCATCGCGCGAGGAGAGCGGCTCGCCGATCGACGTGTATTCTCCCCGGTCCCCGCTGGGCAATGCCATATCCGGCAAGAAGGTCGGGGAGACCGCAACATACACACTTCCCAACGGCCGGGCCGCGGCAGTCGAGATCCTCGAGGCGGTCCCGTACGGGGGAATGTGACCTGGCTCAGTCGGCCTCGTCGCGTTTAGGCGCTTGGCGCCGCTGTCCCGCTCCGGTCCCGCGCTGCCGCTCCGGTCCCGCGCTGCCGCTCCGGTCCCGCGCTGCCGCCCCGGTCCCGCGCTGCCGCCCCGGTCAGTGCACCAGCTCGGGGGCCTGCGCCGTCGGCTCACTGGAGGGCGGCTCGCTGGACGGCTCTGACCTGCCGCGCAGCGGGATCTCCTTGATGAACAGGGCAAGCACGAAGAGCAGCACCGCGGACGGGAACGCCCACCAGAACACGCCGTCGATCGCGTGGCTGATGCCGAAGAAGGCCGCGTCCCGGACCGCCGGCGGCAGGCTGTTGACGGTGGCCGGGTCGAGCTGCCCGCCTGCCGCGTGCAGGCTCGTGCCCGGCAGCCGGGCGCTCATCGCCTCGTCCAGGCGCCGGACGAAGATCGCGCCAAATACCGAGACGCCGAGGGATCCGCCGATCTGCTGGAAGAACGTGCGGGAACTGGTCGCCACGCCCATGTCCTTGGCCTCGACGCTGTTCTGCACGATCAGCGATGTGATCTGCATCAGGAAGCCCATGCCGACGCCGAGCACGACGAAGTACGTCGCCGACGTCAGCCGGGACGTGTCCGGGCCAAGGTGGGTGAGCAGGAACATGCCGATGGCCATGATCGCGCCGCCGATGATCGGCAGTGCTTTGTAGCGGCCGGTCTTGCTGGTCACCTGGCCAGCGATCAGCGAGGTGACCGTCGACCCGAGCATCAGCGGGATCAGCAGCAGGCCGCTGCCGGTCGGCGAGGCATGCTGGATGGTCTGCTGGTACAGCGGCAGGAACGTCAGCGCGCCGAGCATCGCGACGCCAGCCAGGAAGCTCATCCCGGTCGCCAGTGAGAAGTTGCGGTTCGTGAAGACGTGCAGCGGCAGCACCGGCTCCGCCGCCCTGGCCTCGACGGCCAGGAACACGCCGATGGCGAGCACCGCGATCACGCCGAGGCCGATGATCCGGCTGGAGCCCCAGGCGTACTGCGTGCCGGCCCAGGTGGTCAGCAGCACGACCGCGGTGGCCGCGACGGCGAGCACCGCGGCACCAAGGTAGTCGATCGCGTGCTGCACGATCTTGCGCGGCAGGTGCAGGGTCGCCGCGAGGTAGAGCAGCGCGGCGCCGCCCACGGGCATGTTGATGTAGAAGATCCAGCGCCACCCGACGGTGTCGGTGAGATAGCCGCCGACCAGCGGCCCGGCGATCATGGCGAGCATCATCGCCGCCATCATGTAGCCCATGTACTGGCCCCGCTCGCGCGGCGACACCATGTCGCCGATGGTGGCCAGCGCCCCGACCATGAGCCCGCCGGCGCCAATGCCCTGCAGCGCGCGGAACGCGATCAGCTGGTCGATCGAGTGCGACAAGCCGGACAGCGCCGAGCCGATCAGGAATATCACAATTGCGATCATGAGCAGCCGCTTGCGCCCGTACTGGTCGCCGAGCTTCCCGTAGAGCGGAGTGGCGATGGTCGACGTGAGGATGTAGGCAGT
>Ga0080026_10000215_pt1 | contig 14159 bp, 10 predicted proteins | sample OrgsoiDNA2013045_FD_70941 | JGI IMG/M metagenome (GOLD analysis project Ga0080026, IMG submission 70941) | Permafrost soil microbial communities from the Arctic, to analyse light accelerated degradation of dissolved organic matter (DOM) -... | ecosystem: Environmental > Terrestrial > Soil >... | reverse complement strand
TCTGCGCGGCTCAGCTGAGGGCGGTAGAAGCAAGGCGGGTCAGGTGGCCGATCAGGCTGAGTGCTGGCAGCCGGGTGAGCGTGCCCGAGATCTCGCTGGACGCGTACTGCCGGTGCTCAGGGGCGGCGCCGGGGTCTAGTGCCACGCTGGCCTGGGCGTGCAGGAAGTTCAGCCGGCACGCGATGTGCATGCCGAACGACTGCTCGTCGTGCAGCCGGCCAGGGCCGCCTGCGGCGCGGTAGGCGGCGAGGGTGCGCTCGATCGCAGCGTCGTCGGGGTGGCCGTCGTCACCGACATGCCAGTCCACCAGAAGCCCGGCCAGCTCACGGCCGGGGCAGGCCGGCCCGACGTCGTCCCAGTCGAGCAGGACCAGCTCGCCGGAGTCCTCGACCAGCACGTTGTCGGGGTGCAGGTCCCGGTGGCAGGTGATCAGGCGGTTCCTGGCCACGGGAGTCACCAGATCTGCCAGGTCGCGCAGCTGGCCGGCCCGCCCGGCCAGCGCCGGGCCCCACCCGGCTCCTTGCGCGAGCGCGGCGTCAGCGATCTGGTCCCAGGTCGCCGGACCGGGAACGGTGTCGTACCACGGGTCGGCCTCGCCCTGCGGCGGCAGGCCATGCGCGTGCAGCCGGCCCAGCAAGTCGCCGACCCGGACAGCGAGCCCTGGGTCGGCCAGGTCGGCGGGCACGCCGTCGATCCACCGGTAGAGCCGCAGCCAGCCACCACCCAGCCGCTCGGGCAGCGGGACAACCAGCCGCCCGTCGCGGCCGGGCAGGCTGCCGGGCAGCCGGATGCCCGCAGCCTCCAGGCGCGCCGTGACCGCCGCCTCCCGACGAACCGGCTCCTCGTCAGATTCCCGGAACAATTCCTTGACCGCGTAGCGCTCTGCGCCCAGATCCAGGCGCCAGATTCGTCCCATCGCACCCCGCGACATCGCCGTGATCGAGGCTCCGGGCCCGGCCGGCAGCCCGAACGCAGCGCACACGTGCTCGACGGCCTTGCTGCCATGACAGATCACGCACAAAGGCAACCAGGTGCCGATGACCACGGCAACCGGGTATCTCCGCGGGCGCCTGCCAGGCGAGCACGCCGAACCGATCCAGGCAGCCCCCGAACCACGCGCCGGACCCCGCGCATTCTCACTTCAGGCCGCGCGCCAGCCCACTGTCAGAGCCGCAGAGGGCGCGCGCCAAGCCAGCGACTATCGGGCCGCGGGGAGGCAGGCGTGCACGCGGCATCGACAGGCACCTTGGCCAGCGGCCGGCGCCCTTTTCAGCAGGCCAGCCACACCAAGCCGGTGGACAGCGCCCCCGTACGTCGCCCCGTACCGCACCGATCGCGTAAATCGCCACGCTGAAGGAACACAGGAAAGGTCAGCGGCCCGAGCTCCGAGCCGCCGTGGGGCATCATGGCGTTCAGGGCGCTCGGCTAACCACTGACGCCGCTGCCACCGTGGATGATCGAAGAGGCGGCCCGACGCCGGGCGCCCCAGATCAGGACCGGCCCCCTGTTGCCAGCCGCGTTGCGCGCCCACCGGCTTGTCACACCGGGCACGCTACTGGCGTGGCACCGCCGCCTGATCAAACGCAAGTGGACGTATCCGAACCAGCCCGGCCGGCCGAGGACCAGCCAGGAGATCCGCCACCTCGTGCTGCGGCTGACGCAGGAGAACTCGGCCTGGGGCTACCGCAGGGTGATCTCGTCAATCCCCAGGTCAGACGCACGCGGCCGCCACTCAATCTGGTAGGCCACCGCGGCTACAGCCCGGCCTCAGCCCTGACCTGCTCCCACGGAACCGACTCGCCGGGCTCGCTCAGCGCCTCCCGCGCCGCAGCGGCATCCGCGAGGTCTTCCAGCAGTTCGCGGGCGTCCTGCTCGCTCATGCCCTCCAGCGCCTCAGCGAACTCAGCCGGGACGATGGCAGCCAGCCGCTGCCCGTGCTCGGTGAGGTACACCACGTGCCCACGCGCAGCATCACGGGCGGCACCTGCCACTCCCGGCGACCCATCCACTGGCAGCTCGCTCATGTCCTCAGGGTAACCCGGCCAGAGCCAGGCCGGGCTGCCGTGAGGCAAGCTGCTCGCGGCTTGCTTCGCGGCCGGCCTGCCCGCGCAGCACGGCCGGGGGTGCGGCCATCGCCGCCCCGCTGCAACGGCTAGCAGATCAGGCCCCTCCCGCCACGACCCGACCGCCCACGGCCACCTCGCCGACGAGCAGAACATGCACCGGGCCACCCCCCCGCCGGCCACACCAGCGAACAGCAGCGAAGACCAGGTCAAGGCGCATAGCGCAGTTTTGGCACCCCACAGGCCGAAAGAGACCTGGGCGCTAATCCAGGCGTCTCATTGCGGCTTCGCGCCACGACCGCGCTTGAGCCTGCTCGGCTATGGCGAGCGCGTGCCTGTAGTGGGCTTGCGCGACGGGCAGACCCAGGTGGCGGGCGAGGTCGCCGAGGATCTGGGCGGCGGGCCAGAGGGTCACCATCATGGTGTCGGCTCCGGCCGCCCGGGCGGCGTAGGGCAGGAGCGCCTGGTAGGCGGATTCGGCGCGCTCACGGTCATCGATGGCGATGGCGAGCAGGCCGCGGACGCCGGTCATGAACAGCCAGAACAGGTCCCGGCGGATCGGGCGCGGCCGGGCGGCCACCGCGCGGGCCTCGGCGGCGCGCCCGGCAGCGGCCAGCGCGAGCGCATACGGCTCCAAGAACATGGCCGACACGCTGCTGAGGGGCTCCAGCTCGGCGGCCATCTCCGCCACCCGGTCCTGCATGATCAGCACGGAGAACCGGCCCGCGATGCTGACGCCGGCCCCGTGGTGCCACAGCCCGAGCCCATCCAGCTGCGCGGCTGCCTGCTGGTAGAGCTCTCCGGCGGCGGTCAGGTCGCCGTCCACCGCCGCCCGCAGCGCGCGGTGGATGCTGACCGCGATGGCGATCACCGGGAGGTCGTAGCGATCGGCGAGGCGCGCGGCCTGGTCGGCGTGCCGGTCTGCCGCCTCGAAGTCGGCGGCGCCGCTACTGTTTCCCATGAGCAGCAGGTGGGCGAACGCCTCGACGGTCACCGGCTTGACGGGCAGCGCGAGCAGTTCGGCGGCCAGGCTGAGGCGCTCAGCCAGGCCGTCGTGGCGGAAGCTCTGGAAGCAGCGGGCGTTGATGGCCACCGTCAGCGCGCCGGGATCGCCGAGGCGTCTGGCCATCTCAACGGCCTCGGCTGAGGCCTGGTAGCCGCGCTCGGACTCGGAGCCGTCCAGCTCGAAGGCCAGAGTGGTGAGCAGGCGGCAGCGCAGCGGCTGGTCGCCGGGCGGCAGCCGGGTCAGCGTCTGCTCGACCGTGGCGACCAGCTCATCATCGGTTTCGCCGTATTCATGCGAGTAAAAGACCTGGGGGACGTCGAACGCGGTGATGACCCGGGCGAGCAGGACCGGTTCGTTAAGCGGCAGCGCCGCGCGGACGGCATCCCGGCGGTAGGAGCGGGCGCGGGCCAGATGCCCAGCCTGGGCGAGTGCGCCGACCAGGCTGAGTACCAGCTCAAGCCGGTCCCGGACGGGGGCATCGCCTGCCCGGTCGAGGCAGGTGATGGCCTGCTCCCACAGCCGGGCGGCCTCATGGTAGGCGAAGCGCAGCTCGGCCTGGGCGGCGGCCAGGCGGCAGTACCGGGCCGCGTTGATCGGGTCGGTGCCCGCCTCGGCGAAATGGTAGGCCAGGGCCGCCACCTCGCCAGGGCTGTGCCGCTCGATCGCCTCGGCGGCCCGGGCGTGCAGCCGGGAGCGGCGCAGCCGGGACAGGCCATCGTAGAGGGTGTCGCGGACCAGGGCGTGGGCAATCCGGATCCGGCCTGGTCTTGGCTCGGTCACCAGCCCGGCGAGCAGCCCGGCCTCGATGGCGTCCATCATGACGTGCTCGTCGGTGTCGGCGACGTCGCCGAGCACATCGACATCCATTTCCGTGCCGATCACCGAGGCTTGCCGCAGAATGGTCTGGGCAGTGGCCGGGAGCCTGGCGATCCGGCGCTGCAGCACCTCACGGACTCCGGCCGGTACCTCGGTGGTTGCCGCCAGTGCTCCTTCGGAGTCGAGCAGCCGGGCGGTCTCCCGGATGAAGAACGGGTTGCCGCCGGCGCGCTCGGCGATGGCCCGCGCGGTTTGCTCGTCGACGGGGCGGGTGCAGGTCGCCTGTATTAGCTCGCTCGCCGCCGCCGCGTCCAGGCCGCGCAGCGTGATCCGCGTCGGCTCGCGGGAGGCCAGCGCCGCAAGGCAGCCGGATAGCTGCTCGCTTGCCTCGGCGGGCCGGTAGGTGGCCACCACGAGAATCCTGCGTGCAGCGAGGTCGGCGGTCACGTCCGCGAGGATGGCCAGCGTCTCGCCGTCGGCCCGGTGCAGGTCGTCGAGCATCACCAGCAGCGGCGCGGCGCGGCTGACTTCCTCCAGGTAGCCAGCAACGGCGCGGTGCAGCCGGAACCGCGCGGCGGCTGCGTCGCCGTCCGGCGGCGGGGTGTCGGTCAGCAGCGCGGCCAGCGCCTGGGGCTCGGTCGGCGCACAGGTAGCGGCTAGCTGCCGGAGCGCCTGGGCCCAGGCCCAGCCCGCCGGTGCGCCCTCATGCTCGGGGCATCGCCCGGCAGTCACCGCCCAGCCCTCGGCCGCCGCACGCTGGCTGACCTGGCTTGCCAGCGCGGTCTTGCCTGCCCCGGCATCGCCGGTCACCAGGACGACCCGCGGGCATCCCGCAGATGCATCTGCTGCCGCATCCAGGGCCTGGGCCAGCTCGGCGTCCCTGCCGACAAACGGTGGCGCGGCTACCGGCGTCCGATCGCTGCCCGGTCGCGCAGGGACGGCCACCGCGCGCGCCGGCAGCTGGCTGGGCGCCGGGGCGGAGAGATGCGCTGCCTGGGCGAGAATGTCGCTTTCCAGCTCGCGCAGCGCCGATCCTGGGTCGATGCCTAGTTCTTCGGCTAGCCAGGCGCGGGCCCGGCGCAGCGCGGCGAGCGCGTCGCCTTGCCGCCCGGACTGGTACAGCGCCAGTGCGAGCAGCCGCCACGCCTCCTCCCGCAGCGGGTGCTCAGCGGTCAGCTGGTCCAGGTCCGCGACGATCTGCGCCGCGCGGCCTAGCCGCAGCGCCGCGTCCGCGCGCATTCCTATGGCCATCAGGCGCAGTTCGTCCAACCGGGAGGCTTCCAGGTCTGCCCATGGCAGGCCACCGAACTCCTGGAAGGCCGGACCGCGCCAGGACGCCAGCGCCGACGAAAGCCGCGAGTGCACGGCCGCGGGGTCATCCTGCTCAGCGGCCTGGTGCACCTCGTTCTCGAAAGCCCAGGCATCGACCATGTCATAGCTGAGCCGCAGCGCGTAGCCGGGCGGGGAGGCGGCCAGGACGCCCGCGCGGTCCCAGGCCGCACGGTCCGGCTCAAGCGCCCGGCGCAGGTGCGAGACGTACGACTGCACCGCGGCAAGCGCTCTGGGCGGCGCCTCATCGGCATACAAATCCTCGATTAGCCGGTCAGCGGAGACCACCTGGCCGTGTCCGGCGATCAGCCGGGCCAGCACGCAGCGCTGCCTCGGCCCGCCGACGCTGGCAACAACGCCGTCGACGGTCACCTCCAGCGGCCCGAGCACCCTGACCATGATCACTGGAACCTCGCTGACAGAGGGAATTACCTTCAGCGTCGCAGTGCCCGCCAGGCTGCCGCAAGTTCGCGGCAAGTCAGCCACCAATTCCCCGACCAGGCTGGGGATGTGACAAGCACACGGCCATTCCCGCTCCGGGCGAAGACCGCGGCGGAGCCCGAGCCGGACCTCACTTCGATGGTGGTGGTCCACCGGGCGATACGCCAGGACCTGCGGCGGCTCGCCGCCTGCCTGGCCGAGATCGTCGGCCGCGGCGCACCGCCCTCGCAGGCGCGTGCCATCGGCCGCTACACCGCGGCGCTGCTCGCCGAGATCCGCGCCCACCACGAGAACGAGGACGAGGTTCTGTGGCCGGTGATCACCGCCATCGCCGGGCCGGCCGTTGACCTGGCCCCGCTGACCGATGACCACCGGGCGATCGAGGCCGCGGTCGGCCGGGTCCGCCAGGCACTGGCGCCCTTCACCGGGGAGCCGAGCCCATTCGCGGTCAAGCTGTACGTATCGGTCAGCGAGCTGCGCGACATGCTCGATGAGCACATCGCCGACGAAGAGGGGCAGATTCTCCCGGTCATGCGGCGCTACCTGCCCGCCGAGGCGTACCGGTGGTGCGAGAAGCAGATTCAGCAGAAAGCCTCGCTGCGCGGCCTGCGGTTCACCGCGCCGTGGCTGGCGCGGTACGCGCGGCCGGACGAGCTGAGCCGGATGCTGGCGGGGGGCGGCCGGCGGGCGCGGCTCCTGGTGATCGTCGCCGCCCGGCCCGGATACGCCCGGCTGGATCGCCGGGCATTCGCCGCCAGCCGCCCCGTCCATGCCCGTCACGCGCCCAATCGGATATTCCGATCACCACGAGGAGAAGATCATGACCGGCAGAACTCGCACACTCCCTGACCGGCGGGAATCGCCCGCGAGCCAGTCTCGATTGCCTGCTGAGAACGGGGCAGGCATGGTAACCAGCACCGCGGCCGTCATCGAGCTGGCCGGGGTCGAGAAGACCTACCGGAGCGGGCGGATCTCGTTCCGCGCGCTGAACGGCGTGGACCTGGCCATCGCCGCGGGCGAGATGGTGGCGATCACCGGCCCGTCCGGCAGCGGCAAGACCACCATCATCAACCTGATCGCCGGCATCGACCGGCCCACTGCCGGCACGGTGATGGTGAACGGCAGCCGCCTGGCCCAGATGAGCGAGGAGCAGCTCGCGGTGTGGCGCGGCCGCACCATCGGCATCGTGTTCCAGTTCTTCCAGCTGATGCCCACGCTCACCGCAGCGGAGAACGCCACGCTGCCACTGGACCTGGCCCGGCTCGGCGCGGCGCGTGAGCGCAAGGCCGTGGCGGGCCGCCATCTCGCCGCTGTCGGCCTCGGCGATCGTGGTGACCGGCTGCCGCTGGAGCTGTCCGGCGGGGAACAGCAGCGCGTCGCGATCGCCCGGGCGATGGCTTGCGGGCCGCCGATTCTGCTCGGCGACGAACCCACTGGCAACCTTGACACGAGGCTGGCGCGGGACATGTTCGACCTTCTCCGGGGCCTGAACGAGAACGGGACCACGGTCGTGTACGTCACCCACGACCAGGCGCTGGCCAGGCTGGCATCCCGGATCGTGGCCGTTCGCGATGGCCTGATCGTGGATGACACGGGGCGGCGGCCATGAGCACGCTGACCCGCAAGGCCCGGGGGGACCTGACTCGGCATCGCGCCCGGACGCTGCTGGCCGTGTGCACGCTGAGCATCGCCATCGCGAGCCTGAGTTTCCTCGCGGTCCCTCTCCTGCTGAACGCGGCCATGAACCGACAGATCGCCGGAAGCCACCTGTACGACGTCGGCATATCTAGCAGGACCCTTGACCTGAGCCCGGTACAGCTGGGCGCCCTGGGCCGCCTGCCGGGCGTCGCCGCTGTCAGCCCTGCCGTGGGCTACGCCACCACGGTGACTTCCGCCGCCGGCCCCCAGGACGTCGAACTCGCCGGCACCGCGCTGGCGTCCGCGCCTGTGAATACTGCCGCGCTGTTCACCGGCCGGATGCCGGGACCAGGTGAGGTCCTGGCCGACGCAGGCAACGCCCGGGCCACCGGCTACGCCGTCCCTGTCGGCGGCACAATCAGCGTGCGCGCCGCCAGTGGCAGGCTGGTACGGCTGCGGGTCAGCGGTACCGCGATGAACCTGGCCGCGACCCCTGGCGCGAACGGCTCGTCCACGCCAATCTTCTACGCCCCGACGGCCACGGTGCAGGCGCTGCGGGGCGTCCGCGGTTACGACTACCTGGGGTTCCGGCTCACCGACGACAGCACGGCCGCGCAGTCCCGAGTGGTCGCCGAAGTGCGCGCCTACCTGACCGCGCAGACCGGAAATGACCCGATCACGGCGCTGCCCACGGTCCGGACCCCAGGCCAGTGGCCTGGGCAGTCCGGGTTCAACCAGATCATGGCGCTGCTGTACATCGTCACGATCCTCGCGTTCGCGTCCGCTCTGTTCCTCATCGCCGCCACGATGAACACCCTCATCGCCGAGCAGGCCGGCGAGATCGCCATCCTCAAGACCCTCGGCGGCCGGCGACGGCAGATCGCCGGCATCACCGCCCGCACCGCGGCGATGCTCGGCACAGCGGGCGCGGTCACTGGCACCATTCTCGGCATCGCCATCGCGGACCTGCTGGCCGGCTACTTCGCCGTGAAGTTCATCGACGTGTCATTCGGCTTCGCCATCTCGGTCCCAGTGGTCGTGGCCAGCCTTATGGCCGGCCCGGCACTGGCGGTCGCCGCGTCGCTGCCCGCGCTGCGCCGCGCGCTGCGCCGGCCCGTGGCCGAGACCCTGGCCGGCACGGGCGCCAGCGGATACGGCTCCGGCCGGCTCGACCGCCTTGCCGCGCGCAGCGGCCTGCTGTCCGGAGCCCGGGTTCCCGGCAGCATGCGGATGGGAGTCCGCAACGTGCTGCGGCAAAAAAGCCGCAGCACGGCCACGATCGCGCAGGTCGCCCTGGCAGCCGGACTCGCGATCGCCTTCCTCGCCCTCGGCCAGTCGGTAACCGCCGTCATCAGCCAGACCATTGGCACGCTGCACTTCAGCATCGGCGCCGGGGAGGCAGCGAGCAGCGGAGCGCGGCCGTTCGGCCGCCAGGCGCTCGCCATCGCCGCCGCCACGCCCGGAGTCACCCGAGCCCAGCCCGTCGAGACGAGTTCCGTGCAGTACAACGGGCAGACCTACGTGGCGTGGGGCCTGGGTGCGCATCCCCTCTACTCCTACCGGCTGAGAGCGGGCCACTGGCTCACCGCCGCGAACGCCCGCACGGCCATCCCGCCGGTGGTGCTCGGCCCCGCCCTCGCGCGCGCCGCCCGGGCCAGCGTGGGGCAGATCCTCACCCTCAGCGTGGCCGCGGGATCCACCCGCGTCCGCGTCATCGGGGTCGACACCGTCCCCACCAACAACGGCGACACCGTCTACTTCCCGCTGCAGGTACTGGAGCGCCTGGACGGCGGGCACGGCACCGCGGATTCGATCTGGCTGTCCACTGCCAGCTCCGGGCACGCTGCCATCGACCGGGCGACCGCCGCCGCCGTGAGGCGGCTGGCCGCCGCCGGGTACCCGGCCACCACGACGGAGATCTACGTCACCCAGGCGCAGATCACCGCAGCCGATAACGCCATCCTCACCGTAGTTGAGATCCTGGGCCTGGTGGTCGTGGCCATCATGCTCATGGGCCTGGTCAGCGCCCTCAGCATGGGCGTCATCGAGCGGACCAGGGAGGTCGGAATCCTTCGCTGCGTGGGTGCCAGGGCTCGCCACATCCGGCAGGTCTTCAGCGCCGAGGCGATGATCCTGGCCGTCGTCGGCTGGGCGTTCGGGGTGCTGCTCGGCTGGCTGATCTACCAGGGGCTGCTGACGCTCCTGCTCCACGATGCCACTCTCAGCCTTCCACAGGAATTCCCGCCGTTCATCCCGCTGATCGCCCTGGCCGGCGTCCTAGCGCTCACGCTTATCGTGATCCGCGGGCCGCTGCACCGTGCCACCCGGATCCAGCCCGGCACGGCCCTGCGGTATCAGTGATGTACTACCTGATCAGGTGGGTCATCAGGAAGCTGCGGCGCCGCACCACGCCCGCGGCCGGGACGCCAGTCGCGGTGCCCGGCCAGGACGAGCCTGCGGTCCGCACGCGAGGTGAGCGTTTCGTGACCTCGGAGCGGGTGGCGGCACCCGACGCGACCAGGCGCCCCCCGGCGCTGTCTGTCCACAATCTGGGCAAGCGCTTCGGTGACCGGGTCGCGTTCGAGGGCGTCTCCTTCGAGATCGGCTATGGCGAGGTCTTCGGCTTCCTCGGGCCGAACGGGGCCGGTAAGACGACGACCGTGCGGACCCTCGGCACTCTCATCGCGCCGACCTCGGGCTCGGCAACGATCGCCGGAATCGCGCTCGCGCCGGAGAACGGAGTGGAGATCCGCCGCCGGATCTCGATCATGCCCGAGTCGCCGGGCCTGTATCTGCGCCTGAGCGTGGCCGAGAACCTGGCGTGCTTCGCTGATTTGTACGAGGTGCCCGATCCGGCCGGTCGCATTGACCGCGCCCTGCGGGCGGTCAGCCTGGCCGACCGGGCCCACGATGCCTGCGGCACGTTGTCCAAGGGCCTGCGCCAGCGGGTCGCGCTGGCCAGGGCGCTGCTCAGCGACCCTCAGGTGCTGTTCCTGGACGAGCCGACCTCCGGCCTGGATCCGGTCGCCGCCCGCGACGTCCACGGCCTGATCGACGAGCTCCGCCAGCATGGCGTCACGATCTTCCTCACCACGCACCGACTGGAAGAGGCTGAGCGCCTCTGCGACCGCGTCGCGATCCTGAACACGACCCTGCGCACCATCGGGCGGCCCGGCGAACTGCGCGATCGGCTGTTCGCCAAAACAATCGCGGTCCAGACCGTCGTCCCGCTTCCCGACCCAGCTAGCGTCTTCACCGGCCTGCCGGCCGTGAACGGCTGGCACACCGACGCCCCCGCCAGCTACGTCCTCGCCGTGTCCGACCCGGCAGCCGCCGCACCGGCCGCCACCCGGGCCCTGGTGACAGCCGGCGCCGACGTGCTGTCGATCAGCGAGTCACGCCACTCGCTCGAGGACGTCTACCTCGAGCTGGTCAACCAGGGCCAGGAGGCCAGCCGCAGATGAGCGTGAGCAAGAGGCGCGTCCGGGCCATCTTCCGCAAGGAACTCCGCGAGTACCGGCACAACGGCAACATCATCGTTGCCATGATCATCTTCCCGCTGATCTTCCTCATCCAGCCGCTGCTCACAGTCCTGACCGAGGCCGCGTCGGCATCGAGTGGACTCGCACACGAGCATGTTCTGCTGTACATGCTAGCCATCCCGGCCTTAGTGCCCGCAGCGCTCGCCTCCTACTCGGTGGTCGGCGAGCGTCAGCAGGGCACCCTGGAGCCCGTGCTGGCGACTCCGATCCGTCGCGAGGAGTTCCTGCTGGGCAAGGCGCTGGCGGCTTTCGTCCCGTCGCTCACGATCTCGTACGCGGTCCTCGCCTTCTTCCTCGCCTGCGTGGAGCTCTTCGCACATTCGGGCATAGCGTCGGCACTCCTGCGGGGCCCGGATCTGCTCGCCCAACTGCTCTTCACGCCACTCCTCGCCGCATGGTCGATCTGGGTCGGCATCGCGATCTCGGCCAGATCGAGCGACGTACGCGTTGCCGGGCAGCTCAGCTTGCTCGCGAGTCTCCCATCGGTCGCAGTGACAACGCTCCTCGCGCTCAACGTGATCCAGCCCACGCTCGGCCTAGCCCTCGGCGGAGCGGCGGTTCTCCTGGTCCTCGACGGACTCGGCTGGCGGATCACCTCGGTGGCGTTCGACCGCGAACGTCTCATCACCGGCACCCGCTGACAAGATGCAATCACCCCCGCATTACCAGCCCTCAGGTGAAAGCCGTCTGAAGATGGCCAGCAGCACGCACCAGCAAGCGCTGAGCCGGAAGCCAAAAACCCGCACGCGCCAGAATTAATGGAACTGCCAGCGAACTGAATCGTGTCCAGATCGCCACGACCAGAGGAACGCCATAAGCGCACATTCTGTTGCCGCGACCACTGTTCTGTGCGCCGTCACTCGCCACGCCCGATTCGGCGATCTGCCGCCGTCGGCGGCTGCTCGGCCCGCCATTGTGCTTGCTCTGCGTGAGTGAGGCTCGGCCTGGTGGTGCCAGCCCACCGGCAGGCCGCCAGTCCCGGCCAGCTCTGGCCCTTGCGCTTCTGGCGCCTTCGGCTGACGCTGAGGTCAGCTTTCATCGTGCCTGCGCCGCTGCGCCCGCAACGCACAGAAGAAGCGCGGCGCGAATCGCCTCGCGCTCACGGATGCGCCCCGACTGCGCCGGGCACGGAACGGTGCGCCACTTCGCGCCTGCCGGCGCTCGCCAATCCGGCCGCTCGTCACGCGGGCGCGTGCGCCAGGGACCCAGCGCCTGTGCCCGCGCCCGGCCGCTCCGCCTCGCCCCGCCCAGCCCCGCCAGGAGTGTCAGCGCCGCCTGGGGAGCCCGCTGCCGGCCGCGCCGTGAGCGGAGCGGCTGACCTGTTGCACAGGCGGCAATAGTCACCCGAAATAGGGCGCCTTGCATTTGCAGCAGGGCAAGCGTCAAAGGAATGGCGAATGGAGCATTCTTCCTGGCCAGGACGCTCCAAGACCGTCCCAGCTTGCGGCTTCAGCAGGCCATGCCAGCAACCTCACCGGGAGGCGGAGCCTGATCCTGACTGACGGAGTTCACTGCGGACGGTAACCAGTTTGGTAACCAGCAACTGGGCCGCACCGTCCGGCACGGGATAATCGCAAGAGAATTCGAAATTATGATCTGGTGCTCTCCCCCGGCCGGACGGCCGGGATCCCCGATCTTGTGGCAGGCACCAGGGCCGAGCTAATGCGTGACTCAGCTGTAGCCAAATCGCCGGTCTCTGGCACCGGGCAGTGCACATCTGAGGCCGCTGACCGCACAGCTGGCACACAGCTCACTGACCGCCACTCCTCAGCACCGACGGGCCCGCAGGCCCGCAGGACCACCTGAGCAGACTCCGCTCACACGCCTGGCGGCTTCCAGGGCAAGCGCCCCTGAGCTGCTGGCGGTCATGCCAGCGGGCGGCCGCGGCGCGGCGCCTGAGCGCGCCCGGCAAGGCCGGCAATTCACGCCGGCTTGCCGCTGAGGCTGCGTCAGATGGCGGGCGTAGACTCAGCGACGTGTCCGCCCAGCCGATCCTGGCCCATCTGGCCAGCTACCAGGAAGCTCGTTCCTGGATGGTCGCGGTAGCCGACCTGGTGGTAGATACAGGCGCTCAAAATCCCGCTGAGGTCGCATGCCAGATCGCCGGCGCGCTGCCCGGACTCATGCCGAACCTGCCCTGACCCATTGACCCCCCGCGATCAGCTTGGACAGTGGCCGGTTGACCGCACAGCAGAGCTGAGATACCGAGGGTCGGAGGAGCTTCAGGACGCGAAGATCTCCTGAAGCTTCGTCGCTGTCCTCTTCGCCTCGCTGAGGGCCAGGGAGGGTTCTAGGCCTATGCTGCGGTGACCACTTTCATTCAGGATCCTTGCGGCTGCCCGCCACTGGCGTTCACTGGCCTCAGGCACCTCTCCCGCCAAGTAGTCATACAGGAGATCCTCAACGGCTTTGGGCGCTTGCTCGCTCTGGCCGCTACCCGCACTCATACCAAACATGATAACTCCTCCTCACGAGGGCGCCCCCTCCCAGCGCGAGATCGAGGTAGAGAGGATGAATCTAAGCGCGGCACAGATCCGCTCCTTAGCAGGCAGGTACGGCTCGAAGTCGGGAACCTGGACGAGCTTCTGGCGGAGAGCAGCTACATGTTTCTCGGCCGTGGCCGCACCCGTCAACTCGATCAGAGCCCGTACTAGGACCTCATCTCCGCAATTTCGAGCTTGATCAAGTGCGGGAGTGTCAGTCATTTGCCAGGACTATTCGAGGTACCGCCACTACCCTGCTGCCTGAGCTGGGTCGCGACTTCTTGTTGTACCGCTTGCCTCATCTCGTTCATGGAGTCATCGAATGCTTTTTGAAAACCCTCCATGCTGAGTCGTCTCGCACGAAGTAGGACCACCTGTGTAAGGAGAGCAACGATCGTGCCTATTACTGCGGGCACCAGGAGCCAACTGAAGACCGCGAGGGCGGCGGCCGGCAAAGCTGCGCCGTGCGCGCTGAAGGGATCGTGGCTCCCAAGTGCTACGTCTAGCGCAAAGCCCACGGGCCCGCGGGCCTGAACAAATATGGCGGTTAGGGCAAGTAGGAGCCCCCAAACAAGAGTCACGGCTAGCGCAAAAGTCTGTGCCCACCAGCGCGGAGGATCGTCCGCTTTCTGTTGCGGCCAGCCCGGCAATGGCATGACCACAAGCGTACCCTCTCTCTCTGTCCAATCGCCAGGGACACGAGGAGCACAACCACAGCTCCAGAAACCGTCAATTCTGGGCAGCTCGGCTATACCGGCGTCGCCATCGAAAGTCAGAGGACTCGGAGATCTGGCCGCGTCCGACCGTACCGCGGCCCCGGAATGGCTGTGCTGTCATCGGC